>Ga0209094_1000006_pt1 | contig 320871 bp, 292 predicted proteins | sample COGITO_mtgs_1004_2_FD_184790 | JGI IMG/M metagenome (GOLD analysis project Ga0209094, IMG submission 184790) | Pelagic marine microbial communities from North Sea - COGITO_mtgs_100430 (SPAdes) (version 2) | ecosystem: Environmental > Aquatic > Marine > Epipelagic ... | reverse complement strand
GAGGCGTCGGTGATGTGGGTGGTGAAGTCGATGGTGGCGGCGCTGGTGCTGACGTCGATGGTGTCGGGGGTGAAGGTGAGGGGGTCCAGGACGGGTGCCTCGTCGTCGTAGACGCAGGTGGAGGTCGGGACCTCGTCGTCGGTGAAGTCGCAGAAGTTGAGACCGAACCCTCCGTCGAGCGTGTCGACACCGTCGCCGCCCGCGAGAACGTCGTCGCCCGGACCGCCGTCCAAGACGTCGGTGCCGCCCAGGCCGAAGAGCTGGTCGGCGCCGTCTCCGCCGTCGAGGTCATCCGGACCCGGTGTGCCCGTGAGGGTGTCCAGTCCGTCCTCCCCGTCGACGTCGGACGAGTCGGCCTCGCCGCCGTCGTACTCGTCGTCGCCGTCACCGAGCGTCGCGATGACATCGGTGGCATCGCCACCGTCGACCGAGTCGTCTCCGTCCCCGGCGTCGATGGTGTCCACGTCGTCGCTGTCGGGCAGCGAGTCGCCCCCGAAGATGACGTCATCGCCCGGGGTGCCCGTGATCGTGTCCGACCCCGGACCCCCGTCGACGAAGGCTGATGCGCCCAGGGTGCCGTCGAAGGTGTCGTCACCTGCTTCCAAGTAGGCGACCATGATCTGCCCCGAGGACATGACGACGAGGTCGTCGCCGTCGCCTGCCCACACCGTGTCGTTGCCACCGAGCCCACAGATGACGTCGTCCTCAGCGGTGCCCAGCAGGGTGTCGTCGCCGGCCGTACCGTTGATCGTGCAGGCGACAGCTTCGGCTGCACCGGCAACGCCCGTGAGCGTCAGAGGGGTCAAGCCGCACAGCGTGAGCACCAGGAGGGCGAGGAAGGCTCGAGTCATGACGATGACTCCCTTGGGACGAGGATGGAAGCCATCCGACCGGCAGACTGCACCGCGCGCAGTTGAGCGATTGTGCACCATGCGAGCAGCGCACGGTGCCAAATCTCGCGAGTCCGGTCACGCGTCGACCCAGGCCCGTCCTTGGCGAGGTCGCGACGACGTCAGCCGCGGTCGCCGCCATCGACGAGGAGAGCGGCCTCGGTGCGTGAGGTGACGCCGAGCTTGCGGATCACGTTGGAGACGTGGACCGAGGCGGTCTTCTCGCTGATCCCGAGGGCGCGCGCGATCTGACGGTTGCTGCGCCCACCGCGCAGCAGGTCGAGCGTCTCGTGCTCGCGTGCGGTGAGTCCTGCGTGCGGCGACGTCGTGGCACGTGCCAGTCCGCGGCCTCCCAGCCGCACGAACTTCTCTGCCGCAGCCTCGGCCTCCGAAGCAGCGCCGAGGTCGTCGAGGCTGCCGACCGCTACTCGGAGAGCGTCGAGGTCCTCGCTGGCAGCGCGCGCCAGCGCGGCCTCGAAGGGACACCCGATCCGGTCCCACTGGCGTGCGGCGCGCGACCAGTCGCCAGCGAACATCGCCGCCCACGGCCCGGCGACGTCGATGTCGACGAGGCGTGCATCATCGGGCACGAGCGCTCCGGCCCGGCTCAGACGCCAGCCGAGCTCGCCGGCGGCCCACGGCTGGTCGCAGGCCACGGCCTCGGCGAAGACCGCGACCGCCTCCTCCGGCACGGTGCTGCCGGCGGCGTGGACGTGCTCCAGCCACGTGGCCATGGCGGGCCAGGTGTGCTGCAGCTGGCCGGTGAGGAGGGCTCGCGACCAGGAGTCGGCGACCAGCACACCGGCGTCGGCGTCGCCACGGCGTACTGCCAGCGTGACGAGGACGCCGTCGGCGACCGCGCTGGCGGCAGCGAACGGGCTGTCGCGGCATCGCTGGGCGCGGGTCGCGGCCGAGCGCCAGTCGCCGTGCTGGAGGTCCACCCGAGCAAGCCAGGCCACCGCGTAGTGGTCGGTGGAGGGGATGTCGCGCTCCTCGCACCAGCGCAAGCAGCGCTCCAACCAGTGCCGCGCCAGGCTGTGAGATCGGATCGAGGCGGCACCGGAGCCGAGGTTGACCATGATCGTCGCCGCGTGGGTGTCGTCGCCGATCGACATGGCCAGCTCCAGCCCGGCGCGCAGCAGGCGCTCGGCCTCGACGGGGTCGGAGGTCCACGTCGAGCTGCCGACGACGTTGTGCGCGACCGCGCCCAGCTCGGGGCAGCCGAGACGGTCGGCCGCAGCGATGGCCTCACGACCTCGTTCGCGGGCAGCAGCATCGTGCCCGGAGAGCATCTCGAGGTAGGCGCGTCGGACCTTCGCGTGCAGCTCTCCCATGCCGCCCGGTGCACGTGACGCCGTGCGCTCGGCCTGCACGAGGACGGCCTCGGCCTCGTCGTGCCGCCCGGCGGTGAGAAGACTGCGGTGCTGGTTGGCCAGGGTCTCGGCGAGCAGGTCGTGGTCCCCGAGGTTCCTGAGCAGGTCGACGGCCTCGATCTGGAGTGCGAGGGCGTCCTCCCCGCGGCCGACACGGGCGAGGGCGTCTGCGCCCTGGATCAACGCCTCGGCTGCTCGGGGCGGGGGCACATGCCGGCGGTGGGTGAGCACGCGCTCGAGCTGGCTCGCGGCGTCGCTGTGAGCACCTGCCCGGGTGGCGACGGCGCCGGCTCGCACGCCGAACGTGACCGCCCGGTCGTGGTCTCCCGCGGCATCCGCGTGGAAGGCGATGGCGGCCGTGTCCTGCGTCGGCTGAGCCACCAGAGCATCCAGGATCTGCAGGTGCAGCGCTCGGGCGCGGCCCGGCCCCAACGTGTCGGCGACGGCCCCACGAGCGAGCTCGTGGCCGAAGGCCACGGTCTCGTCACTCACCTGGAGGAAGTCCGACGCCACGGCCGCGTCGACGGCGGCGGCGTCGTGGTGCGCGAGGAGCATCGAGAGATCGGCCCGGCCGGGGACGACCGAGACCATCTCCACCACGGCCACCGCCTCGTCGGGCATCAGGTGCAGCCGCTCGACGACCACCGAGCTCAACGACGACGAGATCGTCGAGCCGGCGCCCGACCTGAGCAGCTCGGTCGTGTAGAACGCGTTGCCACCGGTCAGGGCGAGCACGTCGGAGGGGGCGTAGTCGGTGTCGGCTGTCAGTGGCGCGATCTCGTCGAGCGCCAGTGGCGGCACGTCGTACGACGTGGTGGTGGGCATCCGGCCCAGGTGTGCGACGACCTCGCCGATCCGTCCGTTGGATCGGCGGCCGGAGAGCACCAGGGTGGTGGGGGAGTCGGCAAGCCGCCGCGCCAGGAAGGTCAGCAGGTCGGCGGTGGCGTCATCGGCCCACTGCAGGTCGTCGACGACGGCCACGGTCGGTTCGGCGGTCACGACACCCAGCCAGGCCTCGAAGAACTCGTGGCGTCGGGCATCGTCGCTCCACGCCGGGGAAACCTCGAGGTGGCGCGACCAGTCGTGGAGCGGGAGCAGCGGACGCGTGGTCACGAGGGGCTCACACGTGCCTCGGAGGACCCGCTCCTGGCGGTCGGCGAGGAGCCCATCCAGCAGCGTGGTCTTGCCGATCCCGGCCTCGCCCACCAGGAGCACGACTCGTCCGCCGTCCGTGCGCGACGCGTCGATCACCTCGTGCAGGGCGGACAGCAGCGCGGAACGGGATGCCACGGCCACCGATCCAGGCTAGCCGGATCGGTGGCCGCGGCCGGGGGCCGTCCAGCGGGCCCCGGGCGATGCCGGACGCCGCTCAGCGCTTGACGCGCACGGCGTACTTCCCAGTGGATCTGCCGATGACGTCGTTGCCGGTGAAACGCAGGATCAACCGCAGCTTCTTGGCCTTGCCGATCTTGGACCGCTTGATCGCGATCCTCTTCACGTACCTGCAGCTCTTCTTGACCTTGACCTTGGTCTTCTTGACCGTCTTGGGCGTGGCCTTCTTCGTGGGGCTCGCCTTGACGGTCACCTTGATCGTGCCCTGGCACGCCTGTGCCTTCGAGGTGCCGGCCGGTCGCGCCAGCTTGCCCCGGACCTTGAACCTGACCTTGCCGCCCTTGACGGACGCCGTGCCGCCTGCGACGGGAGGGTTGCTGGTCGGCGGGAACGCGTCGTCTCCGCCGCCACCGCCGGTGGGGGCCTTGGGGTCGGTGGTCAGGGCCAGGGTGCCGCCGGCGCCGGCGACGATCAGCTCGGTGGGGCTGTTGAGGGCTGCGGCGCGCCACTCGGTGGAGGCGCGACCGGGCACGTTGAGCTGCTCGGCGAGTCCCGACGCACCGACCCGCTCGAGGAGCCCGCCGGTGCCGACGGCGTAGAAGCGTCCTGGCGCCGAGACGATGTCGTTGACCTTCTTGGTGTCGTCCGAGCTCCTGATCCAGTCGTAGTCCTCCCAGGCGTTCTGGGTGAGGGCCAGGTGCGTGTAGTGGGCCGAGTCCTTCGACTGGAGCTGGCGCAGGGGGTTCGACGGGTCCACGGCGAGCTTCTCGTGGTCGGCGCCCACGCCGAAGGGCTGCACCGTGGCGAAGGCGTCGAGGCTGCGCATGATGGAGGTCCGGTGCATCACCCAGGTCGTCGAGCCCGTCACGGTGAGGTCGGGGCCCTTGATGTCCTCGAGGAGGCAGTTGCCCGCGCTGTCGCGAGCGCTCTCGGCCCAGGTGGCGCCCCCGTCGGTGGTCTTGAGAACGCTCGACTCGACGTCGTCCACCGAGATCAGTGCGGTCTGGTTGTCGAGCCACTCGACGTCGGCGAGGTCGACCGTGGGGTCGAGGCTCGCTGCCGGGAAGTCGCCAGCAGAGCCGGGCGTGCTGGGGCAGAACCCGTTGGGATAGGTGGCTCCGGGAGCGGAGAGGTCGTAGGTGACGTCGGTCCAGTCGGCCGCGGTCCACGATGCGCCGTCGTACACGTAGGCGTCGTTGCCCGCGAGGGCCACCCCTTTGGTCCCGTCGGGGCTCAGCGAGATGTCGCTGACGACCTCTCCGGGCACGTTGATCGCCGGGGCGAACCCACCGGTCGCGGTGCCGACGCGCACGTCTCCGGTGACGGTTCCGAAGGCGACGGTGTCACCCTTGTAGTCGACGGCGGTGATCAGGTCGGTGGTGCCGCTGGGTACGACGGTCCAGGGGACGGCTGACTGGGCGCTCGGGGCGACGAAGGCCAGTGTGGTCAAAGGAAGGGCAGCGCCGATCAGGGCTGCGGTTCGAGACTTCATGGGGACACTCGTTCACGCTCGGGAGTGGGACCTCTCGATCCAAGCGATCAGGGCACCGACTCCACCATGGGGAAAACGCTTAGGCGCATCAGGCCGCATCGGCATCACCCACGGCGACACAACACGACGACCCCCGATGAGCCGGGGCTCGATCGGGGGTCGTCGGATGCTGCGGAACGTCGGGCGACGGATCAGATGTCGTAGTAGAGCTCGAACTCGTGCGGGTGCGGGCGGAGCGCCACCGGGGCGATCTCGTGCTCGCGCTTGAAGGCGATCCACGTCTCGATCAGGTCGGGCGTGAACACGTTCCCGGCCGTCAGGTAGTCGTGGTCGGCCTCGAGGGCGTCCAGGACGGCGTCGAGCGAGGTCGGCACCTGGTCGATCTCGGCCATCTCGTCCGGCGGGAGCTCGTAGATGTCCTTGTCGATCGGAGCGGCGGGCTCGATCTTCTTCTGGATGCCGTCGATGCCGGCGAGCATCAGCGCAGCGAACGCGAGATAGGGGTTCGCCGACGGGTCGGGGAAGCGGGTCTCGACGCGCTTGGCCTTGGGGTTGGAGCCCGTGATCGGGATCCGGACCGAGGCGGAGCGGTTGCGCGAGGAGTAGACCAGCGAGATCGGGGCCTCGTAGCCCGGCACCAGGCGGTGGTAGGAGTTCACCGTCGGGTTGGTGAAGGCCAGCAGCGACGGCGCGTGCTTGAGGATGCCGCCGATGTACCAGCGCGCCATGTCGGACAGACCGCCGTAGCCGGTCTCGTCGTAGAACAGCGGGACGCCGTTCTCCCACAGCGACTGGTGCACGTGCATGCCCGAGCCGTTGTCACCGAAGATGGGCTTCGGCATGAAGGTGACCGACTTGCCCTGCTCCCAGGCGGTGTTCTTGATGAGGTACTTGAACTTCATCACGTCGTCGGCGGCCTTGAGCAGCGTGTCGAAGCGGTAGTTGATCTCCGCCTGACCGGCCGTGCCGACCTCGTGGTGGGCGCGCTCGACCGTCAGGCCGCACTTCTCGAGGTTCTTGACCATGTCGGCGCGCAGGTCGCTGTAGTGGTCGTAGGGCTCGACGGGGAAGTAGCCACCCTTGAGGCGAGTCTTGTAGCCGAGGTTGTCCTCGCCCTCCTTGCCGGAGTTCCACCAGCCCTCCACCGAGTCGATGTGGTAGAAGCCGTGGTTGACATCGGTGGAGTAGCGCACGCTGTCGAAGATGTAGAACTCCGCCTCGGGGGCGAAGAACGCCGTGTCCGCGATGCCGGTGGTCGAGAGGTAGGCCAGCGCCTTGCGCGCGATGTTGCGCGGGTCGCGGGAGTACGGCTCGCCCGTGATCGGGTCGTGGATGAAGAAGTTCAGGTTGAGCGTCTTCGACTTGCGGAAGGGGTCGATGTAGGCCGTGGTCACGTCGGGGAAGAGCGACATGTCGGACTCGTTGATGGCCTGGAACCCGCGGATGGAGGAGCCGTCGAAGTTCAGGCCGTCCTCGAAGACGCTCTGGTCGAACGACGACACCGGCACCGTGAAGTGCTGCATGATGCCGGGCAGGTCGCAGAAGCGGACGTCGACCATCTCGACGCCCTCATCCTTGATGTAGGCGAGGAGTTCCTCGCTGTTGCTGAACATTCGTCCTCCTTGGCCGGCACTCGGCGGTGCTCGGCCGTCACGATCGCGGGTGTGGACCCCGGCGCGACACGTACGCCAGGAGACCCGAAGTTACGAACGGGTCGTTTCTCGACCGTATCGGTTTTGTTTCCGCCACGTAACGGGTGGTCCGCACCGCGGCCCTCGGGGGCGCCTCCTAGGCTGGAGGCGTGGACCCTGCGACGAAGGATGCGTTCGAGACCGCCTCGTGGGGTCGGCGGGTGCTGGCGCTGATCGTGGACTGGGCGGTGTGCACCCTGGCGGTCGTCGCGATCATCGGGACCGAGCAGTACGGCGAGCAAGGCGGCACGAGCGGCTTCATCGTCCTCGGCGCCTACGTCCTGGAGGCAGCCGTCTTCACGTGGCTGCTGGCCGGCTCCTTCGGCAAGCTCGTCACGGGGCTGAGGGTCGTGCCCGCGGGCGGTGTGTGGCGCCCGATCAACCCGTTGCGACTCCTGGCCAGGCAGGTCCTGGTCGCCCTCGTCATCCCCCCGCTCGTGTTCCGCCCGGACGGGCGCGGCCTGCACGACATGCTCGCCGGCACCGCGACCGTCACCAAAGCCACCTACACGTCGTTGATCCGCTCGTGACCCACCCCCTGCGCCGCACCCTGCTCGCTGCCGTCCTGCCCGCCACGCTGGTCCTGGCCGGCTGTGGGGGCCAGAGCGACCAGGAGCCGACGTCCTACCTGCTGACCGACCTCGAGGGCGGCACGGCTGCTCCGGGGGACGTCACGCTGCCCGAGCCCACCACGACCGAGACCCCCACCGACCCGGACGGCCCACGCCGTACGCCGGGCGCCGGGAGCGGCGGGAGCGGCGGGAGTGACGCCCCGAGCGGCGACGACCTCGTCGCGCTGGTCTCGGCGGCGGCCGCTCAGGTTGAGACCGTGCGCGTGTCCATCGGCAACCAGACGCCGCCGCCGGACATCGAGGCCGCGTTCGTCTACGGCGACACCGACGCCTACGACGCGAGCCTGGTCATCACGCCGGACCAGCCCGACGTGATCTTCCGACGCGTCGAGGGGACGTTCTACGCCGGGACGGCGCAGGGTCTCGAGGCGGTCGACCCCGACGACCCCCGGCTGTCGTCGGTCGCCGGCGGCGTCGTGCCGGCGTTCCTCGTGTGGAACCCGCTGCTCGACCTCCGAGCCGCTCTCGAGGGAGCCCGGGACGTCGCGGTCGGAGGCCCGGAGGCGATCGACGGGGTCGACGTGACGTCGTACGAGTTCGAGCTCGACGTCGACGACCTGCCGCGGCCGTCGCTGATCGTGCCCGACCAGGCCACCGGGACCGCCCGGGTCACGTTCTCCGTCGACGCGGACGACCTGCCGGTGCGACTACAGCTGGAGCGTGACGCCGGCGGGATCGAGACGGTCGCGGTCGTGGACTACTCGGCCTGGGGCGAGCGGGTGCAGATCGAGGTGCCCCCCGCCGGCTGAGCCGGCTGAGCGAGTCGGCTCAGCGGCCGCGCATGTTGCCGCGCATGCCCTTCATGCTGGTCGGCACCGGTCCACGGGGGAGCGGGACCTTGGGACGCTGGGCGTCGAGGGCCTTCAGGCGGTTGAGGACGTCGGTGATCTCGGCGGGCTTGACCTGACGCCCGAGCTTCTGGACGTGGCGGGTGAGCTTGGGCAGGCGGACCTGCCCGTCCTCGTTGCCGACGATGACCTCGTGGATCGGGGTGTCTGCTGCGACACGCTCGTGCTTGCGCCGCTCGCTCACCATCAGCGCCTTGAGGCGGTTGGGGTTGCCCTCCCCGACGAGGACGATGCCGGGGGGCCCGACCACGCGGTGGACCATGTCCTGCTGCTTGGTGAAGCCGACGACCTCGTCGATCTTCCACCCGCGCCGCAGCATCGACAGCGCCCGCGCTCCTGCGCCGGGCTGGCCCTCGAGGCGCGCGAAGGCCGCGCGCTGGGCGCGACGGCTGAAGGTGATCATCATGGCCAGCAGACCGAACATCAGGGCCCCGATGATCGAGATCACCAGGTTGAAGGTGCCCGACCCCGCGGGGATCAGGTAGAAGATCGCGCCGCCGACCATGGCGCCGACCACGAACATGCCCGCCATCCAGAGGCCGATCCTCGGATCGCCCTGCTTGGACATCCGGTAGGTCTCGACGATCTGACGTCGCCGGCTCATCTTCGTCGGGTCGGTCTCGGCCTTCTTGGCGGCACGCTTCGCTGCTCGGGACATCTTCGGCTCGCTGGCCATGATCGTGGGTGCTGCCTATCTGCTGGTCTGCTGGGCGGGGTCTGCTGGGCGGTCTATCAGGCAGGCGCGCCCTGGCGCGCCTGCATCGCCTGACGGTACAACCGACCGGCCCGGTACGACGAACGGACCAGCGGTCCGGAGAGGGCACCGGAGAAGCCGATCGCGTCGGCCTCGTCCTTGAGCTCGACGAACTCCTCGGGCTTGACCCAGCGCTCCACGGGGTGGTGGCGCAACGAGGGTCGCAGGTACTGGGTGATCGTGATGATCTCGCAGCCCGCGTCGTGCAGGTCCTGCAGCGCCTGCGAGACCTCCTCGCGGGTCTCACCCATGCCGAGGATCAGGTTGGACTTGGTGACCAGGCCGAAGTCGCGTGCCTGGGTGATGACGTCGAGCGAGCGCTCGTAGCGGAACGCCGGGCGGATCCGCTTGAAGATCCGCGGCACGGTCTCGACGTTGTGGGCCAGGACCTCGGGGCGTGACTCGAAGACTTCGCGCAGCAGGTCCGGCTTGCCGTTGAAGTCGGGGATGAGGTTCTCGACGCCGGTGTCGGGATTCAGCTCATGGATCTGGCGCACGGTCTCTGCGTAGAGCCATGCACCGCCGTCCTCGAGGTCGTCGCGCGCGACACCGGTGATGGTGGAGTAGCGCAGCTCCATCTTCTGCACCGACTCGGCCACCCGGCGCGGCTCGTCACGGTCGAGGGGGAGGGGCTTGCCGGTGTCGATCTGGCAGAAGTCGCAACGTCGGGTGCACTGCTCGCCGCCGATGAGGAAGGTCGCCTCCCGGTCCTCCCAGCACTCGAAGATGTTCGGGCAGCCGGCCTCCTGGCACACGGTGTGCAGGCCCTCGCTCTTGACCAGCTTCATCAGCTCGTTGTACTCCGGACCCATCTTCGCGCGGGTCTTGATCCACTCCGGCTTGCGCTCGATCGGCGTCTCGGCGTTGCGCACCTCCAGGCGCAGCAGCTTGCGCCCCTCGGGAACGGGCGAGACAGGAGCGGAGGTGGGTGAGCCGGCGGGAGTGGAAGTGGTCACGGCCTCAACTCTACGCCGGGCGACAGGGCGCTCCAACGTGGCTCACAGCACCCTTGACCGGTGTCCGGCTACGGCACGTCGCGACGACGGAACGAGCCGACAGACGCGACACCCACGACGCCGAGCAGCACCCCGTAGTAGGCGAGTCCCTCACCCAGCGAGCGCGTGCCCTGCTCGCTGCAGTCGGGGTCGGTGTCGAAGAGCGAGTTGTCGCGGAAGCACTTGTCGGGCGGCTCGATGTAGTAGGTCGCCCCGTCGTCGATCACAGCCCGGGCGTTGATGGTCGGGTCGACCGGCCCGGGGTCACGCGGTCCGATGGTGGCGAGCAGCAGCCCGCCCGCGACCGAGACGCCGAACAGCAGGCCCAGCGAGAAGACGGTGCTGCGCGAGAGCATCGTCAGCGCATAGCCGCCGAGCGCGGACGCGGCGGCGATGCCGGCGCCGCGCCACCCGTGCTGCAGGCAGTCCAGCAGGGTTCCGTCCGGCACAGTCTGGTCGCGACCGCGGACCACGGCGTGCAGGCCCAGCCAGTACGCCGTCAGCACCACCACGCTGACCGTGGCGGCCGCGAGGACCAGGGCCAGCGCCTTGGCGGCCCACACCCGGGCGCGCCGAGGCTCGAAGAGGAGCTGGTTGCTCATCGACCCGGTGCTCCAGTCGTGGCCCACGAACGTCGTACCGGCGACGAACATCAAGGCACCGAGCAGCGTCACGACCGCCAGGCCGGAGCCGAGCTCGCGCTCTCCGTCCAGGTCGAGTGGCTGGGTGTAGAGGAAGTCCTCGGCGCTCGGGACCACGATGTCCTCGCACGCGGCGAGCAGCGCGTCGGGGTCGTCGCGCACACCGGCGGCGACGCCGTACCGGCCCGGTCGGTCCAGGCACCGCTCGACGTCGCGACGGACGAAGCGGTCGTCGGAGAACGACACCGCCTCGCGCTCGGCCTGCGCGATCTCGTCGGATGACGGCGGCGAGGTGTCGAGCACGATCGCGACCGCGATCACGATCGGGACCACGATCGCCGCGGCGAGGATCATCAGCACCGCGCGTCGGGCGCGCAGGCGGGACAGCTCGACGCGCACGAGACCCACGAAGCGAGTCACGCGACACCTCCGTCGGACTGAGCGGTCTGCTGGTGATGGGACCGCTCACCGAGCGCCTGACCGGCGGTGACCTCGAGGAACACCGATTCCAGGTCCCGACGCAGCGGCGTCATGGACGTCAGGTAGATGCCGGCCTCGGCCAGCACGCGGGTGACGGTGGCGGGCTCGACGGTGTCGACGTGGATCGTGTGGTCGTCGAACCGGCGAGCGAGGAGGTCGGCGCGGACCAGCGCGTCGAGGGCGAGGCCGGCATCGGGCACCTCGACGGCGTGGACGTCGTCCCCGGCTGCCAGCAGGTCGGCCACGCTGCCCGAGGCGAGCAGCCTGCCGTTGGCGATGATGGTGGCCGACGTGCACACCGCCTGGACCTCGGCGAGGATGTGCGAGCTCAGCAGGACAGTCACGCCTCGTTCGCCGAGGTCGCGGATGGTCTCCCGGATCTCCCGGATCCCGGCCGGGTCGAGGCCGTTGGTGGGCTCGTCCAGGATGAGCAGGTCCGGACCCTTGAGCAGGGTGGCCGCGATGGCCAGGCGTTGCTTCATGCCCAGCGAGTAGGACTTGAAGCGATCGCCGTCGCGGCCCGTGAGCCCGACGGTCTCGACCGCCTCGTGGACGCGCGAGGCGGGGACGCCGATGATCCCGGCCAGCAGCATCAGGTTGCGCCGTCCGGACAGGTGGGGGGAGAACTTCGGTGCCTCGACCACGGCACCGACGCGGTCGATCACGTCCGGCAGGCGGCGCGGCACCGGCTCGCCGAACAGGCGCATCTCGCCGCCGGTCGCGCGCGCCAGCCCGAGCAGCATCCGGATCGTGGTGGTCTTGCCCGAACCGTTGGGGCCGAGGAAGCCGTGCACGCCACCGGCGGGCACCGCGAGGTCGAGGTCGTCGACGGCGACGCGCAGACCGCCGCGTCGTCCGCGGAACTCCTTGCGCAGTCCGGTGGTCTCGATGACCAGACCCGCTGGGCCCCCACCCGAGAGATCATTCACGGGCGCATTGGATCACGGCCGGATGAGCTCGATACGCGGGACACGCCCTGGCTCGGGCCGCGCCTCGTAGTCCGGCGTCGGCGTGTACGGCGTCCAGTCCAGGTAGGTGCGCAGGTGCCGCTCGACGACGGGCAGCACCTCGCTCACGGTGACTGTCCGACCGAGCTCCTCGCTCAGCGTGGTGACGCCCGCGTCGGCGATGCCGCACGGGACGAAGCGGTCGTACCAGGCGAGGTCGACGTCGCAGTTGATCGCGAAGCCGTGCATCGTCACGCCTCGGCTGACGCGGATGCCCAGCGCCGCGACCTTGCGCTCGGGACGAGCGTTCGCCGGATCGGCCTGCAGCCACACGCCACTGCGTCCCGGGACCCGGGCGGTCGTGACGCCGAGCTCGGCGCACGCCTGGATCAGGGCCTCCTCGACACGTCGCACGTAGTCGACGACCTTGACGTGGTCGGGCAGCCGCACGATCGGGTAGCCGACCAGCTGACCTGGTCCGTGGAAGGTGATCTTCCCGCCGCGGTCGACGTCCACGACCGCGGCGCCGCCGGGATCGACCGGACGCTCATGCGGCTCGGTGCGCTTGCCCGCGGTGTAGACGGCAGGGTGCTCGAGCATCAGCACCGTCGGGGGTCGCGTGCCGGCGACCACGTCGGCGTGGACGCTGCGCTGGAGCTCCCACGCCTCGAGGTAGTCGAGCGCCTCGTCGCCGAGCCCGACGCTGTCGACCGCGAGCGTGGCCAGGGGGTCGGCCAGGGGGGCGGCAGGGGGGTCGGGGGCGTCGTCGGTGGGGGCCAGGTGCTGAACGCTCACGGCTCGACCCTACTCCCGGCCCACTCGCTCCCCGAGCCATGCGAGCTCGTCCGGCATCACGCGCCGGGTGTAGCCGATCTCGTGGCCACCCTCGCTGTAGTGGGACTCGACGTCGGCGTGCGCGGCGAAGCCGTCGACGTACCTCCTGGTAGCGGGGTAGAACCGATCCTCGGTGCCGATGTCCACGCGCACCGGGATCCCGGCGAGGTCGCGTTGGCGGTCCATGACGGAGAAGCGCTCGTACTCGGCCTCGTCGACGAAGCCGTTCGGGTGGGCGCGCGCCGGTTCGTCGTAGAGGCCCGGGCTGCTGGCGACGACGGCGGCCACCCGGTTCGGGCCCAGCAGGGCGGCGAGCCGCAGGACGCCGTACCCGCCCATCGACCAGCCGAGCATCCCGATCGGCTCGACCAGGACGTCGTCTCGGGCCAGGAGCATCGGGAGGAGCTCGTCGATGACCATCGCGCCGGCGTCCTCGCCCCACGGACGCTCGTGCCAGAAGGTCTTGCCGCCGCTGACCGTCGCCACGGCGAAGGGCGCGACCCCGTCGGCGGCGACAGCCCGGGCCAGCGCTCCCGGCAGGGCCCACGGCTCGGCGAGCAGCGCCTCGGTCGAGCCGCCGTGCCCGTGCAGGGCCACGACCAGGGGCAGGGGCCCCACGACGTCGGGAGGTCGGATCAGCGACCACCGGGTGGCGAGGCCCCCGCGGGCAGCCGAGACGAACGTGTCGCGCACGACGGGACCGGGCTGTACGGCGGAGAGGTCGTCGTCGCCGTCGGCGGACGACAGCGCGTCGAGCGAGAGTCCGGTGCCCACACCGAGACCCACTCCTGCGACCCCGGCGATGCCGGCCGTGAGGAGGGTGCGCCTGCCGATCCGGCCGTCGCTCACCCCTTGCATCACGGGGCCAGGATCGCACCCTGTGGAGAGACTCGACGGACATCGGACGATCTGGGGTAGTCCTGGACCATGCGTATCCCCGCCTGGATCGTCGCCCTGCTGATCGCCCTCGTCACCACGGGCGTCGTGGTGGCCGTGCTGTGCGCGTGGACGCTGCTGCCGGTGACCGAGCCTGCGTCGGTCTCCGCCTCCGCCACCCCACCGTCATCGTCACCGTCACCACGACCGGCCTCACCCGGCAGGTCGGCCGAGACGTCGACACCACCCACGTCGCCGAGACCTCCCACGACGACGGCGCGCGAGGTGCTGCGGGAGTGGGACCGGCGCCGCGAGGCCGCCTGGATCGCCGCTGACGAGGAGGCGCTGAGTCGGCTCTACGTCCGCGATGCCGTGGCCGGGAGGCGAGACGTGGCACTGCTGCGGCGCTGGACCGCACGCGGTGCCCACGTCGCCGCGCTCGAGCCTCAGGTGCTCGAGGTCCGAGTCGTGCGCCACGCGCCTCGACGCCTCGTCCTGCGCGTGACCGACCGGCTCGCGCTCGTCGTGGCCCGCATCGACGGCGCGGTGACGAGGACCCCGGGAGGCCGGCCGAGCACGCGGCTGATCGGTCTGCGCCGTGGACCCGAGGTCACGTCGCCCTGGCGGGTCGCCTCGGTGCGCCCGGTGCGCGGCCCGGCCACGAGCCCGCCCACGAGCGCGCCCACGAGCGAGGGCGGCTAGCTGGCCGGGTAGTTGGCCGGGCCTGGGAGGCTGGGTGGGTGAGAGCCTTGCGCCCCCTGCCCGCCGTCGTGCCCGCCGTCGTGCCCGCCGTCTTGCTCGGTGCCGTTGTGCTGACCGGGTGCGGCAGCGACGACCCGGACAACCGACCCAACCCCTCGACCACCACCGCATCGGCCGATACCGCGGAGACCGGCCCGGTCGAGGCGGCGGAGCTCGCGACCGGACTCGACAGCCCCTGGGGACTGCTTCCCCTGGACGACGGTTCGCTGCTCGTCGGCTCCCGCAACACCGGTGTCATCTCGGTGCTCGGCGCCGGAGACGCCGAGCTCACCGAGGTGCGGAGGATCGACGTCCGGGCCGAGGGCGAGTCGGGCCTGCTGGGCCTGGCGTCCACCCGCGACGAGGCGACGGTCTTCGCGTACTTCACGACGGACCACGACAGCCGCGTGGTCGCGATGTCCTGGGACGGCGCGACGTTGGGGGAGCCGACGGTGATCGTCGACGGCATCCCCGGCGGCGAGACCTTCCACCAGGGCGGTGCCCTGGCTCTGGGTCCCGACGACTTCCTCTACGTGGCGACGGGCGACAACGGTGCACCCGGCAGTGCCCAGGACCGCGACTCGCTGTCCGGAAAGGTGCTGCGCTACGACCTCGATGGCACCCCGGCGACCGGCAACCCCTTCGGGACCGCTGTCTACAGCTACGGACATCGCAACGTGGAGGGCCTCACCTTCGACGACGACGGTCGCCTGTGGGCCTCGGAGTTCGGGCAGAACACGTGGGACGAGGTCAACCTCGTGGAGGCCGGCTCCAACTACGGGTGGCCGGAGGTCGAGGGCACCGGCGGAGGCGACGAGTACGTCGACCCCGTGGCGGTCTGGCGTACCGAGGACGCCTCGCCGTCCGGGATCACCTACTGGGACGGCTCGTTGTGGATGGCCGCACTGCGGGGGCAGACGCTGTGGGAGATCCCTGTCGACACCGGTCCCGCCCAGGATCCGGTGCCGCACCTCGCCGGGGACTACGGCCGACTGCGCAACGTGGTCGTCGCGACCGGTGGCGACGCCCTGTGGCTGGCGACGTCGAACACCGACGGGCGAGGCGAGCCTGCCACCGACGACGACCGGATCCTGGCACTCACGCGCTGAGGGCGCTCCTCAGCATCTCGGCCACGTCGGTGTCGAGGAACTCGTAGCCCGACTCGAGGAGTGCCGCCGGACGGACGTTGACCGAGCCCAGCAGCTCGGGCGCCATCTCGCCAGCGGCGACCCTGATCACCGCAGCCGGGACGTGCAGGAACGCTGGACGCCGTACGGCGCGTGCCAGCGCCCGGGTGAACTCGGCGTTGGTCGGCGCCTCGGGAAGGCAGATGTTGAAGGGCCCCGAGGCCGTGGGGTGCTCGGCGAGGTGGACGACCGCGCCGATCCAGTCCCGCAGCGACGACATCGGCATGTACTGCTCGCCGTTGCCGATCCGGCCACCGGCGCCGGCGAGGAACTGCAGCCGCTGCTGCTGCAGCGGCGCCGAGCGGCGGTCCATGACGGGCGAGGTGCGCAGGATGCACACCCGTGCCCCCGCTTCGTGGGCGGCGGTGGTCGCGGCCTGCCACTCGCGCGTGACGTCGGTGAGCAACGCGTGACCGCGCGTGTCCGAGACCTCGGTGAGGACCGACGGTCCGTGGTCGCCGTAGTAGGAGATGCCGTTGCCGGCGAGGTACGCCGGTGGGCGGGGCGCCGCGGCGATCGCCTCGGCCAGGACCCGCGTCGTGGTCACGCGACTCTCCCGGAGCTCGCGGGCCCACCTCGTCGAGTGCGGGTTGCCGAGGGTGGGGGACCCGGCGAGGTTGATCACCACGTCGGAGGCGTCGACGGCCTGCTGCGGCACACCGTCGCCGTACGGGTCCCACGCGACCTCCGAGGAGGACTCGGCGGGGCGACGAGTCAGGACCGTGACGTCGTGGCCCCGCTCGGTGAGGGCACGGCGCAGGTGGGACCCGAGGAAGCCGGAGCCTCCGCCGAGGAGGATGGAGAGGGACATGGCGCCCAGCCTAGGCAGACCGGGCGGTGTCCCTCACCACCCCTGAGGCGTCACACCTCGAAGTTGCCCGACTCCAGGCGCTTCTTGATCGACTGGAGGAAGCGGCCGGCGTCGGCACCGTCGACGAGTCGGTGGTCGTAGGTCAGGGCCAGGTACACCATGTGACGCACCGCGATCGTCTCGCCCAGGTTGGGGTCGTCGATCACCACGGGCCGCTTGACGACGGCCCCCGGGCCGAGGATCCCGACCTGCGGCTTGTTGATGATGGGCGTGTCCCACAGGGCGCCCACGCTGCCGAGGTTGGTGATCGTGAACGTTCCGCCGCCGAGCTCGTCGGGACCGATCTTGTTGGTGCGCGTGCGCTCGGCGACGTCGGCGATCTTCTTGGCCAGTCCGGCGATCGAGAGGTCGCCGGCGTCCTTGACGACCGGGGTGATCAGACCCTTCTCGGTGTCCACCGCGAAGGCGAGGTTCTCGACGTCGTAGTAGGTGATCTCGCCGGCGTCGGTGTCGATCGTGGCGTTGAGCTTGGGGTGCTCCTTGAGCGCGTCGACCGCCGCCTTGGCGAAGAACGGCAGGTAGGACAGCTTGACGCCCTCGCGGGCGAGGAAGTCGGCCTTCGACGCGTCGCGGAGCCGGGCCACGTTGGTGACGTCGACCTCGACCACCTGGGTGAGCTGGGCACCGGTCTGCAACGAGTCGACCATCCGCTCGGCGATGATCTTGCGGAGCCGGCTGATCTTCTCGGTCGTCCCGCGCAGGGGCGACGGGGTGACGGAGGACGCCGACCCGGAGCCGGACGAGCCGGACGCAGGAGCCGAGGGCGCGGCCGCAGCGGGGGCCGGAGCCTCCTGGGCCTTGGCGGCGTCGAGCACGTCCTGCTTGCGGATCCGGCCGCCGACCCCGGAGCCGGACACCGAGGACAGGTCCACGTTGTGCTGGTTGGCGAGCTTGCGCACCAGGGGCGTGACGTAGCCGCCGGAGTCGGAGTCTCCCGACGAACCCGACGCTGCAGGTGCGGGCTTCTCGGGTGCGGGCTCGGGCTTCTTCTCCGGCTCCGGCTCCGGCTCGGGCTTCTTCTCGGGAGCGGGTTCGGGCTTCTTCTCCGGCTCCGGCTCCGGCTCGGGCTCGGGCTCCGGCTCGGACGGTGCCGCCGCGCCATCGCCGATGACGGCCAGCTCGGCGCCGACCTCGACGGTCTCGTCCTCCTCGGCCTTGATCTCGAGGAGTGTGCCGGCGACGGGCGAGGGGATCTCGGTGTCGACCTTGTCGGTCGAGACCTCCAGGAGCGGCTCGTCGACGGCGACGTCGTCGCCCACGGACTTGAGCCAGCGCGTCACGGTGCCCTCGGTGACGGACTCACCCAGCGCCGGGAGCGTGACCGGCGTACCGGATCCACCGCCACCACCGGACCCGCCGGAGGCCGCCGCGGGCTTCTCCTTCTCGGGGGTCTCGTCGCCCTCGGGGAGCTCGCCGGTCTCCTCGACGTGCTCCTCCTCCTGCTCAGCCTTCTTCTCTGCCTCCGCCTCGTCCTTCGGCTCGGCCTCGGGCTCGGCAGAGCCGTCGGCATCGTCGCTGGACTCGCCCTCGTCGCCGATCGTGGCCAGGACGGCGCCGACCTCGACGGTCTCGTCCTCCTCGGCCTTGATCTCGAGGAGTGTGCCGGCGACGGGCGAGGGGATCTCGGTGTCGACCTTGTCGGTGGAGACCTCGAGGAGCGGCTCGTCGACGGCGACGGAGTCACCCACCTGCTTGAGCCAGCGGGTGACGGTGCCCTCGGTGACGGATTCGCCGAGCGCCGGGAGGGTGACTTCTTCTGCCATGGGTCTGGGAGTTCCTTCGTCTCGTGATGGGGCTGGCTGGTCAGGAGTGGGCGTGGAGCGCTTTGCCGGCGAGCGCGAGGTGAGCCTCGCCCAGCGCCTCGTTCTGGGTGGGGTGGGCATGTACCAGGGGGGCGACGTCGTCGGCGTGCGCCTCCCAGTTGTAGATCAGCTGAGCCTCGCCGATCAGCTCGCCGACGCGGTCACCGACGAGGTGGACGCCGATCACCGGCCCGTCGGTGCGGCGGATCAGCTTGACGAAGCCCTGGGTCTTGAGGATCTGGCTCTTGCCGTTGCCGCCGAGGTCGTAGGTCAGGGTCTCGATCCCCTCGGCCCCGTAGGCCTCGGTGGCGGCCGCCTCGTCCAGCCCGACGGAGGCGATCTCGGGCTGGGAGTAGGTGACGCGGGGGATCCCGGTCTCGTCGATCGGCTGCGGGTCGAGGCCGGCGATGTCCTCGGCGACGAAGATGCCCTGCTGGAACCCGCGGTGCGCCAGCTGGAGGCCGGGCACGATGTCGCCGACGGCGTAGACGCCCTCGACGTTGGTGCGGCAGCGCTCGTCTGTCAGGACGAAGCCGCGCTCCATCGCGACCCCGATCTCCTCGTAGCCGAGGTCGGCGGTCGAGGGGCCGCGGCCGACCGCGACGAGCAGCAGGTCGGCCTCGAGGACGTCGCCCGACTCGAGCGTCACCGCGACGCCCTCGTCGGTCGTCGCGACCTCCTGGACCGGGCTGGTCGTGCGGACGGCGATCTTGCGTTTGCGAAAGGCTCGCTCGAGGGCCTTGGACGACGCCTCGTCCTCGGCGGCCACCAGCCGCGGGAGGGCCTCCACGATCGTGACCTCGGAGCCGAAGCTGCGCCACACGCTGGCGAACTCGCACCCGATGACGCCGCCGCCGAGCACGATCACCGACGCCGGGACCTCGTCGAGGCGCAGGGCGTGCTCGGAGGTGACCACGCGCTCGCCGTCGATCTCGAGGCCGGGCAGGGACTTGGCGTAGGACCCGGAGGCCAGCACCAGGTGCGTGCCGGAGTACGTCGTGTCGCCGACGCGGACCTCGCGGGGGCCGGTGACCGTCCCGGCACCCTCGATGACGGTGATGCCGCGACCCTTGATCAGGCCCGCCAAGCCCTTGTGGAGGCGAGAGACGACGCCGTTCTTGTAGCTGTTGACGCCCGCCATGTCGATGCCGTCGAAGCTCGCCCTGACTCCGAACTGCTCGGACTCGCGGGTGTTGTCGGCGACCTCGGCGGCGTGCAGCAGCGCCTTGGTGGGGATGCAGCCGACGTGCAGACAGGTGCCGCCCAGCTTGCCCTTCTCGACGAGCCCGACACGGAGCCCGAGCTGCGCTGCGCGCAGGGCGCAGGCATAGCCTCCGGAGCCCGCGCCGAGGATGAGTACGTCGAAGTCGGTCTCGGCCACCTTGGTCCTTCCGTGAGTGGACGACCCATCCTTGCACTACCGGTCACATCGGCGACAGGCGCCGGTCGTCAACCCGTCGCAGCACCCCAGCAGCCCCGCCGACACCCGGTCGCCGTCGTGTCGTGGATCGCTGCGGGGGGTTCTGGCGACATCGTGTGCAGGGACCGGGCAGACTGGGCCCCATGGGTTTCCTCGACCGCTTCCGCCGCGGCTCACGCACCAAGATGAGTGGGCCGGCTCGCGACGCCGCCCGCACCGGCTCCACGCGCGTGCGCGCCGCGGACAAGGTCGACGAGCAGCACCTGCGCGAGTTCGTCGATTCCAAGCGCGGCGTCGAGGGGTTCGTCGAGCCCCGCACGGCCGTCAGCGAGGTGACCCTGCTCCTGGTCGCCTTCGACGGAGAGTGGACACGGCGCCGCGTGCCGTCGATCAACTGGGCGCACGACTTCTGCAACAAGCACCAGGTGCCGTCCTACGACGCCGGGCTGGTCGGCATCCCGCAGCGGATGCGCGAGTACAACTCGCGGATCAAGCAGCAGCGCCGCCAGCAGGGACTCCAGTAGCGATCGGCGGCCCCGCCGCGCGACGGGGCCTCCGCGCGGCGTGCCCCTGGGCGCGCTACTTGTCGTCGGCGAACGCGCGGGCGAACTCGACCAGTGTCGAGACCGCGACGCCGGTGCCGCCGCTGCTGACGTGACCCGCCGGTCCGCCGGAGTTGAACGACGGCCCGGCGATGTCGAGGTGTGCCCAGGGCAGACCCGCGGTGAACTCCCTCAGGAACGCTGCGGCGAAGAGTCCGCCGCCCCAGCGGATCCAGTCGTGCTGGGACAGGTCGGCGATCTTCGTCGTGTGGATCCGCTCCGACATCTGCTCGGGGATGGGCATCGGCCAGAAGTCCTCGCCGGCCGTCGCCGAGGCGGACAGCACGTCGGCGACGACGTCGTCGCCGCCCATCACGCCCGAGATCTTGTCGCCCAGCGCCACGACCATCGCGCCGGTCAACGTGGCGACGTCGAGGATCGCGTCGGGCTTCTGCTCGGTCGCCATCACCAGGGCATCGGCGAGGACCAGGCGACCCTCGGCGTCGGTGTTGAGGACCTCCACCGTCGTCCCGCCGTGGATGGTGATGACGTCGCCCGGACGCATCGCCGAGCCGCCGAGCATGTTCTCGGCGAGCGCGGCGTACGTCGTGACCTGGACGGGCAGCCCGAGGTCGGCGATCGCGAAGGTCGCACTGACGACCGCCGCGGCGCCCGCCATGTCGGACTTCATCTCGTGCATGCTCGCGGCGGGCTTGATGCTGAGCCCGCCGGAGTCGAAGGTGATGCCCTTGCCGACCAGGGCGAGGTGTCGCTTGGCGCCCTTCGGCGTGTAGGTCAGGGTGACCAGGCGCGGGGGAGCGTCCGAGGCGGAGCCGACCCCGAGGAGACCCCCGCAGCCGAGCTCGGCGAGCTGGGTCTCGTCGAGCACCTGGATCGTGACCTTGCCACCGCGTCCGCGCTCCTTGACGATCTCGGCGATCGCGTCGGCGAAGCCCGGGGGGCGCAGGTCGTTGGGCGGGGTGTTGACGAAGTCACGGGTGCGCGCGACGGCACCGGCGATGACCTTCCCCTCCTCGAAGGCGGCGATGGCGTCCTTCTTGCGCGCCACCGAGCTGAGCACGACGACTTCGCCCGGGGACGTGCTGGGGCCGGAGGCCTTGTAGGTCGTGAAGCTGTAGGAGCCCAGCGCGTAGCCCTCGGTGGCGGCCCGGACCAGCTCGGGGGTGTCGGCGGGCAGGGCGATCGCGACGGAGGCTGCGTTGGTGACGCTGCGAGCGGCGTTGCCGGCGGCGCGCCGTACGGCGAGATGGTCGGGGTCCTTGCCGAGGCCGACGAGCACGAGCATGGGGGAGCCGATCGTCCCCGACGTCGGGACCTTGACCGTCTCTCCCGGCTTGCCGGTGACCCCCAGGGCCGACAGGAGCGGCGCGAGCTTGCGACCGTAGGCCTTGGCGACGTCCTGTCCGCCCGGCGCGATCGCCGGACCCGAGGAGCCCGTCACCACCCCCACGACCACGGCATCGGCACGGGACTTGGCAGGACTGGCGTTGCGCAGTGAGTAAGACGTCACCGGGGCAGGATAGGTCAGGACCCGTGAGCCCCCGTGCTCCACACGGTCCCCCCTGGTGGGGTGTCGGGCTGCGATAGGTTCGCGTCATGGCTGACGAGTTGCTCCGCTCCCCGCTGCACGAGCGCCACGAGGCGCTCGGCGCGAAGTTCGCCGAGTTCGGTGGGTGGTCGATGCCCCTGGAGTACGCCGGCGAGCGCGGCGGCGTGGTCAAGGAGCACACGGCCGTCCGGACGGCGGTCGGCCTCTTCGACGTCAGCCACCTCGGCAAGGCGACGGTGAGCGGACCGGGTGCGGCGGCGTACGTCAACGCCACGCTCAGCAACAACCTCGCCAAGATCGGGCCGGGCCGCGCCCAGTACACGCTGTGCTGCGACGCCGCGACCGGAGGTGTCGTCGACGATCTCATCGCCTACTACCAGGACGACGACCACGTCCTCCTGGTCCCCAACGCGGCCAACACCGCCGAGGTCGTGAGGCGCCTGGCCGAGAGCGCGCCCGCGGGCATCTCGGTGATCGACCAGCATCGCGACTACGCGGTGCTGGCACTCCAGGGCACCTCGTCCGACGAGGTGCTCCGGGCGGTCGGGCTCCCCGCCGGCCACGGCTACATGTCCTTCGTCGAGAGCGGCTTCGATGGCGCCGAGGGCGTCGGTGTCGTGGTCTGCCGCACCGGCTACACCGGTGAGCGCGGCTACGAGCTGATCATCGAGAACGACGCGGCGCCGGCCCTGTGGGACGCGTTGATGGCTGCCGGCGAGTCCTTGGGGATCGCCGCCTGCGGGCTGGGCGCGCGCGACACGTTGCGCACCGAGATGGGCTATCCCCTGCACGGCCAGGACATCTCGCTCGACGTCACGCCCAACGAGGCTCGCCTCGGCTGGGCGGTCGGGTGGTCGAAGGAGACGTTCTGGGGTCGGGACGTGCTGCTCGAGGAGAAGGAGCGGGGGCCTCGACGGCGACTGATCGCGCTGAAGGCGACCGGGCGCGGGATCCCGCGTCCACACATGGGCGTCAGTCTCACCCCGGACGTGATGATCGGCGAGATCACCTCCGGCACCTTCTCCCCGACGCTCAAGCAGGGCGTGGCGCTGGCCCTGGTCAGTGCCGGGATCGACCCGGACGCCGAGCTGGGTGTCGACGTGCGAGGTCGTCGCGAGGCGTTCCAGCAGGTCAAGCTCCCCTTCGTCGACACCTCCGTCCGCGAGCAGTGAGGCACGCATGAACCTCCCCGACCAGCCGCCCACCTTCCGACGCCCGAGCGCCGCGGAGCGACCGTGGTCCTGGCGTCTCGAGAACGACGCCGGCGACGAGGTGCCCGTCTCCGGTGACCTCGAGGGGCAGCGCTTCACCAACCAGGCCGACGCAGAGTCCTGGGTCGGTGAGATCTGGGCGGACCTGGCGGCCGTCGGGGTCGACCAGGTGGTGCTGCTCGAGCACGAGCGTCGCGTCTACGGACCGATGTCCCTGCACGCCTGAGCCTGCGAGACGCTGCTTCGGGTCGGAGGCTCGCCGACCGGACCGACCCTGGCGCTGACTACGGTGAGGACGTGCTCCCGTTCTCGCAGGTCGACGTCTTCTCGTCCCATGCCTTGCTGGGCAACCCGGTGGCGGTGGTGCACGACGCGGACCGCCTCAGTGCCGAGCAGATGGCGGCGTTCGCCCGATGGACGAACCTGTCGGAGACGACGTTCCTGCTCTCGGCGTCCACGTCGGAGGCCGACTACCGGTTGCGGATCTTCACGCCCGGCGGCGAGCTGCCGTTCGCCGGTCACCCGACGCTGGGCTCGGCGCACGCCTGGCTGGAGGCCGGGGGAGCACCGCGTGTCCCGGAGCGTCTCGTGCAGGAGTGCGGCGCCGGCCACGTCGTCGTGCGACGTGGCGAGCGGCTGGCCTTCGCCGGACCACCGCTGCTGCGCGAGGGCTCCCTCGACCCGGCCACGCTCGCCCGCGCCGCGCGGGCGGTCGGGGTGGCGGCAGGTGACGTCGTCGACGCCGCCTGGATCGACAACGGCCCCGGCTGGCTCGGGCTGCTGCTGCCGGACGCGGACGCCGTGCGTGCGTGCCGGCTGGATGCGACGCTCGCCGGCGAGCTGATGATCGGCGTCGTCGGCGTCGGACCCGGTAGCGAGATCGAGGTGCGTGCCTTCTGCCCGAGCATCGGTGTCCCGGAGGATCCAGTCACCGGCAGCCTCAACGCGGGGATCGCCGCCTGGCTGGCCGGCTCGCGCCTGCCCACGTCGTACGTCGTGTCTCAGGGAAGCGCGCTGGGACGCCGCGGGCAGGTGCACGTCGAGGTGGTCGACGGGGTCGTCTGGGTGGGAGGCGACACGCTCACCACGGTCCGCGGCGAGGTCGACCTGGGCTAGCCTGAGGTGGTGCAGCAGTATCACGACCTCCTTCAGCGGATCCTCGACGAGGGCGTGGAGAAGAACGACCGCACCGGCACCGGGACGCGGTCGGTGTTCGGACACCAGATGCGCTTCGACCTGACTTCGGGGTTCCCCCTGGTGACGACGAAGAAGGTGCACACGCGCTCGGTGTTCGCCGAGCTGCTGTGGTTCCTGCGGGGCGAGACCAACGTGACGTGGCTGCAGGAGCGCGGTGTCTCGATCTGGGACGAGTGGGCCGACGCCGACGGCGACCTCGGGCCTGTCTACGGCTACCAGTGGCGCTCCTGGCCCACCCCCGACGGGCACCACGTCGACCAGATCGCCCAGGTGGTCGAGCAGATCCGGACCACCCCCGACTCGCGGCGTCACATCGTCTCGGCCTGGAACGTCGCCGACATCGGCGCGATGGCGCTGGCGCCCTGCCACACGATGTTCCAGTTCTACGTCGCCGACGGCGCCCTGTCGTGCCAGCTCTACCAACGCTCGGCCGACGCCTTCCTCGGCGTGCCGTTCAACATCGCCTCCTACGCGCTGCTGACCCACATGGTCGCCCAGGTGACCGGGCTGCGGGTGGGCGACTTCGTGCACACGCTGGGCGACGCCCACCTCTACAGCAACCACCTCGACCAGGCCCGGCTGCAGCTGACCCGCGAGGAGCGCCCGCTGCCGACCCTGGAGCTCGACTCGTCCGTCACCGCCCTGGACGCCTTCGACCTGGAGCACATCGCGGTGACCGGCTACGACCCCCACCCGGGCATCAAGGCACCGATCGCCGTATGAGCCGTCGGGCCGGCCGATGAAGGTGATCGCCATCGCGGCGGTGGCGCGCAACGGCGTGATCGGGGCGGACGGCTCCATCCCGTGGCACCTGCCGGAGGACTTCGCCCACTTCAAGCGCACGACGCTGGGCCACACGCTGCTGATGGGGCGCGCGACGTACGACTCGATCGGACGCCCCCTGCCCGGGCGCACGACGATCGTGCTGACCCGCGACCCCACGTGGTCGCCCGGCGACGACCGGGTCGTGGTCGCTCACTCGGTCGACCAGGCGCTCGCCCTGGCGGCCGACCTTCCCGGTGACCTCTACGTCGCCGGGGGTGCGGCGGTCTACGCGGCTCTCGACCCCGTCCTCGACGAGCAGGTCATCAGCGAGGTCGACCTCGACCCCGTCGGCGACACCCACCACCCCGGCGTCGACACCGACCGGTGGCGCGAGGCCGGGCGGACGTCGTACGACGGGTTCGACGTGGTGCGGTGGGTGAGGGTGCCCTGCTGAGTGGCAGGCTGGGCACATGGAGCTGCGCATCTTCACCGAACCCCAGCAGGGCGCCACGTACGACGACCTCCTCGCGGTCGCGCTGAGGGCCGAGGAGCTCGGCTTCGGAGCGTTCTTCCGCTCCGACCACTACCTCGCGATGGGCACCGACGGGCTGCCCGGCCCCAGCGACGCCTGGATCACCCTCGCCGGACTGGCACGCGACACGAGCACGATCCGGCTCGGGACCATGATGACCAGCGCCACCTTCCGGCACCCCGGACCGTTGGCGATCAGCGTCGCCAACGTCGACGCGATGAGTGGCGGGCGCGTGGAGCTCGGCATCGGCGCCGGGTGGTACGAGGCCGAGCACACCAAGTACGGCATCCCGTTTCCCAGCACCGGCGAGCGCTTCGACCGCTTCGAGGACAACCTGGCGATCATCACCGGGCTCTGGGCCACCGAGGGCGACCTCACCTACGAGGGCAAGCACTACTCCGTCACCGGCAGCCCCGGCCTGCCGAAGCCGACGCAGGCCAAGCCCCCGGTGCTGATCGGTGGCCTCGGCAAGAAGCGCACCCCCGCCCTGACCGCCCGCTACGCCGACGAGTTCAACCTGCCGTTCGTCGACGAGGAGACGACAGCGGCCCAGTTCGCCCGGGTGCGCGCGGCGTGCGAGGCGATCGAGCGTGACCCCGACGACCTCGTCTACTCCAACGCCCTGGTCCTCTGCGTGGGGCGTGACGAGGACGAGCTGGACCGACGGGCCCGGGCGATCGGACGCGAGAAGGAGGAGCTGCGCGAGAACGGTCTCGCCGGAACTCCCGAGGAGGTGGTGGCCAAGGCGCGTCGCTACGCCGACCTCGGCTCCGAGCGTCTCTACCTCCAGGTGCTGGACCTCGGCGACCTCGAGCATCTCGACCTCGTGGCGGCTGAGGTCATGGCGCACCTGGGGAGATAGCCTGAGGGCCATGAGCGCCAGCCCGACCTCTCCGACGCCGTACCGGCCCTTCGGCCGGGTCCTCACCGCGATGGCGACGGCGTTCCACGACGACGGGTCGGTCGACCTCGACGGCACCGCGCGGATCGCGGTGCACCTGGTCGAGCACGGGCACGACGGCGTCGTGGTCTCCGGGACCACCGGGGAGTCCCCGACGACCACGGTCGCGGAGGACGGCGAGATCCTGGCGGTCGTCAAGGACGCCATCGGAGACCGGGCGACGATCGTCGCCGGTGTCGGCACGAACGCCACCGCCCACTCCGTCGAGCTGGCCCGCCAGGCCGAGAAGATCGGCGCCGACGGCCTGCTCCTGGTCACGCCCTACTACAACAAGCCCAGCCAGGCGGGGGTGCTCCACCACTTCCGCAGCGTCGCCGAGGCGACCGACGTCCCGGTGATGCTCTACGACGTGCCCGGCCGCACCGGCACCCAGATCTCGCTCGAGACCTACGCCGCCGCCATCGAGCTGGCGCCCGTCGTGGCGGTCAAGGATGCCGTGGGCGACTTCGCCCGCGGCGTGCGGCTGACCCAGATGGGGTACGCCGTGTACTCCGGCGACGACGAGGCCAACCTCGCCTGGCTCGCCCACGGGGCAGCCGGTGTCGTCAGCGTCGCGGGTCACGCCGCCGGCCCGCTCCTCGCCGAGATGGCCGACCTCCACGACGCCGGCGACAGTGCCGGCGCCCTCGCAGTCTTCACGCGGATGCTCCCCGCGATCGACGCCGTCATGGGTGTCGCCAACTATGGAGCCACTACCGCCAAGGCAGCACTCCAGCTGCTCGGCGTGCTCGACAACCGCAACGTCCGAGCGCCCTTGGTGCCCCTGGACGAGACCGAGGTCGCCGCGCTGCGGGCCGGTCTGGCGGACTCCGGCCTGCTGTAGGCCACCTCCACTGCCACCACCGGACAGGAATTCCCCTTGAGTCACCCGCACCCCGAGCTCACCGCACCTCCCGCACTGCCGCCGAACGGATTGCGGGTCATCCCGCTCGGAGGTCTCGGCGAGGTCGGTCGCAACATGACCGTCTTCGAGTACGACGGCCGACTGCTGATCGTCGACTGCGGCGTCCTCTTCCCCGAGGACCACCACCCCGGCGTCGACCTGATCCTGCCCGACTTCGCTGCCATCCGCGATCGTCTCGGCGACGTCGAGGCTCTGGTGCTCACGCACGGCCACGAGGACCACATCGGCGCCACCCCCTACCTGCTGCGCGAGCGCCAGGACATTCCGCTGGTCGGCTCGAAGCTGACCCTCGCCCTGCTGGACTCCAAGCTGCGCGAGCACCGGCTGCGCGAGACCGTCCACCACCAGGTCAAGGAGGGCGACACCCTGACCTTGGGCCCCTTCGAGCTGGAGTTCGTCGCGGTCAACCACTCCATCCCCGACGCCCTCGCGGTGGCGATCCGCACCGGCGCCGGCATGGTCCTGCACACGGGCGACTTCAAGATGGACCAGCTGCCGCTAGACCGTCGGATCACCGACCTGCGCTCCTTCGCCAGGCTGGGGGAGGAGGGCGTGGACCTGTTCCTCACCGACTCCACCAACGCCGAGACCCCGGGGTTCACCCCGACCGAGAAGTCGATCACGCCCGTGATCAGTGAGGTCTTCCGCGAGTCCAAGCAGCGCATCATCGTGGCCTGCTTCGCCTCGCACATCCACCGGGTCCAGCAGGTGCTCGACGCCGCCGTCGAGCACAACCGGAAGGTCGCCTACGTCGGTCGCTCGATGGTGCGCAACATGGCCATCGCCCGCGACCTGGGCTACCTGACCGTGCCCCCTGGTGTGATGGTCGAGGCCAAGGAGCTCGCGACCCTGCCGCCGGAGCGCCAGGTGCTCGTCTCGACCGGCTCGCAGGGCGAGCCGATGAGCGCGCTGAGCCGGATCGCGCAGCGCAACCACAACTTCGTCCACATCGAGGAGGGCGACACCGTGTTGCTCGCCTCGAGCCTGATCCCTGGCAACGAGAACGCCGTCTACCGCGTCATCAACGGGCTCTCCCGCTGGGGCGCCAACGTGGTCCACAAGGGCAACGCCCACGTGCACGTCAGCGGTCACGCGAGTGCCGGCGAGCTGCTCTACTGCTACAACATCGTCCAGCCACGCAACGTCCTTCCGGTCCACGGCGAGATCCGCCACATGCTCGCCAACGCCGCACTGGCCCGCCAGACCGGCATCGAGAACGTCGTGGTCGCCGAGGACGGCGTCGTCGTGGACCTGGTCGACGGGGTCGCCTCGATCGTCGGCAAGGTCGAGTGTGGCTACGTCTTCGTCGACGGCTCGTCGGTCGGCGACATCACGGAGTCCGACCTCAAGGACCGCCGGATCCTCGGTGAGGAGGGCTTCATCTCGATCATCGTGGTCGTGGACTCGGTGACGGGCAAGGTATCGGCAGGCCCCGAGATCCACGCCCGGGGCAACGCCCTCGAGGGCGAGACCTTCGACGACGTCAAGAAGATGGTCGTCAAGGCCCTCGACCAGGCGATCGCGGACGGCAACACCGATGCCTACCAGCTCCAGCAGACGGTTCGCCGGACGGTCGGACGATGGGTCAGCAACACCCACCGTCGTCGCCCGATGATCATTCCGGTCGTCGTGGAGGCCTGAGGCGCCCTTCTCGCGGCACCGGAGTCCGCCCTGCGGGCGAGGACGCCATGAGACGCACGAGGCCCCCGCCGAGGATCTCGGCGGGGGCCCGTGGGTGGCCGTGGTGGCCTAGGTCAAGGTGCTACTTCTTCTTGACCTTGATGGTGAACGACTCCGCGCTGCGCTTGAAGTTGTCCGCACCGATGTAGCGGGCCTTGACCTGCTGCTTGCCGGGCTTCTTGAACGCGAGCTTCACCTTGGCGATGCCCTTGGCGTTCAGTCGGCCCTTGCCGAGCGTCTTGCCCTTCTTGACGATCTTCACGAGACCGCCGGGGACGACCTGGTTGGTGTCCGGCGTCAGGACGCGGACCTTCAGCTTGGCCTTCGTGCCCTGCTTGACCTTCTTCGGGGCCTTCTTGATCGAGGTGATCGTGCCGGCCTTGTTGATCTTCACGACCACGTCGGTCGACGCCTCGCCGGTGACGTCGTCACCGGCGAAGGAGACGGTCGCGTCGTAGGTGCCGGCGTCGGTGAACTTCGAGATCGCGAAGCTGGCCGTGCCGTCGGTGATCCCGGCGACGCCGAGGGAGTCGCCGTCGAGCGTGGCGGTGACCTCACCGGTCTCGACACCGTCGACTATGACGTCGAGGACGCTGTCCTGGCCGAAGGTCGACGGGTCCGGGGTGTGGACGGCCGTGATCTCCGCCATCACCTTGCAGACCGAGACGGCGATGTTGTCGACGTACCAGCCGTCGATGCCGCCGCAGCCGTCGCGACCGATGTTGACCCGCAGCGACAGGGTGTCGCCGGGAGCGATGTCCATGGCGGACAGGTCGACCTGCGACTCGCCCCAGCTGCCGGTCAGCTTGCCGCCGTCGGTGGCGGTGAAGCCGGGCTGGTCGTGCAGCGGGTTGCTGTTGCCGGCGAACAGGGCGTTGATCTGGCCCGGTGCGTTGAAGGTGTACGCCTCGGCCGGGATCGGCTCGAAGTCGGCACCGTTGATGCTCACCTGGATGTTGCCGCCGTCCCAGCCGGCCTCGGTCGCGATGTAGTGCTCGAAGCTGAGCACCGGAGCGAGGTCGGCCTCCGGGAGGGTGAACTCCTCGCTGATGATGGAGTCACGGCTGGAGAAGTCGTTGACGCCGTCACCCGAGCAGTCGCCGAGGTCCGGGGCGGGGCCGTAGGCAACACCACCGGGGTGGTCGCCGGGAGCCTCCGAGGTGGCCTCCCACGGGGCGCCGAAGCCGCCCTCGTAGTCGCCGAACTCGGGGACGACGGCGATCTCCTGCTCCGCGGTCCAGCCGTCGAGGCCGTCCTCGAAGTCCTCGGAGAAGACGGCGCTCTCGACAAAGCCCTCACCACAGAGCGACGGGGCGCCCTGCTGCAGCAGGGGCTGGAAGTCGCACTGCACGGGCTCGACGCGCATCTCGACGGCCGTCATCACGTTGGCGACCTGGGTGCAGTCGGCGGCCACGATCGGGTCCGCCGGGGTCGGCGTGCCGTTGGTCTCGGTCGAGACCTGGTTGATGTCCATGCCCACCAGGTCGGTGCAGGACTGCTCCAGGGCGTCGGCCGCCACGGTGAAGTCCGAGGACGGCGTCAGGTAGGCCGTCTGCGCACGCCACCAGATGTTGGCGGCCTTGTCGAGGCCCAGGCCGGTGATCGACTGACCGTTGAACTCGCCACCGTCGACGACCAGGGCGTAGGCGTGGTTCGGCACGCCCGAGTTGCCGTGGACGCCACCGTTGTCGGTCAGGTTGGGGTCACAGTTGTACTCGGCGTCCGAGACCTTGCCGGGGTCGCCGTAGCAGGTGGGCGTCCACATGTCGCGGATCGCACCGCCGAACGCCTCGGACTTCTCGCCCACCAGCCAGCGGGTCGAGTCCACGCGGTCCGAGATGTCCTCGGCGGTGATGGTGATCGTGACCGTCTCACCGGCATCCTTGAAGCGCTGGCCGTCGGCCTTGGCCACCATGATCCCGGAGATGTCGGCCGCACCGGCGACGGCGAACGGGACGCCGGCGACGTTGTTGCCGATCACGATGCCGGTCGCACCGGCGGCCTCGGCGTTGTCCACCTTCAGCTGGAAGGCGCACGTGCCGCGGTCGACGTAGGCGTAGTTGCCGGCGACGGCGGCCGCGTTGTCGAACGTCGAGCAGCCGTCGGTCGTGCTGGGGCCCGCGTCGTTGGCCGCGTCCGTGGCGACGACCACGTCGGTGGTCACGGTGTCCGTGGTGTAGCCGTCACCGAACGAGGCGGCGGCCGCGGTGCACGGTCCGGCAACCCCTGCGGGCGCGGTGATCGCGACCTGGAGGGTGGGGGAGGCCGTCGGGTCGCACTGACCGTCGGGGCGCTTCTCCTCGAAGCTCTCGCCCTCGTCCTCGCGACCGTTGACCAGGTCGAGCGTCTCGCCCCACACGTCGGAGTAGGACTCGTTCAGAGCACCGGACTGGTACTGGTAGATCAGGCCGGAGGTGTACTCGGTGTAGGCGTGGCCCCACTCGTGAGAGACCACGTCGTCGGAGGTGACGCCGTCGCAGTAGTTGGTCGTGACGCCGTTCCAGTTGGCGTTGGGGCAGTTGATGCGGGGGTCGTTGTTGACCGTCTTCATCACCGCACCGTTGCCGTCGTAGGAGTCACGGCCGAACGTGTTGGCGTAGAACCAGTAGGCCTCGCCGGCGGAGTTGACGAGGTTCTGCTGGTCCTCGTTGAGGTCGCCCGGGAAGGCATCGCCCTCGGACCAGACCAGGTCGCCCTCGGCGGGGGAGGTCTCGTAGAGCTCGCGGTCGAGCGCGTCGTTGACCGTGGACCAGCGGTTGACCGGCTTGCGGGTGTTGGCGTCGACGATGACCATGTCGCGCACGCTGGGGCCGGTCACCTCGACGAGGTAGGCGAGGATGTTCGCGCCGGTGTCCTCGCCACGCAGGGCGCCGGTGCGGTAGACGACCAGCTCGCTGTCTGCGGCCTTCAGGTCGGAGACATCGGCCTGCGCGCCGTTCTCGGAGGTGCCGGGCTTGGTCTTGACGAAGCCGACGGCCCGCTCGGCGGCCTGGGCCTCGCTGAACTGCGGGTCGACGGACAGGTCCAGGCCGGGGACGGCGAAGCCGGTGACCGAGGTGAGGTCACCGTCCTGGTCCACGTTGGCCTTCAGACGTGAGGCGAAGACCTCGACACCCTTGTACTTCTGGACGTAGGAGACGGTCCAGCCGTAGCGGTTGGGTGTCACCCCCGACTGGACGAGCTCGCCCTTGGCGGCACCGAAGGCGGCACCGAACTGGTCGAGGTAGGCATCGGTCTTGGCCGTCGCCTTGGCGGTGCTGTCGCCCGCCATGTCGGGGTAGAGGTCGGCGTCGTTGCCGCGAGCGGCGATGAAACCGACCTTGCCGGTGGCGCTCTCCGTGGAGAAGCGCACATTTCCGTCGGCTGCGTTGCGCATGGCCTGCACCCCGGTGGGGTCGGGCGCGGCCTGGGAGAGGCCGACGGCGGCTGAGGGCGACGCGGGTACGAACGCGAGGCCCGCCCCGAGAAGCGCCAGGCTCAGCCCGGACTTGAGATATTTCACGAGTGTTCCCTCCGAGATGGGTGAACTTGCGGTGACTCTGGGTGTGAGCCACCGAACAAGCAGCCTAAGAACAAAACCGCCGAACGGTCTACCCCCGTCTGTTACGGCGTGGTCACGAATCCGACGGACACCGTTCGCCTGCGCCCGCGGCGACACGCATTCGTGTGGTGCAAGTGACTGGTGTGACGATCGCCTAGGTTGGTGACATGGCGACCCGTACGTCTTCCCCGACGGGTTCGCGGAGCAAGAGCACACGCGCGACGGGTTCCTCCCGGGCGAGTGGTTCGAGCACCCGATCCCCGAGCGCCAGGAAGCAGACCACCACCAAGGCATCCACCTCCAAGCGACCTGCGGCCAAGAAACCCGCGCCACGCAAGACGTCGAGCAAGCGTCCCGCCGCGCGGCCGGCACCGCGCGCGGTGCGCACCGGAACGGGGCCGGTGGCGACGGTCTTTCTCGCTCTGTTCCGTGGCCTGGCCGCCGTCTGGCTCGCGGTGGCTCACGCCGTGGGGGCAGGGGCACGGGGTCTGGGACGGACCGCGCGTGACCTCGAGCCCGAGCACCGTCGCGACGGCGCCGGGCTCTTCCTGCTGGGCATCGCCTTCGTGGTCGCGGCCTCGGTGTGGTTCCAGGCGACAGGTGGCGTGATGGAATTCTCCCGCGCCGCCGTGGTCGGCACGGTCGGCAAGGTCGGGTGGTTGGTCCCGCTCGCGCTGGTGTGGTCGGCGTGGCGCCTGATGCGCGACCCGGTCGGCAACGGTCCGGCCGGTCGTCAGGCCGTGGGATGGGTTGCCCTGAGCCTCGGCGTGCTGGGGATCGTGCACCTCGCGGCCGGCAACCCGCAGCCGGTCGCCGGCGACACCGTGCCGTTGCGCGACGGCGGCGGAGCCATCGGGTACGTCGTCTCCTCGCTGCTGCTCGACCTGCTGCGATCGTCGGGCGTCGTCATCCCCGTGCTCCTCCTGATCGCGACCTTCGGGGTCCTCGTCATCACCGCGACCCCGCTGTACCGGGTCCCCGAGCGCCTCGCGGCGCTGCGCGACACAGCACTTGGCCGCGACCTCGACGCGGACGCCACCCAGTCCATGGCGGCGGTCGGCGAGGACGACTGGGACCTCGATCCCGATCGGGGTGTCCAGGCCTACGACTCTCCCGTGGTGGAGGACCGCGAGACTCGCAAGCAGCGTCGTGGCCGCGACGACACCGACGCCCTCGCGCCGGTCGAGGACGCGCTGGCGGTCGAGCATCCGGCGGACGCGCCCGTCGACGAGCCGCCCGCCCCACGCGACGCCGTCGACGTGGCGCTCGAGCACGACGAGCCGTCGTCGCCACCAGGTCCCCGACCGGGCGAGCTGCAGAACCGGCCCGAGCGGCCCGAACAGCTCGAGCCGCCCCCGCACGCGCCGATCGAGCCGCGGATGGAGCAGCTCGCCCTGTCCGGCGACGTCGTCTACTCCCTGCCGGGCAACGAGGTCCTCAAGCCCGGATCGGTCCACAAGGCGCGCTCGAAGGCGAGCGACGAGGTCGTGGACCGGCTCACCGAGGTCCTGCAGCAGTTCAACATCGACGCCCAGGTCACCGGGTACACCCGTGGCCCGACCGTGACCCGCTACGAGGTCGAGCTCGGCCCGGCCGTCAAGGTCGAGAAGGTCACCGCGCTCTCCAAGAACATCTCCTACGCCGTGGCCTCGGCCGACGTGCGCATCCTCAGCCCCATCCCGGGCAAGTCCGCGATCGGGATCGAGATCCCCAACGTCGACAAGGAGAAGGTCACCCTCGGTGACGTGCTGCGCTCCAACATGGCGCGCAGCGACCACCACCCGATGATCGTCGGGCTCGGCAAGGACGTCGAGGGTGGGTTCGTGGTCGCCAACATGGCCAAGATGCCGCACCTGCTGGTCGCCGGCGCCACCGGATCAGGCAAGTCGAGCTTCATCAACTCGATGATCACCTCGGTCCTGATGCGCTCCACGCCGGACGAGGTCCGGATGATCCTGGTCGACCCCAAGCGGGTCGAGCTCAACATCTACGAGGGCATCCCGCACCTGATCACGCCGATCATCACCAACCCGAAGAAGGCCGCAGAGGCGCTGGCCTGGGTCGTGCGCGAGATGGACCTGCGCTACGACGACCTGGCCAACTTCGGTTTCCGCCACGTGGACGACTTCAACAAGGCGGTGCGCGCGGGCAAGGTCGAGCTGCCGGCGGGCAGCGAGCGGGTGCTCTCGCCGTACCCCTACCTTCTGGTGGTCGTCGACGAGCTCGCCGACCTGATGATGGTCGCCCCGCGAGACGTCGAGGACGCGGTCGTCCGGATCACCCAGCTCGCCCGCGCCGCCGGGATCCACCTGGTCCTGGCCACGCAGCGGCCCTCGGTCGACGTCGTGACCGGGCTGATCAAGGCCAACGTCCCGTCCCGGCTGGCGTTCGCGACCTCGAGCCTCGCCGACAGCCGAGTCATCCTGGACCAGCCCGGAGCCGAGAAGCTGGTCGGTCAGGGTGACGGCCTCTTCTTGCCGATGGGTGCCTCCAAGGCCGTGCGCGTGCAGGGCTCGTGGGTGACCGAGGCCGAGATCGCTCACGTGGTCAAGCACTGCAAGACCCAACTGCAGCCGACCTACCGGGAGGACGTCACCGCTCCGGCGGCGAGCAACAAGGTGCTCGACGACGACATCGGCGACGACATGGACCTCGTGGTCCAGGCCGTCGAGCTCGTGGTGTCCACGCAGTTCGGCTCGACCTCGATGCTGCAGCGCAAGCTGCGCGTCGGCTTCGCCAAGGCCGGGCGACTGATGGACATCCTCGAGAGCAGGGGAGTGGTCGGGCCCAGCGAGGGCTCGAAGGCCCGTGACGTGCTGGTCAAGCCCGATGAGGTGGATGCCGTGATCGTGACCATCCAGGGGGAGCAATGAGCACCATCTCCGACGAGCACCAGATCGACGCCGACGAGCTCGACCGCGAGCACGACGGCCCAGCACTCGACGACCGAGAGGCCGGGGAGCAGGACGCCCTCGAGGTGCACCGCGACGGAGCGCTGTCGCTGCTCGTCGGTGCCACGGCCGGCGTGCTCGCCGTGGCCTTCCTGCTGCGGGGCGTGGGCGCTGGGGGAGTGCTCGACTGGGCGCTGTGTGCGGTCACGGGTGTCGTCGCCACGATGCACCTTGCCGCGGTCGTCGACGCGCGAGCGCCCCTCGTCGTCCTTGACCGGTACGGCGTGCGCGTACGACGTGGCGCGGCGTGGCAGGGCCTGGCCTGGAGCGAGGTCGACCACGTGGAGCACCGCGCACGCACCACGACGTTGCGTGACGGGTCGCTGACGGTCGTCGCCGTGGACGGGCGCCGACTCGGCGTGCGGCTCTCACTGTCGACGAGACTCGTGGGCGCCGACTGGCACGAGGTCGACGAGGCTCTCGCGGAGCTGTCCGGGGGCGCGGTCCCCATCGAGGGAACGCCCGATGCTGCGGTTGAGCGCCCGGTCGAGCTCCCTGACGAGCACCACGACGAGCATCACGACGAGCTCCCCGACGAGCTCCCCGACGAGGTTGGTCCCGTGCCCGAGCACGCTGGGGGCCCCGGCGAGGTCGAGGTGGAGACCTCGGTGCTGTCGGCCCCCCAGGTCGCGGCGCTGCGAGCGTCGCGTCCTGCCCTGCGGTCCGAGCTGACGCTGCAGCGACGGATCGATCCCGACGGCGAGGAGAGCGAGCTGCCGATCGCCGCCGAGACCGAGACCATCGTGATCGACACCGCCGCGGTGCGCGGGGTCGACGCGTCCGAGCAGGTCGCCGCGGTCGAACCCGTGATCGGCAGCACGTTGTCGTCGGCGCGTGCCCGGATCGGGATCTCCGTCGAGGCGCTGGCGGAACGGACCCGGATCCGGCCCCACGTCATCGACGCCATCGAGGTCGACGACTTCGACCCCTGTGGTGGCGACTTCTACGCGCGCGGCCACCTGCGCACGCTGTCGCGCGTCCTGGGTGTCGAGTCGACCGAGCTGCTCGCGACCTACGACGAGCTCTACGCACACGCTCCGATCGACGCCCGTCGGGTCTTCGAGGCGGAGCTGGCCGGAGCGCAGGCGACGGGGGCGAGCGGTCGCAGCTCGCGTGGCGGGCTCAACTGGTCGGTCCTGGTCGCCGCCGTGATGGCGGTCGTGCTGGTGTGGTCCGTGGCTCGTCTGGTGATGGACGGTCCGGTCCCGCTGACCGACCAGCCCGTGCTGAACGGCTCGCCCGGTGGCAAGGCCACGCTGTCCGGCGCCACCACGAAGGTGCCGGTGAGCCTCACGGCGGCCACGGGTGGTGCTCGCGTCATCGTGCGGGACGCCCGGCAGCAGGTGGTCTTCGACGCCGAGCTGGCCTTCATGCAGACCGCGGAGCTCACCGCTGCTCCGCCGGTGCGGATCAGCACGACCGACGGTGGCCTCCTCGTCTCCGTCGACGGGGTCGATGAGGGAGCGATCGGAGCCACGGGACAGGACGCCCAGCGCACTTACGTGCCGTGAGGATCACGCCCCGCGGGTTGGGGTTTCCAGGCGTCGGACCGGCATAGTAGGACGGACATGACCACGACACCGACCTCTTCAGGCACCGCGGAAGCGGGCAACGACGACCTGCTCTCCGTGGCGATGCTCACCCTCGGCTGCGCCCGCAACGAGGTGGACTCCGAGGAGCTCGCCGGACGGCTGGCCGCCGACGGCTTCCGGCTTGTCGCCGACGCGGCGGACGCAGACACGGTCGTGGTCAACACGTGCGGCTTCGTCGAGGCGGCCAAGAAGGACTCCGTGGACGCTCTGCTCGAGGCCTCTGACCTCAAGCAGAGCGGCAAGGCCAGGGCGGTCGTCGCCGTGGGCTGCCTGGCCGAGCGGTACGGCAAGGACCTCGCCGAGACGTTGCCCGAGGCCGACGCCGTGCTCGGGTTCGACGACTACCCGGACATCGCCGCCCGGCTGCGCTCCATCGTGGCCGGCGACACCCACCATCCGCACACGCCCCAGGACCGTCGACTGCTGCTGCCCATCAGCCCCGTCGACCGCTCGGCTCCGGAGGTGGCGCCCCGACAGCGTCTCGAGTCCGGGCCCTTGGCTCCGCTCAAGCTGGCCAGCGGGTGCGACCGCCGGTGCACGTTCTGCGCCATCCCCACGTTCCGCGGCTCGTTCGTCAGCCGTCGTCCCTCCGACGTCCTGGCGGAGGCGCGCTGGCTGGCGGGGGAGGGCGTGCGCGAGCTCTTCCTGGTCTCGGAGAACTCCACGTCGTACGGCAAGGACCTGGGCGATCTCCGGCTCCTGGAGACGCTGCTGCCCGAGCTCAGCACCATCGACGGCATCGAGCGCGTTCGGGTCTCCTACCTCCAGCCCGCCGAGACGCGACCAGGCCTGATCGAGGCGATCGCCACGACACCGGGCGTCGTGCCCTACTTCGACCTGTCCTTCCAGCACGCCAGCGCGACGGTGCTGCGCCGGATGCGGCGTTTCGGGGACCCCGAGAGCTTCCTGGGCCTCCTCGAGAAGGTGCGATCCCTCGCCCCCGAGGCCGGGGTCCGCTCCAACGTGATCGTGGGCTTCCCGGGCGAGACCGAGGAAGACCTCCAGATCCTCTGTGACTTCCTCGAGGCTGCGCGGATGGACGTGACCGGGGTGTTCGGCTACTCCGACGAGGACGGGACCGAGGCGGAGTCCTTCACCGACAAGCTCGACGAGGACGAGGTCTGGGCCAGGGCCCAGCACGTCACCGCACTGGTCGAGGAGCTCAACGCGCAGCGGGCCGAGGAACGCCTCCACGAGGACGTCGTCGTGCTCGTCGAGAGCATCGAGGCTGACGGGACCGTCGAGGGCCGGGCGGCTCACCAGGGCCCCGAGGTGGACGGGACGACCCGCCTCGATTCCGCGGGAGCGACGCTGAGGCTCGGCGATCTCGTGCCGGCGAAGGTCGTCGGCACCGACGGCGTGGACCTGGTGGCCTCGGTGACGGGGGACCCACGGTGACCGAGACCGCGCCCGCTGCCACGAGCAACTTCAACCTGCCGAACGCGCTCACGACGCTGCGGATCCTGCTGGTCCCGGTCTTCGGCTGGGCGCTGCTCGCCCATGACTACGACTCCATCGGGTGGCGCGTCACGGCGTACGTCATCTTCGCGGTGGCAGCGATCACGGACAAGATCGACGGCGACATCGCACGTGCCCGCAACATCGAGACCGACTTCGGTCGTATCGCCGACCCGATCGCCGACAAGGCACTGACCGGGATGGCCTTCATCGGTCTGTCGATCACCGGGGACATCTGGTGGGCCGTCACGATCGTCGTGCTGGCCCGCGAGTGGGCCGTGACGCTCCTGCGCCTGTCGGTGGCGAAGAACGTCGTGATCGCCGCCGCGCAGAGCGGCAAGATCAAGACGATGTTGCAGGCGCTCGCGCTCGGTGGGCTGATCCTCCCCGGCAAGCAGATGAGCGGCTGGGCCGACCTGCCGGGCGAGGTCCTGTTCTATCTGTCCCAGGCGCTGCTGGCCGCTGCGGTGGCGATGACGCTCTGGTCGGGCTACGAGTTCTTTCGCGACTTCTGGCGCCAACGGCGCAATCTCTCCGAAACCTGACCGAGACCCACCAGACGTTTCCCCGAAGTTTTCCCCGATCGCTGGACGGGGCGGCGGGCGCTCGGGTTAGTGTTCAGGCCTTCCCCTTGCGTTCCCCCAGCACGGCCAGGTCACCCGTTCGTCCGACCCCTCGAAGGGCTATTTTTCTGTGTTCACGCACGCCTCACGGCGCAGCGGCGTCATTGCCAGCGCGCTTCTCGGCCTCGTAGCCGCCCCCCTAGTAGTTCTGTCCGGCGGTACCCCCGCACAAGCAGCGCCCTCGACGGGCCTGGTGATCTCCGAGGCGTACGGCGGGGGTGGCAACAGCGGCGCGACGTTCACCCATGACTTCGTCGAGCTCTTCAACCCCACCGACGCGGAGATCTCCGTCGAAGGGATGTCGGTGCAGTACCGCTCCCAGAACGGTACGTCGGCCAATGTGACCTCTCTGACGGGCTCCGTGCCTGCTGGTGGCTACTACCTCGTGCAGCAGGCGAGCAACGCCGCGGTCGGAGACCCGCTGCCGACCCCCGACGCCACCGGCAACGCGTCCATGTCAGGCAGCAACGGCGTGGTGATCCTCGCCTCCGACGACGTCGCGGTCAGCGCGCAGGGTGACTTCGCCGGCACCGGCAACCCCGCCAACGTGATCGACACCGTGGGCTACGGAAGCGGGCCCACCACCTTCGAGACGGCCAACACCGGCACGCCGCTGACCAGCTCGACCTCGGCGCAGCGCGCGGCCTCGGGCGCGGACACGGACGACAACTCGGCGGACTTCACCGTCGGAGCGCCGACCCCGACCAACACGACCGCGGGCGACGCGCCGCTGTCCGCGACCGACCCCGGTGCGCAGACGGCGATCGTCGACGCGCCGGTCACCCCCTTCACGCTGGAGGCCACGGGCGGCACGACGCCGTACACCTGGGAGGCCACCGGTCTGCCGGACGGCCTGGCATTGAGCACCGAGGGTGAGGTCACCGGCACGCCCACTGTCGTGGACAGCTACTCGGTCGAGGCGACCGTGACCGACGCGGCCACGCCCGCCGCCGAGGACTCGGTGACCTTCGACTTCACGATCACCGAGCCCGGTGAGGTCGTCCTGATCTCCGACATCCAGGGTGACGGCGCCGAGTCGCCGCTCGTGGACACCACCGTGACCGTCGAGGCGGTGGTCACCTCGGTGATCACGGCCAGCGACGTCACCGACGGGTTCTTCATCCAGGAGGAGGACGCCGACGCGGACGCAGACCCGGCGACCTCGGAGGGCGTCTACGTCTTCTGCCGCAACAGCTGCCCCGCCGACCTCAGCGCGGGCGACCAGCTCCGCGTCACCGGCGACGTGGCCGAGTTCAACACCACCACCCAGATCGACGCAGCCTTCGGCGCCGGAACCTTCGAGCTGCTCGGGTCCGGCGCTCCGTTGCCCACCGCGGCCGTGGTCTCGCTTCCGGCGGCCGCCTCGACGCTGGACGCCGCGACCTTCGAGGACGTGGAGGGGATGCGCACCACGATCTCGACCACGCTCGCGGTCAGCGAGTACTTCAACCAGGCTCGCTTCGGGGAGATCGTGCTCACCGCCGGTGAGCGCCCCTACCAGTTCACCCAGACGAACGAGCCCAGCGTTGCCGGGTACGACGCCTTCCTCGCCGACCTGGCGACGCGCCGCATCGTCCTGGACGACGACAGCAACAGCCAGAACGCGGCGACCTCGGGTCCGCAGGACAACGAGCCGTACTACTACCCGACCCCGGGACTGAGCACCGGCAACGCCTTCCGCGGCGGGGACACCGTCACCGACCTCACCGGCGTCTTCGAGTACTCCTTCGGAGCGTGGAAGCTGCGCCCGGTCCAGGGCGAGGACTACACCTTCGAGCCCACCAACCCGCGGCCGGCTTCGCCGGACGAGGTCGGCGGTCGGCTCAAGGTCGCCAGCTTCAACGTGCTGAACTACTTCGCGACCATCGACGAGACCTCCTCGAACAGCTCGGGGCCGTGCGGCCCGGCCGGGACGGACGACTGCCGTGGTGCCGACTCCGAGGAGGAGCGCGAGCGTCAGCTGGCCAAGATCGTCGACGCCCTGGCGACGATCGACGCCGACGTCTTCGGTCTGATCGAGATCCAGAACGACACCGGGCTGGCCACCGAGCAGATCGTGGACGCCCTCAACGCCGCGACGGCTCCGGGCACGTACGACTACATCGACACCGGTTTCATCGGTACGGATGCGATCAAGCAGGCCTTCCTCTACAAGACGTCGACCGTCACCCCGGTCGGTGAGTACGAGACGCTCACGAGCGCGGAGGACCCGCTCTTCGTCGACACGCTCAACCGGCCGGCCCTGATCCAGACCTTCGACGAGGTCGCCACGGGCGAGCGGGTCACGGTTGCGGTGAACCACCTCAAGAGCAAGGGATCGGGGTGTGGCGCGGGCGACGACTCCCCCGAGGACGGCTCCGGAAACTGCGACGGCACCCGCACCGCGGCCGCGCAGGCGCTTGCTGACTACCTGGCCACCGACCCCACGGGGAGCGGCGACCCGGACTTCCTGGTCATCGGTGACCTGAACTCCTACTCGCAGGAGCGCCCGATCGGCACTCTGGAGGACAACGACTACGTCGACCTCCTGGAGCGCTTCGAGGGCATGGAGTCCTACGGGTACCTCTTCGACGGTCAGCTCGGTCACCTCGACCAGGCCCTGGCGACCGCGACCCTGGACGACCAGGTCACCGGCGCCGGCGGCTGGAAGATCAACGCCGACGAGAACCCCCTCCTCGACTACAACGACACCGTGGCGGACGCCGGCGAGGCGAGCTTCGAGCGGGAGTCCTCGGCCGAGACGCTCTTCGAGCCGAACGCCTACCGTTCCTCCGACCATGACCCGGTGGTCGTCGGACTCGACCTGGGCTCCGCGGCAGACGACTCGGTGGACGTGCAGATCCTGGCGACGAACGACTTCCACGGCCGGATCGCCAACGACCCGTTCTCCAGCGCTGCTGGTGCGGGCGTGCTGGCCGGTGCGGTCAAGCAGCTGCGCTCGGAGAACCCGAACACCACGTTCGCTGCTGCTGGTGACCTGATCGGTGCCTCGACGTTCGAGTCCTTCGTCGCCAACGACAAGCCGACCATCGACGCGCTCAACGAGGCCGGCCTGGATGTCTCGGCGGTCGGCAACCACGAGTTCGACCAGGGCTACGACGACCTGGTCAACCGGGTGATCGCCGAGTACGACGAGGACACCAACCCCGATGGTGGTGCCGAGTGGAAGTACCTCGGTGCGAACGTGAAGTTCAAGGCCTCGGGTGACCCGGCGCTGGACGGCACCTGGATCAAGGACCAGGGTGGCGTGCAGGTCGGCTACGTGGGTGCGGTCACCGAGCACCTGCCCGAGCTGGTCTCGCCGGCGGGCATCGCCGAGATCGAGGTGACCGACATCGTCGAGGCGACCAACGCCGCTGCTGACGACCTGGTCGACGAGGGTGCCGACATCGTGGTCCTGCTGGTCCACGAGGGCTCCCCGACCACCGACTGCGGCGAGATCGCGGCGCTGGGTGCCGGGACCGACTTCGGCTCGATCGTGCAGGGCGTCAACGACAACGTCGACGCGATCGTGTCGGGTCACACCCACCTCGAGTACAACTGCTCGCTGCCCGTCGACGGGTGGAGCGACCGTGCGGTGACCGAGCGCCCGGTGGTCTCCGCCGGTCAGTACGGCACCAACCTCAACCAGCTGGTCTTCACCGTCGACCCGGCCACGGGTGACGTGCAGGCCAAGACGCAGGACATCCTGCCGCTGGTGAGCGCGGGCTCTGCGAACTACCCGATCGACGGTGCCACCCAGGACATCGTCGCGGCGGCGGTCGCCAACGCCGATGTGCTCGGTGCGCAACCGCTGGGTCAGATCGAGGCACCGTTCTACCGGGCCAAGCTGGCCAACGGAACCACCGAGAACCGTGGTGGTGAGTCGACCCTGGGCAACCTGGTCGCCGAGATCCAGCAGGACGCCACGGAGGACCCGGAGTTCGGGTCGGCGCAGATCGCGTTCATGAACCCGGGTGGTCTGCGTGCGGACCTGCTTGGCGACGGCACCGGCGCCTTCCCGCGCACGGTGACGTTCAAGCAGGCCGCCAACGTGCAGCCGTTCGCGAACACGCTGGTCAACATGGACCTGACCGGTGCCGAGGTCAAGGCTGCTCTCGAGCAGCAGTGGCAGCCCGACGGTGCGTCGCGTCCGTTCCTGAAGCTCGGCATCAGCGAGGGCTTCACCTACACCTACGACGCCTCGCAGGCTCAGGGTGAGCGGATCCAGGAGATGTTCCTGGACGGCGAGCCGATCGACCTGGGTGCGACGTACTCGGTGACGGTGAACTCGTTCCTGGCTTCGGGTGGTGACAACTTCGGTGCCCTCAACGGCTCGGGTCGCAAGCAGGACACCGGTCGTACCGACCTGCAGGCGCAGGTCGACTACTTCGCCGAGTTCGCCTCCGACGCTCCGCTGCCGGTCGACTACAGCCAGCGCGCCGTCGGGGTCGACCTGGCGTCGACCTCCTACACCGCGGGCGACGACGTCGTCATGGGTCTCTCGTCGCTCTCGATGACCGGACCCGGCGACATCAACGACACCTCGGTGCGGGTCCGCCTGGACGGTCAGCTGCTCGGGTCCTTCCCCGTGGAGACCACCCGTCAGACCGACCTGCCCGGGTACGACGAGGCCGGTACGGCCACCGCGGTGGTCACCCTGCCGCAGACGGCCTCGGGTGACGAGGTGCTGGTCGTGACCGGCAACCAGACCGGCACGCGGACCCTGGTGCCGATCACGGTCGAGGCCGCGGAGCCGGTGGACGTGCAGATCCTGGCCACGAACGACTTCCACGGCCGGATCCAGTCCAACGGGTCGGAGGCCGGGGCTGCCGTGCTCGCCGGTGCCGTGAAGCAGCTGCGCTCGGAGAACCCGAACACCACGTTCGCTGCTGCCGGTGACCTGATCGGTGCCTCGACGTTCGAGTCCTTCGTCGCCAACGACAAGCCGACCATCGACGCTCTCAACGAGGCCGGCCTGGATGTCTCGGCGGTCGGCAACCACGAGTTCGACCAGGGCTACGACGACCTGGTCAACCGGGTGATCGCCGAGTACGACGCCGAGGACAACCCGTTCGGTGGCGCCGAGTGGAAGTACCTCGGTGCGAACGTGAAGTTCAAGGCCTCGGGCGACCCGGCGCTGGACGGCACCTGGATCAAGGACCAGGGTGGCGTGCAGGTCGGCTACGTGGGTGCGGTCACCGAGCACCTGCCCGAGCTGGTCTCGCCGGACGGCATCGCCGAGATCGAGGTGACCGACATCGTCGAGGCGACCAACGCCGCTGCTGACGACCTGGTCGACGAGGGTGCCGACATCGTGGTCCTGCTGGTCCACGAGGGTGCTCCGACGACGTCCTGTGCGGACATCGCTGCGCTGGGTGCCGGGACCGACTTCGGCTCGATCGTGCAGGGCGTCAACGACAATGTCGACGCGATCGTGTCGGGTCACACCCACCTTGCCTACGACTGCTCGTTCCCGGTCGACGGGTGGAGCGACCGTGCGGTGACCGAGCGCCCGGTGGTCTCCGCCGGTCAGTACGGCACCAACCTCAACCAGCTGGTCTTCACCGTCGACCCGGCCACGGGTGACGTGCAGGCCAAGACGCAGGACATCCTGCCGCTGGTGAGCGCGGGCTCTGCGAACTACCCGATCGACGGTGCCACCCAGGACATCGTCGCGGCGGCGGTCGCCAACGCCGATGTGCTCGGTGCGCAACCGCTGGGTCAGATCGAGGCACCGTTCTACCGGGCCAAGCTGGCCAACGGAACCACCGAGAACCGTGGTGGTGAGTCGACCCTGGGCAACCTGGTCGCCGAGATCCAGCAGGACGCCACGGAGGACCCGGAGTTCGGGTCGGCGCAGATCGCGTTCATGAACCCGGGTGGTCTGCGTGCGGACCTGCTTGGCGACGGCACCGGCGCCTTCCCGCGCACGGTGACGTTCAAGCAGGCCGCCAACGTGCAGCCGTTCGCGAACACGCTGGTCAACATGGACCTGACCGGTGCCGAGGTCAAGGCTGCTCTCGAGCAGCAGTGGCAGCCCGACGGTGCGTCGCGTCCGTTCCTGAAGCTCGGCATCAGCGAGGGCTTCACCTACACCTACGACGCCTCGCAGGCTCAGGGTGAGCGGATCCAGGAGATGTTCCTGGACGGCGAGCCGATCGACCTGGGTGCGACGTACTCGGTGACGGTGAACTCGTTCCTGGCTTCGGGTGGTGACAACTTCGGTGCCCTCAACGGCTCGGGTCGCAAGCAGGACACCGGTCGTACCGACCTGCAGGCGCAGGTCGACTACTTCGCCGAGTTCGCCTCCGACGCTCCGCTGCCGGTCGACTACAGCCAGCGCGCCGTCGGGGTCGTCTTCCCCGACGCTGCCCCGGCCACCTACGACGCCGGCTCGGACGTCACCTTCGACCTGTCGTCGCTGTCGATGACCGGTCCAGGGGACCAGACCGATGCGAGTGTGGACGTCAGCCTGGACGGCACCTCGCTGGGCACCTTCCCGGTCACCACGACCCCGCTCGCGACCCTGCCGGGCTTCGACGAGGCCGGCACCGCATCGGCGAGCATCACGTTGCCGGGCGATCTCGCCACCGGTGACTACGAGCTCGTCGTGACCGGCAGCGACACGGGCACCGAGGCGATCGTCCCGGTCTCCGTGGTCGGCGACGGGGGCGGGGACCTGGCCACTGCGACGATCAACCCGACCGCGGTGCCCGAGACGCAGGAGGTGTTCAGCAGCAGTCTGATCAACGTCCTGGTCTCTGCTGAAGGCGTCACCGCGACCGGCACGGTCGAGCTCCGGCTCGACGGAGCGCTCCTGCGCTCCGGCACCCTCAACGACATCGGTCTGGTGCAGCTGCAGACCGGTCGTCTGAGCGAGACGGGCACCTTCGACATCGACGTGCTCTACCTGGGTGACGACAACGTCGCACCCGGCGAGTCGACGGTCACGGTCACGGTGGTCAAGCAGACGCCGAAGATGAAGGTGAAGGCGCCGAACAAGGTCAGCAAGGGCAGCCGCCCGACGGTCAAGGTGAGGCTGAAGGGCGACAACGCCCAGGTCAGCGGTCAGGTGGTCCTCAAGTACGCCGGCAAGAGGGCGACCGTGACGTTGGACGGCAAGGGCAAGGCGGACGCGAAGCTCGCCAAGCTCAAGAAGAACACCACGGTCAAGGTGATCTACCAGGGCGACGACTTCTTCGAGCGCGTCAAGAAGAAGGTCACCATCAAGGTCACCAAGTAGCGCCCATCGCAAGGCCTCTGCCGGAGCAGGTACACCACCTGCTCCGGCACAGTGCTGCCACCGTGAGCACCGCCGAGTCGCTGACCGGCGGTGCTCTCGCGGCTGCGCTGACCGCCGTCCCCGGGGCCTCGGCGACGTACCTGGGTGGGGTGGTCGCCTACGCGACGGACGTGAAGGTCGCCGTGCTCGGCGTGCCCGAGGACCTGGTGGAGCGCCACGGCGTGATCTCTGCCGCGTGTGCCATCGCCATGGCCCGGGGAGTCCGCGACCTGACCGGGGCGACCTACGGCGTCGCGACGACGGGAGTCGCCGGGCCGACCGCGCAGGAGAGCAAGCCGGTCGGGAGGGTGTACGTCGGGCTGTGCGGACCGGTGTCGGCCCTCGCCGTGCCGCTCGAGCTGGTCGGTGAGCGCGCGGTGATCGTCGAGGCCACCGTGACCGCGGCCCTGGGGGCGATCGCCGACCTGGTGGGCGAGGCTAGGCTCCCGGGATGATCGTGTCGCACGAGCATCGCTTCATCTTCCTGAAGACCCGCAAGACGGCGGGGACCAGCGTGGAGATCGCCCTGTCGGGCATCTGCGGTCCCAACGACATCATCACTCCGATCACGCCTGCCGACGAGGTGCTCCGAGCCGATCGGCGTGGACCCCAGAACTTCGCCTCCCCGCCGTTGGTGCGAGAGGCGACCAACCACTCGCCGGCTCGCAAGGCGCGCGAGATCGTCGGCGAGGACGTGTGGCGTGACTACACCAAGTTCACCGTCGAGCGGAACCCGTGGGACCAGGTGGTCTCCTCGTACTACTGGGCGGCGCGCACCATGCCCGAGCCTCCGAGCTTCGAGGTCTTCGTCCGCCGTCCGCGGGTGGCGAAGCTGGCCGATACCAACGCGCGGATCTATCGCATCGGGGGCCGTCTCGTCGCGGACCGGGTGCTTCGCTTCGAGTCGCTGAGCGACGAGCTCAGCAGCATCTGGACGGACCTGGGGCTCCCGGGGACCCCGGACCTGCCGCACGCCAAGTCCGGCGTACGCCCGGCCGTGGCCTACCAGGACCTGTACGACGAGGAGGCGCGCGACATCGTCGCCGACCTCTTCTCCGCGGCCATCACCGACTTCGGCTACACGTTCTGAGCCGTGGCTCGAGCACGAGTGTCGGCATCGTGGGACTCCACACCATTGTCGGTGCGGTCTGACATGATCGTCGACATCGGTCGGTGGTGGCATCCGGAAGAAACATCACTCCGGTAGCGTTGAGCCCACTACATGTCGTCGGCAAGTGCACAGGAGGGGACCCGCATGGTGCTGTTCCGTCGGTTGCTCGGCGACGTACTGCGAGAGCGCCGCGTGGGGCTCGGCCTGACGTTGCGTGAGGTCTCGGCGCAGGCACGGGTGAGCCTGGGCTACATCTCGGAGATCGAGCGCGGACAGAAGGAAGCCTCCTCCGAGCTGCTCGCCTCCCTGTGCGGCGCGCTGGACACCCCGCTCTCGGAGGTCCTGCGTGACGTCTCCGACGCGGTTGCGCTCGAGGAAGCCGCCGCTGCACTGGCGACGCCCATACCGGTCGTGCACGCCCAGGCGGACGTCGTCGCCTCCGCTGCCTGAGGCTGCTTTCGCCGCCCCTCGCACGGAGTGCGCCGCGGGCCTCGGCGTAACGCCACGGCGGGCGGTTCGTTGGGCTGATGACGTCGCAGCGCTGCGACCGACTCCCCAGCACTGCTCTGTCCCTGAGGTGACACTCCGTGAACGCTGCCGGCCCACGCCGCATCCGTCTGACCATCGCCGCACTTCTGGCCACTGCGCTGGCACCCGCCGTCGGCGGCCTGACCGGCCCGGCGTCGGCGGTCGCGCCCGGCGCGCCCGGCCTCACCGATCAGGTGGTCGTCGCCCCGGCGCCAGCGTCGACCGACCCGACCGCGGTGAACGACGCCTTCTTCGTGCTGCTGCCGGGGTTCAGGCAGTCGGCCGACCGTCGTACGACGGTCGAACCACGCCGCTACGTCGCCTCGCGCATCGACCTCGACGCCGCGGGCGCGCTGCTCTCGGCAGGAGTGCGTGCGGGGGGTGGCGCGAGGGGTGCCGGTGCCGTGCCCACGACGCTGTCACTTCCCGCCCCGGACGGCACGATCGCCCGCTTCTCGGTCGTCGAGGACTCGGTGATGGCACCGGGACTGCAGGCAGAGCACCCCGAGCTGCGGACCTACGCCGGCACCGGGCTGACCGACCCCACCGACACGATCCGCCTCTCCCTGACGCCGCTCGGGCTGCATGCGTCCGTGCGCAGCATCCAAGGCAACCGTGCCTGGTACGTCGAACCGGCCTACTACGGCCGCGGTGTGACGACTCACCTGAGCTTCCTGCGCAGCGCCGTACCCGACTCCGGGCGGATCTTCGGCGAGCAGGAGCCGTTGATCGCCCCGAGCGCGGAGGAGCAGGCGGGTCTCTCGGTCGCACCGCAGCGACTCGCAGGGGAGGCCGTCACCCAGCGCACCTACCGGCTGGCCTTCGTCACCGAGCAGAGCTACGCGGCCTACTTCGGGACCGAGAACGTGATGGCGACCAAGGTCATCCAGGTCAACCGGGCCAACCAGATCTACTCGGACGACATGGCGATCACGTTCGTCCTGGCCGAGGGATCGGACGGACTCAACCTCGACACCGACGCCAAGGCGATCGAGGCCGACGGCCCGTGCGGGGCGAGCCCGTGCTTCACCTCCGACGAGACCTCGTCGTGCGGTGGAGACATCCTGGACCGCAACAAGTTCGTTGCCGGACAGATCGTGGGCGCCGACCGCTTCGACATCGGCCACTTCGGCAGCGGCGACGGCAGCGGTGGCGTGGCATACCTCGGCGTCGTCGGGGGTGCCGACAAGGCCGGTGGCTGCACCGCCCTCGACCCGCCTGCCGGCGACTTCTACGCGGTGGACTTCTTCGCCCACGAGGTGGGCCACCAGATGGCGGGCAACCACACCTTCGACGGCGCCAGCGGCTCCTGTGCCGGAGCCAACCGCAACGCGCCCACCTCGGTCGAACCCGGATCGGGGTCCTCGGTGATGGCCTACGCCGGCATCTGCTTCAGCGACGACCTCCAGCCGCACACCGACCCGTACTTCTCGCAGCGCACGATCGACGAGTTCACCGCCAAGGTCACCGAGGACCCGAGCGACCTCGCCGAGCAGCAGTCGGTCAACCTGACCGACTTCGGGGCGGGTGACACCTTCGAGCTGACCTATCCCGGTGCCGTGGCCCCGGTCGTGGTCACCAACGGCGGCAACTACACAGCAGCCGGACTGGAGGCGGCCATCCTCACCCTCACCGGCACCGCCGCCGACGTCAGCGGCTACGACGGAGCCACGGCGGTGGGACCCGACGGCTTCACGGTCGACTTCTCCGGGACGGGCGACCTCGACCGCCTCGGCGTCGGAGCCACGACGGGCGGGGCGAACGGCTTCGTCGGGGTCATCCAGAACGGCGGGCCCACCACCGAGGGCGGATCCCCGACCGTGACCGACAACCGAGCCCCCATGGTCGTCGCTCCAGAGGACCGGACGATCCCCATCTCGACCCCGTTCGCACTCACCGGCTCGGCCACCGACGCGGACGCCGGTCAGCAGGCCGCGCTGACCTACCTGTGGGAGCAGAACGACCCGGGCCTGCCCGGCGACCCGATTCTCGGGATCGGACCCGGCACTCCGCTCAACAGTCCTGTGAAGGTCCTCGGGCCGGTGTTCCGGGTCTTCGGCACGAAGGCGGAGGTCTCCGACGAGGACACGCTGCTCTACCAATCGCCGGGGGAGAACCTGGCCGACGGCAACTCGACGCGGTCGTTCCCCGACGTCGACCAGATCCTCGCCGAGGCCACCAACGCCGAGGGCCCCTGCCCGGTGCCGACCACGGATCCGACGTCCGGCATGGAGGGCGCTGCCCTCGACTGCTACTCCGAGTGGCTGCCCGACGCGGTGTACGCCGCGACGCAGGGCGCACTGAACTTCCGGCTGACGGTGCGCGACGGCGCGCCCCTCGGAGGCGGAACCGGCTTCGACGACGTCACGCTGACGCTCGACCCGGCCGCAGGGCCCTTCCTGGTCAGCTCGCGCGGGGACGACGACACCACGGCGACGGCCGGTGAGACCGAGACCGTGGAGTGGGACGTCGCGGGCACCGCCGGCCTCGCGGAGAACGTCACCATCAGTGTCTCGCTCGACGGTGGCGCGACCTTCGCGTACGTGGTGGCCGAGTCCACGCCGAACGACGGCGAGGAGGACATCGTCCTGCCCGAGTTCAACGCCGAGGAGGCCCGGATCAAGGTGGAGGCGGTCGACAACTACTTCTTCGACATCAACAACGCTCCCTTCGCCATCACCGGTGGTCTCGAGGAGCCCGAGGAACCCGGCACGGATGCGCCGCGGACGAGGCTCACCGGCGGGACCGAGCGCCGCTCGTTCGTCGTGGGGCGCACGGCGCCGTTCGAGTACTCCTCCTCCCAGCCGGGCTCGAGCTTCGAGTGCGCGATCGACGGCAAGGAGATCGACTGTTCCGAGGGCGGCACCCTGGTACGCAAGCTGAAGCCCGGCAACCACCTGTTCGCGGTGGCTGCGCGCAACAGCGAGGGTGTGGTGGACCGGACACCCGCCAAGGCCCGCTTCGCGGTGGTCGCCAACGAGAGGGTGCTGACCAAGGCCACCAGGGGATGGAAGACCCTGAAGGACAAGCGTGCCTACAAGAAGACCTACCTGATGACGAGCAAGAAGAAGCGGGTGCTCTCGCTCGAGGTCGAGAAGGTCTCGCGGATCGCGTTGCTCATCAGCAAGGCCAAGGGCTTCGGGCGTCTGGCTGTCTTCCTCGACGGGGAGCGACTGAAGGTCCTCAAGACCCAGGCGAGGAAGCCCAAGGTCCAGAAGCTGAAGAAGGTGGCCTCTTTCAAGAAGCGTGCGTCGGGCACGCTCACGATCAAGTCCCTGGACAAGCTGCCGGTGCAGGTCGACGGGATCGGCATCTTCAGCCCGTGACCGGCGCCGGTCCAGGCGGGTCCGGCTGGCAGTGCGGGCACCAGTACGACGTCCGTTCACGCCCGGCCGGGCCCCGCTTCGCCTGCTGGATCCGCGTCCGGCAGCGTCGGCAGGGCGCGCCGTCACGGCCGTAGACCCACAGGGGGCTGCGGGTGTCGCCCGTCGTGGTGCGGGTGCGACGGTCCTTGTTCACCTCGAGAGCCTGGTGAGCCCGGGCCACGAGTCGGGGCAGCGCAGTCACGGCGCCGACCGGGGTCGTGGGGTGGAGCCCGCCCAGGAACAGCAGCTCGGACGCGTAGACGTTGCCGATGCCGGCGAGGTTGCGCTGGTCGAGGATGGCCTCGTACACGGGACGCTCGGGCGTGATGAGGAGTCGGCGCCTGGCCTCGTCCGGATCCCAGTCAGCGCCCAGCAGGTCGGGCCCCAGGTGTCCGACGACGGACTCCTCGTCCGCGGTGGCCAGGAGCTCGACGACGCCCAGGGAGAAGCCCACGGCCTCCCGGCCGCCCACGCGTAGCACGACTCGGGCCGTGTGGGCGGGCTTGCTCCACCGGTGGCCGTCGTCGAAGACCCGCCAGACGCCTTCCATCTTGAGGTGCGTGTGCAGCGTCCATCGCTCGTCGCCGCGCACGAGGCGCGTCAGGAGGTGCTTGCCGCGCGGCACCGTCTGCGACACCACAGCGCCGGCGAGGTCGGCGGTGGCGTGCTGGGGGACACGCAGGTCGGCGTGCAGCAGGGTCTCACCGCTCAGTCGGGTGTCGAGGAGCCGAGCGGCGCGGTAGACGGTATCGCCCTCAGGCACGGATCCGCAGTCCTTGGGGAGTGGCGACGAAGCCGGCGCCGGCGAGGGCGGTGCGCAACGGTGTCGCACCGGATCCCAGCAGGGCCGTGCCGTCGGCCTTCTCGACGGTGAGCTTGCCGAGCGCCCCGCGTCGTACGGTCGCGGCCAGGGCGTGGGCGGCGGGGGTCAGGACGTCGGCCCCTCCCGGGTCGGTGCCCGTCGCGTCGTCGGCCCAGGTGAGCAGGGTGCGGCCGCCACGCTCGACATAGAGCACCAGGGCGCCGTCCACCAGGACCACGATGGCACCGGCCTTGCGGCCGGGGCGATGCCCGCTCTGGGTCGCCGGCCAGGGCAGGGCGGCGCCATAGGGGTTGGCCGGGTCGGTCGCCGCCAGCGCGAGCGCCTCCTGCTTGAGGGGCTCCGTGGCGCCGCCCGCACCCGCGACACCCGCGGAGCCTCGCGAGAACGTGCGCAACCGGTCGATCGCTCCGGAGGTCCCGAACTGGGCGGCTCCAAGGCCGTCGACGAAGTAGCCCCGGCGACAACGACCGGAGTCCTCGAAGGCACTGAGCACCTTGTAGGCGGCTGCGAAGCCGCCGGGACTCCGCTCGCTGACCACCGCCCCGCGGATCACCACACCGTGACGGTCGAGCAGCCGCTCGACCGTGGCGTGGGCACGCCTGGTCGGGTCGGTGTCGAGCTCGGGGAGGATCGCCCAACGACCGGCTGTCTCCGGAGGACCCGCGCGGGCCACGCGCCCGGGGCGCGGTGGCGGACGACGGGTGCGGTGACTGGCCGTGCCGGAGCGGGTGTAGGCGCGCAGGGGGGTGAGGGTGTCGTTGCTGAGCCGCCCCGCCCAGACGAGGTCCCACAGAGCGGCACTGATCGCCTGGTCGGTGAGGGAGACCTGGCCGAGACTGGTGCGCACCGTGGTCGCGAGCTGGTGGAAGAACCACGCGCCGCCCGGCTCGAGGGCGGCGAGCACGGCGTCGGAGAGCTCCGCGGCGGGGAGCGGCGTGCGCTCCGGAAGGGTCAGCGCGGCCTGGTCGGCCAGGTGGAGGCTGACCCAGCCGTCGGAGCCCGGAAGACTGCCGTGACCGGCCCAGATCACCTCGCCGGCGGCGGTGAGCTCGTCGAGGAAGGACGGCTCGTAGTCGCGCACGCGTGAGGCGAGGATCAGGGGCTCGAGCGCGGAGGCCGGCACCGGGCACCCGGCGAGCTGGTCGACGACGCTGACGACACCATCGACGCCGCGCAGCTTGCCGCCCACGTGCTGCCACGCGGCGAGGAACGTGGCGAGCGCAGCGGGCTCGACCGGCTCGACCTCCTTGCGAAGCCGGGCCAGGGAGCGTCTGCGCAACGTGCGCAGCACCTCGGCGTCGCACCACTCGCTGCCCGAGCCCGCCGGGCGGAACTCGCCGTCCATGATCCTGCCCTGGCCAGCGAGTCGCTGCAGGGTGTGCCGGGCCACGGCGGCGCCGAGGCCCAGCCGGTCGGCCACCTGCTCGGTGGTGAAGGGCCCGTGGGAGCGGGCGAAGCGCGCCACCAGGTCGGCCAGAGGGTCGTCCACGGGCTCGCCGAAGACGGTCGGGGTGCCGGGCGGGACGGGGACCCCGAGCCCGTCGCGCAGCCGCCCGACGTCCTCCACGACGGCCCACCGTTGGTCTCCAGCCACCCGGACCTCGACGAGCCGGCGGTCGGCAGCGAGGGAGGCCAAGGCATCGTCGAGGGGCACGTCGTCGGTGCAGCGCTCGGCGATCTCGGCGCGGGAGATCGGACCGATCAGGCGGACCAGGTCGACGATCCCCTCGAGCGATCGGGCGCGTCGCGTCGGAGCAAGACGTTGCAGCTCTGCCTCCACCTCGGCCAGCACCTCGGGGTCGAGCAGCTCCCGCAGCTCGGCGCGACCGAGCAGCTCGGCGAGCAGGCCCTGGTCGAGCGAGAGCGCGGCGGCGCGACGCTCGGCGATGGGGGAGTCACCCTCGTAGACGAACTGGGCGACGTAGCCGAAGAGCAGACTGCGCGCGTACGGCGAGGGCGAGGTCGTGGCGATGTCGGTCACCGTCACCTCGCGGCGCTCCACCGAACGCATCAGCGCGGTGAGGGCGGGCAGGTCGTAGACGTCCTGCAGGCACTCGCGCACGGCTTCGAGCACGATCGGGAACGACGGGTACTTCACCGCGACCTCGAGCAGCGCGGCGGCGCGCTGGCGCTGCTGCCACAACGGGGAGCGTCGGCCGGGATCGCGCCGGGGAAGTAGCAGGGCCCGCGCCGCGCACTCGCGGAAGCGCGAGGCGAACAGGGCCGAGCCCCCCACCTCGGTCGTCACGATCTGGTCGAGCTCCTCGGGGTCGAAGACGATCAGATCCCCCGAGGGAGGCTCGGCGTCGGTGTCGGGGATCCGGATGACGATGCCGTCGTCGGAGGCCAGGGCCTGGCCGTCGACGCCGTACCGCTCGCGCAGGCGGGCATTGATCGCCAACGCCCAGGGAGCGTGCACCGGGGTGCCGTACGGCGAGTGCACGACCAGCCGCCAGTCGCCGAGCTCGTCGCGGAATCGTTCGACGAGGATCGTCGTGTCGCACGGCAGCACCTGGGTGGCCTCGAGCTGCTCGTGCAGGTAGCCGACCAGGTTGCCGGCCGCCCAGTCGTCGAGACCGTCGTCGCGGGCGCGCTGCTCCGCTGCGGCCCGGGGGAGCGCCCCCAGCTCGCGCGTGTAGGACCCGATGGCGGCCCCGAGCTCGGCAGGTCGGCCGAGGCTGTCTCCCTTCCAGAACGGGAGCCGACCCGGGATGCCGGGAGCCGGCGTGACCAGCACCCGGTCGTGCGTGATGTCCTCGATGCGCCAGCTGGTCGCGCCGAGGGCGAAGATGTCGCCGACCCGTGACTCGTAGACCATCTCCTCGTCGAGCTCGCCGACCCGCTTGCCCGGTCCCTTCTCGGAGCCTCCGACCAGGAAGACCCCGAACATGCCGCGATCGGGGATGGTGCCGCCGCTGGTGACGGCCAGTCGCTGCGACCCAGGACGACCGGTCATCGTGCCGGTGACCCGGTCCCACACGATGCGAGGACGGAGCTCGGCGAACTCGTCGCTGGGGTAGCGCCCACTCAGCAGGTCGAGGGTGGCCTCGTAGGCGCTGCGCGGCAGGTGGCGAAACGGTGCGCTGCGGCACACCAGGGCGTAGAAGGCGTCGACGTCGACGGGCTCGAGCGCCGTCGCGGCGACGACCTGCTGGGCCAGGACGTCGAGCGGGTTGGCCGGGATCCGCATGGCCTCGATCCCGCCGGTGCGCATCCGCTGCACGGCTACCGCGGTCTGGGCCAGGTCGCCGCGGTGCTTGGGGTACAGGACGCCGCGCGAGATCTCGCCGACCTGGTGTCCGGCGCGGCCCACGCGCTGCAGGGCACTGGCGACGCTCGGGGGCGACTCGATCTGCACGACCAGGTCGACGGCACCCATGTCGATGCCGAGCTCGAGGCTGCTGGTGGCGACGACGGCCGGAAGTCGTCCTCGCTTGAGGTCGTCCTCGATGAGGGCGCGCTGCTCCTTGCTGACCGAACCGTGGTGGGCCTTGGCGATGAGCGCCTCGGCTCCCATGCTGGCCCCCGACTGCGCCATGATCTCGGCCGGTTGTCGCGCCGAGTCGGGCAGGGCCTGCTCGGCGCGCTCGGTCGCGATCTCGTTGAGGCGCGCCGTCAGCCGCTCGGCGAGGCGGCGGGAGTTGGCGAAGACGATGGTCGAGGTGTGCTGCTCGATGAGGTCGACGACGCTCTCCTCGACGTGGGGCCAGAGGCTGGCGTGGCCCTCGCCCGCGCCACCGGGCGCTCCATCGGTGTGGTCACCGGAGTCCTCGTCGTAGCCACCCGGGGCGGTCATGTCCTCGACGGGCACGACGACCTTGAGGTCCCACCGTTTCTCGGCGGGCGGCGCGACGATCTCCACGGGGGCGGCCCCGCCGAGGAAGCCGGCGACCTCCTCGAGCGGACGCACCGTGGCGGAGAGCCCGATTCGTTGCACGGGCTTGTCCAGCAGCGCGTCGAGCCGCTCGAGGCTGAGGGCGAGGTGGGCGCCCCGCTTGCTGCCCGCCACGGCGTGGACCTCGTCCAGGATGACGGTCTCGATGCCGCGCAACGACTCGCGCGCCTGGCTGGTGAGCATCAGGAAGAGTGACTCGGGCGTGGTGATGAGGATGTCCGGCGGAGTCGTGGTCAGCTTGCGACGGTCGGCGGCTGCGGTGTCACCGGAGCGCACCCCGACGCGGATCTCGGGCAGGGAGGTGCCCAGTCGGTCGGCGGTGTGGCGGATGCCGGTCAGAGGCGCGCGCAGGTTGCGCTCGACGTCGACGCCCAGCGCCTTGAGCGGGCTGATGTAGAGGACCCGGGTGCGCCGTGTCTTCTCCTGCGGCGGCGCCGAGGTGAGCAGCCGGTCGATGGAGGCCAGGAAGGCACTCAGCGTCTTGCCCGAGCCGGTCGGTGCCACGACCAGGGCATGCTTGCCCGCGGCGATCGCCGACCAGGCGCCCACCTGGGCGGGGGTCGGCTCCGCGAAGGCGGCGGCGAACCAAGCACGCGTGGGCTCGCTGAAGGCGCCCAGCGGGTCGGTGGAGGCCTCGGACACGGTCACCAGGACAGTCTGCCCGGTGCCACCGACACCCGAGGGTGGGTCCTGGTCAACCGGCTCGGGCTCAGCCGATCGCGCGCAGCATCGGCGGCGAGATGCTCGCAGCCGCGCCGCGACGGTAGAGCAGCGCCCGCCGGCCGCCGGCCCCCGACGCGGTCCCGTGGGTCTCGGTGGGCACGACGAAGTCGTCGGTGCCCAGGACCTTGCGTCGGAAGTTGCCGAGGTCGGGTGCGCTGCCCCAGACCGCTGTGTAGACGCGACGCAGCTCCGGCAGGGTGAAGGGCTCGGCGACGAACTCCAGGGCCAGCGTCGTGTACTCGAGCTTGGCGCGGATCCGCTCCACGGCGTCGCGCAGGATCTCCGCGTGGTCGAAGGCGAGGTGGGGGACGTCGGCCGTCACCGCGGCGTCGGCATCAGCGGGCCTGACGAGCAGGTCATCGACCGCCCACCACCGAGCCCCGGCGGCGTCCGAGCCGGGGTGAGGCTCGGGCAGGTCGGGGGCGAAGGCGACGTGGGCGACCGAGACCACCCGCATCCGAGGGTCGCGGCCGGGCGCGGAGTAGGTGCGCAGCTGCTCGAGGTGGCCGCCGTGCCTGCCGAAGCGCTCGACGCCGGTCTCCTCGTGCAGCTCGCGCCACGCAGCGGCCTCGGCGTCCTCGTCTGGCTCGATGAACCCGCCCGGCAGCGCCCAGGAGCCGGCGTACGGCTCCACGCCTCGCTCGATGAGCAGCACCGAGAACGCGCCGTCCCGGATGGTGAAGACGGCCAGGTCCACGGTGACCGCGAACGGCGGGTGTGCCTTGGAGTCGTCCGTGCTCATGGGGTCACCGCGCCGGCGGCGCGCATCTCGTCGAGCGCGGTCGCACTGGTCGCGTCGGTGACGCCTGCGTGCAGTCCGGGGAGCAGCGTCACGGCCAGGCCCGCAGCTCGCGCGTCGAGGACCGTTGCCCGGACGCAGTAGTCGGTGGCGATGCCCACGACGTCGACCTCGGTGACGTCGAGCCCGCCCAGCACCGCTGTGAGGGTGGCGCCGTCGTCGGTCACTCCCTCGAAGGCGCTGTAGGCGGGCTCGCCCATCCCTTTGCGGACGTGGTGGGTGACGTGGGTGAGGTCGAGCCCGGGAGCGTAGTCCGACCCGTGCGCGCTCGAGACGCAGTGCACCGGCCAGGTCGTGCTGAAGTCTGGCTCCTCTCCGCGGGCGTGGAAGTGGCCGCCGTTGGTGCTGTCGGCGTCGTGCCAGTCGCGCGAGGCGATCACGGCGGCGTACGAGTCGGCGTGGGCAGCGACGTGGGTGCTGATCGCCGCCGCGACGTCGTTGCCGCCGTCGACGCCGAGCGAACCTCCCTCCACGAAGTCGTTCTGCACATCGACGATGACGAGAGCGCGGATCGGTGTGCTCATCGGTGATCTCCTTCGGTGGTGTCGGGCGATGGGCGCTGGCTGACAGTGAGGTACGACGGGCCGGCGGCGACCGAGCGTGCCGGCCCGGGCAGGGCGGCGAGCGCGGCAGCGCAGTGCGCGCGCACCTCCTCGAGAGCGGGGCAGTGCACGATCGCGCCGGCGCGGATGGCGGCGACCTGGACACCCGTGACTCCGGGACCGGTCCCGAGGTCGACGTCGTCCCCGATGGTGAAGAACTCCTCGACGAGGACACCGTCCGTGTGGCGGCGCCACGCGGTCTTGCGCGCGCCGACCGAGACCTTGTCGTGCGACTTCTTCGCGACCGGGCGCAGGTCACCGCGAGGCTCGTCGGCGACCGCGACCAGCTTGTAGACCATGCTCGCCGTGGGGTGGCCCGACCCGGTCGCGACGCGGGTGCCGACGCCGTACCCGTCGATGGGGGCGCCGGCGAGGGCGGTCAGCACGTACTCGTCGAGGTCGCTGGTGACGATGATCCGGGTGCCCGTGGCGCCGAGCTCGTCGAGGAGTGCCCGCGCGCTGGCGGACTCGTCGGCCAGGTCACCGGAGTCGATGCGGATCGCGCCGAGCTCCGGGCCGGCGACCTCGACAGCGGTGCGGATGCCCTGGGCGGTGTCGTAGGTGTCGACCAGCAGCGTGGTGCCGACGCCCTGGACCGCGACCTGGCTGGCGAAGGCCGCAGCCTCCGTCGGGTAGGCCAGGGTGAAGGCGTGCGCGGCGGTGCCGACGGTGGGGACGCCGTGCCTCCTGCCGGCGGCGAGGTTGCTGCTGCTGGCGAACCCGGCGACGTACGCCGCCCGCGCGACCGCGACCGCTGACTCCTCCTGCGTGCGACGGCTGCCCATCTCGACGAGTGGCCGCCCACCGTCCTCGGGTGGGCCCCCGGCGGCGAGGACCATCCGGGCCGCGGCGCTCGCGATCGCGGAGTCGTGGTTGAGCACGCTCAGCACGAGGGTCTCCAGCAGCACGCACTCGCCGAGCGTGCCGCGGACGGTGAGGATCGGGCTGCCGGGGAAGTAGAGATCCCCCTCCGGGTAGGCGTCGACGTCCCCGGAGAATCGGAAGGCCCGCAGGTAGTCGGCCGTGACGTCGTTAACGACGCCCTGCTCGAGCAACCAGTCGACCTCGTCGTCGGCGAAGGTGAAGTCGGCGATCAGCGGGAGCAGGCGGCCGAGCCCGGCGAGGACGCCGTAGCGACGACCGTCGGGGAGTCGACGCGCGAAGGCCTCGAAGACGGCTGGGTGCTCGGCGGTGCCGTCGGTGACGAAGGAGGTGAGCATGGTGAGCTCGTAGCGGTCGGTCAGCAGGCCGGTCGAGGTGGGCATCGGGCGCCTCCCGTGTTGTAGTCAACATGACTGTAACAGGTGGGGACGTCGATCGCTTCCCGGGCCCGGCGGCACCCCCTACGCTCGCCCCGTGTCGGCCTTCACCGAGAGCGTCCTGGCGACGCAGGTCCGTCTCGGGTCGCGGGCGGACGCGTGGGAGGCCGTGATCTCCGCGGTCGCCGAGGCGGTGGGGGTGGCTCCTGCTCGCCGGGCGCCGGACCTGCCGGAGCTGGAGCCCTGGCGCGACCCCGCCGCGCTCGAGCACCTCGCCGACACCCACGAGAGCCTCGTCGAGGGTCGACAGGAGTCCGGGACGTTCTACACCCCGCTGTCGCTCGTCGACTGGATCCTGGACCGGGTCCTGGTGCCGGGGGAGCAGGCCACGGTCCTCGACCCCGCCTGCGGTGCCGGGCACTTCCTCGTCGCGGCGGCGCATCGGCTGATCGTGCACGGGGTCGCACCAGCGCAGGCACTCGCGCTGGTGCACGGGGTCGACCTCGATCCGGTGGCCGTGGAGATCACGCGCCTGCGACTTCGGGCCCTGGCCCCCGGCGCCGCCACCGAGCCCGACGTACGGCTCGCCGACGGTCTCGGCGAGCACCCCTCGGCGCCGTACGACGTGGTCGTCGGCAACCCGCCGTTCCTCGGCCAGCTCCGACGCCGTACGGCGGCCTCGGCGACGGCCAGAGCGGCCCGGCCGACCGGCCTCGGGCCCTATGCCGACACCAGCGCCGTGTTCCTGCGCCGCTCCCTGGACCTGGTCCGCCCGGGCGGTCGCGTCGCCCTCGTCCAGCCCCTGTCGCTGCTCGGTGCCCGTGACGGCGGTGCGATCCGCGACGCCGTCGGGGAGCGCGGTGCGGTCACCGAGTTCTGGGCCTCGTTGCGACCCGTCTTCAGCGGCACGTCGGTGCTGACGTGCGTCCCGGTCGTCACGGTCGGGGCAGCGGCCGGGCCGGTTGCCACGTGGCACGGGCCGGCCTTCGAGCCGGCGGGTCACCAGCAGGCACCCGAGGGCGAGTGGGGTCCACTGGCGGCGTCGGCGGCCGGCATCCCGAGCGTCGCTCCGCGCACCTCGGGAACACTGTCCGACCTGGGCGCGTGCACGGCGGACTTCCGCGACCAGTACTACGGGCTGATCCCCTTCGTCGGTGACGGACCGGACGGCGTCGCGCTGATCACCGCGGGACTCATCGACCCCGCCGAGTGCCGGTGGGGCGCGGCCACGACCCGGTTCGCGAAGACGACCTACGCTGCACCGACGGTCGATCTCCCGGCGCTGCACGCCGAGGGCAGCCTGAGTGCGTGGGCCACCGCGCGCCTCGTGCCCAAGGTGCTCATCGCGACCCAGGGCCGGGTGATCGAGGCAGTCGTCGACGAGGCGGGCGAGTGGCTCCCCTCGGTGCCGGTTCTCACGTTCATGCCGCAGACCGGCGGGCTGTGGCACGTGCTCGCGGTCCTTCTCGCCCCTCCCGTCGTGGCCCTGGCCGCAGCGCGCTACCTCGGCACGGCCCTGGCACCTCAGGCGATCAAGCTGAGTGCCCGTCAGGTCGCCGCACTGCCCGTTCCGGCGGACGCCGCCGGCTGGGACCGCGGCGCCGAGCTGGCCCGTGCCGCCCAGCACGCGGAGGCGGCCGAGCGCCCGGCCGCACTGCGCGCGGTGGCCGAGGCGATGTGCTCGGCGTACGACGACACCGCAGCCTTGGAGTGGTGGACCGCACGTCTGCGCGCCCGATAACCACTTCCCACCTGGCCCGACATGTCCGACGATTTCTCCTGGGCTTCACCCAAACCCACCCGCTAGACCGCACAATGGCGCACAGACGGCCTGCCTGGCCGCCCGCGTGCCATGGTGCCCTCACTCCAGGAGGTGAGCAGCCGATGACGACCCTCACGGGCACCGTGCTGCTCTACAACGCCTCCTTCGAGCCGCTCGGCCGTGTCAGCTTCCAGCACGCGGTGAAGATGCTGGTGCGCCAGGTGGCCGTGGTCCACGAGGCCCACGGTGAGCGGATGATCGGCCCCTACCAGTGGCCGCGTGCCCTGCGTCTCGTGCGCTACGTCGCGACCAAGTGGCTCTACTCCCCGGCGGGCTACACGCGACGCGGAGTGCTCGCGCGTGAGCGGTACCGCTGTGCCTACTGCGGGCACCGGGCCAACACGATCGACCACCTGCTGCCGCGTTCACGCGGCGGCACCTGGACGTGGCTGAACACGGTCGCCGCCTGTGGGCCCTGCAACGAGCGCAAGGGCAACAAGACTCCGCAGGAGGCCGGCATGCGGTTGCGTGTCGACCCGTGGCACCCGACGCGGGCGCAGGTGGCGGCCTGGAGCTGACCTTTCGGGGTCAGTCCGTGTGGTCACCGTGGTGGGCCCGCGCGCGTAGCCGACCTGCTGCTTCGGGGTGCTGGCTGTGGTGGCGGTGGTGGGGCCGCGCGCGTAGCCGACCTGCTCCCGCCGTCGAAGGAGCTCGCTGCGCTCGCCCGCTGCGCGGCACCTTCGGTGTCCTTGACTGCGGGACCCGGCCGGTCGGCTTCATCGGCGCACGGGGCGACGGCCGACCTCGCTGCGCTCGGCGGGCGCCGCCCGCGCAGGCGCGGCCCCACCAGTCCCACCAGTCACATGTGCTCGCTCATTGGGCAGAGACGACACGAAAGCCAGCCGCAACGCTGTCGTTCGTGCCCACTCGATGAGGCGATGTGACTGAAAGGACGGGTGGGGCGCCCGCGCAGGCGGCGGCGCGAGCTTGCTCGTGCCGACTACGCGCGCGGGCGCCTCACCGACCACGAGGAGCGCCCACCACCCGAAGAACACCCACCCACCTGCCCCGCGGGGCGGCGAACACCGGTCAGCCCGACGACAGCTGCCCGCTCAGCCGGTCGTGCATGGCGGCCGAGGCGGTGTTGAGGCCCTGGATGTCGACCACGACCCCGCGGGCGGCGTACTTCGTGCTCACGGCGTCGAGGGCAGCGACGGTCGAGGCGTCCCAGACGTGGGAGTCGGTCAGGTCGACGACGACCCGGTCGGGGTCGTCGGCGTAGTCGAACTGCTCGTAGAGGTCGTTGCTGGAGGCGAAGAAGAGCTCGCCGGTCACGGTGTAGATGGCCGTAGAGCCCTCACCGGTCTCGACGACATGACGCTCGACCTGGGCGAAGTGGGCCACCCGGCGGGCGAAGAGCACCATCGCGGTCAGGACACCGACGCCGACGCCGATCGCGAGGTTCTCGGTGGCGACGGTCACCGCGACGGTGGCGACCATGACGGTCGTCTCCGACTTGGGCATGCGGCGCAGCGTGGAGAGCTGGATGCTGTGCCAGTCGAAGGTGCCGACGGCGACCATCACCATCACCGCGACCAGGGCGGCCATCGGGATCACCGCGACCAGGTCGCCGAGACCCACGACCAGGATGAGCAGGAAGACACCGGCGAGGAAGGTCGACAGACGCGTGCGGGCATGTGAGGCCTTCACGTTGATCATCGTCTGACCGATCATCGCGCAGCCACCCATCCCGCCGAAGAAGCCGGTGACGACGTTGGCGACACCCTGTCCCCACGACTCACGGGTCTTGTCCGAGCCGGTGTCGGTGATGTCATCGACCAGCTTGGCCGTCATCAGCGACTCCATGAGCCCGACCAGTGCCATGGCGAAGGCGTAGGGGGCGATGATCTTCAGGGTCTCGAAGGTGTAGGGAATGTCGGGGAGGCCGAGCGTGGGCAGGCTGTCGGGCAGCTCGCCGCGCTCGCCCACGTCGGGGACGGCGATCGCGAAGGTCAGGGTGATGGTGGTCAGCACCACGATCGCGACCAGCGGGGACGGGACGACGTCGGTGATCTTGGGGAGCATCACGATGATCGCGATGCCGCCGGCGATCATCGGGTAGACCAGCCACGGGACGTCGACCATCTCGGGCACCTGTGCGGAGAAGATCAGGATGGCCAGCGCGTTGACGAACCCGACCATCACCGAGCGCGGCACGAACCGCATCAGCTTGGCGACGCCGAGCACGGCCAGGACGATCTGCATGGCTCCGCCGAGCACGACCGTGGCGATGAGGTACTCCACCCCGTAGTCGGCGACCAGGGGAGCGATCACCAGCGCGATGGCGCCGGTCGCGGCCGAGATCATCGCCGGTCGGCCGCCGACGATGGAGATCGTCACCGCCATCGTGAACGACGCGAACAGCCCGAGTCTGGGGTCGACACCGGCGATGATGGAGAACGAGATCGCCTCCGGGATCAGGGCGAGGGCGACGACGAGTCCGGCCAGGACCTCGGTGCGCAGCCGCAGGGGCGATCGCAGGGCGGAGCGGACGGTCGGGGCGTGGTGCACAGGCGGGATCCTTCGCGCTCGCGACGAGCATCGGTGACATCAACGTGGTCGTGGGGCCGCGGCCTCGCGTGCGCCGAGAGACACCAGGCAGGCAGCACCGCCGATTCTACGGCGCCGGGGGACTCCCACCTGCATTCTCGGCGCCGTTCGACGCGAGCCCGTGTGAGCCCGTGTGAGCCCGTGGGCGGGCAGCAAAGGCGTCGCGTCGTGTCGACGTACTCCTCTAGAGTCCACGCTCGTGAGGGAGTCGATGATCCGGGCGGTCGGACTGACCAAGTCCTTCGGCGACTTCGAAGCCGTCAAGGGCATCGACCTCGACGTGTGCCGAGGGGAGGCCTTCGGCTTCCTCGGGCCCAACGGTGCGGGCAAGTCGTCGACCATGCGGATGATCGCGGCCGTCTCGCCGGTCTCGGGAGGTGAGCTCACCATCCTCGGCATGGACCCCGCAGTCGACGGGCCCGCGATTCGAGGACGCCTGGGTGTCTGCCCGCAGGAGGACACCCTCGACAGCGAGCTCAACGTGCGCGACAACCTCGTCGTCTACGCGCGCTACTTCGGGATCGGTCGCACCGACTCCCGAGCCCGGGCCGACGAGCTGCTCGAGTTCGTCAACCTCACCGAGAAGGCCAAGGCTCGCGTGGAGGACCTCTCGGGGGGCATGAAGCGTCGCCTCACCATCGCTCGGAGCCTGGTCAGCTCGCCCGAGCTCCTGCTGCTCGACGAGCCGACGACCGGCCTCGACCCGCAGGCCCGGCACCTCTTGTGGGACCAGCTCTTCCGGCTCAAGCAGCAGGGCGTCACCCTCGTGATCACCACGCACTACATGGACGAGGCCGAGCAGCTGTGCGACCGGCTCGTGGTGATGGACAAGGGGCTGATCGCGGCCGAGGGGTCGCCGAGGGACCTGATCCGTCGCTACTCCACGCGCGAGGTCGCCGAGGTGCGGTTCGGGGTCAGCGATGACGACAACCCCCACGAGGCGTACGCCGACCAGCTCGCCGACCTCGGCGATCGTGTCGAGGTGCTCCCCGACCGGCTCCTGGTCTACGCCGAGGACGGCGACACCGTGCTCGAGGCCGTGCACACCCGCGGCCTGCGCCCGGTCGCGACCCTGGTGCGACGCAGCACCCTGGAGGACGTCTTCCTCCGCCTCACCGGCCGGACGTTGATCGACTGATGTCCACCCTGGCTCCGACCGGTCAGCTCTCCACCACCGCGGCGCTGGCGCGACTCCTGCCGTACTGGTTCACCGTGGCCCGTCGCACCTGGCGCGGTTCGGTGGTGTCGTCCTTGCTCAACCCGGTCTTCTACGTGCTGGCGATGGGGGTCCTCCTGGGCGGGTACATCGACGGTGACCCCGAGCGGCTCGACGGCGCCACGTCGTACCTCGCCTTCATCGTGCCGGGTCTGGTCGCTGCCCACGCCATGCAGACCGCCGTGGCCGACACGTCGTGGCCGGTGTTCAGCAACTTCAAGTGGAACAAGGTCTACGACTCGATGGTCGCCACGCCGATCACGGTGCGGCAGGTGGCGATCGCGCACCTGTCCTTCGTCGCCCTGCGCGTCGCGGCGACGTGCGCGATCTTCGACCTGGTCATCGCCTTCTTCGGCGTCTTCGAGACCTGGTGGGGCCCGTTCGTCGCTCTGGGTGCGCAGGCGCTGACCGGGGCGGCGTTCGCCACGCTGATGTACGGCTTCGCCTGTCGCATCGAGTCCGACGCCGCCTTCGGCGTGGTCTTCCGGATCGGGATCTTCCCGTTGTTCCTCTTCAGCGGCGCGTTCTTCCCCGTGTCCAACTTGGGTCCGGTCGGCGAGAGACTGGCCCAGCTCACCCCGCTGTGGCACGGCGTCAACCTGTCCCGGATGTTCAGCATCGACCGGATCGACTGGAGCCTGGCCACGCTCAACCTCGGGGTGCTCGTGGCCGTGCTGGCGATCGGGTCGTGGTGGGCGGTCACCGGGCTGGAGAAGAGGCTCACCACATGAGCGGCACCTCGGTCGACATGCGTCGCGTCCCCCGAGTCCCGCTCACCTCGTGGCAGGCGATGGTGCTCCTCGTCGAGCGCAACGCCATCACCTATCGCACCGCGTGGAAGCTCTTCCTCACCGGCTTCCTCGAGCCCGTCCTGTACCTGCTCTCGATCGGGATCGGCGTCGGTGCGCTCATCGACTCCTTCGAGTTCAACGGCCAGAGCGTCCCCTACGCCGAGTTCGTGGCGCCTGGCATGCTGGCCGCCTCCGCCTTCAACGGGGCGCTGATGGACTCGTGCTTCAACTTCTTCTTCAAGCTCAAGCACGTCCGGCTCTACGACTCCGTGCTCGCCACGCCGCTCGGCACCGGCGACATCGCTCGCGGCGAGGTGGTCTGGGGTCAGCTGCGGGGTGGGTCCTACTCGGCGGCCTTCCTCGTCGTCATGCTCGCCCTGGGCTACCTGCACTCCTGGTGGGCCGTCCTCGCGCTGCCGGCCGCGCTGCTCATCGGCTTCGCCTTCAGCTCGGTCGCGATGGCGGCCACCACGTGGTTCACCACCTGGCAGGACTTCGAGAAGGTCACGCTGGTGCAGATGCCACTGTTCCTCTTCTCGGCCACGTTCTTCCCGGTCACCGCCTTCGACGGGTGGCTGCGCTGGGTCGTGGAGTGCACCCCCCTCTACCGCGGCGTCGTGCTCTGCCGCGAGCTGACGACCGGGTCGATCACGTGGGCCTCCGGGGTCTCGGTCGTCTACCTGCTGGTGATGGGCGCGATCGGTCTGCTCGTCGTACGGCGTCGGCTCGACACGCTCCTGCTGACCTGAGCGCGACCTGGCCGGAGGGCGACGAACATCGGCAGGATCTCGAGCGCGCGCCGTCGGCACTCGCTGCAAGCATGCGGTCATGACGATGAGCGACACCAAGGACTGGACCTGGGTGCTGGAGCGGGCCTGCGACGACTGTGGCTTCGACGCGGCCACGTGCCACCTCCCAGCCATCGGTGCTGCGATCCGAGCCAACGCGGACGCCTGGCAGGTGGCGCTGGCGGGCCCGGACCCTTCACGTCGTCGTGACCCGGAGGCGTGGTCGGTGACCGAGTACGCCGCCCACGTGCGCGACGTGCACGCGGTCTTCACCGAGCGGCTCGCCCTGATGCTGGCGGTCGACGGACCGCGCTTCGCCAACTGGGACCAGGACGCCGCCGCCGTCGAGGGCCGCTACGACCTCGCCCTCGCCGAGGACGTCGCGGCGGCCCTTGCCGCCGCGGCCGAGACCGTCGCCTCCGCCTACGACGCGGTGGTGCCAGCCGCCTACGAGCGGGGCGGACACCGCAGCAACGGCAGCACGTTCACCGTCGAGACACTGGCGCGCTACCACCTGCACGACCTGGTGCACCACCTGTGGGACGTGCGCCGCGAGCTCACGGTCGCGTCCTACGACGCGCGCGCCACCGCCTACCGGGCGGCGAGGCCGGTGGCGGCGGAGCGGGTGCTCGCTGGGCTGGCCGACTTCGCAGGCCACCTCGGCACCGGCGCCCGGGTCCTGGAGATCGGCAGTGGGCCCGGGCAGGACGCGCTCGCTCTGGAGGAGCGCGGCGTCTCCGTCCGTCGCACCGACGTCACGCCCGGCTTCGTCGACCTGCTCCGAGCCGACGGTCATCGCGCCGACGTCCTCGACCCGCTGGTCGGCGATCTTGCGGACCCCGAGTCGGCCGGCGCGCCGTACGACGGGGTGTGGGCCAACGCCTGCCTGCTCCATGTCGCGCGCGCGGACCTGCCCACGGTGCTGCGACGCCTCGCTGAGGTGACCCGACCCGGAGGCCTGCTGTGGCTGTCGCTGAAGGAGGGCGACGGTGAAGGCTGGTCGACCCATGGCAGCATCGAGGCTCCGCGGATGTTCACCTACTGGAGATCGGCCGACGTCGAGGCCGCGCTGGTCGCAACGGGTTGGCGCGTTGTCGACAGCGCCCGCGACGCGGGACGACGGGGAGAGACATGGCTGGGGATCCTGGCCGAGCGATGAGGAGGACGACGTGCGACACACCGAGTTCTGGGAGCGGATGGAGCACGCCCTCGGACGTGACTCGATGCGGGTGTGGGCCGAGACCTTCGTGATGTCGGACCTCGGCCGACGCACCGCCCAGGAGGCTCTCGATGCCGGGGTCGCTCCCAGGGAGGTCTGGCGAGCGGTCTGGACCGTGCTCGAGCTCCCCGACAAGGATCGTTAGAGCACTCGCTGGGCTCTCGCTGACCTCGCGTCGGGCCCTCGCTCGGCACTGCGTTCACTACGCTGGTGGCATGACCCGACCCACCAGCTCGTCGGTGCTGGCCTACGCGTCGTGCCTGGTCCTGTCGGGCGCGCCTGTGCTGGTGTCGGGCTGCAGTGCCGACGACCAGGCACCTGCGCGGCCGCTGGTGGCCACGGCCTCGCCCGTCGAGGCGTCGTCGGCCGCGGACCAGGCGGACGGCGACCCGCCGGGTGCCGAGAAGACCGTCACCGCCGCCACGCAGGCGCACTCGCCGAGACGCAGGGCGTTCCTGCGCGCGGGCAACCGGATCTGCGGCACGGGCAGCGCGGCCCTCGCTGCGATCGGGGATCAGGTGGCGACAGACGACGAGGCTGCCATGGTGGAGGCGGTGGCCGACCAGGTGGTGCCCAACATCCGCGCGCAGGTCGCCCAGCTGCGAGCCCTCGGCTACCCGGCGGGTGACGCCCGGCTGCTCTCGGGCATCCTCGACGACACCGACGACGTCCTCGACGCGTGGCAGGTCGACCCCGAGGTGGCCTTCGACGACACGCGGATGGACGACGTCAACGACCGGCTCAACGACTACGGACTGACCAGGTGCGGAGATTCCTGACATGACCCAGACCCCCAGCCCCGCGGCGGCGATCGCCGACATCGCCGTGATCGGCGGCACCGGCTTCTACAGCTTTCTGGACGATCCCACCGAGCACGCTGTCACCACGCCGTACGGCGACCCCTCGGCGCCCGTGGCCGTGGGCACCGTGGCCGGGCGCAGGGTGGCCTTCCTCCCGCGCCACGGCGCCCACCACGACTTCCCGCCGCACGGGATCCCCTACCGCGCGAACCTCTGGGCGCTGCGCTCGCTCGGCGTGCGTCAGATCCTCGCGCCCTGCGCCGTCGGCGGGTTGAGCGACGCGGTGGCGCCCGGCGACGTGGTCGTGCCCGACCAGCTGGTCGACCGCACGCACCGACGGATCGGCTCGTTCGTCGAGCGCGGTGCCTGTCACCTCCCGTTCGCCGACCCCTACTGCGCCACGCTCGGCGGGGCCGTGACGGCCGCCGACCCCACGATCAAGGCCGGCGGCACCATGGTCGTCATCGAGGGTCCGCGCTTCTCCACCCGTGCCGAGTCGCGCGCCTACGCTGCCGACGGGTGGAGCCTGATCAACATGACGGGCAGCCCGGAGGCAGCTCTGGCCAGGGAGATGCGGCAGTGCTACTCCGCCATCGCGCTGGTGACCGACATGGACGCCGGTGCCGAGTCCGGCGACGGCGTCGGTCAGGAGGAGGTCTTCGCCCTCTTCAAGGCCAACCTCGAACGCCTGACCGGGGTACTCACCGACACGATCGCCGCCCTGGGCGACCTGCCCGACCCCGCGACGTGCTCGTGCTCGACCTGGGCCGAGGGCGTCGAGATCACCTACGACATCCCCGGTTCATCGGCTGACTCGTGAAGATCCTGCTCACCGGCTCGGCCGGTTTCATCGGGACCGCGATCGGCGACGCGCTGGAGGCCGACGGCGACGTGGTGGTCCGGGTCGACCTGATGCTGCCCCAGGCCCACGGCGAGAGCGCGCCCCCTGGCGGCACCCACCAGGTCGATGTGCGCGAGGCCGTGACCGACCCTTCGGGCGCGTGGTCCGGCCTGCTCGACGGCGTGGATGCCGTCTGCCACCAGGCCGCCGTGGTCGGGGCCGGCGTGACGGTGGCCGACCTGCCGGCGTATGCCTCCCACAACGACCTCGGCACCGCAGCACTGCTCGCGGCGATGCACGACGCCGACGTGCACCGGCTGGTCGTGGCCTCCTCGATGGTCGTCTACGGCGAGGGTCGCTACACCTGCGAGACCCACGGTGACCAGGTGCCGCCACCGCGTGCGGTGGCCGCCCTGGACGCCGGCGACTTCGAGAACCACTGCCCGCACTGCGATGCCACGCTGGGCTGGTCGCTGGTCGACGAGAGTGCCCGGCTCGACCCGCGCAGCTCGTACGCCGCCAGCAAGCTCGCCCAGGAGCACTACACGTCCGCCTGGGTGCGGCAAGCCGACGCCTCGGCAATCGCGCTGCGCTACCACAACGTCTACGGTCCCGGGATGCCCCGCGACACGCCGTACTCGGGAGTGGCGGCGATGTTCCGCAGCTCCCTGGAGCGCGGCGAGGCTCCGCGGGTCTACGAGGACGGTGCCCAGATGCGCGACTTCGTCCACGTCGCCGACGTCGCGCGCGCCAACGTGCTCGCCCTGCGCGCGGTCGTCGACGAGCAGGCGGGCCACTACGCGGCGTACAACGTCGCCTCGGGCCATCCGGTGTCGATCCTGGACGTCGCCGAGCGCGTGGCGCAGGGGACCGACACCCAGGATGCCGAGCAACTGGCCCCGGACGTCACGGGCGGTTATCGGCTCGGCGACGTGCGCCACATCGTCGCCTCGCCGGAGCGGGCCAGCGTCGACCTCGGCTTCCGAGCCGAGATCCTGCCCGAGGTCGGTCTCCCCGCGTTCGCGACGGTGCCGCTGCGTGCCTGACCGGCCCAGGCCCTGCGCTCGGATCGAGACTCACAGTTCCTTGCGAAAGTGCACGTCCGCGGTGCCGGCGCTCGGCACGACGTCCCAGCGGAAGATCTCCCGGTAGCCGTGGCGTTCGTAGAAGCCTGGTGCCTGGAAGGTGAACGAGGTGACGAACACGTGAGTGCAGCCGCGGTCGCGGGCTCCCTGCTCGAAGGCGGTCATCAGCTCGCTGCCCAGACCGTCGCCGCGTGACTCCTCGCGGACCCAGGTCATCGCGATGCCCCCGGCCAAGCCCCAGGTCCAACCGCTCAACCCCGCTGCCAGCTCGCCTGCCTCGTCGACCAGCTGCACCGTCAGCTCGCGCGCCGGAGCCACCCCAGGCGTCGCCGCGGCGTTGAACCGGTCGAGCTCGGCGGACAGGCGCTCGTCCAGCCCGGGGGAGGCGTCGGCGACGACGGTTCGGTAGTCGGGGCTGCGGGGGCTCCGGGGGTTGTTGGAGGTCATGGCCGTGCATGCTGGCACGCGCCCGCCGACGGGTCCCGACTGGCTACCAGGAGTGGTAGACCAGCTGCTCGAGCAGCAGCGCCGAGACGATGGGTACGGCGAGCCCGACGCGCCGCCACCGCTCGGGCAGCAGAGCGATCGAGAGCACCACCCACGGGATGAACGGCAACCAGATCCGCTCGACCTCCGCCCGGCTCATCTGGGAGGACGTGGCGAGCAGGATCATCAGGGCGCCAGCCGAGGCGAGGATGAGAAGCGTCCGATCGGAGCGTGCCTCCACCGAGGCACCGGGCTCCGCGGAGGACGACGCCGACGTGCCCGCCCCGGCCTTCGCCGCCCGGCGCTCGTGCACGAGACGCCACCCCAGGACGGCGACTCCGGCGCCGACGAGCAGCCCGCCGGAGTACAGGACGAGGGCGAGGTCGCCCCAGGTCCAGTAGAGCCCGGGGCGTCGGGACGCGAGACCGTCCCAGTAGCGGTCGGTGAGGACCGGGTAGGCCTCCCACCAGCGGAAGCCGAACGGGACGAACGCCAGCACCGGCACCAGCGCGGAGACGAACGCGATCGGCAGCGGCCGCCACGACCGGGCTGCGAAGAGGACCGCCAGCGCCAGCACACCGAGCAGCGGCAGCCCGTAGGACAGCATCATGCACCAGCCCAGGAGCAGCCCGGCGACGACGCCGAACCCGATCAGGCGTCCCCGGGTGGTCGCCACGGCAGCCGTGGCAAGGGCGGCCATGCCCCAGGCGGCAGTCGTGGCGAAGACGGCGTCGGCGGAGACCCCCATCCAGATCGCGGCGGGGATGAAGACGAGGAACGGTGCGATGCGGCGCGCGGCCGGCTCGGCGCCGAGGGTGCGCAGGGTGACCAGCATGGCGACCACCAGGGACGCCGCCACCACGATCACGATCGAGCCCGCGACGAAGCCGTCGGCCAGTCCCAGCCGGTCGAGCACGACGAACATCAGCGTCGCTCCCGGCGGGTGTCCGGCCACGTGGGTGACCCAGTTGTCGGATGCGCCGCTCGCGTCGACGGAGTCGATCGGGATGCGCGAGACGAACTCGCTGAGGAAGGCGGGCACGTCGGTGATGCCGCGCGCGGTGTCGAGGTACTCGTAGGAGTGCTCGAGCTTGTCGCCGACCCCGCCCCACCCCGAGACCAGCGCCAACGAGAACAGCCACACCAGGCTGGCGCCGTACGACGCCAGCAGCAGGCGGCGCCACGGGAGTCGGGCGGCGAGGTCGACGGCGTAGCGGTAGCCGAGGAAGCCGAGCAGGAACGCGGGGATGGTCCCGGTCCCGAACAGCTTGGGCTCCCAGATGGAGTGGATCGGCGTCAGCGACCCGGGGGTGCCGTCGGGATCGGACCGGGCGTAGACCTGCCACCCGACGAGGTCGGGGCCGAAGGTGGCGACGAGGACCAGGGCGACGGCTGCCCAGAATCCGATCCACGGGACCCGTGAGGGGATCTCGGTGCGGGAGGACGCGCCGCCCGGGGTCCCGACGGGCTCGGCGTCGCGGGCAGCAGCGGTCGACATGAGCCACAGCCTAGAGAACGCCTGTGCGACGGCCTGTGAGTTCACTGAGCGTCTGTGAGTTCACTGAGTCCCGGCACCGCGCGCCGCGGCACATTCTCAGCAACAACCCAGAAACCCCAGGTCAGCGCGGGTCACGTCACACCTTCGTAAGCGATCGGGTGATGCTCGTGGGTGGTCTGGGCGTCTAGGTTGAGACGCGTGCCGCACTGCGACCTCATCCTCCCGTGCCGTGACGAGGGCCCTGCCCTGGTCGCGCTGCTGCCACGCGTGCCCGAGGTCTTCCACGTGATCGTCGTCGACAACGGCTCGACCGACGACACCGCCGACGTCGCCCGCCGCCTGGGTGCCGACGTCGTCACCGAGTCCGTGCCGGGATACGGATCGGCCATCCACGCCGGTGTGCTGGCCGCGACCCACCCCTACGTCGCCTTCATGGACGGGGACGGCTCCTTCGACCCCGACGAGCTCCTCACCCTGCTCGCCGACGTGGAGTCGGGCGCCGCCGACCTCGCCGTCGGTCGACGCCGTCCGGTGAGCCGACGGGTCTGGCCCTGGCACGCGCGCGCAGGCAACGCGCTGATCGTGGCGTGGCTGCGGCGTCGCATCGACCTCGACGCCCACGACATCGCGCCGATGCGCGTGTGCCGACGTGAGGCGCTGCTCGACCTCGACGTGCGGGACCGCCGCTTCGGCTACCCGGTGGAGCTGTTGCAGAAGGCCACCCTGGCCGGTTGGCGCTTCCGCGAGCACGACGTGACGTACCACCCCCGCGCCGAGGGCACCCGTTCGAAGGTGTCCGGCTCGGTGAAGGGGACGGTCAGGACGGCTCGGGACTTCTGGAAGGTGTTGGCGTGATGTCGGAGGTGACCACGAGAGCAGGCGTCGCCGCGCTGCGGGTGCTCGTGATGGCGAAGGCCCCGGTGCCCGGGGTCAGCAAGACGCGGCTCGCGGCGAGCATCGGGGACGACGCGGCGGCCGAGGTCGCCGCGGCGGCACTGCTCGACACCCTCGCCGCAGCCGCCGAGGCGGTCGGGCCGCATGCCTGTGTCCTGGCCCTGGCCGGCGACCTCGAGGACGGCGCAGCCACGGCCGAGCTGCGCGCTGCGCTGACGGGCTGGACCGTCGTGCCACAGCGCGGTGACGGCTTCGACGAGCGGCTCGCCAACGCCCACCGCGACGCCGGCGAGGGACCGGTGCTCCAGGTGGGCATGGACACCCCGCAGATGACGGCGGCGCACCTGCACGAGGCCGGCAGCGTGCTGGAGAAGCACGACACCGTGCTCGGCGCCGCCGAGGACGGTGGCTGGTGGGTCCTCGGACGACGGGACGCCGCTGCCGCCGAGGCGTTGCGGGGGGTCGAGATGTCCACCTCCACGACGTACGACGACACCCGCGAGGCGCTGCTGGGTCGCGGGCTGTCGGTGGCACCCACGGCGGTGCTCATCGATGTCGACGAGTACGACGACGCCGTCGTCGTGGCACAGCAGGCACCGCAGACGCGGTTCGCACGGACGTGGGCAGTTGCCGCGTCCCTCGCAGCAGGAGCAGGACGATGACCACCGATGAGACCATCACCCCCGGCCCGATCACCGGGGAGAACGCGCTGCCCGGAATCGTGGACCAGGTGATCCACGAGGTGCCGTTCTCGACGATCTTCGCTCGGGCGCTGCAGGGAGAGCCGTGCGCCGTCGTCGGGCTCGACGACGAGCCCCAGGTGCTGCCGATGTCGGAGTGGACCCGTGAGGCGGACCAGGACGACCACGTCCTGCTCGACCTGTGCGAGGGCGCGACGATCGACGTGGGGTGCGGACCTGGTCGGCTCACCGCTGCCCTGGCCCGCCGCGGAGAGGTCGCCCTGGGCATCGACGTGGTGGCCGAGGCGGTCGGGCAGACCCGCGAGCGCGGGGGCAGCGCGCTGCACCGCGACGTCTACGACACCGTCCCGGGCGAGGGCCGCTGGCACACCGCGCTGCTCGCCGACGGCAACGTCGGCATCGGGGGAGACCCGGTCGCGCTGTTGAGTCGGGTGCGCGAGGTGATCGACCCGCGAGGCCGCATCGTGGTCGAGGTCGCTCCCGCCGGCGTACGGGCCAAGACGGTGTGGGCGACCCTGGAGTCGCGCGGGGCCCGCAGCAGACCCTTCCGGTGGTCGGTTGTCGGGCTCGACGACATCGACGCCATCGCTCGCCGCGCCGGTCTGACCGTGGCCGCCCGCTGCCGCCTGGGCGCGCGTCGCGCCGTGGTCCTGGAGGAGCCGACATGACGTCGCTCCCACGACCCCCACGATCCCCACGACCCGCCGGGTCCCCACTGCCGGCCAGCCTGCCGATCCCGTCGGAGGACGACTTCACCAGTCGTCTACGCTCCCCGGCCGTGGCGGCCAGGGTGGGGCTGTGGCTGGGGATCTCCTTCGGGATCTGCTTCCTCACCGGTCTGATCAGCCACTACGCACAGAACGGCGACCAGCCGATCCCGTTCCCGGCCTCACCGTTCTGGGGCTACCGGGTCACCCAGGGGTTGCACGTGATCAGCGGTACGGCGGCGATCCCGTTGCTGCTGGTCAAGCTCTGGGCGGTCTACCCCAAGCTCTTCCAGTCGATGCCGTGGGGCGACGTGCGCGCGATGGCGGTGACGGGGCTGGAGCGCATCTCGATCGCCGTCCTGGTCGCCGGCGGTGTCTTCATGCTGCTGACCGGCCTGCTCAACACCGCCCAGTGGTATCCGTGGAGCTTCTCGTTCCGGCCGACGCACTACGCGGTGGCCTGGGTGACGATCGGCGCGCTGGTCGTGCACATCGCCGTCAAGCTGCCGATCATCCGTGATGCCCTGGTCGGGGACGTCGAGGACACGACCCACGACCGGCCCTCCGCGGTCGAGCCCGGAGCCCTGAGCAGGCGTGGGCTGCTCCGCACGACGTGGGCCGCGACCGGGATCGCCGTCCTGGCCACCGCGGGCAGCACGGTCCCCTTCCTGCGCAACATCTCGGTGCTCGCCGTACGCACCGGTGACGGCCCGCAAGGGGTCCCCATCAACAGGTCGGCCCGAGCCGCCCAGGTCACGATGGAGGAGGGTGGCGCCGGCTGGACCCTCGACGTGGTCGACGGCGAGGGCGTCGCGACGAGCTGGTCGCGCGCCGACCTCGAGCAGCTCACCCAACGCACCGAGACGCTGCCCATCGCGTGTGTCGAGGGCTGGAGCGCCAGCGCGGAGTGGACCGGCGTGCGGCTGCGCGACCTGTTGGACGCGGCGGGCGTGCCGACCGGCACCGACCTGCGGATGGTGTCGCTGCAGAAGCGCTACGCCTTCGGCGTGACCGAGCTGCAAGGCAACTTCGCCGACGCCGACAAGACGCTGATCGCCCTCAAGCTCAACGGCGAGGACCTCTCGCTCGACCACGGCTACCCGGCCCGGCTGATCGCGCCCAACCGACCCGGTGTCCTGCAGACCAAGTGGCTGACCAGCGTGGAGGTGATCTGATGGCAGGCGTGTCCCCGACCCGCGGCGCCCTCGGGGTGCTGGGCTTCCTCGTCGGCGGGTACGGCGCCTACCTGCTGCTGAGTCGCCAGGACGTCGACCAGCTGCTCAGCGCCGCCATCTGGCTGGCCGGGGGAGTCGTGGTCCACGACGGCCTGATCGCGCTCGCGGCCCTGGGCCTCGTGGCCATCGGGGCCCGGTACCTGCCCTCGGGGGCGCGGGCCCCGGCCGCCGTGGGATTCGTGGTGCTGGGATCGATCACGATCCTGGCGATCCCGATGCTCGGCAGGTTCGGCGCCAAGGACGACAACGCGACGCTGCTCGACCGCAGCTACGGCCTCGGCTGGCTGGGGATCGTGGGTCTGGTCGTCGCCGCCGTGCTCGTGTCCTCCCTGCTGCGTTCCCGCACCAGCGGGGACGCCGGGGCGCGGGACACCCGCCCGGACCTGGAGGGCGACCCGAGCTGATGGCTCGCGTGCTGGTCGTCGACGACGACACCACCGTGCGTGAGGTGGTGGTGTCCTACCTGCGTGCGGCCGGCCACGACGTCGACGAAGCAGGTGACGGCGAGGCCGCACTGGCGCAGGTGCGAGCCCATCCCGCCGACCTCGTGGTGCTGGACCTGATGATGCCCGGCATCGACGGGCTCGAGGTCTGTCGCCGCCTCCGGACGACCAGTGACGTGCCCGTCATCATGCTGACCGCGCTCGGCACCGAGCAGGACCGCGTCGCCGGCCTCGAGATCGGCGCCGACGACTACGTGACCAAGCCGTTCAGCCCTCGTGAGCTCGTGCTCCGCGTCGACTCGATCCTGCGCCGCTCGCCCGGTGGGCCTCCCGACCTGCCGCCGGTGGTCCAGGACGGGGACCTCGTCGTCGACCACGCGCGGCGTGAGGCCCGTCTGTCCGAGCGCCCGTTGGCCCTGACCACGAGGGAGTTCGACCTGCTGCACTTCCTGGTCGCGCACCCGGGCGTCGCCTACTCGCGCGACGACCTTCTGCAGCAGGTCTGGGGCTGGTCGATCGGTGACCAGTCCACCGTCACCGTCCACGTCCGACGCCTGCGCGAGAAGGTCGAGTCGGATCCCACCACGCCCGCCCGACTCGTCACGGTCTGGGGCGTGGGCTACCGGTGGGAGCCCACCTCTGCTGCGACCGCGGTCGACGTCGACGCTCCCGAGGAGGGCTGACCCGTGTACGCCGAGCTGCTGGTCTACGCCGGTCTGGCGGCCTCCGGCGTGGGCCTGGTCGGGATGGGGGCGGGCTACCTCCTGCGGCACCGCTCCATCCGCTGGCAGCTGGGGCTCGTCGCCGTCGTGGCGGTGCTCTCCGTGCTGGCGGGGGTGATGGCCCTGGCCAACCGGATGCTCATCTCCGACCGCGACCTCAACGCGATCACGCTCGTCGTCGGCGTCTCGGCCATCGCCGCGACGATCGTGGCCGGCGCCCTGGGCGCGGCGCTGGTGCGCTGGTCCGAGGCGCTGCAGGCCGGTGTCCGCAGCCTGGGCCGTGGGAGCACGTACGTCGCCCCGATGCGTGGACCGCGTGAGTTCCAGGCGCTGGCCTCCGAGCTGGAGGCGACGCAGGCCCGACTCGACGAGTCGCGCGAGCGGGAGCGCCGCCTCGAGGAGGCGCGACGTGAGCTGGTCTCCTGGGTCTCCCACGACCTGCGCACGCCGCTGGCGGGCATGCGCGCGATGACCGAGGCGCTGGAGGACGGCATCGCACCGGACCCGGCGCGCTACCGCCTGCAGATCCGCGCCGACGTGGACCGGATGACCAGGATGGTCGACGACCTCTTCGAGCTCTCACGCATCCACGCGGGCGTGCTCGAGCTCGCCTCCGAGCTGCTGCCGCTGGGCGATCTCGTCAGCGAGGCCCTCGCCAGCGCCGAGCCGGTCGCCCGCGCGCGCGGCGTACGACTCGGGGGGACGGTGGCGCCGGGCGTGCACGTGCTCGCCGACCCGGGCGGCCTCTCGCGGGTCCTGGCCAACCTGCTGAGCAACGCCGTGCGGCACACGCCCTCGGGCGGGGCCGTGGAGATCCTGGGTCGGTCGGTGCCGGACGGAGGAGTCGAGCTGACCGTCACCGACGCGTGCGGCGGCATCTCGGAGGAGGACATCGCACGGGTCTTCGACTTGGCCTGGACCGGGGCCCCGGCGCGGACGCCCGGTCTGTCGGGCCCGGCCACGCCGCACGGCAGCCAGGCCGGTCTCGGGCTGGCGATCGTCAAGGGCATCGTCGAGGCGCACGGTGGTGAGGTCAGCGTCGGCAACGTCGACGCCGGCGGCGCCGGGTGCCGGTTCGTGGTGCGCCTCCCGCAGGCGGGCGTGCCCGCCCTGCCCTGAGCACTGCGCGGGTGCTGCCCTCAGCCCGCACTGAGCACGACACGCGCGCGTGTCGCGCTCGGATCGAACACGTGTTCGGGCTACCTTGTGTCCACAGGTACGACGCGGGGCGAGGTTGTCCACAGCTGGTGACCGTGCTGATCAGGCACTGTCGGTGGCTCGCTCTAGCGTCGCCGACGTACCTGGCCCACGACGACAAGCAAAGGAACCGACATCATGGCTGGTGGAGACCGCGACAAGGCCCTGGACGCCGCACTGCTGAACATCGAGAAGCAGTTCGGCAAGGGCTCGGTGATGCGCCTGGGTGAGGAGACCCGGGCGCCGCTGGAGATCATCCCGACGGGCTCGATCGCCCTCGACGTCGCGCTCGGCCTCGGTGGCCTGCCGCGCGGACGCGTCGTGGAGATCTACGGGCCGGAGTCCTCCGGAAAGACGACGGTGGCCCTGCACTCGGTGGCCAACGCCCAGGCTCGGGGCGGCATCGTGGCGTTCATCGACGCCGAGCACGCCCTCGACCCGGAGTACGCCAAGGCGCTGGGCGTCGACACCGACGCGTTGCTGGTCTCCCAGCCCGACTCCGGTGAGCAGGCGCTGGAGATCGCCGACATGCTGATCCGCTCCGGAGCGCTCGACCTGATCGTCATCGACTCGGTGGCCGCGCTGGTGCCCCGCGCCGAGATCGAGGGCGAGATGGGCGACAGCCACGTGGGGCTGCAGGCGCGTCTGATGAGCCAGGCGCTGCGCAAGATGACCGGCGCGCTCAACAACTCCAACACCACGATGATCTTCATCAACCAGCTGCGCGAGAAGATCGGCGTGATGTTCGGCTCGCCCGAGACGACCACCGGTGGTCGGGCGCTGAAGTTCTACTCCTCGGTGCGCCTCGACGTGCGCCGGATCGAGACCCTCAAGGACGGCACCGACATGGTCGGCAACCGGACCCGGGTCAAGGTCGTCAAGAACAAGGTCGCCCCGCCGTTCAAGCAGGCCGAGTTCGACATCATGTACGGCAAGGGGATCAGCCGCGAGGGCGGCTTGATCGACGTGGGAGTCGAGGCGGGCCTGGTCCGCAAGGCCGGCGCCTGGTACACCTACGAGGGCGACCAGCTGGGCCAGGGCAAGGAGAACGCTCGCACCTTCTTGAAGGACAACCCCGACCTGGCCAACGAGCTGGAGAAGAAGATCCTCGAGACTCTCGGGGTCATCCCCGGCGACACCGTCCCGGACGACTTGTCGGAGCTGTCCGACAAGCCGATCGGCATCGATGACTTCTAGCGAAGGCGCGGCTCCGTCGTGGGTGGGTGACGTCCACGACGGGGTCGACGCGTGGACCCGTACGGCGCCTGCGGCTCAGCGGAGCGACCGGCGGACCGCTCCGCCGCCGGACCCGGCTGCGGGCGGACCGGAAGCAGATCCGGAGTCGGTGGCCCGCAAGATCCTGCTCGACGCCCTGACCGGTCAAGCCCGCAGCCGCAAGGAGCTGGCCGACAGGCTCGCCAGGAAGCTCGTGCCGGACGAGATCGCCACGCGCCTGCTCGACCGCTTCGAGGAGGTCGGTCTCGTCGACGACGAGGCCTTCGCTCGGTTGTGGGTCTCGCACCGTCAGCCGGGCAAGGGCTTGGCGCGCCGGGCGTTGGCCCAGGAGCTGCGACGCAAGGGCGTCGACGACGAGACGGCCCGCGAGGTTCTCGACGAGGTCGACCCGGCCGACGAGGAGCAGGCGGCACGCACCCTGGTGCGCAAGAAGCTGCGTTCCTTGAGTCGGGTCGACGACGTGAAGGCCACGCGGCGCCTGGTCGGGATGCTCGCGCGCAAGGGCTACGGGTCGGGGATGGCCTACGCGGTGGTGCGCAGCGAGCTCGAGGCCGCCGACCGGGAGGCGCCGGACGAGGAGAGGTGAGTCTCCCTCCGGCGGCCCGCGCGGCGCGAGTGGCCCACTAGGGTCTGGCCCATGACCACGATCGCTGATGCGCTGCGCCTCGCGCCCGGTCCCGTCGACCTGACCGCTCTGGCCACCGATGCGTCACCCGGCTACGACGGGGACAAGGACGACGGCGAGCAGGCTCTCCTCACGATGGGGGACGAGCTGGCCGACCTCCAGGAGAGGCTCTTCGCCGAGGGCCGTGCGGGTGGCAACCGCAGCGTCCTGCTGGTGCTCCAGGGGATGGACACCTCGGGCAAGGGCGGCACCCTGCGGCACACGGTCGGACTGATCGACCCGCAGGGTGTGCAGATCACCTCCTTCAAGAAGCCGACCCCCACCGAGCTCGAGCACGACTTCCTGTGGCGCATCGAGCGGGCCCTGCCCACCGCCGGCAACATCGGGGTCTTCGACCGCTCTCACTACGAGGACGTCCTCATCGCGCGCGTGCGGGAGCTGGCGTCTCCTGAGGAGATCGAGCGACGCTACGCCGCGATCAACGACTTCGAGGCAGACCTGGTCGCCGCGGGGACGGTGGTCGTCAAGTGCATGCTGCACGTCTCGGCCGAGGAGCAGAAGGAGCGCCTGGTCGCTCGCCTCGACGACCCGGAGAAGCACTGGAAGTTCAACCCGGGCGACATCGACGAGCGCTCCCAGTGGCCCGCCTACCGCCAGGCCTACGAGATCGCGCTGGAGCGCACCAACACCGAGATCGCGCCGTGGCACGTCGTACCGGCCGACAAGAAGTGGTACCGCAACCTGGCGGTGGGCTCGTTGCTGCTGGACACGTTGCGGGGGATGGCCCCGCGGTGGCCGGATGCCGACTTCGACGTCGACGAACAGCGCCGCCGTCTGGTCGATGAGGCGCCGCTCAGGTGATGCCCCTGGCCGAGGGCGACTCCGGAGTGCTCCCGGGCGTGGCCGTCACCCGCTACCTGACTCCGCTGCGCGAGGGCGGAAGCCTGCCCGGGCTCGTCGAGGGCGACGACCTGGGCACCTACGTCTGCAAGTTCCGCGGTGCGGGACAGGGCCCGCGGGTGCTGGCCGCCGAGATCATCGTGGGGGAGCTGGCTCGTCGGATCGGTCTGGACACCCCGCGGCAGGTCGTCCTCGACCTGAGCCCGGAGATCGCACGCTACGAGGCAGACGAGGAGGTCCAGGACCTCCTCACGGCCAGTGTGGGGTCGAACCTCGGCAGCGACTTCCTGCCCGGGTCCTTCGGCTTCGACGCTCATCAGGAGTCTCCGTCCGAGGTGGTGTCCACGATCGTGTGGCTGGATGCCTTCTGCGCCAACGTCGACCGCTCGTGGCGCAACCCCAACCTGCTGTGGTGGGGCGACGCGCTGTGGGTCATCGACCACGGCGCGTCGCTGTACTTCCACCACGGCTGGTCAGGTGGCCTGACCGACCCGGAGCGCTTCGCCGCCCAGCCCTGGGACTCCTCCGACCACGTGCTCCTGCGCCAGGCCGACTCCCTCGGGACGGTCGACGAGACACTCAGCGCCCTGGTCACTCCCCAGCTGCTGACGAGCGTCGTGGACCTCGTCCCCGACGTGTGGCTCGAGCCGGTGCCCGGCGCCGAGTCACCGGCCGCGGTACGAGCGGCCTACGTCGCCTTCCTCACCGCTCGACTGCAGACGCGGCAGTGGTTGCCGGGTGGAGGCCGACGCGGATGAGCGGCACCGGAGACACCGCGCAGCACCCGTACCAGTACGTCGCGCTGCGCTGCGTGCCGCGCGCCGACCGCGAGGAGTTCGTCAACGTCGGCGTGGTGCTCTACTGCCACGCCACCGACTACCTCCAGTGCGCCTGGCACGTCGACCCGGCGCGACTGGGTGCGCTGGACGCCTTGGTCGACCCGGACCAGCTCCGGGCGGCGTTGACGTTCGTGGACGCCGTGTGTGACGGAGCCGTCACGGCCGGACGGGCAGGCGAGGCCACGACGAGCCAGCGCTTCGGCTTCCTCAAGGCGCCGCGCAGCACCGTCCTGCAACCCGGGCCGGTGCACGGGGGCCTGTCCGCAGATCCCGCCCGTCAGCTCGAGCACCTGCTCCATCATCTGGTGGGCTGAGCCGCATCGCGCGGATTCCCTGGTTGGGCGTCGCCGAGGTGGGGTAGGAGCCTCGCGTGAGTCTCCCCCCGCCGCCGGGCCCACCCCCGAGCTGGACGCCCGTTCCTCCCCCCGTTCCCGGTCCGCGGCCTCGGTCCGGCGCGCGCCGAAGGACCGGGGTGGTTCTCGGCGTCGTCGCCGCGCTCGCCCTGCTGGTGGCGGGAGTGCTGGTCGTGACGACGACCGGCACGGATGACGTCGCGCCGGCCGCGGGTGGCCTCGAGAGCCCCGGCTCGACCGACGGCGCCGGGGCGCAGGCGGCGCCCGGCGACGGGGCAGCGGCCGAGGAGCCCGAGGAGCCCGAGGAGCCGGCATACCCGGCCTTTCGAGACTGGCTGGAGCCCGAGCAGGAGCTGGTGCTGGGCGACCAGCGCTACGTCAGCGCTTGCCAGGCCCTCTCCCTCGACGACGTGCGCGAGCTCTACGGCGAGCCCGCCCCGGGCACCCTGATCTCCGAGAGCTTCCTCGACCGCTCGTTCGGCGTCGGCGAGTACCGCAGCGACGACGCGGTCACGGACTGCTGGTACCGCGACATCGTCCGGCTGGACGCGGAGCAGCCCGCCGATGGGTCGATCGTGGGCGAGCTCGGCCTGGGCGACGTGCTGCAGAGCTATCGCGATGACGAGCAACCCGGCAAGGTCCGGCTGTACCGCAAGGCGGCGACGGCCTCGGGTGACCCCGAGCTGGTGGACTTCGTGGACGGCCTGGCGCAGGTCGCCAAGGCTCGCGTGCGCTACAGCAAGACATACCGAGAGAAGGAGCTGCGCGGGCTGCCGGACGTCGATGAGGTCGTGCAACCGATCGGGTCCGAGGCCTACGCCTTCAGGTTCGTCGTCGACAACGTCATCTACGAGCTGGTCGACCAGTCGGGTGAGGACGCCGCAGACCTGCGACAGGAGCTGGACGGCTCGATCGTGCGTCGGCTGCGGACGGCCATGGCCGCGATCGCGCGCATCCGCGAGCGCGTCGCCGACCCCGAGCTGAGCCAGTCCCCGGCGCCGACGGTCGCCCGGCCCTCCGACACCGTCGGGAGGACTCGGATCCTCGAGCCGTGCGCGGTCCTGTCGCGCAAGGTCTTCCGGCAGATCACGGGACTGCAGGACGACCAGGTCGTCGAGCGGGTCAACATCCCCCTCATCCCACCCGGGTCCGCGATCGAGCCCGAGCAGGGCGCGTCGAACTCATGCCGACGCCATCACATCCGCGACAAGACCTATGGGGACGTCACGACCAGCATCAGGCTCGAGATCGACTACTGGGGCTCGGCGAACAAGGCCGCGCGGGCCCTACGGAAAGGAGGCTTCGAGGGCAGGCGGCTCGACACCGAGGCCGACCTCTTCATCGTCGGCGACGACGGACCCTTCAGTGGTCTCGGGATCGTGCTGCACACCGCGCTGCTGGGGCCCTACTGGATCTCTCTCGACTACTCGACCCTGGACCGTGGCGGCGCCTTCTCCGACGGTTCCTCTGCCTACGCCTCCGACCGGGACTACGTCCGGGCGCTCAATGCCGTGGTGAGGTCGTTGGAGCGCAACCTCTCGCTGGCGGAGAAGAACGACGGGAAGTAGCCGGCCGTGCGTCCCTCAGACCGGGACGAGCTCCACGGCACCCACGGCGTAGCGGGCCAGCACGACCCGGGCGACCTCGGGGTGGGCGCCAAGCGGCTCGGAGACCGCCACCGCGCCGGCCTCGAGGGCCATCTCGGTCGAACGGTCGGTGAGCACGCCGGGGCTGATGAAGAGCGAGGCCACGGCGATGTGACGCCGTCCCTCACCGCGGAAGGCACGGACGGCCTCACCGGTCGCGGGCGGCGCGCTGGCGGCGTACGCCGCGCTGACCGGCAGCTTGTGGTGGGTGCCCCACAGGCGGGCGAGCCGGGCCACCGACTGGTTGGCCAGCGCGTCGGTCGAGCCGGCAGCGGCCAGCACCAGCGCATCGAGCTCGCGCACCCGTGAGGAGCGCAGAGCCTCACGAAGCCGCTCGTCGAGCACCTCGAGGAAGCAGGCCTCCAGGCCCAGCAGGGCGCTGCGACGCAGCTGCAGCCCGGGGTGACGGGCACCGGCCGCGGCGAGCGCCGCGGTGATCGCCTGCTCCTCGATCTCCACCTCGGAGAGGGCCAGCGGAACGATCACGATCTCCTCGTGGCCGGCCTTGACGAGACGGTCGATGACGGTCTGGAAGGCCGGCTTGGCGCAGCGGGCGGGGAGGTTCGGGTCCTCGAGGAAGGCCCGCTCGACACGGAGATCGGGCCGTTGCGCCTTCACCTCGCCGACGAGGTCCGTGACGGTCGACGCCGTACGGGGGTCACGGCTCGCGTGAGCCAGGGCAACCAGTGCGGGAGCAGCCATCAGAGCTGCCTCCTCTCGTGATCGAACAGGCGGGTCACGTGTGGATCCCGCACTCGGTCTTGTTCGTGCCGGCCCAGCGTCCGCTCCGCGGATCGTCGCCGGGAGCCACCCGTCGGGTGCACGGGGCGCACCCGATCGACGGGTAGCCGTCGTAGACGAGCGGATTCACCAGCACGCCGTTGTCCTGGATGTAGCGCTCGAACTGCTCGTCGCTCCACCGCGCCAGCGGGGAGACCTTGACCTTGCCCTTCTTGGCGTCCCACCCGATGACCGGCGCGACGACGCGGTTGTGCGTCTCGGCGCGCCGCAGACCGGTCGCCCAGGCGTCGTAGTCGGCCAGGGCGTCGGCAAGGGGCTTGACCTTGCGCAGGGCGCAGCACAGGTCGGGGTCGGTCTTGTAGAGGTCCTTGCCGTACTCCGCGTCCTGCTCGGCCACGGACTGCTTCGGGGTGATCGAGAGCAGGTTGACGTCGAGGGTGTGGGCGACGGCGTCACGGGTGCCGATGGTCTCGGCGAAGTGGTAGCCGGTGTCGAGGAAGACGACGTCGATACCGGGCACGACCTTCGAGGCCACGTCGGCGAGCACGGCGTCGCCCATCGACGAGGTGATCGCGAAGCGCTCCCCGAACGTGGCCGCGGCCCACTCGATGATGGTCTCGGCGGGAGCCAGCTCGAGCTCGGCGCCCCAGTGGGAGACGAGCTCGCGGAGCTCCTCGGGCGAGCGCCCCTCGACGGTGGCGCCACGGAACTCACGAGCCGACCTGGTGGTGGCGGTGGTCATCGGCCCTCACCCGCCCCGGTGGACGCGGGCCCGGTGGCGCTGCGGCGCAGCAGGCCGAGCATCGTGAGCGAGAAGGCTCGCTGGCAGCCGCGGCACTCCCAGGAGCCGTGCGGGGAGGAGACTTCACCGGCGTCCGAGACGACCTCGTGCGGCCAGAGGTCCTGCTCGCCGCAGAAGGGGCAGTGGAAGGGAACGGCGCGTTCGGCCGAGCCCGAAGATGTGCTCATGACGGTGTCAACGCCTTCTCGCCGCGAAGTAGTTCCTCCTCGGCGCGTGCCACCCAGGTCGCGAAGCTCTCCTCGGCCTGCCGGTCGACGAGGTAGTTGCCGACCACGGCGGTGATGTAGTCGTCCAGCCCCGCGCTGGTCACCTTGTGGGCGCGCAGCTTGCGACCGAAGTTGGCCTGCAGCCCGGTCGCACCTCCGAGGTGGACCTGGAAGCCCTCCACCTGCTCTCCCTCGTGCATGACGAGCTGACCCTTGAGGCCGATGTCGGCGATCTGGGTCCGGGCGCAGGCATTGGGGCAACCGTTGACGTTGACGGTGATGGGTGTGTCGAGGTCGGGGAAGCGCTTCTCGAGCTCGGTGACGAGGTCGCGGGCGCGTTCCTTGGTGTCGACGATCGCCAGCTTGCAGAACTCGATGCCGGTGCAGGCCATCGTGTTGCGCCGCCACTGCGAGGGACGAGCCGACAACCCGATCTCCTCGAGGCGGGTGACGAGGTCCTCGACGCGATCGGCATCGACGCCGACGAGCACGATCTTCTGGTACGGCGTGAGCCGCGCGCCGGCGACGCCGTACTGCTCGATCGTGTCGGCCAGCGCGACGAGCAGACTGCCCGAGACGCGACCGGCGACGGGGGCGAGGCCGACGTAGTACTTGCCGTCCTTCTGCTCGTGGACACCGATGTGGTCGCGGTGTCCGGTGGGGGAGGGCGGGGAGTCGCAGGAGACGAGCTCGCGACCCAGGTACTCCTTCTCGACGACCTCGCGGAACTTCTCGATGCCCCAGTCGGCGACGAGGAACTTCAGACGAGCCCGTGAGCGCAGCCGGCGGTAGCCGTAGTCACGGAACACCGACGCGACGGCCGACCAGACGTCGGCGACCTCGTCGAGCGGGATCCAGACCCCCATCTTCTCCGCGAGCCGGGGATTGGTGGACAGGCCTCCACCGACCCAGCAGTCGAAGCCGGGGCCGTGCTCGGGGTGGACGGTGCCGACGAAGGAGACGTCGTTGGTCTCGGGGGAGACGTCGTGGCTGGGGTGACCGGTCAGCGCGGTCTTGAACTTGCGCGGGAAGTTCGAGAACGCCGGGTCGCCGATGAAGCGGTCGAAGATCTCCTCGAGCGCGGAGCTGCCGTCGATGATCTCGTCCTTGGCGACACCCGCGACCGGCGAGCCCAGGAAGGGGCGCGGCGAGTCCCCACAGGCCTCGAGGCTGCTCAGGCCGGCGGCGTCGAGGCGCTCCCAGATCTCGGGGACGTCCTCGATGCGGATCCAGTGGTACTGGATGTTCTCGCGGTCGGTGACGTCGGCGGTGTCGCGGGCGAAGTCGACGCCGATGGTGCCGAGCGCTCGCACGGCCTCGTGGGACAGCAGTCGACCGTCGGAGCGGACGCGCAGCATGAAGTACTCGTCGTCCAGCTCCTCCTCCTCGAGCATCGCGGTCTTGCCGCCGTCGAAGCCCGGGGCGCGCTGGGTGTAGAGGCCCATCCAGCGGAAGCGTCCGCGCAGGTCCGCCGGGTCGATCGAGGCGAAACCGCGCTTGGAGTAGGTGTAGAGGATCCGGTCGCGCACGTTCAGCGGGTCGTCGTCCTTTTTCGACTGCTCGTTCTTGTTCAGTGGCTCGGTGTAGCCGAGCGACCACTGGCCCTCGGCCCGCTTGGACCGGGGGATCTCGGTGTGGGCCGGCGGTTGGGACTGGAAGCGCAAGTCAGGCATGGAGGTCCTTCGCTGAGGTGGCGCCGGCGTGCGAGGCGCGGGGGACGTGTCGGGTCGAGGTGGCTCAGCGGGGCCGACACATGCTGCTGCGCGTACGCCCGAGGTCCACGTGGCGGCGTACCACGAGAAATGCGGAGGTGTCGGCAGTGACCATGAGGTGGAGTCTCACGGGGCGGACAGCGCGCCCACAAACGTCAATCTCGTGATGTGAGACGCGTGGTTCACGATATGGGACGCCTACGCGGTGCGGCAGGGGCGGGCGTGGCGTATGTCACGTCGTGAGCGTCGGCGCCGACGATTTCAATGTCGTGCGTTCCAGGAATCTGCTGATTCTGTCGGTCCTCGCTGTCAGGATGCGGCGACGTCACCGGAGCACCGCTGAGTCGCCGCCCCGCCGCCCCCGAAAGCGATGAATCATGACCCTGCCCGGCATCCCTCGGCTCATGTTTGCCGTCGTCACGATCGTCGCCCTGGTGCTGACGGTCCTCTCCAGCCCCGTGGTCGCCGCCCCGCCGCCCGAGCGACCGAAGGGGCAGAAGGCGCCACAGGTGAAGAGCCTCAGCCGCGTGCAGGGACCGTTGGCCCCCCACGTGGTCACGATCCGCGGCAAGGGCTTCTCCAAGGTTCGGACGGTCACTTTCGGGAAGAAGAAGGCCAGTCGGGTGCGCGTGGTGTCGCCCCGACTCATCAAGGTGACCACCCCCCGTGTCAACAAGGCGGCCACCGTCCCGGTACGCGTTCGGGCCAAGCGAGGGTCGAGCACCGCGAAGAGTCGCTACCGCTTCGTGGGTGCGCCGGTGGTCACCTCCCTCTCGGTCAGCCGCGGGCCACTCACAGGGGGCACCAGCGTGATCGTGCGCGGTCGTGACCTGGACGGGGCGCGGGAGGTGCTCTTCGGGGCACTCCCGGCTGCCTCCATCGAGGGGCTCTCCCCGCGTGCCCTGCGCGTCACGACTCCGGTCTCCTACGCCCAGGACGCTCCGGTGGTGGTGCGGACGCGTCAGGGTGAGTCTGCGGTCACGAGTCGGTCCAGATTCGCCTTCGACGAGCCGGACCCGATCTCCACGGGGTCGATCGAGGCGAGCCAAGGGGTGGTGGTCCTGGATACGACCGAGGTCTCCGCCGTCGCTCGCACCGGGGCCACCGAGGGATGGGGGCTCTCGCTGACCGGTGGAGCGGAGCAACTCGTTCCCGGCGACGGTGTGGTGCTCGAGCCTGGGAGCCCGGTCTTCCCCCCGGGACTGGTCGGACGTGTCACGTCCGTGCAGGGGCCCGCCGGTGGTGCGCGCACGGTGCTGGTCGAGCCGGCTGCGATCGCGGACATCCTGGACAGCGCGCACGTCGAGTTCGCTGGATCGATCGGCGACCTCACCGAGGGGGAAGAGCCGGTCTCGCCTCGGCAACCCGGTGGTCGTGCCGAGCGAGCGGTCCCCTCCAAGCTCGGGTTCGGCTCCATCGGGGCCGACTCCTTCGACTGCACCAACGGGCTCGGTGAGGAGACAGAGATCTCAGGCAAGGTCACCATGGAGCTCACGCAGGTCAACCCGTACTTCCGCTTCGACGGCGGGGGATTGTTCAGCGACCCGTTCGTCTCGGCCTGGGTCTCCTACGAGAAGACCGTGGGTATCGAGGTGTCGGGAGAGCGCAAGGCCGAGTGTTCTCTCAAGGCGAGCTTCCAGAACACGCACAAGAAGGTGTTCGTCGGTCCGTACGGTGCCTCGTTCTCGTTCGGCCCGGCGCTGAGCTTCTCGATCGGCGCGAAAGGCACCGTCAGGCTGTCGCAGCACTCGTACCACATGACCGGGTTCATCTCGAACCCCGACGGGAGCATTCGTGAGCTCAAGGGATCGTCGGCCGATCCGGTCAGCTTCGGCGCCTCGGCGTCCCTGGGACTCACCGCCTACGTCGGCGTCGAGGTCCAGGTCGGGTGGTTGGACCGCGTGGGAGTGGGGCTTTCCGGCGGTGTCTCGGCGACCGCAGAGGTCTCGGTGTCCGGGGAGACGAGCGGGACACTCAAGGCTTGCGGCACGCTGCAGGTGGACCTGAAGGCCACGCTGTACGCCTATCTCGACGTCTTCGTGAAGAAGTGGACCGTGGAGGGCTTCGAGCTGAGCGTTCCACTGGGCCTGCTCGAGCGCTGTTGGTCAGTGGTCCCGTTCGGAGGGAAGCCGGAGATCGTGACGACGTCCTTTCCCGAGCACGCGGTGGGCCAAGGCGTCTACGAGGAGCTGACCACGGACGACGGTCGCGACGGGGAATGGGCGGTCGAGGCCGTTGCCCCGGCCACGTCAGCCTTGCCGCCGGGTCTGGTTCTGGACGGCTACGCGATCAGCGGCGTGGCGACACAGGCTGGCACGTACCGGTTCCGCCTCGTGTTCACGGACGAGAACGACTCTGTCGTCAGAGCCGACGCCACGATGGTCGTGCGTACGGTGGCGTCCTTCGAGTCCGAGGTCGTCACCCGGGTGAACGAGCTGCGTGACAACTGGGGCTGCGATCCCCTCACTCTCAACACGACCTTGAGGACGACGGCCCGCAGCCACAGCGCGGACATGGCCGCGAATCTCTACTTCTCCACGGTGTCGCTCGATGGTCGAGACCCGGGGGAGCGGATGGAGGACGCCGGCTACGACTGGTACAGCTGGTCGGAGAACATCGGTCGCGGCTACGCCGATCCTGGCGAGCTGTACGACGGCTGGTACGACTACGACCCGACGTTCTACGCGATGGTCGACTGTGCGTTGCAGGAGGTGGGGATGGGTCTGGCGTTCAGCAGCGGAGGCACGTCCTACTGGACCATGGACATGGGAGAGCCGTACTGGAGGCGCACCGTGGACTCCACCCCCGCAGCGGAGGCGTCAGGGGTGCGCCGCGAACCCTTGATGGGGCAGTCCACCGGACAGCCTGCGAGTGCTTCCCACGCTGGTGGTCGCTGACAGGCCACCGAACCTGACGGGCGCGGCCTCGCCGGATAGGTGGCCAGGGGGGCCATTCACTAGGCTGGTGCCATGGCTGACCTGAACTCTCTGACCAGCAGCGCCTACAACCAGGCTCTCGAGGTCATCGCCTCGGTCGAGCCGCGGATCGCCGCGGCCACGAAGGCCGAGCTCGCCGACCAGCGCAGCTCCCTCAAGCTCATCGCCAGCGAGAACTACGCCTCGCCGGCGGTGCTGCTGACGATGGGCACGTGGTTCAGCGACAAGTACGCCGAGGGCACGGTCGGTCACCGCTTCTACGCCGGGTGCCAGAACGTCGACACCGTCGAGAGCCTGGCCGCCGAGCACGCGCGCGAGCTCTTCGGCGCGGAGTACGCCTACGTCCAGCCGCACTCGGGCATCGACGCCAACCTGGTGGCGTTCTGGTCCATCCTGGCCCACCGCATCGAGGGCCCCTGGCTCCAGGCCGCGGAGAAGAAGAACGTCAACGAGCTCACCGACGAGGACTGGGAGAAGCTGCGCCGCGAGCTCGGCAACCAGCGCCTGCTCGGGATGAGCCTGGACGCCGGTGGTCACCTGACCCACGGCTTCCGCCCCAACATCAGCGGCAAGATGTTCCACCAGCAGCAGTACGGCACGGACCCTGCCACCGGGCTGCTCGACTACGACGCCGTCGCCGCGAAGGCGCGCGAGTTCAAGCCGCTCGTCCTGGTGGCCGGCTACTCGGCGTACCCGCGACGGGTGAACTTCGCCACGATGCGCGAGATCGCCGACGAGGTCGGGGCGACCCTGATGGTCGACATGGCGCACTTCTCCGGGCTCGTCGCCGGCAAGGTCTTCACCGGCGATGAGGACCCGGTCCCGCACGCTCACATCGTCACCTCCACGACCCACAAGTCGCTGCGCGGTCCGCGTGGCGGCTTCGTGCTGGCCACCGAGGAGTACGCCCCCAGCGTCGACCGGGGCTGCCCCATGGTGCTCGGTGGCCCGCTCTCGCACGTGATGGCCGCCAAGGCCGTCGCCTTCGCGGAGGCGCGTCAGGAGTCGTTCCAGACGTACGCCCAGAAGGTCGCCGACAACGCCCAGTCGCTCGCCGAGGGGTTCCTCAAGCGGGACGCGACGCTGGTCACCGGCGGCACCGACAACCACCTGGTGCTGCTCGACGTCTCGTCGTTCGGGCTCACCGGCCGCCAGGCGGAGTCGGCCCTGCTCGACGCCGGTGTGGTCACCAACCGCAACTCCGTGCCGGCCGACGCCAACGGCGCCTGGTACACCTCCGGCATCCGGCTCGGTACGCCGGCCCTGACGACCCGCGGGTTCGGTCACGACGAGTTCGACTCGGTCGCCGAGCTGATCGTGCACGTGCTCTCCAACACCGAGGCCGGCACCACCAAGGCGGGCGGGCCGTCGAAGGCGTCGTACTCCCTGGCCGAGGGTGTGGCCGACAAGGTCAAGGGCGCCTCTGCGGAGATGCTCGACAAGCACCCGCTCTACCCGGGTCTCGACCTGGCCTGACGGAGACGGCCCGGGTCCCGGATCCGAGGGCTCGGCGTGGTTACCGTGAGGCCATGACGGCGGACACCTCGGACACCGCCGTTCCCACGGCAGGCTCGAGCGGCCCGTCGATCGCGGAGCGGGCTGCGGCCCGCGGCCGCAACGCGCTGCACACGTGGTGGCGACTCATCGTCACGACCGTGGGGTCCTGCATGCGCTACCGGGTGACCGGGCTCGCGGCCGAGGGTGCGTTCTTCGCCGTGCTCTCCGTGCCGCCGCTCATCTTCGCCCTCGCCGGCGCCGTCGGCTACGTGTCCGAGCGCTTCAGCGAGTCGCAGCTGGAGAGCATCCGCCAGTCCGTGATCGACCTGTCGGCGACGTTCCTGACCGACAACGCCGTGGGTGACGTGATCGTCCCGACGATGGACGACGTCCTCGACGGCGGTCGGCTCGACGTGATCTCGCTGGGGTTCATCCTGGCCCTGTGGTCCGGCTCGCGAGCGCTCAACGTCTTCGTCGACACCATCACGATCATGCACGGCCTCGGCGGGCACCGCGGGATCGTCAAGACCCGTGCGCTCGCCTTCGGTCTCTACATCCTGGCGGTCGTCACCGGGGCGGTCTCGCTCCCGCTCGTCGTCGCCGGACCGCGTCTCGTGCGTGACGTGCTGCCGTCCGAGCTGGGCTTCCTCAGCGGGTTCTACTGGCCGATCGTGGTGGTGGTCTGCATCTGCTTCCTCGCCACGCTCTACCACGTCTCGGTGCCGGTGCGGACCAACTGGAGCTTCAACCTGCCGGGAGCGACCTTCTCCCTGGTGGCGTGGATCCTGGGCTCCTACGCCCTGCGATGGGTGCTGACCGTGACGGCCGCCGACTCCAAGTCGATCTACGGCCCGCTGGCCGCGCCGATCGCCGTACTGCTCTGGTTGTACGTCGTCGCTCTCGCGGTCCTGATCGGGGCCGCGGTCAACGCCGCCTTCGACACCGTCTTCCCCCAGAAGGGCACCACCAAGGCGCGCCTGGAGCTGATGGCCCGGTTGCGCAGCGCGCGACAGGTGCTGGCCAAGGAGCGCGGCGCCGCCACCGATGCTGCGGCCGTGGACTAGATTTCGGGCCGTGGCAGACGACCTGGAGGACGAGCCGCGCAGCCAGAAGTTCCGCGTCTCGCTGCCGGAGGGGGAGAGCTCCCCCTGGCTCGCTCTGTCCAAGCGGGTGCTGGCGGCCGTCGGGATCCTCGTCGGCACCGTCATCCTGGTCTACGTCGACCGCAAGGGGTACGGCGACGCCACCGACCCGACCAACACGATCACGCTCATCGACGCGATCTACTACACCACCGTCACGCTGAGCACCACGGGCTACGGCGACATCGCCCCGGTCAGCGACCAGGCCCGGCTCATCAACGCCTTCGTCATCACCCCGGCGCGCATCGCGTTCCTGGTGCTCCTGATCGGCACGACGCTGGAGGTCCTGGCCAGCCAGGGCCGCGAGGCGATCCGCATCGCACGATGGAAGAGGAAGATGAACCACCACGTCGTCGTCGTCGGATACGGCACCAAGGGCCGCTCGGCGGTCAAGACCCTGCTCAGCAACGGGCTCGACAAGGGGAGCGTGGTGATCGTCGACACCAGCTCCACGGCCCTGGCCGAGGCGCACGCCGACGAGCTGGCCGTCGTCACGGGCGACGCGACCCGCAAGGAGGTGCTGCAGCGGGCCGGCGTCGCGCAGGCCGACCAGGTGATCATCACGACCAACCGGGACGACTCGAACGTGCTGACCACGCTCACCGCCCGTGCGATGAACCCGGACGCCTGGATCATCGCCGCCGCTCGTGAGCAGCAGAACGCGCCGCTGATGAAGCAGTCCGGGGCCGACTCGGTGATCACCTCCTCCGACGCCGTGGGGCGGCTGCTCGGCCTGTCGTCGCTCTCACCGACCCTCGGCTCGGTGATGGAGGACCTGCTCAGCTACGGCAAGGGCCTCGAGGTCGCCGAGCGAGACCTGCTCGTCAGCGAGGTGGGGATGCAGCCCCAGTCGCTGCCCGACCAGGTGATCTCCGTGGTGCGCGACGAGAAGGTCTACAACTACTTCGACCCCGTCGTCACCCGCCTGGCCCGCGGCGACCGGTTGATCGTCGTCCGCTCGGCACGCGAGCTCCCCTGGGCGCCACGCCCCGGCACGCACAACGAGGACTTCGCCTCCGACGATGACTGACGACGACTGACGACGAGGGACGACCCGTCTGCGCGATCCCTCCCACCTCTCGAACACCTGTTCGAACCGTGTGAGACGATGCTTCCATGGGCGGCGGTTGGGGCAAGCAGGGCAGCGGGATCCCGTTGTCCGAGCGCGTCCGCGCCGGCGCCGCGCCGTCGTCTTCGCCGACCGCGGGGCCGAGCGGTGCGCCGGAGAGCTGCCCGGCGCGACACTGCTGGGTTGCCGACGCCGTCGACGGCCACGGGGTCAAGCGCCCCGGACTGCTGGTCGAGTGGCGCCAGGTGCCCGAGGGCTGGGAGGGACGGGTCGTCTACGCCGCCCGCGTGCGGCAGTCGTCGTGGTTGCTGGTGGAGGAGTGGTTGCCTGCCGCCCTGCTCACGCCGATGTGACGACGTGGCCCGAAAAAAGAGCCAGGCCGTTGGAGTCTCGGGTCTCCAACGGCCTAGCAAGAAGAACGCTAGCGGGTCACGGGTCCTCGCGTCAGCCGAACGGCCGGTATGCGAGATTTTCTTTACTTTCCCGAAACTCTGCGTGCGTTGTCGGTGCACTCTCGCCGGTGCCATGATGAGGAGCAGTCAGCACGGCGCTCGGGCCGTTGCCTGGCTCGACCTCGGGAGCACCACATGATGACCTCCGCAGAACTCAGCACCGTTGAAGTACTCGTCGAAGGGGAGTGGGTCTGTGCGCACGTCCGCATGCAGGCAGGCACTCCGGACCACCCGATGACGATCGTGCACCTGGTCGAGCCCCGCGGCAGCGACAGCCTCGCCGTCGTGTCCTCCGATCGCCTGCGACCTCGTCGCGTCGCGGCCTGAGCCGGCGTAGGGGTTGGTTCGGGATGTCGCCGGCCCCTACGTCGCTTGCGGTGGTCCCGAACACGAAGCCGCCACCTGGCGCGCATCCGGTGTCTGGTGGGTCAGCTCTCGCAGGCGATGCCGTCGCCGTCCCGGTCGAGGTCGTAGGGGTCGGAGCCCGTGACGCGGATGGGGCCGTAGGCGTACTGCGGGCCGTCGCCCGACCCTCCGGCGCAGTCGTAGTCGGAGGCCGGCGCCAGGCACGGGCTGTAGCCGGCGGTGCAGCTCTGCACAGGTGGGGGAGGCGGGGGAGGCGCGACGGGGCGCACGACCTTTGCGATCGACAGGGTGACGACGGAGCCGGGCTTGATCCTCGTAGACGCTGCGGGCGTCTGGCTGAGGATCGCGCCGTCCTTGCCTGTTGTGACGGTCTTCGTCGTCATGCGCACGTCGAAGCCGGCTCGGCGCAGGATGCGGGCGGCGGAGGACTCCCTCGCCCCCACGACCGCCGGGACTCGGGGGTAGGGAACGGCGACGACGACCGACACTCCTGAGCCTGGTGGAAGCGTTGCGCCGCGGCGGGTCTCCTGCCGCAGGATGGTGCCGCGCGGCTTGGCGGAAGGGAGCTCGCTGACGTCGCCCAGGTCCAACCCGGCGGCGATGAGCGACTTCTGCGCCTTGCGCCATGTCAGGCCCTTGATGGCGGGTACGAGGGACTCTGGCGGCTCTGGCGGCTCTGTCGGCTCGGGAGCGGTGATCGGCTCAGGGCTCTCGTCGGTGAGTTCTCCAGGCTCGGACGTCGGGGCGTCGTCCTGGGTCGCCGGAGCCGCGGCCGAGTGGACGTCGTCGGTGGGGTCCTCGGCACCGCCACCGATCGCGAGCGCCAGGATGACGAGGACCGCCGTCGCGGCCGAGACTCCCGCTCGGAGACCGGTCGTCAGGTCCGGGCGGCGCCAGAGCCCCACGAGGCCGAAGGGGAGGCACAGCAGGAGTCCCGGGACGACAGCCCACCAGGTTTGCCACCACGGCAGGCTGCGGGTCTGCGGTGCGGGATTGCGCCAGCCGTGCGGTCGCAGGTTCGTGTGGCGCGTCCAGGCCCGGCCGTCCCAGTAGCGGATGAGCTCCGGGTCGTACGGGTCGGCCAGCCAGCCTGCGGGCACGCTCCGCCCAGGTGTCTTGCTCGCCATCGGGTTTCCCTCCCCTTGCCGCGTCCGCACGAGTATCCGTCGCTGTCCGCGTCGCGTCTTGGAAACGTGCGCCATGCCCGCACAGGAGGCCCTTGCTGACTCAGCGCAGCGCGAGCCCGACCCAGGAGCCGACCACCAGCGCCGCGACGAGTCCCACGACGCGGCGCGCCCACGAGGACGGGTACAGCCGACCCTCGAAGTAGTGCGCGATGAAACCCTCGTGGTGCAGCGGCGGTCGTCCCGACCCGGCCCGACCCCAGTTCTCGGCGCGTGACAGCGGGCAGGCCGGACGCCACACAGCCATTCGAGCGCTCCACAGCGCCGAGACGACGTGGGGGAGCAGTGCCCACGGCATCAGCCAGGCCAGGAAGCCTCCGAGGATCGCGAACGCCACGAACACCAGGTGGACGACCAGCGAGACGAAGGCGACGAGGCGGTGCACCGCGCGAGTCTAGGGGCCGCCCACGTCGCGCCAGGACGGGGAGTCTGTCCCGCGTGTGTGGCCGCACCCGTCGCGTCGTCAGCGCCGGGGTCCGGATACGGAAAGAGGCCCTCGAAAGGGCCTCTGACCTGCTGTGATGCTGGTGGGCGATACTGGGTTTGAACCAGCTAGAAGCCAATCATCGGAAACTGGGTCCCACCTGCATATATACCCTCTGGCCTGGTGTTATGCGATCCAGGCGCGTGTGCCACTGGTGGACTCGACGAGACACGTTTACCCTTTCATTGGACACGTATTGGACACGAAAGGCAGGCCCGAGGTGGGGGAGAAGCGGTCGTTCGGACATATCACACGCCTCCCCAGTGGCAGGATCCGTGCCCGCTACCTCGGCCCCGACGGAGACCGGCACTCAGCCCCGTACACGTTCACGACCAAGGCCGACGCCGAGGCCTGGCTCGTCGATGAACGGCGTCTCCTGACGACCGGGACCTGGCAGCCACCCAAGGTCCGTGCACAGGCAAGACACGACAAAGTCACCTTCGAGCTCTACGCCGAAGCCTGGCTACGTGACCGCGACCTGAAGCCCCGTACCCGTCAGCACTACCGCTCCCTGCTCGACCGTCAGCTCTTCCCGACCTTCGGGCACCTCGAACTCACCCAGATCACCCCGGACTCGGTCAGGATGTGGCACGCCCTCGCCGGGACCGCGACTCCCACCCTGCGTGCCCACGCCTACGGACTGATGCGCACCATCTTGGGCACCGCTGAGAAGGACGAGCTCATCACAAGGAACCCCTGCTACGTCCGCGGCGCCGGCAACTCGGTGCGGGTGCACAAAGTGAAACCGCTGACCCTGACGGAACTCGAGGTCGTGGTTGCAGCGATGCCCCCACAGCGCCAAGCCATGACGCTCCTGGCTGCGTGGTGTGCCATGCGGTTCGGCGAGCTAGCCGAGCTCCGCCGAGCAGACATCAACCCCAGGACCGGAATCATCCACGTACGCCGCGCAGTCGTGCGCGTCGAAGGCAAGACGATCATCGGGACCCCGAAGTCCGATGCCGGCACCCGAGACATCGCGATCCCACCCCACCTGATGCCCCTCATCAAGCAACACCTCAAAGACCACGTGGGACCGGGCAAGGACGCGCTGCTGTTCCCAGGCGCCGACGGGGGACACCTCAACCCCTCGACGCTCTACGGACGGAAACCCACGAAGAAGAGTCCTGGCTATGGCTTCTACGCCGCCCGTGCCGCAGCCGACCGGCCCGACCTTCGCTGGCACGACCTGCGCCACACCGGCGCCGTACTCGCCGCCTCGACCGGAGCGACCCTCGCCGAACTCATGGGACGACTCGGCCACTCCACCCCCGGAGCCGCACTCAGATACCAACACGCCGCACAAGGAAGAGACATCGAGATCGCCAAACGACTCTCGGCACTCGTCGGAGAGTAGGCGCCTCGAGTCATGCCAGCTGGCGAGGACGACCGAGAGTGCCGCCGGCTCATCAACGGCAGCTGACGGCATGGCCGGCTAGTTGCCGCCCAGCACCGCAACGGTCCAGGCGCCATGCTGGGGCAAGCGACCCGAGCTGGCCCGATGACGATGTCGAGACGCGTGCCTGAGACCGGTCGATAAGCCGCTCTCCGGCACAAGACCCGCCCCGTCATACGCGGTGGTATGACTGTGAGGATCGCCTACGGGTTCATGCGCACACCCGAGGCGGCGGGGGAGAACTCCGGCCTGTGGTGGCTGCTCGGGACAACCGCCGTGGTCTACACCCTGATGACCATCGGCGCGGTGGCCGTGCTGCGTTCGATGGCGCGGCGCTGGCGCTCCGGCGAGGTAGACCTGCCCAGCCCGTACGGGCCCGAGGCTCAGCGGTCCTCAGGGCTCCGGCGCCTGGGCTCCGGAGGAGGCAAAGCAGTGAGTCTGGCGCTGGTGATCGCTGCCGCGCTGTTCGTGGGCGTCCTCGCCTACGCGCTGTTCGGCGGCGCCGACTTCGGGTCCGGGTTCTACGACCTGACCGCCGGAGGCACGGCCCGGGGTGCCGAGCTGCGCACGCTGGTCGACCACAGCATCGGACCGGGTGGGAGGCCAACCACGTCTGGCTGATCTACGCCCTGGTCACGTGGTGGACCGCGCTTCCCGAGACGTTCGCGGCCGCGATGTCCACCCTCATCTTGCCGATGCTGCTGGCTCTGTTGGGGATCGTGCTTCGGGGGCGAGCTTCGCGTTCCGCAAGTACGCCGCCACGCTGGGACAGGCGCGCCTGTTCGGCGCCGTCTTTGCGGTCTCGTCGGTGATCATGCCGTTCTTCCTCGGTGCCGTTGCCGGTGGGATCGCCTCCGGGCGGGTCCCCGCGACCGGGCGCGGTGACCTGTGGACGTCCTGGCTCAACCCCACCTCGGTCTTAGGCGGGATCATTGCGGTCGGGACCTGCGCCTTCCTCGCCGGGACCTTCCTGTGCGCCGACGCCCGCCGCCCCGGAAAGCACAACCTCGCCGAGCAACTGCGCTGGCGGACGCTGGCGATCGGGGCAGTCACCGGCAGCGTCGTCTTCGCCGCGCTGATACCGCTGCAGCAAGACGCGCCCACACTGGCCGACGGACTCGAGACCCAGGCCGCACCGTTGGTCGTGATCTCGGCGCTCGCCGGCATCGCCACGCTGGTGCTGGTCGCCATTCGCCGCTTCGCCGTAGCCCGAGTGACTGCCCTGGCAGCCGTCGCCGCCGTGGTCACCGGATGGGGCGTGGGTCAGTACCCCTGGCTGCTCGTCGACCAAGTCACCATCACCGACGCCGCCGGCGCCCCGGCCACGCTGGAAGCGCTGCTCGTCGCCGTCGGCCTGGCTGTGGTCATCGTGCTTCCTGCGCTGGGCTATCTCTACAAACTGACCCAGTCGGAGTCATGGTTGCGATAGACCGACAGCGATGGCGGCCAACGCGGAAGGCTTGATGCGGCAGCGAGAACGAGACTAGCGAAGGCTCGCGTCCCGAAACTGGATACGGGTGCAAGGTCAAGTCATGACCGAGGATCTGATCGGGCGAGACGACTGGGTGCGCGTCCACACTCCCGGGATGCGGGACCGAGCCTGTGCCGCAACACGTTGCGTAGTCAGGGCGGGCGGCGGCCGCCGCACGTTCCGGTCTGCGCCGGGCAGAGCGGAACGCCGGGTGGTCACGGGCCGAACGCGCCGCCTTCGATCAGGATGACGAAGCCGAGCACGATGAGGACGAGCGGGAACAGGATGTGCTCCCAGCGCTCGAGGACCTCTGCTATCGGTTTGCGGGTGGCCACGAACTTGGCGGCAAGAACGAGGACGGCGACCAGGGTCAAGAACACGACGCAATAGGCCACGAGGGCGCCGGTGCCGACCGCGAGAAACACCGGCACGTAGACCCCGATGTTGTCTCCACCGTTGGCGAAGGTGACTGCGGCCACCGTGAGGGCACTGACGGGCTTGTTGGCCACGGTGTCGTCGTCATCGTCCCCGTTGCGCCACACCTGCCAGGCAGCGAATGCGCCCAGCAGCAGTGGAATCAGACCGAAGTACGGGATGGCGTCGTCGGGAAGGAACAGCCCGGCGCCGAAGGTCACCGCGACTGAGGCGAGGAGGATGCCACCAAAGCCGAGGTACTGCCCGACGACGATCTTGGTGGTGGTACCTCGTTGCCCGGCTCCGCGTGCGAAGAACAGCGACAGCACGATGATGTCGTCGATGTTGGTGACAAGGAACAGGCCAACGGCCTGCAACGCGGAGGAGAGCACGTTCATGTCCTAGGCGTTCCTTCCTTTTCAACGCACTTCGTTGTCTCGGGTGTCGAGGGCCGTATGCCTGCTCGGTGGCTGACGTCAGTCGAGTTTGGGGCGCCGAAGCGTGTGATGCCCGGCGTTGGAGGCCATGGCTATGTCTGCGGGGGGTGGTCCGTGACGGGCGGGTTGGCGGCGTGGTCCTTCGTCGGCGCCGTGGCGGCGTCGGTAGTTCGTTCGGGACGGGCGTGCAGGAGGGCGATCACGATGAAGCCGGTGACCAGAAAGGTGTCGGCGAGGTTGAAGGTGGGCCACCAGCCGGTATGCAGGTAGTCGGTGACCCGGCCATCGCGGGCGCGGTCGACCACGTTCGCGAGAGCGCCGCCGATCACGGCGCCTCCGGCGATCCGCTCGACCCACCCCGCTTGTGGGGCCCGGCGCCACGCGTACACCATGATGGCGACGGCGATAGCGGCGGTGATGGCCACGATCACGCCCACGGGAAGTCGGTCGCCCATGCTGAACGCCACGCCGGAGTTGTACGCCAGCCGCAGTTGAAGCACACCGAGGTCGACCGAGGAATCGGCCAGCCGTGCCTCGGATATCGCCTTGGCGGCCAGGTCGATCGCCGCAACCGTCGCCGCCGCCAGCAGGACTACGACGCGACCCGTTCGCGCACGCGTCCCGGCCTCCGCCAGACCGCGGCTCACCTCGCCCTGGCTTCCGCCGGCACCGCAACGGCCGTGGGCATGGTCGCGGGTGCGGGAGGAAGCGGGCGGACGCGGCCGGCACGGACGCCGTTGCCGATCACGAAGATCTCCGCGACCTCGTGGACCAGCACGACCGCGGCCAGCCCGAGCACGCCGAGGGCAGCCAGCGGGATCAGGATGGCGATCAGCACCAGGGAGAGGCCGACGTTCTGCAGCATGATCGACCGTGCGCGGCGGGCGTGGGTCAGGGTGTGCGGCAGGTGGCGCAGGTCTTCGCCCATGAGCGCGACGTCGGCGGTCTCGATGGCTACGTCGCTGCCCATGGCGCCCATCGCGATGCCGACGTCGGCGGTGGCAAGGGCGGGGGCGTCGTTGACGCCGTCGCCGACCATCGCGGTCGGGGCGCTCTCGCGGAGCCGGCGGATGATGGTCGACTTGTCCTCGGGGCGGAGATCGGCGTGTACGTCGGTGATGCCGGCCTGGGCGGCCAGGGCAGCGGCGGTGCGTTCGTTGTCGCCGGTGAGCATGGCGACCTGGTAGCCGCTGGCGCGGAGCCGGGCGACCACCTCGGGTGCCTCGGGGCGCAGGTCGTCGCGGACCGCGACGGCGCCGATCACGGCTCCGTCGTACTCGATCAGGACCGCGGTGGCGCCGGCCTCCTGCATGGCGGTGACTGGCTCGGCGAGTTCGCCGGCGGGGATCCAGCCCGGCCGGCCGAGGCGGGCCGGGCGGCCGTCGATGGTTCCGGTGAGGCCAGCGCCGGTGACCGCCTCGACGTTTTCGGCGTCGCGGTGCTCCGGAACAGCGGCGAGGATGGCGCGGGCCAGGGGGTGTTCGCTGCGGGCCTCCAGGGCTGCTGCGATGTCGAGGACCTGCTCCCGAGTGTGGCCTGGAGTGGTGGCGACGTCGACCACGGCCGGTTGGTTGCGGGTCAGGGTCCCGGTCTTGTCCAGGGCGACACTCCGGATCCGGCCCAGTGCCTCCAGGGCGGCGCCGCCCTTGACCAGGGCACCGATGCGGCTGGCGGCGCCGATGGCGGCGACCACGGTAGCCGGCACGGAGATCGCCAACGCACACGGGGAGGCCGCGACCAGAACCACGAGGGCGCGTTCGATCCAGGTCGCGGGGTCGCCGAGCAGGCTGCCGGTGATCGCGATGAGGGCGGCGAGGACCATGATGCCGGGGACCAGGGGTTTGGCGATGCGGTCGGCGAGCCGCTGGGCGTTGCCCTTGCGGGACTGCTCGGCCTCGACGATGTTGACGATCCGGGCCAGGGAGTTGTCCTCGGCAGTGGTGGTGACCTCGACCTCGAGGACGCCGGTTCCGTTGATGGAGCCGGCGTAGACGGTGTCGCCGGGGCCGGCTTCGACCGGGACGGACTCGCCGGTGAGGGCGGAGACGTCCAGGGCGGTGCGGCCGGTGCGGATTGCGCCGTCGGTGGCGACCCGTTCGCCGGGCCGGACCAGGAGCAGGTCGCCGATGGCGAGCTCTGCGGGGGCCACGCTGACCTGGGCGCCGTCGCGAAGGATGGTGGCCTCGGCCGGGACCAGGGACAGCAGTGCACGTAGGCCGCGGCGGGTGCGGGCCACGGCGTACTCCTCCAGGCCCTCGCTGATGGAGTAGAGGAACGCGAGTGCGGCGGCTTCGGCGACCTCGCCGAGGATGACCGCGCCGACGGCGGCGATCGTCATCAGGGTGCCGACGCCGATCTTGCCCTTGGCCAGCCGCTTCAAGGTGCTGGGCACGAAGGTCCACGCGCCGAGGGCGAGGGCGATCGCGTTGAGGGTCGTGACCGTCCACTCGGGGCTGTCGCCCAGACCCGCGAGGAGCCCGGCGATCAGGAAGACCCCGGCGGCAGCGGCGAAGCGCAGTTCGCTGACCTCCCAGAGTCGTTCCGGCTCGTGTTCCTCCAGTTCGCCGTCGTCGTTTCGGGGTTCGTCGTGGCCGCAGCCGCAGGCGTCCGTCACGGTGCTGGATCCTTCGTGTTCGTGGTGGTGGGGGTGGGCTCGGTGTCTGTGTCGGTGTGTGTGTGGTCGGGGCCGTAGTTCGGGCAGAGCTCGACGGCCTCGCCGGTCAGGGCGAGCAGCTGTTCGGCCGCGCCGAGCACGTCCATCAGCTCGGGGTGGGCGATGGAGTAGAACATCTGCCGGCCCTCGGCGCGGCCGACGATCAGGCCGCAGTCGCGCAGGCAGGCCAGGTGGCCCGACACGGTGCCTTGTGCCAGTCCCAGGGACTTGGTCAGATCCACCACCCTGAGCTCACCGCTGGCCAGCTGGCGCACGATCGCGAGCCGTTTCCGGTCCGCCAGTCCGTGGAACAGAGCCGCGCCGCGCATCAGTGCCGGGTCTGACTCTACCGTTGTCATCGACATAAGCCGATGATAGCGTCCGATCTATTGATCGTCCAACTCCGCTGACAGCGGCCAATTCGAAGGATCCGAACGATGCTGACCACAGCGGTACCCAACGACCGGGGCCGGGCCCTCGAACCGGAGACCAACCCCGGACCCATGCTGCGGTTGCTGCTGCGTCGCCGCGGGCTGATTCTGGTGGCGGCGTTGGTGCTGATGGTGCTCGCCGGTGTGGCCGGGAGCGACGCGGGCGACAAGCTGACCTCCGGTGCGTACCTCGACCCTTCGGCAGAGTCACAACGCGCGGCAGCGCTGTTGACCCAGGAGTTCCCCGGCGGTCCGCCGAACCTGGTCCTGATCGCCAAGACGCCGATGGGCACCGTGGACTCCCGCACGGCTGAGGAGTCCGGCCGCGAGCTGACCCGGCGGCTCGCGGAGATGCCGGGCGTGGGCGGGGTGCACTCCTACTGGGCGACCCCGGACCCGTCGCTGCGCGCGGCCGACGGCCGGTCCGCTCTGGTCGCGCTGCAGCTGACCGGCGGCGAGCACGCCGCACAGGAGAACGCGGCGAGGATCATCGACAACCTGGAGGAGGACTCGGGAACGTTGCGGGTGAGTGCCACCGGGCCCGCCGCGGTGGGTCTGGCGGTCGATGAGCAGGCCGAGAGCGACCTGGTCTCAGCGGAGATGGTGACCTTGCCGATCACCCTGCTGGTGCTGCTGCTGGTCTTCGGTTCCGCGATCGCGGCTGGCCTGCCACTGCTGGTGGGCGCCGGTGCGGTGGCCGGGACTCTGGCGGTGCTGGGACTGCTGGCCGAGGCCACCACGATGTCGACCTACGCGTTGAACCTGACCACCGCCCTGGGGTTCGGGCTGGCGGTGGACTACAGCCTGTTCCTGGTCACCCGATTCCGTGAGGAGCGCCGCGCCGGCTGTACCGTCGAGGACGCTGTGGTCATCACCGTGCGCACCGCGGGCCGCACCGTGGTGTTCTCCGCGCTCACGGTGGCGCTCTCACTTTCGGCGCTGCTGCTGTTCCCGATGCCCTTCCTGCGCTCGGTCGGGTACGCCGGGATCGCGGTCACCGCGCTGGCCGCCCTGACCGCGGTGGTCCTGATCCCGGCGATGCTGGCCCTTGTCGGGCACCGGCTCGACCGGGCAGACCTGTTCGCGCCGATCCGCCGGCGGATCACCCGTCGCCGCGACCGGGTGGGGAGGACCAGCTGGCCTGGCACCGGATCGCCGCGGTGGTGATGCGCCGCCCCGTACTGATTCTGGTCTCGGTCAGCGCCGTGCTCATCGTGCTGGTGCTGCCCTTCGCCGGCGTGCGGTTCGGGCTGTTGGACCACCGGACCCTCCCCGCGGACCACCCCGTGGCCGAGACAGCCGAAAACCTGACACGGGGCTTCCCCGCAGCGGCCGAGGACCCGATCACCGTGGTTTTGCCCGGACGCGACGCCACCACGGTGATCGGCCAGGACGAGCTGGACGAGTACGCCGCCCGGCTCTCAACCCTGCCCGGGGTGGCGACCGTGGAGACCGCCACCGGCGGCTACGTCGACGGGCAACCGACTGCTACGACCGGCCCGCAAGCAGCGGTTCTGGAAGCCCGCTACACCGCCGCAGCTGGAACCTGGGTGGCCGTCACCCCATCGGCCACCGACCCCGCCGACGCCCGCAGCGTCGTACGCGACATGCGCGACCAGCCGGCACCCGGACCGGTGCTGGTCGGCGGCTCCGCGGCCACTCTCGTCGATGCCACCGACACCATCGCCGACCGGCTGCCGTGGGCACTGGGCGTGATCGCGCTGTCCACCTTCGTCCTGCTGTTCCTGTTCACCGGGTCACTGCTGATCCCGGTCAAGGCCATCGTGACCAACCTGCTCAGCCTCAGCGCCACCTTCGGAGCCCTGGTCTATGTGTTCCAGGAAGGCCACCTGCGCTGGCTCGTCGGCGACTTCACCCCGACCGGCACCCTGGAAACCACGCTGCCGGTGCTGATCTTTTGTGTCGCCTTCGGCCTGTCCATGGACTACGAGATCTTCCTGCTCTCCAGGATCACCGAAGCCCACCGCAACGGCGCCACCACCACCGAAGCCGTGGCCCAAGGCCTGTAACGCACCGGGGGACTGATCACCGCCGCCGCCGCGATCCTGGTCACCGTCTTCCTCGCCCTCGCCGCCTCCAATCTCACCGCCCTGAAGGTAATCGGCGTCGGCCTCACCCTCGCCATCGTCCTGGACGCCACCATCGTCCGCGGCCTGCTCGTGCCCGCCATCATGCGGCTGGCCGGCGAGGCCAACTGGTGGGCACCCGCGCCGCTACGCCGCCTTCACCACCGACTCGGCCTCACCGACTGAGCCAGTTGGCCGCAACGATCGGACATCCGCGTATCGGCACTGCGCTGCCAGAATGTGCACAAACCGTTTCCGTCGCCGTAGATCTGAACGAGAGGACAGCATGTGACCCCGAGGACCGTGGAGAAGCGGGTGCTCGTCCAGGCTCACGTCGAGGACGTCTGGGCTCGGGTCGTCACACCAGCCGGCTTCAACCACGAGATGCGTCCCTGGGTCACGATGACGATGCCGCGGGCCGCCCGAGGCCTGACCGTCGAGACGGTTCCCTTGGGTCGACCGGTCGGGCGCGCCTGGCTGCGGCTGCTCGGCGTCATCCCCTTCGACTACGACCGCTTGGTCATCGTCGAGCTCGAGCCGGGCCGCCGCTTCCTCGAGCGCTCCACGATGCTCAGCATGCGGCAATGGGAGCACGAACGGATCCTGACGCCCACTGCCGGTGGCACCGAGGTCCACGACCGCATCGCGTTCGAGCCCCGGCTGGCGCTCCGCCCGCTCTCTCGCCTGCTCGCACGAGGCGTCGACACCTTCTTCCAGCATCGACAGCGACGTCTCCGCCAGCGCTTCAGCTCCTGATCCTTGCGACAACACGGTAGGTAGACGCGGACGCTGTCGGGTTGGGTGCTGCGAACCCAGGATGGTGTCCACCCATTAACAGGCGCCCAGTCTCGATTGCAGTTTGAGCCGTGACGCGTCTGTGCCGCGAGGACGCCAGCGCAAGCCGTCCGAGCGGAGCGCGGGTGTCAAGTCGAACGGTGGACTGGCGCTCGGGTCGACGGCATCTGCGCAGGTACGAGCACGAGACAGAACTCGGCTCCCTCATCGAACGCAGCCACCGCCTCGCAAGGCGATGACGCTGCTGGCCGCGTGGTGTGCCATGCGGTTCGGTGAGCTCGCCGAGCTCCGTAGAGGCGACCTCAACCTGAGGACCGGGATCATCCACGTACGCAGGGCAGTGGTTCGCGTCGATGGGCAGGCGATCATCGGGACCCCGAAGTCCGATGCCGGCACCCGAGACATCGCGATCCCGCCCCACCTGGTGCCGCTCATCAAGGAGCACCTCAAGGAGCACGTGGGACCGGGCAAGGACGCGCTGCTGTTCCCAGGCGCTGACAGGGGACACCTCAACCCCTCGACGCTCTACGGACGCAAACCCACCAAGACCAAGCCCGGCTACGGCTTCTACGCCGCCCGTGCCGCAGCCGACCGGCCCGACCTCCGCTGGCACGACCTACGCCACACCGGCGCCGTACTCGCCGCCTCGACCGGAGCGACCCTCGCCGAACTCATGGGACGACTCGGCCACTCCACCCCCGGAGCCGCACTCAGATACCAGCACGCCGCTCAGGGCCGAGACATCGAGATCGCGAAGAGACTCTCGGCGCTTGTGGGGGAGTAGGAACCGTTTGCCGGACATCGACTCGAGGGTCTCGCCTAGCGTCGGCAGGTGCCGTCATCCTCACCGTGGTGCTTCTCCAGCGAGGCGGCGACAGCGGGGATCTGGACACGTCGGGAGAAGGCGCGCTTCCCTTCGAGGTCGCTGAGTATGACGACCTGTCCAGCGTGCACGTAACGACGCCCGTCGACTATGACCAGAGCCCGCCAGTCGGCGGACCGCACAATCCGATCTGGCTCAATTGCGGGACGTACCCGAATCCGATTCCCAACGAGAACGTAGTCCACTCCATGGAGCACGGCGCCGTATGGATTACTTACGTTCCGACACTCGAGGACGCACAAGTCGTCGCACTGGAAGCAATCACCCCCAGCACGTTCGCGGTCCTCTCACCTTACGCGGATCAGGGCTCGCCCATCGTGGTCTCCGCGTGGGGAAGGCAGATGGAAGCAGACTCGGCACGTGACCCGCGCATCTCGGAATTCATCAGCGAGTTCCGTCTTGGCGGTGTCGCGCCGGAGCCGGGCGCCTCGTGCGACGGCGCTTCCGACGGGACAATCCCGCTCGACGGGGGTTAGGGGTGGCGCGCGCAGTGTCCTGGGGGCCTGCAACGTCTGGTGGCGATGCACTTGAAGAGACGGTGCCGAACTGGCGACGCGCCACCATCCTCTTGGCTGTGGCCGTGGCGGCCCTTGCAGCGATGCTACTGGTCACTGTCACGACCCACGACCCAGACGAAGCAGACTCGGCATTTCCGGTCGAAGGAAGCGCGGACGCAGGGTTCGCCCGTGACATGCAGGTCCACCACGCCCAGGCAGTCGAAATGGCATTGCTTGTGCGTGATCGCACGACTGATCCAATCATCAGGGCCATCGCCTATGACATCGCAACCGCTCAACAGCAGCAGATCGGTCAGATGTTCGCGTGGCTCGAACTCTGGCGATTGCCGCAGACGAGTACCGATGAACCGATGGCGTGGATGGCACCGAGCATGGAAGCGATGGAACAGTCGGATGGGGAGCACAGTGCGACTCTCAACGACATGACGTTGGCGCCCGACGGGCGGATGCCCGGAATGGCGTCGGCAGAAGACCTTGCACGGCTCAGTGACCTGGAAGGCGTCAGCGCCGAGGAGTTGTTTCTAGCCTTGATGATCCGTCACCACGAGGCTGGGGTCGTGATGGCCGAAGCTGCCGCGACCCTGACAACACAGGCGCCGGTCAGGAAGTTCGCACTGACACTTGCCGCTGCTCAACGTGCAGAGATCAAACAGATGCTCGCGCTTCAACAAGACCGTACGTCGAGTACACAGAGCAACGGGTAACCGTGCGGCAACTCCGAATCGGATGAGGTCCGCCTCGCCTCGGAAGGTGTCCCGGGCCTCTAGGCCGCCTGGGCAGCCTCAAGCGAGCCGGCGGCACTCGATGGTTGCGCCGTGTTTGACCCCAGCACTGCGAGAACGGCAACAACGGATTTGCCTCCAGCCATTGGACCGAGGTCAGAGCCGAAGTGGTGCTCCGACGACGCTCGGTCCGCCTGTCTCCGGCCCAGGCGTGGCCGGCGCCTCGAGGGCGTAGGAGTGCTGCGAGGAGGTCGAGAAGTAGTTGATGCCGATGAAGTTGAACCACAGTGTCAGCACTCCGACACAGGCCAGGATCGCGGCGTTGCGGCCCTTCCACCCGGCGGTCGCGCGGGCATGGAGGTAGGCGGCGTACACGACCCAAGTGATGAACGCCCAGACCTCCTTGGGGTCCCAGTTCCAGTAGCGCGACCAGGCCTCGTGAGCCCAGATCGGGCCGGTGATGAGGACCGCGAAGGTCCACACCGGGAACGCGAAGGCGTGCACCCGGTACGCCGTCCGGTCGAGCACGGCGAGCGACGGCACCCGCGACATCGGGCCGGTCGTGGTCTCGCCGACGCGCATCTTGACGAGGTACATCACCGAGGCGATGCCGCCCAAGGTGAAGGCACCGGTGGCGATGACGGCCGAGACGACATGGATCACGAGCCAGTAGGAGTCGAGGGCCTCGGTCAGCGGCGCGACCTCGGAGTGCAGCCATACGACGGCGACCATGAGCACCGTGACGACGAAGCCGGTGACGATCGGGGCCATCCACTCCAGCCCGTACTTGCGGAGCAGGACGAGGTACATGAAGACGACAAAGAAGCTGCCCGACACGGTGAACTCGTACATGTTGCCCCACGGGACCCGGTTGGGGTCCGCAGCCAGGCCCCGCCCGACGAGCGACACGAAGTGCCCCCCGCAGGCGATGACCGTGAGGATCACGCCGAGGCGCCCTAGGAAGTCCACCCGTTGGCTGCGAGCAGCGAGCACGTCGGGGTCGATCTCGCGTGAAGCGCCTCCCGTGGCGACGGCCACGCCGCCGCCTCCGGACGCGACGCTCTCCTTGGCAACCTTGGGCGCACGAAGCGAGGCCCACTCGCCGAGATGCACCATCAGGGCGAGGAAGTAGAAGATCCCAGCTACACCGATCGCCTGGTTGCTCAGGGACTCCCACGCGGCGTTAGTCATCGTTTCTCCTCGGTTGGGGGTTGTGTGTGTGTTCGGGTACCCGACTGTGACGTCGACTCGGCATCTTTGGCTCCGCGCAGCTCGGCGACCACGGAGGCGAGCACCTCACCCACGTCGCCGCCTCCTGAGCGGTCGAGGGCGGCCACCTCGACCTTGGTGACATCCCCGTCTTGGCGGGCTCGCACCCAGATGCGCCGTGGACGGATGAAGAGTGAGCCGAGCAGGCCGATGAGGGCCAGCACGACGCCGCCGAGCGCGATGAGCTTGCCGGGAGTCTGGCTGATCTGGAGTCGCACCCACGGCTCGACGCCGTCGAACGACACCGTGCCCAGTCCGTCGGGGAGCGTCTGGGTCTCGCCCAGTCGCAGGTCGAGCCGGAAGGGCGTCCCGTCGGCCTTGAGCACTTGGTCGGCGCGTTCGGTGTCGAGGGCGTAGACCGACTGGGCGCCGCCGTCGTCGAGCCCGAGGTTGCCGGTGTAGACCTGCATCGACACGAGCGGCTCGAGGGCGTCGGGCCACACCGTCACCGGGTCGCCGTCGATCAGTGCGAACGTCGGGTAGAACAGGCCGTCGAGTCCGATCTGTGCGGGCTGGGCCGAGGGTGCCTTGACCACGCCGAAGGACAGGAAAGTCGGATCCTGAGGAAGGAAGACCGTCGGGCCGCTGGCAGCCACGTTGCCCTCGCCGTCGCGCACGGTGAGCACCGGCGCGTAGCCGTGGCCGATGAGGAAGATGCCGGTGTTGCCGATGGTGAGGGGGTGGTTGACCCGCAGGTCGTAGGTCTCCTCGGGTGCCTCCACGGTCTCCTGGTAGGTCAACCGGGCGTTGAACTTGCGCGCCGTCCCGGCCGCGGAGCCCTCGGTGAGCCACTCGACGTCGAAGCCGTCGACCGTCATGAGGAAGGGGTCGAAGTCCTCGGTGCCGAACAGGCTGCCCGGGTCGAAGTCGTCGTACGACGCGCTGGTGTTGGCGAAGGTCGTCCCCTGCAGGATGATCACCCCGCCCTGGTAGCCCAGCAGCGAGCCGATCGCGAAGCCCACCAGGACGAAGATGACCGACAGGTGGAAGATCAGGTTGCCGACCTCGCGCAAGTAGCCGCGCTCGGCGCTCAGAGAGTCGGCGCCCGGCCCGCCTGGGCCGTCCGGATCGGCGTCGCGCAGCCGATACCCGCGGCTGCGCAGCACGACCCGCGCCTGCGCCAAGACCTCGTCGACCTCCTGCGGTGACGTGTACGACGCGTGGTCGGGCAGCCGCAGCAGGTTGCGCGGCGCCGCGGGCGGTTGGGCCCGGATGTTGCGGAGGTAGACGAACGTGCGCGGGATGATGCACCCGACCAGGGAGATCATCAACAGGATGTAGATCGCCGAGAACCACGCCGAGTCGTAGACCGAGAACAGGCTCAGCCGCTCGTAGATCGGAGTGAGGGAGGGGTGCTGGTCCTTCCACCGCGACACCTCCAGGGCGTCCACCCCCGACTGCGGAATGATCGATCCCGGCACTGCGGCCAGCGCCAGCACGAGTAACAGGATCAGGGCAGTGCGCATCGAGGTCAGCTGCCGCCAGGTCCACCGCGCCAGCTCACGCGCGCCGAGCTCACCCGGGCGACGCTCCGGGCCACGATCAGCCAACGGACGGCTGTCCAGGTCAGTCATCTTGCTACCTCGCATTGTGCGGACCGGTGACGCTGGACGGCTGACTGCTCTGGTCTTGTCACCAGCGCGTGACAGAGGCGAACGATTCGCCACCGTCTTCGCTTCTCAGCAGTTCTCCCGTGGTGACGACGTAGACGACCCCGTCGGGGCCGGTGGTGATGGCCTGGGCGGGCTCGATCTTGGCCCCGCTGGTCCACGAACCCGGATCATTCGCCGAGTACACCTGCCCGGATGGGTCGATTCCCGTGAGGGTGCCGTCATCGGCCCAATCGACAAGCTGAAGAACCGGCGCCCCATCGACTTGCGTGAACGTTTCACCGGCATCGTTGCTGAGAAGCAGGCCGAGTTCGGAGGTGACTACAAGCGATTCCGAGTCCGAATCCGCTGCGAGGTCGGCCACGGGCTGGGGCAGGGTGAGTTCCTCCCAGGAGGCGCCGGCATCGCTGCTGCGCAGCAGCCGAGTGCCTCCGTCGACTCCGTATACGAATGTGGAGGTTGCCTCCAAGGCATGAAAATCCGCTTGACCGCCGAGTGAGACCTCTTCGAACGAGTCGCCGCCGTCGGTAGAGGTGACGAGACCGAGCCGGGATGGGCCGTCCTCTCCGGCTCCAGGGTGGCCGCTGGCGAAGAAGTCTCCGGTGGGTGCGCGGGTGAATCCCATGAGGTCCGTGGTCAGGTCGTTGACCGCCGAGGGTTCGCCGTCTCGGGTGAGCTCGAAGAGTCCGTCGTGTGTTGCGATCAGCAGTCGACCTGAATCTGCCTCGACCGCGAGCTCGTGTACGTGATCAGGCTCGAACGAACGGTCAACCCCGCCAGGGTCGCCGGAGCATGCAGAGACGACCAGGACAAGACCCGAGGCGGCGACGTATCGGCTCCAGCGAGTGAGGTGCATGAGACTGCCTTTCATTCTTTGATCACTATGCAATGTAGTACTTAGAGTCGAGGACTGCTTCCAGCGGCGCCATGCGGACCGGCGTAAGCGCTGCCCGGGTCGCGTGGGCCTCATATCGGTGTGCTGTAGGTCGACACCATCGCTTGGATGGACGCCAGCAGCTGGGTCCACAGGCCAGTCACTTGAAGAGTTCCCAGCACGATGAGGAAGGCGCCGCCGGTGGTCATGACTGCCCGAGCGTGTCGCCGGGCCCAGGCGAACGAAGCGAGCGCTCGGTCTGTCGCCAGGGCTGCCACCAGGAAGGGGATGCCGATTCCCAGGCTGTAGGCGAAGGCAAGGGCTGCGCCCCTGCTTGCGCTCGCGCTGCTGGTCGAGAGCGTGAGGACCGCGGCGAGGGTTGGCCCGATACACGGCGTCCAGCCAAGACCGAAGAGGATTCCGAGCAATGGAGCGCCGGCAATTCCGACGCGTGGGCGATACGGGAGTCGGTAGGAGCGGCCGAAGGCTGGGATGCGCCACAACAACCCGGAGAACACCACGCCGAGGAGAATCGTAAAGACGCCGAGCACGCGCACCAGCTGGTCCTGGTACTCGATGAGAGCGCTACCAAGAGCGCCGAAAGCGACCCCGTAGGCGGTAAAGACGGCGGCAAAGCCGAGAACGAACAGGCTGGCGCCGATCATCACCCTGCGTTGGGCATGACGTTCAGTGCGGGGTCGGGCTGTGTCCACGGATCCGTCGCTGCCTCCACCTCCTGCTGATGGCGGGGCGGGCGCTGATTGGCTGCCGTGTTCGGCTCCGGCCAAGCCGCCGACGTACGACAGATAGCCCGGGACGAGTGGGAGGCAGCACGGTGAGAAGAAGGAGACGATGCCGGCCACAAGGGAGACGAGCAGGGCGAGCACGAGCGGGCCACTCAGAACGATGTCCTGAAGTGCCTGAGCGAACTGGCTCATTGGTTAGTGACCCTCCTGTGTGCCGACGCTCGAACACTCCGACTACTATGGCGCATCGGAGAAAGAGTAGATCATGGGGGCTGCCTGGTGAACCGTCGCTTGTTGGGACGGGGGTTTCGCCGAGGCATCCCCATCGCGTTTACCGCTTGGGCCTTGCTCTTCGCGCTTGCCCCAGCCGCTGGTGCGCACGCCTTCCTGCTCTTCAGCGACCCGGCCCTCGACGGTGCACTCTCCGAATCTCCGGAGACGGTCAATCTGGTCTTCAGCGAGGCTGTGGATGCTGGCTCCGCATCCGTCGTTCTCAGCGACTCGCGGGGTCAACGGATCGACGTAGGTTCGACCGTGGGCGCGCAGGGGGACACCATCCTCAGCACTGCGATCGGGGAGGACCTCGGCTCCGGGATCTACGAGGTGGCCTGGGACGTGACCGGTGACGACGGGCACGGTTCCGCTGGTGAGTTTCGCTTCGCTGTGGGAATCGCGCTAGCGAGCGGTGGTTCGCAATCGAGCGGGGAACCGACTGACTGGTCGGCGGTGTTGCCCCGCTGGTTGCTGTTGGCGGCGTTTGCGGTTGCCCTAGGCGGGCTCGCGGGTCATCAGATCGGCGCGCCGATTCGTCGCCGTCATCCCGATCTGCCGAGCATTCCATCCTGGTCACAGTTCGCCGCATTGGTCGGACTGGGGTCCGTGCTCTTCTCGGGAGTGGCCCTGGCTCGCGAGCTGGGTGGTTTCCAGGCACTGTTCAGCGGGCCGCCCGGATGGCGGGTGATCGGTGAAGGCGCCGGCTTCGCCATGGCTTGGTACTGGCTGAGATCAGGGCACCAGTTGCGAGCGGGGTGCGCGCTCGTGCTGGTGGCGGTCGCCGAGGGCTACGCCTCCCACAGCGACCTCGAACTCCCTGGCCTGGGGATGGTGCTGACCGCCATCCACCTCATCGTGGCCGGGATCTGGATCGGGGCGCTCCTTTACGTGGTGCGTGCCGCAATCGTGTGGCGCGAGACCCTCGGCGCGCCTCGCGAACTGATGGCGGCGTATGCGCGGCTCGCAGCCAAGCTCTTCGCACTAGTCGTGGCCACCGGAACTGCCATGGCATTGCTCTTGGTGCCGATCTCGGCCCTGACGACGACTACCTATGGCAGAACGCTCCTTTTCAAGTTGGGCTTTGTCGTTCTTGTCGTGGTGCTGGCCCTCGTGGGCCGGTGGGCGCTCCGACGCCGTGCTCGACCGGTATCGAAGTGGGCCGCACGGACTGAGGTCGCCGGGCTTGCCGCCGTGCTGGTTGCGACGGCTGTACTGGTTTCCACCGCCAATCCTGGGTCGGTCGTCGCTGCCCCGCCGCCAGCGCCGGTTGGGTCAGTAGTTCCGGCGGGTGGGCTGGCCGGGCAGATCGGAGTCAACGCGGTCGCCAGCGAGGGTCAGTTGGTGGTCCGACTGTCGACGCCGCAAGAAGGCAATGCCTACGATCCAGCCGAGTCGACCTCCTACGCGTTATCCGGAAACGTCGCGGTGGACTCTGAGCGAGCCGATCTCGACTTTCGCTCGTGCGGGGATGGTTGTTTCGTTGCCTCGCACATGTGGAGCGAGGGCGACAATGTCGTGAGTCTTCGAGCAGATGCGTCGGGGTGGCGTGGGGGGCAGTTGTCCTCGCTTATCGCGTGGCCAGCCATCCCTGCCGGGGATCGCCTTGCGACGGTGGTCCGGTCGACGAGCCAGATCGAAACGATGACGATCTACGAGACTGGGACGAGCGACGGTGACTCGCCCCTGCCGACCCCGTATCGAGTGAGCATCAGCGGTGCCGACTACGTCGACAGTGAGCCATTTGGTTCCGGCATCGCGCCGGTTGCAGTGTCGTTGCCGATGCAGGACGGAGAGGAACGCCTGCTGCTGGGCTTCCCTGACGCCAAGGTGTTCGTCGATCTGAAGCTAGATAGCCAGGGGCGCATCACCGATGAGCTCTTTGCCTCGCCGAAGCATCTGTTTCGACGCCGCTTCGTCTATGAACCTGAGTGATCTGCCCGGGCCCGCGCAACGATGCTGCCAGACAGACGACCTGCTGAGGTCAGCTGGCTTCCGCTAGAAGAGGCTTGATTAGCGCAGAAAGTGTGAAGTAGGTGGTTGCTCCGATGACGCGTGCCGCCACGCGACCGGACGGATCCACGACGACGGTGGCGGGCACTGCCCTGCTCGGGATGATCCGACCGAGGGCGAGCATGGCCTCGCCTGATTCGCGGCTAGAGATGCTGGGGTAGGTGATGCCGTACTCACGCTCGAAGGCGAGCGCGGACTCGTCGTTGTCTCTGATGTCGACACCGACGAATTGGACCGGCTCATTCTCCAGTTCGGCCGAGAGCCGGCTGAGTGCCGGAGCCTCCTCCCGACACGGGACGCACCAGGACCCCCACACATTGATGACGAGGACCTGTCCAGGAAAATCGTCGGAGTCGACGTACCCCTGCTGGATCGTGGCTCCGGCGACGCCGGGGAACTGTTGACGCTCAGCCTGGGGATACTCTTCGACGACGCTGTCGCCCTCAGCGCGAGATGTGGTCGAACCACCATTGCTGCACGCAGACAGCGCCGTGAGTAGGGCGCCCGCCGCGAGGGGGCCTAGGTGTCGTCGAGAGATCACGAGTGTCCGCTCTGCAGATGAAGGGACCTTCGTCCCGGTCCGGTGTCACACCCGACCGCGAAGCCTGGTCTAGTTGGGATGGGTGCCCGACCCCGACGCGACAGCGACCGGGCCAGAAGTTCCGTCAGGGGCGCTGAGCAGCTCGAAGTTGGTCTACCTCGGCCCGTAGGCGCGACAATTCATGACTCGAGGTGTCGGTGGTGGCCGGTTGATCCGGCGCCTTCTTCTCGCCACGCATCATCATCCACATCATGACTCCCATGCCCATAGGGCATGCGAGCAGAGCCAGGGGGTAGAGCAGTTCAGTCATGAAGGGTCTCCTGGCTCCAGGTGGCTTCGATACTATCGATTATAGTAGCGCGATCGTGCCCTGCTTCCAAGGAGATCACACGTGGATCGCTCTTCCACGCCGAAGGTCTGCCGTGAGCCCATCTACATCACGAGTGACAAGGATGCCCGCGATGCATAGCCGCCCACGCAGTCGAGGTTGCTCTCGAAACTCGTCTGCGATGAAGGCCGCGGCGGCACTAGTGCTGGCCGCCGTTGTTCTGGCGGGATGCGCGCAGGCCTATCCAGGAGGAGAAGCCAGTTCAGCGGCACGCCGAGGAGCCGCGGATTCTGCGTCGGATAGTCCGCTCATGGTTCGCGGAGTCGAGCCGTGCCAAGTCCTGGCTGACATGGCACGTTCCAACTCCACGGTCGGTACGGGGGAGAACCTTGAATCGATTCCGCTTCCCTGTCTCCAACCTGGGTCTCCGGTTGACCTCTCCCAGATGCGAGGGAAGGTCGTGGTCGTCAATCTCTGGGCGACGTGGTGTGGTCCATGTCGCGAGGAGATGCCGATCCTGCAGGCTGCGTCAGAGCAGTTCCGCGATCGCGTGCAGTTCGTTGGTGTGGTGACGAAGGACAGTGCCAGTTCTGCTGCAGGCTTCCTGCCCGCTGTGGGCACGACCTACCCCCAGTTGCTCGACGTCGATGCTGAGCTGCTGAATTCCCTGCGGATCCCTGGTCTTCCCGTCACAGTGATCCTTGACCCAGCAGGGACGATCGTGAAGAAGCAGATCGGCGCCTTCGAGGCAGACGACCTGGACAGCCTGCTTGCCGACCTCGTTGAAGCTAGCTAGTGCCGACTGGCGCTGACTGCCGAGTGACCCGACGGGCGCCGAGGCGCGCGATCCAGACCCCGAAGATCATGGCGGCCACGACGACGAGGGAGGAGACGTTGAGTTGAGCCACCCCTGAGAGTCCGTGGCCGAGGTTGCATCCCCCGGCGATCCAGCCTCCCGCGCCCAGAAGCAGGCCCCCGACCGCGAGTTGCAGGTAGCGGACCGGCTCCTCTCCCCGAACCCAGAAACCACCCGCGGTGCGTGCCGAGAGGGCGCCTCCTGCCACAATTCCCAACAGGAAAGTGATCAGCCAGTAGTTGGGTGAGCCATCGGCCGCGCTGGCGACCGCACCCACGGAGCTGGGACCAAAGCTGACGCCTCCCACGCTCGCCAGAGCCCACCCAGCCGTGATGGCGGCGCCGAGGCCGATTCCGATCCGACGCCAGCCCCACTGCCAAGTGTGCTCCGGCGATTCACGGCCGGGTCGCCTCAGCACCACGACAATTACGGCGGCCAGGACAAGCGCGGCGACTGCAAGGCGCGGCAGACCGAGAAGCCCAGGAACCGTTGCGCTCTCGCCTCCCGAAAGGACGGTAGGTCCAGGCACGGTGACCTGTCGGGCAAGCAGTTCGCCGGCCCCCCAACCGCCCAGCCCGACCAAGGCGCCGAGCATGCCGGAGCCGAGCTTGTAGAAGAGACCGGAAACGCATGACTTGGCGACGATCATGCCGATGCCGATGATCACTCCGCCGCTCACATTGGCCACGGGCCGGAAGGCCAGGCCCTCGTTGAGGCCATCAGTGCTCGGGAGCAGATACAGCACGGAGAGCCCGACTGAGGCGATGGCAACGCCGAAAGCCCAGGCGCGCGCCAGCAGGTGTCCGCCGTCGAGCGAATTGCGGATCGCGGAATGGAAGCACAACTGCCCGCGCTGCAGGACGTAGCCCATAGCGACTCCCGCAAGCGCTCCAGTGGTGGCGGCGACGATCATGGTTGGCCGCTCGACCTCTCCAGGGCAGAAGTTTCAGTCTGTTTGACCGTCTGGCCGGGCTCTATCCCAAGAATCCGATCGACTGAGAAGCGACCGGGTCCCTGGAGCAACAAAGCTGTAAGGCCGGCGAGCAGGGCGATGTCGATGCCGGCATCGGGCATTCCCGCATCGGCTTTGACTAGATGAATGGCGCCGATCAGGGTCGCAATGAGGGGGAGCGTTGACAGCCCCGTGAGGAGGCCTGCCACCAGCAGTAGCCCGCCGACCAGTTCTGCGATCGTTACCAACCAGGCAAACAGCATGGGACTCGCGACACCGAGGTTCGCCAAGGAATCAGCGAAGCTGTCCACGCCTCTGGAGAGCTTCTTGCTGCCGAACCAGATGAAGTTGAATCCGACGCCGAGGCGTAGGACTACCGGTGCCAGGTCGTGAAGGTTAGAAAGGAATGGCAGTCCGAGCACGCGCACGAAGAACTCCTTCCGAGCCGGGATGCGGCCGGATTCTGTGGAAGTCGCACGAGGCGGCGTGGACTCAGGGGACTGCCCTGGCGAAACACGGTGTGCCCCCATACTTAATCCAGTTGGGACTGTCTTTCTCGCCCTTTCTCGGCGACAAGTGTCGGGCGCGGTCACTGCCGCTGCGAGGAGTCTTACTCCCGAAGTCCCGCGCGGCGACGCTCGTACTCGTCCTCGTCGAGTTCGCCGGAGGCGAATCGACGCCGGAGTAGTTCTTCCGGCGACTCAGGGGCCGGCAACCGCTTGCGGCTTTCGCTGTCCCTGGCCAGCGAAACGATGCCCACCACCGCGAGCCCCAGCACGATTAGAAAGATCAGGCCCATACCGAACATCATGCCCATGCCCATGCCGTTCATCGATGCCTCCATACGTCCGAGACGCAGCGCGCCCAGTGGCTAATACTGCATAGCCTAGTAGATGCATCAACGGTGTCATTCTTTTGTGACGTACCGACCGATGTACTTGCGGCGGCGCCAAGACGGAGGGGTCGCGACTTGTGGAGCCGGGCGCTACGGAAGGTTGCCGGGCGATGACGATCCTGGCGCGACCAAGCCTTCGGGAGTCTCGATGATCTGGCAGATGAACGCGTCGTTGCCGTCGCGCTGGGCTGCGGCGGCACCTAGTCGTGCGGTGCGTAGGGAGTCGCGCAGCGTGCGGAGGTCGGCGATCTTCTGGTCGATGTCGGTCAGGTGTGTGTCGAGGATCGTCGTCACCAGTTGGCAGGGTTGCTCGCCGCCGCGTTGGAGATCAAGGATGGTCTTGATCTCATCGAGGCTCAGATCCAGCGCCTTGGCTCGCCTGATGAAGTTCAGGACGGCGATGTCATGACGGCTGTAGAGGCGATAGCCCGCTTGGGTGCGTTCGGGGGGAGGGAGCAGGCCCTTGCGTTCGTAGAGCCGAACAGCCTTGGCGCTCAACCCTGCCTCGAGCGCTGCGGTCCCCACGGTGACGAGGGGCGCGGTGTCGTGCCCCGAAAGTGTGTGGATCATGTTTTGACCTTACCCCGGGGGCAAGGTTCTAGAGTCGCATGATCCCGTGCCGATCCCGGGAACCCTAGGAGAGACGACAGTGACTCGCTGTAGAACTCGTTCACCGAACCAGGCACCCCCCAGATGACTCGTTGCGGTTGCGTGGAGCTTCGCCCTGCAGCGGGGGCTCTGCTTGAGGGAGCGACCGACGAAGGAGGTGTCGGCGCGCACGACGCGGTGCGGCCGCGGGGCGACTCGCCGACGACCCACGCATGGGCGCGACTCCTCGTCTTGGTGGCCCTCCTTGTCGTGGCGGGTGCAACAGTCCTGTGGGTGGGTCTGCCTGACCTCGCGACGCTGCGTGGCTACATAGCGGACGCCGGTCCCCTTGCTCCCGGGCTGTTCGTCGTCGGGTATGCGATGGTGACTCTGCTTCCGCTCCCAAAGAATGCATTCGCCGCACTGGCGGGCGCAATGTTCGGTCTGCTGTTGGGGATCGTTGTGGTGCTGGTGGCCGCGCTCATCGGTGCGGCGGTTGCGTTTGCGCTGAGCCGGGCACTGGGCCGCGATGCGGTCGAGCGGCTCACGGGGGGTCGGGTCGAGCGGGTCGATGCGCTGCTGAGCCGGCGCGGCGTCCTCGCGGTCGTGGGGGTGCGGTTGGTTCCAGTGCTGCCTTTCACCGCCATCAACTACGGCGCAGGGCTCACGTCCGTGCGCACCAGGGACTACGCCATCGGGACTGCGCTGGGCATCGTGCCGGGCACCGTGTCGTTTGTGGCCCTGGGCGCCTACGGCACTTCGCCGGGATCGTGGCCGTTCGTCGTTTCGGGTGCCTCACTGGTTCTGCTTACTCTTGGCGGATTCCTCATCGCCCGGCGACCACGCAAGCGTCACCGTCGCCGCGAGGAGATCCCGGAAGGGCGGCAGAAGTAGTGACCGGCATCCAGCTGCTCGTTGTCAGGGCGAGGTGAGTTAACAACCGTGAGCGACTCGCACCCTCCTTCACCCATCGCGCACCGTGCCTCCGACGACCGTCTTCGGGAGTTGTCGGGGATGGCCAACGTGGCGGCGCTGACGTTTCTTGCGGCCCGGGCGGTCCCGCTGGGGTGGGTTGTCGGTGTTGCCGGTGGTGTTCCTCTAGCTCGTGCGGCGCAGCGTCATGGGGGCAGGGCCGGCTACGCGGCCGCTACGGCCAGTCTCGTGGAGACGATGGCCATCATGGGGCCGGCCCGGATGGGGATCCCGGTGCCGCATGCGGTGAGCGCTCCTTGGCTCGGTGTGTTGTATCGCAAGGGTCGTGCGTTGTTGACCATGGCGTTGGCTGGGGCATTGGTTCGCACCGGCTATTACCTGTTGACCAGTGTGTTCTCGATCCTAGTGCTGATCGGGCTCGAGGCCTACGTCGGTAGTTACGAACAGCTGCGGCAGTGGCTCGGGTTCTTGCCCGCTGGAACTGCGGCCGCCCTGTGGCTCACCGCAGCGATGTTGGTGGCCTGGTCTCTGGGTGCCGGGCTGGTGCAGGCATGGGTTCTGCGCCGTGGGTTGCGCGACTGGGACGACAACCTCGGCCATGGTGAGGTGGACCCAGGTTCCTCGGCGGCGAAGCTCTCGCCGGCTGCCCACCCGCGGGCGGGGCTACTGGTGATGGTGGCGCTGGTCGGCTTCGTGGTGGCGCTCTCGGGTACCAGGCCCTGGGTGCTGGGGGGAGTGGCGGTGTGTCTAGCCATGCTGTGGGTGGTGACTCAAGCGGACGCGCGGACACTGGGGCGGGGACTGTTGCTCGCGTTGCCGCTGGCGTTGTCGACTCTGGCTTTCGGACTGGTCGGAGGGATCGGGTTTGACCAGGCTGTCCGACGCGGTGCGCGGGTCGCTCTGTTGGTCCTGATCGCGGTGTGGCTTCACCGAGCTGCTGGCAGCGCCGGGCTGCGGGACCAGTCGCTGCGCCTCGTACGCCGCTTGAGGCGTTTCCCCACCCTCGCTCTCGCTGGCACGGTGCTGGGTGCCTCTGTCGCGGCCAGCGACTTCGGTGGTGCGGCTCGACGACTCGGACGTCGGGTGGGTGGCGCGACGCGGCGACCGACCGCGGTACTCGATGCCTGCTTGGCGTGGCTTGCAGATGAGTCGACCCGGCTCGCAGCCCCTGTGGTGGAGTCTGCCGCGTCTCTACCCGAGAACTCTGAGCCCTCGGAGGACGGAGGCTCGGGCGGTGAAGGTCCTGACCTGCCCGTAGTAGATCGGTGACCGCGCGTTCCGAACGGTCGCCGGGGTTGGGCGCCGTGCTGGCACGCCCTGCCTACCGTCGGCTGTGGGTGGCCAGGACGGTGAGCCAGGGCGGCGATGTCGCTCAGTTCACGACGGTGGCGCTGCTCGTGTTGCAGCTGACCGGGTCGGGTATCGGGCTGTCGGGGCTGGTGCTGGCTGAGATTGCACCGGTGTTGTTGTTGGCACCGCTCGCCGGGCCCATCGTGGACCGTTTCTCCCGGGTCAAGGTGATGATCACCTCTGACCTTGCGAGGGTGGTGATGGCAGCGGTCCTCATCGTCTGGAATGACCACCTGCCTGTGGTCTACCTGGTCGCGTTCGGCCTGTCGGCGGGAGCGGTCTTCTTCAACCCCGCGGCAAGTTCCTTACTCCCATCCTTGGTCCCTGACGACGAGCTGGTCGCCGCCAACAGCGGCCTCTGGTCCTCCGCAGTGCTGACCCAGGTGGCACTGGCACCCGCAGCCGGACTCGTGGCAGCGACGGCCGGGTTCGAATGGGCCTTCGCTCTCAACACCGCGAGCTTCGCGCTCAGCGCACTCGCATTGCGCGGCTTGCAGGATGGGGAGGAATCGTTGCCGGTGGTCGCTGCGTCCATGTGGCGCCAGGGGGTCGAGTCGCTCGCTGTGGTGTTTGGCGATCGGATGCTGCGTGCGCTTGCGGTGGCACAGGCGCTGGCGGCCCTTTCGGCTGGGGCCACCAGCGCACTGCTGGTGCTCCTGGCCGCTGATCACCTGGAGGTCGGTGGCGGCGGCTACGGCGCGATGATCGCGGCCATCGGGGTGGGGGCATTCGTCGGGCCGCTGTTGCTCACCCGGTTCGCCGATCAGGTGCGCGGACCCGTGGTGATCTTCGGGGCGTTCGGCCTGCGCGGGCTCCTCGACCTGGTCCTCGCCACCGTCGTGGCGCTCCCGGCGGCACTGGCCACCCTGATGCTCTATGGATTGGGCACCTCGACCGGGAGCGTGTCTTTCAGTTCGCTCATCCAATCCCGCGTGAGCGCCCGGCTCCGGGGGCGCGTCTTCAGTGCTTTCGACGTCATCTGGCACACGATGCGCTTCCTGAGCCTTGTCCTGGGCGGGGTGCTGGCGGAGACCGTGGGGATTCGCGGGGTCTTCTACGCTGGCGGCGCGCTGCTCCTCGCTGCGGCGCTAAGCGGGCTGTCGGCATACGGCCGGCCGTGCGCCGCTGGCGAGTGCGACCCGCGTTCCTCGGCAGCCGCGCCACCAGCTGACTAGCTGAGACGGGAGCGACCGGGAAGATCACACCCGATGGGAGCCAGCGCAATCGTGCTGATCCACCAGCCACTGCCACCGCCTGCGACGCAACGCAGGCTGAGGGTGCGGTCCTCGGGTGGTCGCTGTTGTGGTGGTGCTGGCGCTGATTGGCAGGTCGACACTTCGAGGCCGTTCCCTCCGGGTCGCGACGTGGACTGCGGGCACGGAGGTGGCGAGCTTGACCCTCGTCTTGGTCGCGACGGCTGTGCTGGGTCTACACGGCTGGCCCTGGCGCAGTCGTCGCGCCCCCTTAGCCGGCACCCGCTGAAACGGTCTCTCCTGCGGGTGGGCTGGCCGGGCAGATTGGAGTCACGCAGTCCCTAGCGAAGGGCAACTCGTGATCCACTTCTCGAGCTCACAATATCAGCGGGTCACTCGTCCACAGACTTGGATCCCATTCTGCCAAGCTCGAGTAGGCAGTGCTGTCGCAGTGGCTCGGGGAAGCCGGCGGCCAGGCGGTAGTAGGCCATTCGGCCGGCGCGGCGGCGATGCACGAGGCCGGCGGTGCGCAGCATCCGAAGCCCATAGCTGGCTGCATCCTCGGAGACGCTCAGGGCGAGGGCGAGGTCGCCTACACAGAGTTCCTCGGCGGCGTCCAGGGCGAAGAGAAGTCGCATCCTGGTCGGGTCCGCGATCAGTGTCAGGACGCTGGTGACGGCTTCGCAGGCGACGGTCCCGGGCAGCCGACCTTGAGCGCGGGCGACGGCGTCCGGGTCCACCGGATGGGTGTGGCGTGTCATCGTCATCCTTTGTAGAGTATCCGTATTGCCGTACGGATGTCTTGGGCGAGGAGGGGCTGATGGTCGGTCTGGTGGCCACCATTGTGGTCATAGCCCTGGGAACGCTCACGGTGATTGCCGCCCACCGGCTGCTCGCCGCCGCACCGCAGCCTGTGTTCGTGCTTCCTCTGGCCTCGGGCCGGGTGCCTGTGCAGCATGCGCTCTCGCGCTACCACGCGCGGTGGTACGCCGCGAGCGTGGTCTTTCTCGCCTTCGATGTCGAGATGCTCTTCATGTACCCCTGGGCAGTGGTGGTGGCTGACCTCGGAGCCGGTGCGGTGGTCGAGATGTTCGTCTTCCTCGGCGTGCTCCTCGCCGCGGTGGCCTGGGCCAAGCGCGAAGGCGCGTTCAGATGGGCCTGACCCAGCAGTTGTTAGGGCTCGCGACACGTCGCCCTCGGTGCTACGTCGTCGAAGCGCCGGGCGGCGCGAGCCAGCGCATGGCCGTCGAGCGCGAGCTCGACGCGCGAGGCTGGCGTCCGGCGTGGTCACCGGCCAGCGCCGATGTCCTCGCGGTGTGTGGAGAGCTTCTGCCGGAGCTGGCGCAAGCGGCCGACCTGCTGTGGTCGCAGCTACCAGGGCCTCGTGCGCGGATGACGGTCACGGACCCGGGAGAGGCCGGTGCCGGGCTCGACGAAGTACGGCGACAGCTGACCGACGACCCCGCTCAGCGGCGAGCGGCTCGCGAACGTGATCGTGACGAGGTGAGCCCCCGGCTCGCGAGCCACGGCGAGATGGGCCACGGCGAGATGGGCCACGGCGAGATGGGCCACGGCGAGATGGGCCACGGCGAGATGGGCCACGGCGACATGGAGATGGCACCCGGAGGGATCGCCCTCGCTGAGGGGGCCGAAGATCGCGACGGGCTCGAGATGGACGTGCTGACCCATCCGTTGGGTCCGCTGCTCGACCGGTGGCCGGGAGGGCTGGAGCTGCGGCTCACCCTCCACGGCGACGTCGTCGGCGACGCCAGTGCGCAACGCTGGGGGTCGCAGGAGCGGCACCGTCCCTTCCAGGTAGTGGCGTGGGACGCCGTCGCCACCACCCTGTCGTTGGCGGGCGACGAGCGCGGTGCGCGTGCCGCCCGCGGGATCCGCGCGGCGATGATCGACGAGGTCGAGGTCCCGACCCGAAGAGCAGCGAAGTTGCGGACCCGGGTGGCACGGTTGGCCGCGTGGTCGGTCGTGCCCGACTCGGTCGCCACCACCCTTCTCGACCTCACGTCCGACGCCGACCATGCGCCGCGGCCCACCGTGCGGGTCGGCGACCTCGTACGCGGGCACGACCTCGCCGACGTACGGCTCCTCATCGCCTCGCACTCGCCCCTCCTGACGACCGACGAGCACGAGGCGGCTGCCCGTGACTGAGCTCCTGCAGGGCGTGCTGGTGGCCGCCGGCATCGCCGCAGCGGTCCTTGCGCTCGCGTGGGCCTCGAGCGCGGCTCTGGCCGTCGGCGCGGGGCGTCCAGCCGCGACGGCACTAGGGGACCCGCTCCTGGAGGTGTGTCGGCTGCTGCGTCAGCGACGACGTACGACGGTCTCGGCCGACGTCGCGTTGTGGCGCCTGGGCGGCTGGGGGCTGCTCCCGGTGGCGCTGCTCCTGGGCGCCCTGGTGCCCTGGGGCGAGGAGTCGCTGGTGCCGACCTCGCTGGGCGTCGTGTGGGCCAACACGCTCGACGTGTTGGTGTGGGCGTTGGTGTGGCTCCTGGGCTGGGGCGCCAACTCGGTGGCCGGGCTCGTGGGCGGCTACCGGTTCCTGGCCCTGGCCCTGGCCTACGAACTCCCGCTCATGTTCGCCCTGGTGGCTCCGGCGATGGCCGCCTCCAGTCTTGACCTCGCCGTGATCGCGGGCTCGCAGGAGGGTCTCTGGTACGCCGTGTGGATGCCGGCCGCGTTCGTCGCCTACCTCCTCGGGGTCCTCGGGTTCGCGGTCCGTGGTCCGCTGTCGGCCCCGGCCGGGCAGGAGACCTCCGGCGGCGTGCTGGCGGAGCTGTCGGGTCCCGACCTGCTGGTGGTGCGCCTGGGACGACATGCCCTGCTGGGCGCCGGGGCCGCCGTGGCCGTTCCGCTGTTCCTCGGGGGCGGTTCGGGACCGTGGCTTCCTGACCCGATGTGGGTCGTGGTCAAGGCGCTCGTGCTGACTGCGAGCCTGGCCTACCTCGCGGGTCGGCTGCCGGTGCTGCGTGTGCCCCGACTCCTCGAGATCGGGTGGGTCGTGGTGCTGCCGCTGGTGGTGCTGCAGGACCTGGTGGTCGCAGTCGTGGTGGTGACGTGATGGTGGAGACGTCAGGGGTGCTGGTCGACGTGGCCTTCTGGGTGTGCGCGGCGGTCGCTGTCGGCTTCGGCGTACTGGTCTTCGTGGTGGACTCCATGGCACGGGCGACCTATGCGTTGGCGTTGTCGTTCGTGGCGACGGGCGGGGCGCTGCTGCTGATGCAGCAGTCCTACCTCGGGGTGATCGTGGTGCTGATGATGGTGATGGAGATGGCTGTGATGGCCGTCTACATGGTCATGTTCATGGGGATGAACCCAGCGCTGATGCCGATGAGCATGGTGCACTCCCACCGCTGGGCGATCGGCGCGGCCGCGACGACGTTCCTGCTGCTCGGCTCCGGCGCGGTGCTGGTGCCGTGGCCGGTGAGACGAGGGGCGCCCGCCCCCGACGTCACCGACGCCCTCGGGCGCGCGATCATGGAGAGTCACATGCTCGTGATGATGATCGTCGGCCCCGTCATGGTCGCCACCATCGTCGTCGGGGTCGTGCTGTCCTCGGCGCGCACCAGGTACGACCGGCTCGGCGACGACCTCGACCAGCCCGCAGCAGACCCGCCCCAGGAGGTCCGGTGACTCTCGAGACGGTGCTGCTCGTCGCCGCCGCGCTGGTGTCGGTCGGACTCTACGGAGCCCTGTCCCAGCAGGTCGTGGTGATGGTGATGATGGGCCTGGAGCTGATGATCGCTGGAGTCCTGCTCGCGCTGGGTGGCTTCTGGTGGTTCCTCTCACCGGACCCGTCCGGTCAGGTGCTCCTGCTCGTCGTCCTGGCGGCGATGACCGTGGAGATGGCGACGGGCTTCGCGATTGCCACGTTGCTGCACCGCCGCGCCGGCTCCGACATGACCGACATGGCCGCGGAGCTGCACGAATGAGCGCCGCGGTCTCGTCGGGCACTGTGCTCCTGCCCGCGATCGTGATCGGGCCGGCGCTCGTGGGTGCTCTGCTCGTCCTGGTGCGCACGCGCCTGGTCGCGACGACGGCCGGTTGGGTCGGGGTAGTCACCGTCGGTCTGGCTGCGGTGGCCTCGGTGATCCCGGCCGCCGGAGGGGCCACCGCCTCGACGGACTTCATGCTCGGTGCCGAGCTGGGTGTGACCACCTTCGGCCCGGCGGCGGTCATCCTGCCCGTGATCCTCGCGGTGGCGGCCCTCGTGCTGCTCGCGGCGACGGCGACCCCCGAGACCCGCGCGGCGCGATTCACGGGGCTGATGCTGCTCTTCACCGCCGCGGCAGCGTTGACGGTGCTGGCCACCAGCCTGCCCACGTTGTTGCTGGGGTGGGAGGTGATGGGGGCGGCCTCCTACGCCCTCATCGGTTATCGCTATGTCGACCCACACCGAGTGGGCTCGGGAGCCACCGCGTTCCTGACGACCCGGACCGCCGACCTCGGGCTCTACCTGGCAACGGCAGCGGCACTGGCAGGCGGCACGGATCTCTCGCTGTCATCACTTGCGAGCATCGAGGGTGGATGGCGCGACGTGGCTGCTGCCGGGATCCTGGTGGCTGCGCTCGGCAAGGCCGCCCAGCTGCCGTTCTCGTTCTGGCTCGCGCGGGCCATGGACGGCCCGAGCCCCGTGTCGGCGCTGCTGCACTCCGCAGCGATGGTCGCTCTGGGTGGCTACCTGCTGCTGCAGGTCTCGCCGCTGCTCGCAGCGACTGGCTGGGCCGATGACGCGGCAGCCTGGACCGGTGCGGCGACAGCGCTGGTCCTGGGAGCCGTCGCCCTCGCCCAGAGGGATCTCAAGCAGCTGCTGGCCGCCTCCACCGCAGCCCAGCTGGGATTCGTCGTGCTCGCCGCCGGCGTTGGCGCGACCTCCGCCGGCACGGCACACCTCGCCGCGCACGCGGCGGTCAAGGCGCTGCTTTTCCTGGCGGCCGGTGCCTGGTTGGAGGCGCTCGGCAGTAAACGCCTCTCGACCCTGACTGGCGCTGCTCGTCGCTGGCCCGCGGTCGGGCTGTTGACCGCCGTCGCCCTGCTGTCCCTGGCGGGGATGCCACCGCTGGCGCTGTGGGCGACCAAGGACGCCGTACTGGCGGGAGCGCTCGAGCACTCGCTGGCGCTGTACGTCGTCGGACTTCTCGGGTCGGCGATGGCGGCCGGCTACGCGGTCAAGGCGTTGGTGATCCTGGTGAGTCACCAGCCCGACGTGGCGCCCCACCTCGACGAGGAGGAGCCGGGCACCCGTGAGATTTCCCCGCGGGTGACGCTCGCGTTGCTGCCGCTCGGACTGGGAGCCGTGACGCTGGGGCTGCTCGCCTGGCCCTCGGTGCTCGAGTCGCTTCCCGGCGACGCTCCGCTTGCACCTGCGGCGTGGGAGCTGGTCGCCTCCACAGCAGTGGTCGTCGTCGTGGGGGCGCTGGTGGCCTCGCTGGTCCCGGGACCTTCTGGGGCAGATGGTCGTCAGCGGGGCGTCGGCGCACGCCTGGTGAGCTGGCTCCACTCGTGGCTGGGCCTGGAGGCGCTGATCACCGCGGTGGTGGTCCGACCGGTGCTGCGGGCTGCGGACGCAGCTGCCCGTCTCGACGACCGGGTGCTGGCGCGAGGAGTCGGCCTTGCAGCGGCGGTTGCCCTCCGACTGGCCGCGGCCACGGCTCGGCTCGACGACGGATTCCTGGCGCGCGGCGTCGACCGGATCTCCACCGGGACGCTGCAGGCGGCGCACACGACCGCTCGCGGTGACGCGGGCCTGTCGGCCACTGTGTCCGGAGTGGCCCTGAGCGCCCGCCGCGCGGGCCGGCTGGTGCGACGCTCGTCCGCCTCCGGCCAGCTTCACCTCTACTACCTGCAGCTCGTCGCCGGCGTCCTGCTCACCGCGGTCGTGCTGACCGTGATCCTGCTTGTCGGAAGTCCGAGGTGACCTGAACCGATGTTGTCCTTGCTGGTGTTCCTTCCTGCCGTAGCGGCCGCGCTGTTGCTGTTGCCGGGGGTCTCCGACCGGTGGGCCCGCTGGTGCTTCGTCGGCGTGACCGCTCTGGAGACGGCGCTGGTCGTGGCGATGTGGGTCGGCTACGAAAGCCCCGGATCGGGGGAGCTGGCATACGCGCAGCAGCGTCCGTGGATCCCGGGGATCGGCGCGAGCTACCACGTGGGCCTGGACGGACTGTCGCTGCCACTGGTCGCGATGACGTGCGTGATCTTCGCCGCGTGCGCCGTGTTCGCCCTCGCTGAGAGCAGTCGTCCCCGGCAGCAGGCGGTGCTGTTCCTCGCCCTTATGACCACGTGCTTGGGGCTGTTCGCGGCTGCTGACCTGGTGCTGTTTTTCGTCTTCTTCGACCTGTCGATCGTGGGCATGTACCTGTCGATCAACGGCTGGGGCCACGGCGAACGACGACGTTCGGCGCTGATGTTCTTCCTCTACACCTTCCTCGGCTCACTGGCCCTGCTGCTCGGGTTCGTGGGTCTCTACGTAGCCTCTGCCCCTCACACGTTCGACATGGTGGCCCTCGCCGCAGACCCACCGTTGCAGGGCTCGGGTACCACCGGGGTGGCCGTACTGGGCGCGGTGCTGCTCGGCCTGGCGGTGAAGACACCGACCGTGCCCTTCCACACGTGGCTGCCGCCTGCGCACACCGACGCTCCCGCGATCGGTTCTGCTGTCCTCGCCGGCGTCATGCTCAAGATGGGCACCTACGGCTTCGTCCGGATCGCGATGCCGATGTTCCCCGACGCCTGGCGCGACTGGGCCCCGGTGCTGATCGTCGTGGGCATCGTGTCGGTCCTGTGGGGCGCGCTGGTGGCGTTGGCGCAGACCGACCTCAAGCGGATGATCGCCTACACCTCGGTCAATCACATGGGCTACATCCTGATCGGGCTCGGTGCGGCCGGCCTGCTCGGTGACGGGTCGGCCGCCACCGACGAGGCGCGCCGTACGGCGATCAGCGGTGCCGTCACGCAGATGGTCAGCCACGGCCTGTTGACCGGAGCCCTGTTCCTGCTCGCCGGGGTGGTCTGGGCACGGCACCAGGACTACGGGCTCGACCGCTACGGCGGGCTGGCGTCCAAGGCTCCGCAGTTCGCCACCCTCTTCGTCCTGGCCGCCCTGGGCTCCCTTGGGTTGCCTGGGTTGTCGGGCTTCGTCGCGGAGCTGCAGATCTTCGCCGGCGGCATCGCCACCGCTCCCGTCGTTGCAGTCGCACTCCTCGGGATCCTGCTGATGACGGCCGTGATGCTGCGCGCCGTTCAGAGCCTGCTGACGGGTCCTGTCGACGGGCTGTCCTCGGACTTCACCGACGTCCGGACCCGGGAGTGGGTGCCCGTCGCAGGGCTCCTCGCGCTCTCGGTGCTGATTGGCCTCGCCCCGAGCTTCTTGCTCGATGTCATCGAGCCCGCCGCCCAGAGCGTTGCGGCACTGGTCGGTCGGTGACGCACCGGTGACTTCGATGGGCGCCGACGTCTTGGCAGTGCTGCCCGAGCTGACCCTGCTCGTCGGGGCGGTGGTCTGCCTGCTCCTGGGCTCCTGGACTCCGCGTGGCCGCCAGCATCGCGTGGGAGTGGTCGCCGCACTCGCGTCTCTCGCAGGGGCCGGGTTCGCGGTGGTGGGACTGATGGACGGGCCCACGTCGGCCTTCTCGGGCACTATCGCCATCGACGAGGCCACCGGCGTCCTGCGCCTCGTGATCACGCTGGCGTTGCTGATCCTCCTGGTCCTGGCGCGCGGTGAGATCGCGCATCACCCCCGGGAGAGCGAGGTGTACGTCCTGCTCCTGCTGGGCGCCGACGGGGTGCTCTTGCTCGGTGCGGCCACCGACCTCGCCGTGCTGGTCGTGGCGTTCCTGCTCGCCAGCATCCCGCTGTATGGGTTGGTCGGGTTGTCCGCAGGCAAGGCGGCACCCGAGGCCGCGCTGAAGACCTACCTGGTCGGAGCCTTGTCGGGGATCTTGATGATGCTCGGGGCGAGCGTGCTCTTCGGACTGATCGGCAGCACCGCCTACAGCGACCTCGACGGGGGGCTTTCATCGGCACCGTCGGCGGCCGCGGTGGCCGGGGTCGTGCTGCTCCTCACGGGTCTGCTCTTCAAGGCCGGTGCCGTGCCGGCTCACTTCTGGGTGCCCGACGCCGTGCAGGGCTCCTGGATCACGAGCGCCGCCTTCCTGACCACCGTGCCCAAGCTCGGCGCAGTGCTGGCCGTAGCGAGGCTGCTCGACTACCTTCCCTCCGAGAACCACTGGGTCCTGCTCGTGGCCGGCCTTGCCGCGGTGAGCATGACCGTCGGCAACCTGGCCGCCCTCACCCAGGACGACGTACGACGCCTGCTGGCCTGGTCGACCATCAGCCAGGTCGGCTACCTGCTCGCAGTCGCCGCCAGCGTCACCAGGACCGACCAGGCGCTGCCCACGCTCATGCTGTTCGTGGCGGGGTACGCCGTCACCAATCTCGCCTGCTTTGCCGTGCTGGCTGCCGAACCCGACCGCCTCAGGATCGATCAATGGCGTGGACTCGCCCGGCGACGACCGGTGCTCGTGGCCTCGCTCGGTGTCGGACTGCTCGGTCTCGTCGGAACCCCGCCGACCGCAGTGTTCGTCGCCAAGCTCCTGACGATCACCGTCACCTGGGAGGCAGACCTCCAGTGGCTCGCCGTGCTTGTCGCGCTCAACACCGTGCTGAGCCTGGCCTACTACCTCCGTTGGCTTGCTGCATGTCTGTCGTCCCCGGACGGGGCCGAGCCGCGGGGGAACGACGATTCATCCGCGCTCACCGCGCCTCGCACGGCAGCCGCTCCGGTGGCCGCGGTCTGCGCCGTCGCTGCGGTTGTCCTCGGGGTGGTGGCCGGCCCGGTGCTCGCCCTCGTCGGGTGAGCACCGGGCCGTCCGAGCTGCTGATCTCGGAGCTCAGCTCACCAAGCCAGCGCGGTGCTGAAGGTCGCGCCCGCGTCCGTGCTCCGCTGGAGCCCCTCGGTGGTCGCCACCCACACGTCGTCGTCGACCCCTGCCGTAAGAGCCTGCACCTGGCCGGCGTCCACGCTGCCAAGACGTTGCCAGTCGGCGAGGTCCACGCTGCGGTAGGAACCGCCCGAGGGGTCGAGGCCGACCACCCCTTCACCGGACGTGAAGTCCACCAACTGGAGGAGCGGAGCCCCAGGGGCAGCCGTGAAGGAGTACCCGCCGTCTCGGCTCACCTGGAGCCCGTCTTCGGTCGTGGCCACCATCGCCGATCCATCAGCGGCAAGGGCGAACGGTGCGACGTCGGCTGCTCCCTCACTCCACGTCGCGCCGTCATCGATGCTGACCCGCAGGGCACCGACCGCTCCGTCGAAGCCGGCCACGCCTCCGGACCAGGCGACCAGGGCGTGGAAGTCGGCCTCGCCTGACAAGGAGACGGAGTCCCACGTCTCGCCGCCGTCACCTGACTCGATCAGCCCCAACGCGTTGGGCCCGTCCTCCCCGTTGCCCCGGATGTCCGCTCGCGAAGAACTGGCCGTCCGGCCCGATCGAGAAGCCCATCAAGTCCGTGCTCAGGTCGCCCACCTTCGACAAGGCGCCGTCGCCGTAGGCGACCAGACCCGCATGCGTGGCGATGAGCACCCGCTCGGGATCCGAGGGGTCCATGGCCAGGCCGTGGATATGGGAGACATCGATCGTCCCGGCCGCAGCCGAGTTCTCGCTACCGCTGCATCCAGTCACGAGTACGGATGCAACTGCGCTGGCAAACGGCGAGTGCCGCGCGACGCCTCATGAGACGAGACCCTTCAGTGCTCGGTTCTCGACATTGGACGTAAAAAGCAAAGACATGAGAACCTTTCAGCAGGGACATCCTGCCAGGCATACTAGGTCCCCTAGTATTGGCGTGTGGCATGAACCCCAGAAGAACGAGGTGTTGAGGTGGCTCAGCTGGGTCAGTTGGAGGCCGCAGTGATGGAGCGGCTATGGCGCTGGGACCGCCCCGCGCCGGTGCGCGAGGTGCTCGAGGACATGCAACAGGACCGACAGATCGCCTACACAACCGTCATGACGGTCTTGGACAACCTGCATCGCAAGGGCATGGTCATGCGTGAGAAGAATGGTCGAGCCTATGTGTATCGACCGACGCGCTCGCGCGAATCGCACACCGCCGAGCTGATGGAGCAGGTGCTCGCCCGCACCTCCAACCGGGGCGGTGCGCTTCTGCGGTTCGTGGAGCAGATGTCCGAGGATGAGATCGCCGAGTTGCGCGGCGCATTGACCAAGATCGAGGACTCCACCGGTAGGCGAGGCACCCGGTGACGGCACCGCTGGTGCTGGTCGTGCTGGCGCTGGTACTGGCCAGCGCCGGACCGCGCTATCTGATGAAGGCCACGTGGACAGTGCAATCGCCGGCGCTAGGGATTTTGGCCTGGCAGGCGTTGACGGGCTCGATCTTCGGTTCGTTGGTCTTGGCGGGTCTTTCCTTGGCGGTGCCTGAAATACCCGCGAGCCAGGGGGTGGCGGACTTCTTCCATGCGTGCAGTGCGGCTCTCCGCGACCACTACGCGACCCCGGGCGGGGCCGCCGTAGCTCTGGCCGGAGGCCTCATTGCCGCTGGCCTGATAGCCCGGTTTGCTGTGGTACTCGGACGAGACCTCATGTCCGTTCGTAGTGATCGTGCTCGCCAGCACGATTTGCTATCTCTCGTGTCGCAGCCCCATGGGGAGCCCAACGTCGTGGTCGTCGAGCACGAGTCTGCGGCTGTCTATTGCCTTCCGGGGCGCCGACGCCAGATCGTGGTGACTCGTGCCGCGATCGATGCCCTCTCGTCTGAGGAGCTCGGCCAGGTCTTGGCGCATGAGCGAGCTCACATTCGAGCGCGGCATCATCTTGCCCTCTTGGTCGCGGGGTCATTGGCCACGTGTTTCCGGAGTCGCCTTGGCTTCGACATGGCTCGGGATCAGATCGCGGAATTGTCTGAGATGCACGCCGACGACGCGGCCGCCCAGGACAAGCGGACAAGCCTGGCGTCAGCGTTGATCATGCTGGCGGGTGCCGCTCGGCCGGCTGGTGCCCTCAGCGCCTCAGGGGGGACGGCGCTGCTGCGGATCGAGCGGCTTCTTGCACCCGCGGCCCCAGTTTCGGCGCGTCAAAGGAATTGTGTGGTCGGTTGCCTCGCAGCAGCGGTGGTTCTGCCGGTGCTCATCGCGTTCGCTCCAGCGTTCAGCGCGTTGATGATGGACTACTGCCCGGTCCTGCTGGGGTAGGCGAGGGTGGGAGCATCTACTATATGACATAGTAGGAGTTCCAGATTCGCCCACCGGAGGTGCCGCGTGCCAACCCCAGATCCTCGAACCGCCGAATCGTCCGCAGACGGGACGGTGGGCAGGGCGTCGCGGGGCCGTGTCGTTGCCCTCTACGCCGTCGCTGTTGTGCTCGCCTTGGTGATCGTCGCCATCCTTCAGTGGGCACGTTGATGGCCTGTGCTTGGCGGATGTTTCCATTCGGCGCAAGGAGGCCCTGATGCCCGTCTTCGCCATCCCTAGCCCGGCGCAGGGAATCTGGTATCTCGGTCCCTTGCCCGTGCGGGCATATGCACTCTGCATCATCGCGGGGATCGTTCTGGCGATCTGGATCTCCGAACGCCGCGCCACCAACCGGGGCTGGCCCCCAGGGCTGATCGTCGATGTCGCGATGTGGGCGGTGCCTTTCGGTGTCGTAGGCGCGCGCATTTATCACGTCGTGACGGATCCACAGCTGTACTTCACTGAGGGGCGAAACCCCTGGCGGGCGTTCGCCATCTGGGAGGGCGGTCTCGGGATCTGGGGCGGCGTCGCCCTCGGAGCGCTGGGGGCATACTTTTCGGTGCGCCGACAACGCATCAGCCTGCGGGAGCTCGCAGACATCGTGGCTCCAGGGCTTGCCTTGGCCCAGGCGGTCGGTCGATGGGGCAACTGGTTCAACCAGGAACTCTTCGGACGACCCACCGACCTTCCGTGGGCGCTGAGTATCGACCCCGAGAATCGTCCTGAGGCGTATGCCGGGTTCAGCACCTTCCACCCCACGTTTCTCTACGAGAGCCTGTGGAATCTTGGCCTGTTCTTCATCCTCATCTGGGCGGGTCGGAGATTCGCCTTGGCCCGAGGGCGCCTGTTCGCCCTATATGTCATGGGCTACACCTTGGGGCGTGGATGGATCGAGTACCTGCGCATCGATCCCGTCAACCACATCTTGGGCCTGCGCCTCAACGACTGGACCTCGCTGCTGCTCTTCGTCGCAGCACTGGCCTACATGATCTCGACCAGACCGCAGCAGCGAACCGATCAGGACGGGGCCGGCCGGGACACGAGGGTCTCGCAGCGAGGGCTCACTGCATCCACTCCGGAAGATCGCGTCCCGGGTGACGTGAATTGATGGATGAGCACCTGCTGGAGCGTTGAGTGCCAGGGCAAGCGCGCCGCAGTTCCACATGGCAGGACCCCGTTGACACCACCATCGGTGGCACTTAAAAGAGGTAGGAACATGTACCGAGGGCTACTCCCCGTTAGTCGACGCACCGTCCTGGGCGTCGGAGCCGCTGGTGCGGTCGTGGCTGCCGGATCAACGATCGCCCTGTGGCCCGGCGGATCGACTTCAGGTCCGCCGGTGCTTCCCGACTCCGAAGCGGTCCTCGCAGCTGAACGGGCTCGGACGGCGACAGGGGGTGTCGTGAAGCGGACTCTGACAGCCGCGCCGACGTCGCTGGATCTTGGTGGGCGAGTTGTCGACACCTGGGCGTTCGGCTCGAGCTTGCCGGGAGCGACCATCCGGGCCACAGCGGGTGATCGGTTGAGCGTCACGCTGATCAACTCGCTTCCGGCTCCGACATCCCTCCATTGGCACGGGCTCGCGCTGCGCAACGACATGGATGGAGTCCCAGGTCTGACCCAAACTGCGGTTCCGTCCGCGCTGACCTACCGCTACGACTTCGTTCTGCCTGACCCTGGAACGTACTGGTTCCACCCGCACTACGGTGTGCAACTCGACACCGGGTTGTATGCCCCGCTCATCGTGGAGGACCCCAACGAGGAGGGTTCCTACGACGAGGAAGTCGTGATTGTGCTCGACGACTGGACTGACGGATGGTCGGCCACCCCGGACGCCATTCTCGCCAACTTCAAGGCGGAGGGAATGGCTGGCATGGACGGCATGGACGGCATGGACGGCATGGACGGCATGGACATGTCGGGAGATGTCAGTGCGCAGGAACCACTGGGCAGCGACACTGGTGACGTCACCTACCCGGCGCACCTGATCAACGGGCTGTTGCCGGCTGCGCCGCACGTGATTCGAAGCAGGCCGGGTCGCCGGCTCCGTTTGCGCGTCATCAATGCGGCCTCTGACACTGCCTATCGGTTCGCCATTGGCGGCCATGGCCTGACAGTCACCCATACCGATGGCTTCCCGACCCAGGCAGTGGACGTGGATACGCTCATTATCGGGATGGGGGAGCGCTACGACTTGATCGTTGAGCTGCGCGATGGCACGTTCCCGGTCGTTGCCCAGCCCGAAGGTAAGGATGACCCGCCTGCCCTCGCAGTGCTGACTTCCAGTGAAGGAGCGGTTCGTTTCACGGAAGAACGGCCCTCGGTGTCAGAGCTGTCCGGGCGTCTCTTGAGCTACGACGATCTTGTGGCTGCCTCCTCAGCGGAGCTGGCGCCTCGCGCCGTGGATCGGGAGTTGGAGATGACGCTGACCATGGGCAAGGGCGGTCGTGAGTGGCTCATCAACGGGCGAACGTACGCCGATCGCGAGCCGTTGGACGTCGTGCAGGGGGAGCGGGTGCGTCTCACGATGACGAACAACTCGCCGATGTTTCATCCGATGCATCTTCATGGCCACACCTACGCGCTGTCACGTCCGGACGGTCGCGGACCACGCAAGGACACGGTGAACGTCCTGCCGATGGCGACGACGGTGGTTGAATTCGACGCGAACAACCCTGGTCAATGGCTGGCGCACTGTCACAACATCTACCACGGCGAGTTGGGCATGATGACAAGCGTTTCTTACGTCGGTCCCTGAGTTGCGCCGCACCAGGCTCGATTGGACGCCTACTAGCGAAATTAGTAGTGTCGCGAGCCGATGACTTCCCCGATCTTTCGTAAGGGTGTTCCGTGAGTAGGCACAAGGCGACTTCTACCGCAGTGCGCTCGGGGACGCATCGTGCCGAGCGGCGATCGCTGCGAAAGTCGGTCGCCCCGGGGTCGGCATTGCGGGTGGTTACCGGGACGGCGGTGGTCGGAGTCGCCCTGGCTGGTGGGCTAGCCAGTGCAAACCAACCGACGCACTCCGCGGTAGCTGTTGCTGGTTCCACTTCCGGGTTGCTGGATGCTGCGGTCCAGGGCCCGGCTGAGGTGGCGAGTTCGGTCGATCCACGACAGCGCCAGAGCATCTCTCGATCTGCTTCGCGCAACCAGCTGCAGGTGGCCGCCGAGGGCAGGCTGCTGCGTGATCGACGAGACGCGCTGGCCAGACTTGACGTGCTCGCGACGCGCCATGAGGACGACCACGAGGCGCGTCAACAATGGGTGCGCCCACTCACGAGCTATCGCGTCACCGCGACATTCGGACAAAGCAGCTATTTGTGGTCCACCGTCCACACAGGCATCGACCTCGCCGCCCCGACTGGCACGAGTGTGGGGGCGGTCGGTGCCGGCGTCGTCATTTCGGCGTCCTACGACGGCTCTTACGGCAATAAGGTCGTCGTTCGCCATGACGATGGCACTGAAACCTGGTACGCCCACATGAACACGATCGAGTCCCAGGTAGGGCAGGCCGTCGAAGCGGGAACTCTCATCGGCACGGTCGGCTCCACCGGCAATGTCACTGGCCCCCATCTCCACCTGGAGGTCAGGCCGGGTGGAGGTGAGCCCGTCGACCCCGGCGCAGCGTTCATGACGCGCGGACTGCCGCTCTAGTCACGTGGGCCCGGCTCGGTGTACTACTATTGTTCGTAGTCGTGAGACGGGCGCTTGACGAGCATTCTGCAGCCGGCGAAATTGAGGAGGAGCACGACATGGCACGTCCACCGTGGTTTCGAAGGAGCGCCAACACGCCGATCGAGACGCCCGAGCAGGTGCGACGACGTCAGGCTCAACAAGAGATCGATCGTCAGTTGCGCTCTTGGCCGGCGCGCCGAATTGTGACGTGGGTACTGATGGTCGGCGGGTTCCTCGTGGCTGGCCAGCATCTTTTGGCGCACGCCGGAGTGCGGCCGCTTCCACTCTCGATGGTGCGCCAAGACATCTTCCTGGGGTATCCCGTCGCAGCATTCCTAGGGATTGCCGGGCTGATGCTGCTAGACCCCCGGCCACGAGGATGACGACGTTGAGGCGCGGAGGTCGGTGACCTCGAAGCGCCGCCCCGGTAGGACCCACAAGACCGGCGTGCCGCTGGTTTCCCGTAACAGCCCACGTCCGGCGGCACGCCACCTGTCAGACATTGGCCCGCCTGGTCCGGGCGCCCATCGGAAAGTGTCCCGACGGGATGATCCGCCACGTGTGAGGACGGGAAAGCATGCGGCCGTCCCTGAGCCTGGACGCGCAATTGCTCACCGTAGGATCCTCCCGACACGGATCGTTGTCGGCCTAGCGGTCCTTGCGACAGGAACCCCCATAGCGACTGCATGGGCTATTGATGTGGCGAGGCCAGCCTTCGTGGAATCCTCGCTAGCACGTCAGCGCATCACTTCACCCGCAGTCCCTGAGCAGGCGGTCACGTCAGGACAAGGCGCGATCCCACAGGAAGAGGACGCGGCAGTGTCAGAGCCTTCGACGCCAAGCCCCGAACCTTCCCCGCCAACCGAGACCCCAGAAGCCGATCTCCCAGTGCCTCGGAAGAACCGCTCGCCTAGGACGGTGCGCGTCCCGGAGCAGGGCAGTGGGGAATTTCGGGTGGTGCCAAGTGCGCGGGCCAACCTGACGCCGGCCGAACTCTTGGGAACAAGAAGTTTCCGCATCGAGGTCGAGGGTGGTTTGCCAATCAAGGGGGCACAATTCGCCGACTCGGTGGTACGGACTCTGAGCGATCCACGGAGTTGGGCCGGTAGGGGGTCCGCCGATCCGTTGACTCGAAGCGATGGTGAGGCAACTTTCCGTATCGTTCTTGCCTCCCCCGATGCGACAGACCGATTGTGCGCGCCGCTGGACACGGGAGGGCGGGTGTCATGTCGCAATGGCGATGACGTGGTCATCAACGCGTGGCGATGGGTCAACGGCGCGGACAGCTACGAAGGTGAAATGCGTGCCTACCGGAGGTACGTGGTCAACCACGAAGTAGGACATGCGTTGGGGAATCCTCACGCGTTGTGCCCCGGGCCCGGCCAGGCAGCACCGGTGATGGTGCAACAGACCTACGGGCTTGATGGCTGCACGGCGAACCCATGGCCACAAGGAACTGACACCCATGGCTGATGAGGGCGAGACCGCGCCGGGTTCGACTGCCCCGACGGTGGCAGGCTCGGCATTGAGGAAGCAGCGCATGATGTTGGTGGCGGTCCTCGCCGTCGGAGCGATCTTGCCGATATCAGCTGTCCTCTTCTCGCGATCGACGCAGCGTGATCTGGGACCAGAAGTCGGCTCCTCAATCGACGCCTTCGATGTGCTCAATGGTCAATCACTGGTGGTCGGACCCGCGTCGGCTCAGGTGTGCTCCCCGGGTATCCGGATTGATTCTCTCGACGGAGACGACGTTGTCGTGCTGGCGAGCGCTGCCGACCGGGCCTTCGCGCTCACTGATCGAGGACTGCTGGTCGCGGACACTCAGACGTTTGATTTTGCACCGTGGCCGCCGCTGACGACATCCAAACCTGGGCGGCTGGGCGATGACACAGGTGCGCGGAGTTTGTTGGCGATGGGAGCCAGCAATGGCGTCGTGTATGTCGTTTCGGACGCTGGGCGAACGTGGCGCATCGACTCGAGTACGGCGAGGGTCCTGTCGACTTCTGCCTCGAGTGTTGAGGCGCCCGAAGGTCGGCTCGCCGTATCGGTCGACAGCAGCCCGACCGTGTGGGGTGTGAGCGAAGCAGGGCAACTCCTGAGGACCGACGACCAAGGCGACTCGTGGATCGAGGTTGCGAGTTTGGGGATCGTCTTCGACGTCGCGACAGACCACACCGCTAGTGAACGCGTGGGCGTATTGGACGAGGCCGGAGTGCTGATGTCCAACGATGCTGGGCTGACGTGGGAACGCGTCGACTCGCCCCCGGGTCTGGAGGCGATCGTCTTCGACGCTGGCGTGCTGTACGGGGCCACCTCGGTCGAGGGTCGTTGCCTCACGTTCGCCTTCGTTGATGGGAAGTGGACAGTCAACCCCTGAAGCCTGTCGAGCTTGGGCGTACCACGACTCGCGTGGCGCGGTCCTACGGAGAACGCCCCAGCGTGCAATGATCTCCCTATCTACTATCGTACTTAGGAGACACTGTGGCGAGCGATCGAGGCTCAGTACCTTCGCAACTTGGGGTCTTCTTCGTGGTGACCGCCCTCGCAGCGGCCCTGCTGGTGTCAGTTGCTGTCCGAGATGACCCGTCCCCGAGGTCACCTCGAACCGCGGACAACAACCAGGTCGCTCTGGTGGCGTCCACGTTCACGAAGGCGACCGTGAGGAACGTAGGGCTTGTCGGCCGGTCGCGCATGGGGCGGGTGGACTTGCGGGGCGGGGTGCGCGGCGCTCCGAGGTCGCTGGGATCCGTCGTGCGCTCGAGTCCCGAGTCGGTGACCGGATACGCCACCATCGGCGTTACCTGGAGGGCGCCCACGGATGGGCCCGAGGAGGGCCTCGAGGTGTGGGCCCGCACCCGAACGGCGGGGGAGTGGAGTGCTTGGGCGAACTTTGACTACGACGCCGAGCATGAGCCGGATGTGACATCTCGGGAGGGTCGACTCGCGCGTGCGGGGACCGATCCGTATCCGGTCGGGCGCGTTGACGACGTTCAGGTCCGCTTGCGGGTCGACGAGGGAGGTACGGCACCTCGTGGGCTTCGCCTGGCCATCGTCGATCCTGGCGAGGGGTTGGCTGGAAAGGAAGTGCCACCTGCGATCACGGGGAGCGCATCAGGAAGCGGCGGTCCGCAGTCAGCAAGTTCGACGGATGGTGCAACTGGACAGTTGTCTTCAGCGTCGACCGACCTGCCACCCCGGCCGGGCATCTTCACTCGCGCTCAGTGGGGAGCCGACGAGAAGATGCGCGACGCCGGCTCGCTTCACTATGGGCGAGTGACTATCGGTTTCGTCCATCACACCGTGAACGCGAATGACTACACGCGCGAAGACGTGCCCGCGCTGTTGCGAGGCATCTACGCGTATCACACGCGATCCAAGGGCTGGAGCGACATCGGCTACAACTTTGTGGTCGACCGCTTCGGACGCATCTGGGAGGGGCGCTACGGAGGCGTTGACAGAGCTGTGGTGGGGGCGCACACGCTCGGGTACAACGAGACCGCCTTTGCAATGTCTGCCCTCGGCAACTTCGAGACCACCCAGCCATCAGCGGCGATGCTCGACGCCTACGAGCGGCTGTTCGCCTGGAAGCTCGGCATCCACGGAGTGTCCGCCACGGCTCAGCGCACCGTGGGCGGCAGCACCTTCTCGACCGTCAGTGGCCACTCGGACGCCGACTCCACCGCCTGTCCCGGCCGCTTCCTCTACGCGAAGCTCCCCGACATCCGGGTTGGCGCAAGTGATCTTCAACCGTCCAAGGCGCGGCGTCTGCGGCAGGTCGAGACCGACCTCCTCGGGGATGACGCAGCAGATCTCATTGTCCGCGACGTCCAGAGCGGGAACGCGTTGATCTGGCGGACGAGGCCAGCGGGATCCGACGGCAGGTTGCGCGGGCGTGCCATCCGCACGCAGGTCAACTTGTCGAGCGTGGATGTCATCGTGAACGCTGGCGACTGGAACGGCGATGGGTATGCCGACATGGTCGGCCGCAGGTCAAGCGACGGGCAACTCGTCCTGTACCTGGGTCTTGAGCGCGTTCGAGGGTCCTCGCTCTTTGCTGGGCCGCAGGTCCTTGGCGTTGACGCGGAAGGCCTGACCCAGATCCGCAACGCTGGGGACGTGACTGGCGACGGTCGACCCGATCTCAGCGCAGTAGCCCGTGGGACCGGCGATCTGAAGATTATCCCGAGCGACGGGGCAACCGGGGCGGGCATCAGCTATTCGCTGGGCACTGCACACGCTGGCCTCAACATCCCCCTTGGCGTATGGAATGCTGACCCGGCTCCCGACTTCTTGGCGACGCGCGCGGGTGTGGCCTACATGCGTCGAGGAAATGGTCCGGGTCGCCTCGACGACAACTCGCGCCGTATCGGAGGCCTCCGTGGCTATGCCAGCATCCACGCGGCCGGTGACGTTACGGGCGACGGTCGAGGAGATCTCGTAGCACGGAGGCGATCAACCCATGAGGTCTGGGTGATCCCCAACAGTAAGGGTCGGCTCGGTGAGCCACAGTTGCTGACCGAGCGACTCCCTCCCTTCGACCTGCTCGGTTGACGCTTGTGAAAACATTCACAAAGAGTGAATCTCGTGATGTTCGTCCCTAGCGTGGAGAGCATGCTCGCGTTCGCAGCACCACAGATCGGCGGCTCGCAGGCCCTCACTTCTCTTGCTCTGGGCCTGGCCAACGAGCCGGCCGGCCTCCTCCCTGCTCGCGAGCAGATGGCCCTGTCGTTGGGGTGGCACATCGTGTTGGCCTGCTTCGGGGTTGCGTTTCCGACGATGATTCTGGTGATGCACTGGCGCGGCGTGCGTCGTCAGGACCGAGTCGCCCTGGTCCTTGCCAGGCGTTGGGCGAAGGTCTCTGCGGTGCTGTTCGCGATCGGCGCCGTCTCCGGGACTGTCCTCAGCTTCGAGATGGGTCTGTTGTGGCCTGGTCTGATGGGCACCTTCGGTGACGTCCTGGGGCTTCCCTTCGCCTTCGAGGGACTTTCATTCTTCGTCGAGGCGATCTTCCTGGGCATCTACCTCTACGGCTGGGACCGCATGCCGCCACGCCTACACATGCTGATGCTGATCCCGATGGCCGTCGCCGGTGTGGTCGGGACCTTCTGCGTCCTCGCGGTCAATGCCTGGATGAATGCGCCGACTGGTTTCGACATCGTCGACGGCGAGGTTGTCAACGTGCAGCCTTGGGTGGCCTTCCTCAACGACCGAGTGTGGCTCCAGTTCGCCCACATGTGGGTGGCTGCGTTCATGGTCGCCGGCTTTGCCATCGCGTCGGTCTATGCGGTCGGGATCCTCCGTGGTCGCAATGATCGACACCACCGGCTCGGCTTCACGGTGCCCTTTGCGTTCGCCAGTGTCGGGGCAGTCGCCCAGCCATTCATCGGCCATTTCCTCGGCCTGAGGGTGGCGGCGACCCAGCCCGCCAAGCTCGCGGCCTTCGAGATGGCGCTCGAGACCGAAAGCCCATCGCCTCTGCGCCTTGGAGGGATAATGATCGATGGCAAGGTGCGATTCAACATCGACATCCCCGGGCTGGGGTCGCTGATCGCGCGCAACTCGCTCACCGCGCCAGTGCAAGGTCTCGACACGATCCCTGCCGACCAACGCCCGCCCGTCAACATCACGCACATCGCCTTCCAATCGATGGTGGCAATTGGGACCATCTTGATGCTGGCGGTGCTCATATATTGGATCGCTCGGTGGCGTGGCCACGATCTACTCGAGCCACAGACCCGGTTCCATCGCTGGTTTCTGCGCGGCGCCGTGCTGGCTGCCCCACTGGCCATCGCCGCCCTCGAACTCGGCTGGATCGCGACCGAAGTCGGCCGTCAGCCCTGGATCGTCTACGGGATCATGCGCACCACCGAAGCAGCCGGTGAGAACTCCGGCCTGTGGTGGCTCTACGGCACCACCGTTGTGGTGTACACCGCGTTGAGTTGGGGCGCGATCAGCATCCTGCGCTCCATGGCACGCCGCTGGCGCGCAGGGGAGGAGGACCTGCCCTCACCGTATGGTCCCGAGCCTGTTGAACACGCCCCGGAGCTTGCCCGCGATGAGTGTTGAACTCGCGGTTGCCGCGGCGATGTTTGCAGGGGTGATCGCCTATGCGCTCTTCGGTGGGGCAGATTTCGGCACTGGCTTCTACGACCTCACCGCCGGTGGCACGCGACGCGGCGCCGAGTTGCGCACCCAGGTCGACCACTCGATCGGGCCGGTGTGGGAGGCCAACCACGTCTGGCTCATCTATGTGATGGTCATGTGGTGGACCGGGTTTCCCCAGGCCTTTGCTGCCGCGATGAACACACTGATTCTGCCCATGCTCTTCGCCCTGCTGGGCATCGTCCTACGTGGTGCCGCATTCGCGTTCCGCAAGTACGCCGCGACGCTCACGCAAGCCCGTCTCTTCGGCGCAATCTTTGCCACCTCCTCGCTGATCACCCCGTTCTTCCTTGGCGCCGCCGTGGGCGCCATCGTGTCCGGTCGGGTGCCCATCGAGGGGCGAGGTGAAGTCTGGAGTTCCTGGTTGCACTCCACGTCGATCCTCGGCGGGCTGCTCGCCGTCGGCACCTCGTCATTCCTGGCTGGCACGTTCCTGGTCGCCGATGCAACGCGCGCTGGACATCACGACCTGGGGGTGGCTTTGAGGATGCGGACGATCGGGGTCGGCATCGCCACTGGTTCGGTAGCGTTGCTAGGGCTCGTCCCGCTGCGCCTTGACGCCCCCACGTTGTGGGATGGCCTGCTCGGGCGGGCTCTGCCCATGGTGATGCTCTCGGCGTTGGCGGGCGTCGCGACGCTGGCACTGCTGTGGACGCGCCGCTACAGACTGGCTCGGATCACTGCTGTTCTCGCCGTCTTCGGCGTGGTCGTTGGGTGGGGGTTGGCTCAGTATCCCTGGATGCTGGTTGATCAGATCCGAGTTGTCGATGCCGCCGGTGCCCCGGCGACGCTGCGCGCACTGCTCGTCGCGGTAGCCATCGCAGCCGTGATTGTGGGGCCAGCTCTTGGCTATCTCTACACCTTGACTCAATCGCCGACTTGGACCGATTCGTACTAAACGTAGTAGTAGATTGATGCCATGACTGTGCAGGCTGACAAGGCATCGTCCGTTTCGTCGCTTTTGTCGCCGGTGAGGGTGGTCGTCGGGCTTGCCGTGGCGGGTCTCTTCGCGCTTGTGGTCGGGATTCCTACGGGCATCATCGAGACATCGTGGTATTCGAGAATGACCCCCGTCCTATGGTGGAACTACCCCGTGTGGATCGCCTCCTCGCTGCTCGCCGGGGCCCTTGTCGCCACGTATGTGCGAGTCCCTGAGGGTGTGAAGGCGGACCAGCAGAGCAAGTCCTTCGGCGGAGGGGTGCTGTCGTTCTTCGCGGTGGGGTGCCCCATCTGCAACAAGCTCGTAGTTCTAGCGCTCGGCGTGAACGGCGCCATGACGTGGTTTGCCCCCATCCAGCCCGTCATCGCGGCAGCGTCGCTGGGACTCCTGGTCTATGCGTTGCGGGCGCGGCTCCTGGCCTACCGCAGCTGTCCACTACCTGCCGGGCCGTGATTGACCCGAGGACCCTCCGGGACTGCAGTCCCGCATCAAGCCTTCGCGCGTCATCCCTCGGCGCGGTGAGACTTGGACTCGACGTACTGCTCGAGACATGACGCGGAGCAGAACCACACGCGCGAATGGGGTTCCCCGAGCGCTGCGTAGGCGTCTCGAACGTCCAGACTCATGCGACACATGGGATCCACAGCCCGATGCTCCGGTTGGTCGAACACCTCGATCTCGAACAGGCGCGTGGGCTGCCCGATATTGCGCAATGAATGCGTGCCTGCATCGTGTACGCCGTATCCGAGAGCGCGAGCAGCCAAGCCGACGGGCTCGGTTGCCATGACCTGCGATCCCATAGCGGAGGCTGCCACCCGCGCTGCGAGATTGACCGCGGCACCGAAGTAGTCGTCGCCTCGACGCTCAGCTATGCCTCGGTGCAGTCCCGCACGGAGGAGCGGGAACCGATCGACCTCCCCAAACGCTTTGAAAAGTCCCTTCACAAGCGCCAAAGCAGCTGGGGTTTCTCGCGATGCCAGGAGAACCGCGTCCCCGAGAGACTTCACTAGGACGTCCTGGTCGGTGAGCAAAGCCCGTGATGTCGAGATCAGGTGCTCGGCCAGGTCGGCAGCGTGAACATCGCCGTGGCTCTCGGTCAGTGCCGTGAAGCCCGCGACATCGACAATGGAGAAGGTCCGTTCCACTGGTCCATTCATCTCGACGTGCCCGCGTCTTCGCCGATCTCGACCGCAGGGCTAGGCGCTCGCCCACTGAAGCGCATGACGTGACCTCGCCACGCGCTATCAACGGCGACTTCGTTGAAACCGCTGCTCACGAGCTGGGCCGCCAGGTTGTCGGCCTTGATGAGCCGATGAGGTGAACGGTCAACAAAGTGAATTGCCTCCGCTGCGAGCGTCCTCGTGAGGTCGTAGCCCAGGAGCAGTCCCCCCGGGCGCAGGACACGCCTAGCTTCATCCAGAGCTGCAGGCCAATCGACGACGTGGTGCAGCATCAGGTTGCTGGTGACAATGTCGAACGAGCCATCCTCGAAGGCGAGACGGGTGATGTCGGCTTCGATGACCTCGACGTTGGGGTAGGGCCGCAGTCGCTCGCGAGCCGATCTGACCATCGTCGGATCAAGGTCCGTGACGGTTAGGCGCGCCTCCGGAAAAGTGGACGCCGCCCCTTCGGCCATGGCGCCACTTCCCGCGCCGAGCTCCAAGACCTGTCCTGACAGGGCGTGGCCCTGCAGAGCCCAACGCAGTACCCGGCGTCGAGCAAACACCCGCCACGGCGCGCTCCTGCAAAAGCCGCTCTCGAGAGCCGACATGATGGGCATAGTGGCTCCCTCCAAAGGGACAGTCAGCGCGAAGAGCGAAGCGTGGCAAGTCATGTATCGCGATTCCTTGGGCGAGGCTACGGTACCCCAGTGGGGTACCCGGCAGGGCGGTGCTTGGTGCGGTTCCGCGAGGCGCCCCTCACCTCTCGTAGCCGCCTGACACTCTCTGCAAGCAACGCCAAGCCGGCTCCGACCAGGATGCCCTCGAGCAGGCGCGGACCCAGTCGGACCGCCGGCGTGAGGTGGCGCGAAGGGGTCACGGTCACGACTGCCGCAGCAACAGCCTCGGGGGAGAGCTGCTCGATCACTGAGCCGTCTGGTCGGATGGCACCAGTGACGCCGTTGAGTGACGCAACAACAACCGCGCGCTGAGTTTCGATGGCGCGGGCTCGTGTGATCGCGAACTGCTGTTGCGGCTGGCTCGTGCCGGCAAACGTCGCGTTGCTGGTCTGCACGACGATCAGTTCGGCACCGGCGACCACTTGGTCTCGGATAGCTCCTGAGTAAGCGATGTCGAAGCAAATGGCGTTGGCGATCACCATGCCTCCCGCGCTCATAGGCTCCGGGCTGGGTCCGGGCACCATGTCGAAGGGAATGCGATCGAACTGCGAGGAGAGACTGCCGATCAGGTTCCGAGCAGGGATGAACTCTCCGAAGGGGACCGGATGCAGCTTCGTGTATTCCATCGGTTCAGGCCCTGCCGCACTCCAAATGACGCCCTGGTTGTAGCGCGTACCCGCCGTGGGACCTGCGTTGATGGACCCCACGAGGATTGGTGCCCCTATCTCGCGAGCCGCCGCGGTGATCTGTGCCCGGACGTTGTCGTCATCGGCTGGAGAACCGCCAGCAGCACCTTCGGCCCAGATGACGAGATCTGGGTCGAGTGCGTTCGCTGGAAGGCTCCCGCGGATTGCGCGCGTCAGCTCCAGACTGCTGGAGAGGATCTCGGGTCGATAGGCCAGGACGTCACGTCCGTCACCAGGTACGCCGCCCTGCACCAGGGCAATCACCTTGCCGTCCCCAACCTCCTCGCTCAAAAGATTGTCGGCCCCGGCCCGCGTGCGCCCGAGAGTCGACAGCGCGATCAACACCACTAGGCCGACTACTCCGGCACTCGCCCACGCGGCCTTCGAGCGACCTGCGACCAAGTGTGCGCCAGCCGCTGCGACGAGGGCGACAAGCAAAGAGGTGCCGGTGACACCGACGTACGGCAAGGCCGCCTCAAAGGGCGTGTCGAGTGCCGCAACTCCCAGTTGTCCCCAAGGCAACCCGCCGAACGGCCACGACTGCCTGAATATCTCGAATGCAGTCCAGATGAACGCAGTCGCCACGGGCCAGAGCACCTGCCTGCGGCACAGGTAGACACCAACAAAGCCCAGCGCGAACCAGATGCTCTCCGCGAGAGTCAGCGCGACCCAGGCCGCCACTCCGATGGAATCGACCAGCCACCACAGGTGCGTGCCGAGGAAGGCAACGCCGAACAGAAACCCGTCTAGCGCCGCCACCCCAGCGCGGGGGAGGTGCCAGACACGAGAAAAGAAGATGCCCAAGGAAAGCGGGGCCAGCAGGCCCCAGCCGACCGGGTCGAACGCCAGCGCAAGACCCACGCCGCAGGCGAGACTGAGAAGCCGCCCCGGAAATGAGCGCGCAGCCGACGACCTGAGGCGTAGCGTTCGGAAGGCTGACGGCGAGGCAGTGAGGAGTCCGACGGATTGCATACTATGCGATATAGTAAAGCAGCTGGCCAACAACGCTCGATCCAAGCGACGGTCGTGAGATCGGGCCCTCAGAGGCGCGGCGCCAGCAATGACCCAATGCCCTCGCGGGACAACGGCAAATCTCCTAGGCTCGCTCGTAGCCCATCGGTCATTCCAAGCAGTAGGGAGAGTGGCGCATGCCGGTCGAGGATCGACGCCCGCGCGGGCAAGACGGCGGCGGCGAGCACGATGGCTCGCTTGCGGCAGCGCCGACGATCATGGCCTGGACTCCTCGGGATCGCTATTGGCCGGCAACGGTCCTTGCCGTTGTCGGCCTCGGGGTGGCTGCCGCGATGGCGCTGTTTGGGCTTCCGGGCGTGGACCTTCATCCGATCACTCATCGCTGGGGGATCATGGACCCGCTGTGTGGCGGAACTCGCGCCGCGAGGTACACGATGGTTGGCGATCTGGGTCAAGCTTGGCGCTACAACCCGCTGGGGATCGTCGTGGTCATGGGCGCGGCGCTCGCAATCGTGCGTGCCGGCTACGGGGCGGCCACGCACCGCTGGTTGACGCTGCAGTGGTCCGTGCTGCCGTTAGGCACCAAGCGTCTCGTGTTTGCACTGGCGGTGCTGGCAGTGGTGGCCCTTGAGATCAGGCAGCAGGGCCGCGCGGAACTGCTCATGGCTGGCACTGGACTCTGAACCAGCCGCTAGGGCGTGTTGAACGATGTTGATGTAACTCTGTAGCGGGTAAGAGCCACCTGCGCCACGTCATGTGGGGAGTCTTCCCAAGCGGGCGATCATCAGGCCCCCGGAAGCCGCACGGTGAAGCGGGTCGGTCCCACGCGCCTGGTCAGCTCCACGTCGCCGGCGCAGGCGTGCTGGCCTTCGGGCTCCTGACGTTGACGCCAGGCTGGCTCCCGCTCCTACGTTGGGTCGTGCGCGGTGCAACGGTAGCGCTGGCAGTGCTCGCGTCTCGGATCCGGATGACTCCGCAACAGCGATGGCACTGGGTTGTTGCCGCCGGGCCGGTTGCCGTGATTCCGCCGACCGCGTACTCGGTCGCCACCGTGGCCGCGCAGCACGCCGGCGACTCACCAGTGGTCGGTCCGAGGCACGTCAACTCCCCAGTTGGGGTGGTCCCCGCGTCCGACCCGGGACTCTCGCCATCCTGGCTGCTGGCCAGGCTCGAGGAGCAACCGGCGGTGGTCCAGGACTTCCGAACGCCCTGGACCGGGCTCGGCAGCACGGGTCCGGAATCGCGGTCTACCAGAGTTGGATTGTGGCGCTCGTCGTGGTGATCGGGTTGGTTGCGCTGGCGTGGTCGACGCTACGTCCCACTCGCCGCGCAACGCGTGCGGAGGTGCTAACGCGGGTTCGCGGCCCACCAGAAGGCGAACGCCGCGGTCAAGACGACACGCCGGTAACGCAAGGGAAAGTTGAGGTTCCTGTTGATCCCTGTGGCTACTATCGTGCATAGTGCCCATCGTGCCTTCCCTCATCTCGACCTGGACCCGTACTTCTACTGGTGCACGCAACGTCGTGGCCCTGTTGATCCTCTGCGTCGCTTCTGCGCTGCTCTCAGCGGCCCCTTCGTCTGCCGCCGCATCGAACTCGCTGTGCAGCGGGTACGACGATTGCACTAAGAGGGGTTACGCCGACGGCGGTTACCAGGTGAACGATCGCGAGTCGTTCTGGGGCATGTACCCGGGCCGCAACTGCACGAACTACGTGGCGTACAGGCTCGTGGAGGGCGGGCTATCCAACCGCCGACCGTGGTCTAGCACTGGCATGGCCTACAACTGGGGCCGAGCCAACCACTCCGCGATGAGTCAAACACCCACGGCTGGCGCGGTGGCGTGGTGGGACCGAGGCGTTGGTGGCGCAAGTTCCGCAGGCCACCTGGCCTATGTCGAAGAAGTTGTCTCTTCCACGGAGATAGTCGTATCGGAATCGAATTGGGCAAGCGACTTTTCCTGGCGGCGACTCACCAAGAGCGGCACGGGATGGCCATCGGGGTTCCTTCGATTCGAAGATGCAGGCCGCACCTTGCGTGCCACCGCGCCCCCAACGATCAGCGGCGCATTCCGCATTGGAGAACCGCATCTTGCGAGCAGCGGAACCTGGAGTGAGCAACCCCGTCAGGTCACCTATCAGTGGTTCAGTGATGGGCGACGGATTCCTGACGCCAATGACGCGGCCTTCACGCCGCAGCTTCGTCAGCTAGGAACCCAACTCACAGTAGAGGCACACGCTGTAACACCTGATGGACGCACAGCTGTCACGGAATCGCATTCGACCTCGCCGCTCGCCAAAGGCACGTTCGCGAAGGAGGGTTCTACGTCGATCAACGGAATCGTTGAGCCCAACGAGGTGCTTACGGTCGCTCCGGCGTCAGTCCAGCCGCTGGCGGATCGAACACGCACACGGTGGCTCATTGATGGGAAGCGCTACCTAGTCGGGCCATCGCTGGAACTCGACGAGACGCTTACTGGGCACAGCGTTTCTGTCGTGACGGTGGCACGCTCGCCCGGCTACGAGCGTCTACGGTCCGCCTCCCCTGCGGTGCGCATCGGGGGAGGCCCATCACATTCGCGCCCTCGTTGAAACCGACTTCCGACCTGCGCGGTAGCGCATCGCTGGTTGATGTTGCAGTGGTCCGCGCTGTCGATAGCCCCAAGCGTGTCGTGTTTGCACCGGCGGTACTGGCAGTGGTGGTCCTTGAGATCAGGCAGCAGGGCCGCACGGAACTGCTCATGGCTGGCACTGGACTCTGACTCCCATACCTCTTGAAGTGGGGTGCTCTGTCGGGGGCGACGTTGCGCACAATCAACTTGCCATGATGCCGACGCGTATCCCCCTAGGGGGTTCCTGATAGGCTAGTTGGGACTGAAGAGGGCGAGATGCGAAGTCAATGGGATTCGAATCTCGACTGATCTGGAAGCGCCTCAGGGAGGACTCAAGTGCTCATAAGCAATGAATCTGTTGTTTCCATCGAGCCCTGGATCGGGCTCGGCAGCGCAGGCCCCGGGATCGCGGGCTACAAGAGTTGGATTGTGGCGTTCGTCGTGGTGATCGGGTTGGCTGCGCTGGCGTGGTGGACGCTACGTCCCACTCGCCGCGCAACGCGTGCAGAGGTGCGCCGCGCGCGCCCAGGAGGAAGAGGTGCGAACGCGGGTTCCGACGACAGGAGTCAGCCATGACGTCAGGTGGTGCAACGATGGGGCTCTTTGGACTCCTTGCGATGCTCGGCGTGGTGTTGCTCGCAGTCGTGGTGGTCAGGATGGCCATCGGTGGAGTGAAGCGATCCGGTGAGGGTGCGGCAGCGGGTGGTGCCGAATCGGCGATGCAGACCCTGCAGGAGCGCTATGCCCGTGGCGATCTGAGTACTGAGGAGTACCAGGAACGCAAACGTGCCTTGGGTGAGGGCGGTTGATGGAACCCATCGATCGACGCACGGCCCTGATGTTGGGTGGCGCGGGGCTGCTGAGTACGACGGTTGGCGGGGTCGGTCTGTGGCGGACCTACAGCTCTTTGCCATTGGACGTTGTAAGCCACCAGGCATTTCGCGAGCCGGAGCAACTGCGGAGTCGAGACGGGCTTCTGGAAGTGCGTCTCGAGGCGGCGTCCGGGTCCCACGTTGTCGCGGGGCGCAAGGTCACAACGCTGGCCTACAACGGTGGTCTCCCCGGCCCCACGCTGCGTGTCAAGCCCGGAGACACGATCAGGATCTTGTTGGTCAACAGCCTCGACCAGCCCACGAACCTGCACGTGCACGGACTTCACGTGTCCCCGGAGGGCAACGGGGACAATGTGTTCCTCCGTGTTGATCCCGGGCAATCATTCGCCTACGAGCACATCCTCCGCGACGACCATCCGCCGGGCGTCTATTGGTATCACCCGCACCTGCACGGCAGTGTCGCCGACCAAGTATTCGGTGGTCTCTACGGAGCCATCGTTGTCGAGGACGACGTCATCCCTGTAGCCCGGGATCGGGTCATGGTCATTTCTGATACCAGCCTTGATTCGAGCGGACGTGTGCGTGCCCCGTCGAGCATGCAGATGATGATGGGCCGCGAGGGCGACATCCTTCTGGTCAACGGCCAGGTTGCCCCCGTCCTCCAGGCAACGACGGGAGAGCGCGAGCGGTGGCGGGTGGTGAACGCCTGCACGTCGCGATACCTATCGTTGATTCTCGAGAATCAGCAGCCCGAGCTTCTGGGACTCGATCTCGGACCCCTCGCCTCCCCTGCCTCTGAGGGCCGTTTCCTGCTTGCGCCAGGAAATCGGGCAGAAGTGATTGTGATCTTGCAGGAAGGTCGCGGAGTTCTCCGCGCTGAGCCCTTCGATCGCGGGGTGATGGGCAACATGATGGGTGGTGGCCTCAACACGTCCATCCCTCAAGGCGGAGAAGTGGCGTCAATCGAAGTCTCCGGCCCAGCCCAGAACCGCCCAGCGGCCGCCATGCCGCCCCCACTAGAGCCCCGCGACCTGCGCGGCCTGCCGGTTGCGGGCACTCGGACGCTTTCGTTCGAGATGGACATGGCCGCAGGCATGATGAGTAGTGATGGCGCGGGCATGGGGTTCACCTTCGATGGTGCCGCGTTCGATCCCAAGCGCGTTGATCAGAATGTGTCGGTCGGCGCCCTTGAGGAGTGGACGATCCGCAACCACAGCACTCTCGATCATCCCTTCCACCTTCACGTCTGGGCGATGCAAGTCATTGCCCAGGGTGGCGAGCCGGAAACGTCTCCGCAATGGCGGGACGTGGTCAACGTGCCGGCGCGCAGCGAGGTGACAGTGCGGATTGCTTTCGAAGACTTCGCCGGAACCACCGTCTACCACTGTCACATCCTTGACCATGAGGACCGCGGCATGATGGGAACCGTCCGTGTGACATAGGTATTCGACGGTGCTGTACATGGGCTGCCCCACCCGTGCTCGCGGCGCTGATCACTTCGTAGGCGGGGGAGCGGACGTCAACGGCCGGGACACCGCGGCGTCACAGGCGAATCAGGCGTCCTGATCTGCAACGCTGGTTCGACTCGCAACGATCACCTGGCTGATTGCTATCAGGGCTGCGACGCCGAGGGAGATGGCGAGGGTGAGGATGTCGTCGCGGGCCTTAATGGTGGTGAAGGCGCCGAGGACGATGGCGTCGAGTCCGATGGCGATGGCTGGGACGACGATGTTGGCGTTGATGTCGGTGCGCAGGTGTCGGATGACTCCCCAGTGGATGGCGATGTCCATCGCGAGGTAGAGGATCGCGCCCATGGAGGCGATCTGGCTGAGGTCTAGGAAGGCTGCGAGCACGATGGCCAAGCCGGCGGTGATCACGAGCGACTGGTGATGGACGCGCGTGGGCAGGCCGGGGGCCTGTCCCATGTCGCGGAGCATGTCGTAGAGCCTGGAGACGGAGTAGATGCTGGCCAGGAGTCCGGAGAACGTCGCGACCATCGCGAGAGCGATCGTCAGCCCGACTCCCCACGAGCCGAAGAGAGGCTCGGCGGCGGCTGCCAAGGCGTAGTCGCGGGCTTTGACGATCTCGTCGACGCTGAGGCTGCCGGCCACTGAGACGGTGAGCAGGAGGTAGAGCACGGCGCACAGGAGGATGGAGATCATGATCGAGCGTCCGACGTTCTTCTTCGGATTCGCGATGTCGCCACCTTGGTTCGTGATGGTGGTGAAACCTTTGTAGGCCAGGATGCACAAGGTGGTGCCGGCGAGGAAGCCGAGGATGCCTTGGTCGCTGCTTCCGCTCTTGTCGCTGGCGAAGTCGAACATCGAGGAGGGGCCGGCCGCGATGATCCCGCCGATGGCGAGCGTCGCTATCCCTACGATCTTCAACCCAGCAGTCACGGTGGCCGATCGTTCGACCCATTCGGTGCCGACGAGGTTCACCAGTGCTGCGACGACGATGATCACCACGCCCAGCATGGGCACGAGCAAGGTTGATTCTTCGAGTCCAAACGGGCGCAGGCTATATGTGCCGAAGGTGCGGGCGAGCAAGCTTTGCGCCACCACCATCGACACGTACATGAACAGCGAGAAGGTGCCGGCGATGATGCCGGGACCGTAGGCCGCCTTGAGCAGCATGGCGATGCCACCAGAGGACGGGTTGGTGTCGGAGTACTTGACGTAGGAGTAGGCGCTGAACCCCACCACTACGGCGCCGGCGAGGAACGCGAGCGGCATCAGGGTGCCGGCCAGCTCGCTGACCTGGCCCACCAGCGCGAAGATGCCCGCACCGATCATGACGCCCGTACCGAGCGAGACCGATCCGGCCAGGGACAGTTTGTCGTCATCAGAAGCCATGAAACAAATCTAGTCATGAGGTTTGGCTCCACCTGAGGGTGATGCGCTTCGTTGCCTCCGGCGAGCGCGCTAGTTTCAATGAATGATCTGGCTCCTGACGATCTCCGGCGCTCTGCTGATCGTGGTGGCGCTGCGCGACATCTTCCACACGCTGTGGCATCCCGGAGGCTTTGGCATTCTCACCCGGACGGTGTTTGCGCTGACTTGGAGGGCGAGCAAGGTCCGACGGGGCGTAGCGCGCCCGTCGGTGATCGCTGGGCCACTGGGGATCTTGTTGACATTGGGGATGTGGACGTCGCTGGTGGTCGTCGGCTTTGCGCTGATCTACCTGCCGCGTCTGACAGAGGATTTCTACTTCAGTTCCTCTTTGCAACCGGGGCAGTCATCGAACCTGAGCTTGGCGCTTTACGTCTCCTTCGTGGCGGTGACGACCTTGGGGCTCGGTGACGTCACACCCGCCACACCGGAGCTGCGTCTGGTGGTACCCGCGGAGGCGCTGTTGGGTTTCTTGCTCCTGACAGCCGGGATATCCTGGATCTTGCAGTTGTATCCAGCTCTGAATCGTCGTCGAGCGCTGGCTCGGCGGTTGTCGAGCATGCGCCGTCAACAAGTCCACCAGATCGTCGAGACGGGTCAGGCGTGCGTGGCGGCCCAGCAGCTCGAGGCTGTGCGTGACGAGCTCGCTACCGTGGAAATGGACCTGCGCCAGTACGCAGAGTCGTACTACTTCCGGGAGGATCGAGCCGACATCTCCCTAGCCGCGACCCTGCCTTACGTAGAGCAACTGGTTGATGCGGGGAAACGCTCGGCGTCGCCCGATGTTCAGGTGGCCGCTGCCACGCTCGGCGACGGACTGGACGAAATCTTGCAGCTGCTTCGCGACCAATACCTCCCGAAGGCGCGGGGCTCGGAATCCACGTTCGCCGCGCTCATTGATGATCACCGACAATCGCAGGCTCGGGCAGACGACTAGCTCAATGCCCGGGCACAGGTGGTAAGGGGTCCCTGCGGGTGTGGGCTGATGGCATCGCGGGGGCTAGGACGGAGCCATGCTGACCTTGGCGGTGATCGTCGTTGTCTCCGCTGCGCTGGTTGCCGGGGCTGCCTGGGGGATCTATGGCCACCTCCCACCGCGACTGGAGGGAATGATCGTCGCGCTTGCAGGCGGAGCGCTCATCGTGTCGGTCGTGCTCGAGCTAGTCGATCCAGCAACCAAGGTGGCTCCGCTGTGGGCTGTCGTCGCCTTCGTGCTTGTCGGTGCCGGCGCCTTCGTCATGCTCGACGTGGCCGTGAATCGACGGCTGGGTTCCACCAGCGGCGGGGGGCTGTTGGCTGCGATCACGCTCGACGGCATCCCTGAGAATCTGGCTCTAGGAGTAGCGCTCATCGGAGCGGGGCCGCTCCAGGTGGCCTCACTCTCCGGGTCCATCTTCCTGTCCAACTTGCCCGAGGCGGCCGGAGGAGCCCAAGAGATGGCCGAAGGGCGATCGCGTGCCCGCGTGATGGCCCTGTGGACTGCGACCGCCGTGCTGTTGTCGGTGGCAGCGCTGGTGGGCAATCTAGCTCTGGACGACGTGCCGTCTTCTGCTCTGGGTCTCATCAGGTGCTTCGCGGCCGGTGCGGTGGTGGCGTCCCTGTCGACTGAGGTATTCCCGAAGGCCTTCCGGGAGGCGCGCTACGAAACCGGAGTTGCGACGGCAGCCGGGCTCGTCCTGGCGATCGCACTTGACCAGCTCGGCTGATCGTCAAGCGGTACGGCGTCCGGCTCCGGAATCGAGGACTCCTGGGGGCTTCTCGCTGTAGGAGTTGGACCGGGACTGCGCGTTCGCCTTCAGGGTGAGGCCCCGGCAGCGCCCGACGTCGGCTCCCGAGCATGGACAGGAGCGATAACGATGGGCGGACTCATCGCCCACCGGCCGTGCTGCGTGCCCGGCACGAGCACAGCTTCACCCATGCAGCCTAGGAGCTATCCGTTCGGTTTTGGCTGGGACCGCGGTCCGAGGTGCCGAGTCGGACGTGCTCGGCGTGTGAGATCGCCTGCTCGATCAATTCGGCGACGTGGTCGTCGTACAGGCGGTACCTGATGTTGCGTCCGGATCGCTCACTGTCGACCAGCCCGAGGTTGCGCAACAGCCTTAGCTGATGGGAGACGGCTGACTGCTCCATTTCGATGCTCTCTGCGAGCTCGGTCACGGATGCGGCCCCGTTCTGGAGGGTGGCGAGGATTAACAGCCTGCTCGGCGTAGCGAGGGCATGGAGGGTCGTCGCTACTGACTTCGCGGTGGCGAGATCCATGCTCGTCGGCCTCGCGAGGCGGTTCTCGGCTCCATGACCCATGGTCCGAGCATAGGCCTTTGCATGACGACATCTTCATGTGTAGGTTAACTGCAGGAATGAACATTGTTTCATGTTTCAACCGATGTGGTGGCCGGAGAGGGACCGGACAGCAGCGAACTCAAGCTTTGCAAGGCGTCGTCGACAGGACACTTCCGCCAGCTCGCCCATGGCGCGGTGCAACAAGCAGAGAATTCCGCACTGGCATCTCGTCCACCCGCGCGAAGGTGCCGTCGACCTCAAGGAAGCCCGATGACCAACGAACACCCTCCCCACGAGCACGAGATGGCTTCTGAGGTCGCCGACGAACGTGCGGCAGACGAGGCCGCGCATCCCGGCGAGGCAGGACGCGAACACGATCACAACCACCACGGGGATGCCCGGGCAAGCGGGCTCAGACGCTTCTTCGCCGAGACATTCCGACCGCACAGCCACGACAGCGCCGACTCGGTGGACTCCGCGCTGGAATCCAGCGGACAGGGGATACGCGCAGTCAAGATCAGCCTGCTGGTGCTGGGCGTGACCGCCGTCGCGCAGGCGGTGATCGTGGTGTTGACCGGGTCCGTGGCGCTTCTGGCAGACACCATTCACAATTTCTCCGACGCCTTGACTGCCATCCCTCTCTGGATCGCCTTCATCTTGGGCCGGCGACGCCCGACCTCGTCCTATACATACGGCTACGGTCGGGCCGAGGATCTCGCCGGCGTCTTCATCGTGGCGATGATTGCCCTGTCCGCGGTGATCGCCGGATACGAGTCAGTGCGAAGAATGTTCGACCCCCAACCCCTGACCTACCCGTGGGTCGTGGTCGCCGCCGGACTGATCGGCTTTGCCGGCAACGAGCTCGTCGCGCTATATCGGATCCGAGTCGGCCGCCAGATTGGCTCCGCGGCGCTGGTGGCCGACGGGCTCCACGCCCGCACCGACGGCTTCACTTCTCTGGCCGTGGTCCTTGGCGCGATCGGGGTGATGCTTGGCTTTCCCATCGCAGACCCGATTGTCGGAATTCTGATCACGATCGCGATCTTGTTCGTGCTGCGTGACGCTTCACGCGACGTTTACCGACGGCTCATGGATGCGGTCGATCCCGAGCTCACCGCGACGGCCGAGACCACCCTCCGCGGCACCGACGGCGTCCGAAGCATCGAGCAGGTCCGGCTGCGTTGGATCGGGCACCGACTCCGTGCCGAGGCCGGGATCGTGGTCGACAACACATTGGACGTCGTGACCGCGCATGCGATCGCCACTGACGCTCACCACCGCTTGCTCCACGCGATACCGAAGCTTGTCGGCGCGACCGTGCACGTCAGCCCCACCGGCGATGGCGTGGACCCGCACGCGGTGCTTGCCCACCACGAAGTCTTGCGGCGCGGCTGACAGCCGAAGTGCGCCGCGGCCTAGCCTGAGACCGTGCGCCCCAGGAGGTGGCGCTCGAGAAAATGAGCAGTAGCGGGCTCGGGTCCGCTCTGACGCCAGCATCGATCCTGGACACCGGTGCGCAACGCTGCGCAACGGGATGGCAGCCGAGCGTGATTGTGGTGACGGCCGCTGCGTAGCGCAACCTCTGTTGACCGAGGACCACTGACAAGACTGCCGGTCTGCGTGGCATCTAATCCACGGCGCAAAAGCCAATAGCTTGACGGAGGCCCCTACCGGTTCTGGTCCCTGGAGAGCCGGGAATGGCTCGAGATCCATCTCGGTGCTGTCTCTCCGAACTTGCGGGTGCGTGAGCCGTCTCGGGTTGGACGTACGTCACCACTTGGCCGCTGGAATGCGGCTCAGCGCGGCTTCGAGTTCGTCCAGGCGAATACGGATCGGACGCCGACCACATTGATAGGCGGGGATGGTCCCGTCGCTGATGCGCCGACGGATGGTCCGCGTTGAAAGCGACATCACCTCGGCGGCCTCGTCGAGGCTCAGGTAGACCGGTAGTTGTTGGTGTCGGGTCATCGTGAAGCTCCTTTGGAGCGCTGGATCCTGGTTCGGTTGGCGTACGTGGTCACATCTCGATGCTGTTGTCGCGTCCTCTGGGTCGGTGAACGATCGCGGCGTGAAGTTCTGCCCTGCTCCGGGCGGCATCCGGCGGCGCCAGAGGGGAGGCGCTTGGCCGAAGACAGGACTTGATGAGTTCGCTTAGGTCTAGGCGATCGCTCGCGGAGAACGGGACGTGCTGTTCGGCCAGTCCCGCGATCATGCGCCCGCTGTCGGCCGCGAGTTCCGGCACGCTCACTCGGGCGACGTAGGTGTTGCGGCGTACGCCGTCTTCGATGACGTCGGCTATGCGGTTGTCGAGGCGGTCGAAGAGCTTGTCGAGACCGTGCAGTGCTCGCGGGTCTAGTTCGGCGTCGGGCTTGAGCGCCGTTGCACGGCTGACAGTGGTGGAGCCTTCTGCGACGGCGAGGTTTCCGCGGCCGATGTTGCCCGCGACGTTGCGTAGTTCTTGCTGGAGCGTCTTGTAGGTCTGCTCGCGTGCTGACCACTTCATTGCGAGGTCCGGCTCGACAGGTTGGACGAGCTTCGCGAGCGACCCGGATACGAGTCGCTGGGAGTCGACGACCAGGCGCAGGTTCAGGACGTTGGGGAAGGTGCGCATGCGGAGGACGAGGTTGTGCTGGGCTTGAAGGACGCCGAGAAGCCCGGGTTTGGCTGGTCCGGTGATGAGCTTGCTGGGTGGGTGCCAGCCGCGGAGGTCGACGGAGTAGTCGGGTGGATCGAGGCTGGCGTCGAGGGCGCACGCGAGAGCACCCCAGCCCAGCCGGTCGGCGTGACTGAGCTTCTCCCATCCAGGGATCCGGGTGTAGCGCTGGTCGAGGACGACGAGGGCGCGAACGACGGCGGAGATGTCGCCGATCACGGTTCGTTGCTGGCGCGAGTCGAGACGCCCCTGGCCAAGGCTGGCGGTGAAGTCATGTTCACCGAGCGCTGCGGCGCGTGCGACTTGCCTCCAACTCTCCACCAACGGCAGGGCCTGGGGTGTCGTCAGTTCGTCCAGGGTCGGCAGCGCCGCTGTGGAGGTTCTCACCGTGTGGGCCAGGGTCCGCTGCATGGCATGGAGAGCGCCGTGGGGTTCGCTCGCGGCGAGGAAGGGGTTGGTGGGTGCTCGTACGAGGGCGCTGACCGCGGCCGGGGCGACGGCGACGGTCCCTTGATGGCACCAGACCAGTGCTGACTGGCGGTAGCGCCGGACCTGTTCACCGATCTGCCGCCTGTCCTCGGTTGTGGTGGTGACAGGGACGGTGTGGGTGCCGCCGCCGCCTATACGCAGCTGGACCCGGTGCTGGCTCAGGAGTACGCCGAGTTCGGCGCGGAGGCGACCTGCGCTTTCGCCGTACATCAGGTGGCGTCCAGGTCCCAGGCGCCGTCGAGGGCTGCGAGGACCAGTTCGATGCGCAGGGCGTCGATGCCGTGGCCGATGAGTCTTTCGATGGCCGCGGTGGCGACGGCGAGGAGCATGCCGCGGTCGTGGGGGAGCCCGGTGGTGTCGAGGGCGGGGACGTCGTCGTCATGGAGCCAGTCGAGCTCGAACAGGACGTGCTCGTAGGCCGAGGAGGCCGCGATGGACCGTGCTCGGTCGGCGAGCGCTGCGACGTGGGAGCGGGCTTCGGTGAGGGCGACCGCGTGGTCGATCAACATGTGAACCTCCAGAGTTGGTGGAGCGGGAGGGGATGGCCCGCAGGGACAGCGCTACGGCTAAATGCGGCCGAACGCCTGCGCGGAGTGGGTCGCTGTGGACGACATCGACGGCTTGCGAGGTTGGGGCTACAGGGCGGCGCGGACGCGGTCCTCGGTATGTCGTCGTGCTCGGACGTCTTCTAGGACGAACTGGACGAAGTCGGCCTCGCGGTCCTCGATCACGGCCTCCGGGGCCTGTGGGGGTGTGTTCTCGCCGGGCCAGGCGGTGCGGCGGGTGGGTCGGTCGCGGTCGAGTCGGGTGCCGCAGGTGGAGACCCAGTCGCGGAGCCTGTTGCGAGCCTCAGCGAAGTCCCGGTGCCAGGCGAACGGGCCGGCAGGTGTGCCTTCGGAGTCGTAGGAGTTCAGCCAGTGCAGGTGCAGGGCTGAGAGTTCCCAGACGAGTTCGTCGTGGCGGTGCCAGTACGGCGGGATCACCGTCGGCGGCAGACCGTAGGTCGTTCGGAGCCAGTGCACCCAGGCGTTGAGGTCCAGCCACTCGGACTCGGCCTCCTCACCGGTCAGCAGATTCCAGTTCAGTGGGCGCAACGGCTCACCGTCGCCCGGGTCGTCGACTCCATAGTCGAATGCGAAGCCCTCGGCCGCGACTGCGGCCCCAGGGTCACAATCAGGACCTAGCAGCGACGGATCTTCAAGGCGAGTGTCGGTCGACATCACGGGCTCCGCTCACAGGCCGATGAGCCGAGCCGGCTCATTCGCGGGGGACGCCTGGGCGATCTGTCCGGGAGGTACTTGACGTGATGGTCGATCCACCGCGTACCGCGTCGTTGAGCAGTCGTGGCCGATGCAGCGGGCGATGAACTGCTCGCGGATCTCGCTGCGGCCGCGCCGCTCGACTTCGTACTCGTGGACGTAGCCCGAGGCGACGAACTCGTCGCCGACCTTGAACTGCGCGTACGCGTGCTCGGCGGCCCGATCGAACATCACTAGGTCGTGATAGGTCGAGTCGAGCTTCGTGAACGAGTTGTCGACCTCCTTGCGGAACTGCTCGACGCCGATGCGGGCGTAGAAGCGTGGGCTCCCTTTGCTGGTGAAGTTCAGTTCCGGAGCGGTGGCGATGAACCCGTGCAGGCTCATCTGCGTTGGAAGCGACATGGCTGACTCCTGACGTCGGACGACGCCTCGAGTAGCGTCGCTCTCAGAAATCAGGTGTGCGGACCAAGCCGCTCAACCTGGCCCAATCGCGGCGGTAAGCAGCACCTCCTGGTGCCTACCGTTGCCGTAGCCGGCGCTCCACTTCAGCGCGCTTAGCCGCGATGTCGTCAGCATCGGCTCTCTCGGTCCATCGTCGTAGGTCGGTCACCAATGGTGGTGCGCTCCGGAGCAGTAGAAGCGCGGTGCCGAAGGGCAGCGTGCGGATCGCCTCGGGTGGTAAGACTGGGACTCGTCGGGTCGAACGCTGGAGTGATCGGGACCCGTGGTCGCCGACGGTGGTGGTGTCGGTGCGCTCGTCTCGTTCGCCGATGAGTGCGGAGAGGTCTTGGAGGTCGCGCGCGGATGACGTGCCGCCGAGGATGATCTTGACGATGGAGGCGTCCCAGATGGCGCCAGCGGAGTGGTCTCCCCACTTGTCGCGTGCCTGGGACAGCGACTGAAGCACGGGCATGGTGGTGATGCCGGTACCTCCGCCTTCGGCCATGAGCACTGGCAATGAAGGCAAGGGTGAGAGGTTGCCGATTTCGTCAAGCGCCATGAGGAGTGGTGGGTCGAGTCGTGCGCCTGGTGAGGTTGCGGCGAGGCGTCGTGCGGTTTCGATGAGGTCTTCGATGAAGGCCGCCACCAGTGACCAGGACGCGCCCGCCCCGGCTCCGGTGGCGAGCAGGTAGAGCGTCCCGTTGCGGGTGAGGAACTCGACGGGGTCAAAGGTCTCACCGGGACCTGGTGAGACGCTGTCGAGGACGCGTGGGTCTGCCAGGCAGGACAGTGCGAGGGAGACCCCCATCCAAATGGAGTCCCGGGTCCGTGGGTCGGCGTGGATCATCGAGTCCAGGGATTCGCCCCACCCCCGCGCGGCCCCCGAACTGCTCGACAGGATCGCGACAGCGTCTGCGGCGGCTGGCGGCGAGAGGGTCCAGGCGAACAGCTCGGCGGGGCTGCGTTGATCGAGGGCTGCTGCGTGCAGGAGGGACTGGAGGGCGGTGCGGGTCTTACCCTCCCAGAATCCGCCGGACTCGACGCCGCCGGCTGAGAGGCCCGTCGCGGAGGCGAGGCCTGTGGCGCGGATCATCGCGGTCAGGGGGTCCTGGCAGCCACGGATGGGTGACCAGCGGAGGCCGGAGGGGATGCCTTCGGCGAGGCGTTGGGGGTCGAAGACGGCGACGGGTCCGCGGCGTTGTCGTTGGGTGATGGTGGCGGCGATGTTGTCGGGTCGGGTGGCGGTGGTGATGACTGCGCCGGGGGCGTCGAGGATCGCGTTGATCACCACGTGCAGTCCTTTGCCCGAGCGTGGTGGTCCGAGGAGCAGGATGGAGTCCTCGACCGATGCCCAGACTCCTTGGCCGCGGGACTTGCCGAGCAGGTACCCGACGTCGGTTGCCTTTGGCCGTTCAAGCGAGGGACGCAACGTCCGTCCGCGGGCGATGAGTGCCTTCTCGGAGGCGAAGACTTGTACGTCGCGTGCGGTCGCGACGCCAGCTAGGCGTCGCGGGTCGTGGGCGGCGTCGTGCTTCCGCACGCCCCGCTTTCGCCAGATGAGCGCGGCGCAGGTGATGAGCAGGGCGAGTATCAGCGCCAGAACGAGCCAGTAGACCCATGCGACCAGACCAGGGGCGCCGAGTGCGGTGGCGGGGTCGCCCGGTTGGCCAAGGACTCGGAAGCCTGCCTCCCACCCACCGCTCGGCGATTGGGCACCGGAGAGCCAAGCGGCGGCACTGCCTGCCACCCGGAGGAGCGCTGCGAGGAGTCCAATCCCGGCGATCAGCGCGAGTCCGAGGTTGAGGAGGTAGTCGTCGATCGCTTGCCCTCGGGGGTTCATGCCGGAGCGCCGCTGACGATGACCGTGCCCGAGCTCTCGCCGATCAGCACGACAAGCCCAGGGTGCGCCGTCAGTAGTGCTGGCGGGAGCCGAAGCCGAGCAGACCCATCGTTGCTAGCGACTTGGTGTGCGACGACGACGGCGACGGCCACCGACTCGTCCGGGGTGAAGCCGACGCCAGCAACCACGCCGGTGACAAGCGGAGCACGGAGCTGATGGACCTGCGGTGCTTCGGGCGCTCCAGCGGGGAGTTCGTCGGACTCCGAGGGTGTCACGATGTCGGTGAAACCGGTGCCGTTGGCTTCGCGTACTTCGACGCGCACCGGCGTACCGAGATCGTCGGCGATGCCGCCAACGAGACGCTGAAGGTCTCCACGTTCGAGGGGGCCGTCGGCGGTGTACGGCTCGCGCTCCAGGAGTACGTCGAGACAACCGGCCTCATCAACGGTGACCTCGACCAGTGGCATGAGGACCGGCACCCGGCGGACGGTCCGCTGGTCGCGTCGGGCCGGGGACGCTGCCTGAAGGATACTCATCGGCCCATCACCTCGACCTGAGTGCGCGACGGCGAATGCGCGGACTCCACAGCCGCACCCGGTCGATCTCGTCCGACCGCTTCTCGGTCGAGGCCCGGGGGAGTGCCGTTGCCGACCTGGCGGGTATCGAGCGTATCGAGGATCCTGACCGCCGCCTTACGCACCCGCTCGGCGGTCGATTGCACAACCTCGACAGGGGTCTTTCCCGAGACGCTGCTGGCCCAGGAGGAGACGTAGGGGACGGTGTACGTCGTGGTGTCGAGGCCGTGCGCGGCCCCGACCATGAGGGCGACGGATTCGGCTTCGACTTCGGCGATGCCGCGGTGCATCGCAGCGTCCGCGTTGTCGGGGCGGTGGAGGAGCACGTGGCCCAGCTCGTGGGCGAGGGTCTTGACCTGAGCGGCGTCGTCCATATCCATCCGCACCGACACCTCGCGGGTCACGTAGTCGGTGAGCCCGTTTGCGCCACCAATTGCCGTGGCGTGGGAGACGAGTCGCAGGCCGTACCCGTTGGCTTCGATCTGATCGGCCAGTCCGTCCCACAGCCCGTTGGGTGCCTGACCCTTGAGGAGCGATGGGCGTGGTGTCTCGGGGATGGGCTCGCCGTCGGTCTGGGAGATGTCCCAGACGTAGGCGGGCTTGAGTCCGATCAGGCGTGAGCGGACCGCCTCACCCTGGCCCGGTTTCTCGCAGCGGCCGAGGCGGTGCCAGGAGGCAGGGTTCTGTGGTGTGGGTGAGGCGTACCTGGCGGTGACGGGGGCGAGGATCGAGTAGCCGCGCTGTCCCTTGATGACGTGGCGGTCGAGGGTGAGCCACTGCTTGAACCCGGCGACGTACGTCGGTGTCGGCTCGGGCACGCGGCCTTCCTGGTGGGCGGCGTAGTGCTGGACGTAGATCAGCATGCTGTTGTTGAAGGACCGGGACCGGAAGGTGGCCGCGAACTCCATGGACCGTTTCCAGTCCTCCCCGGTGACCAACGCGCTGACCGCTTCGGTGAGCTTGGCCTGGACCGCTTCGAGCTTCGCTTCGCGTGCGGCCAGGTCGCGGCCCCGTGTTGTCGTCATCGTGACTCACCTCCCTGTCTTCGGTTGCTCGTCAGGCAGGTGCGGGGCTCGTCCCGAAGCGCGGGCGGAGGTATCGAAGAGTTCGAGCTCTGCCGGGTGGAGCTGGTGTTGTACGACGAAGGACCGGTCCTTGATCCGCCACAGACCCTGCCCGGTGCCGAGCGTGGGCAAGAGTGACTGCTCGGTGCCGGTCAGTCCGAGCGCGGCCGCGGTGGAGCCGAGCTGGTCCGATTCCTGGCGGTAGACGACGCGGGTCTCTGCGTTGGCGAGCAGGGAGGAGGCAAGTGCCCGCATTGCGGAGCCGGAGTCGCCGACGTTGTCCAGGTCGGAGAGCTTGTGGAAGATCAGCATGTTGGCGATCCCGTAGTGCCGTGCGAGGCGCCAGTGCGCGTCCATGCGGCGCAGCAGTGCCGGGTGCGACATCAGCCGCCACGCCTCGTCGTAGATGACCCAGCGTTGCCCGCCGTTCGGGTCGAGGAGGGCTGACTCCATCCACGCCGACGCGCACGTCATCAACACCGAGATGAGGGTGGCGTTCTCAGTCACCCGCGAGAGGTCGAGGGAGACCATCGGCAGGGTCGGGTCGAACTGGACGGTGCTCGGTCCGTCGAACAGCCCAGCCAAGTCGCCCGCGACGAGGCGACGCATGGCATGGCCGACCACGCGGCCATCTTCGGTGAGACGCCCATAGACATCCGTCGACGTGTCAGGTGCCAGGAGCCGTTCGACGACCATCGGCAGCACAGGAACGTCTGCGGTGCGGACGGTGTCGGCGAGTGCGACGTCGATCGCGGTGTGCTCCAGTGGCGTCAGGCGGCGATCGAGGACGGTCTCGGCCAGTGCACCAACGAGGTCGCGGCGTCTCGCGGTGACTTGGGCCGCCCATTGAACGTCGTCGAAGCCGTCGGGGCGGTGGCCTTCGTCGAGGGGGTTGAGCCGCGAGAGCATGCCATGCCCCAAGGCGATGGCACGCCCACCGACGGCCTCGGCGACGGCGGTGTGTTCGCCCTTCGGGTCACCGGGGACATAGACGCGTCGACCGAACGGGATCGAGCGGGTGTACAGGCTCTTGGCCAAGGCCGACTTCCCCGCACCGACGATGCCAGCGAGCACGAGGTTCGGTGCGGTGATGAGGCCGCGTGAGTAGAGCACCCAGGGGTCGTAGACGAACGAGCTCCCGCTGTAGAGGTCTTGGCCGACGAAGACGCCGTCGCTGCCGAGGCCGCCCTCGGCGAGGAAGGGGTAGGCGCCGGCGAGGGTCGCTGAGGTGTCTTGGTGGCGAGGCAGGCGCAGGCGTCCTGGCGTGCGGAGCGCTGCTGGCCCGGGCTCACCGGCCCGGGGGAGAGTGACGGTCGAACGGCGCTCGGCTGTGAGTGCTTCGGACTTCGCCTTGGCCGACGCCTTGCGTTCTGCCTGGTCCTGGTCGAGGAGCGCTCTGGCCGCCCCCCGTCGGGTACGTCGGTCGCCTCGCCGTTCGCGGCCAGGAGAGACCAGGACAGTGCTGTGCAGCCGGCCCTCCGCCCAGCCCCTCACAGCCCGAGCCCGCGCTCCGCGGACGGGCGCTGCATCTCGATCGGGGTCGCAGGGTTGTGTTGGCCGTACTCGATGGTGGCCTCCGCCTCGTGGGCGTGATCGATGGCTTGCCCTACGTGTCGCAGAACCTCACCGGCACGGTGCAGCTCCCAGGACACCTGATGGGCCGCGGCTCGTCCGGCACGTGGGTCGCCGTCGACCCGGACCGCCCTCGACCTCGGGAAGTCGTGGCAGGCGGCGATTTGGTGCAGTGACTGACTCAGGGATGCGACGGCTGAGGAGAGCGACCCAAGTACTGCGTAGATCGCGCTGGGGTCGTCGATCGAACGGGTGGCGTGTGCCAGCGCGCGCAGTGCCTGCTGTGCGGCGTCGGCGTCAGAGGCCGGATTGCTGGGAATGGACATCAGCGCTCTAACTTCTTCTCGATGTTGGGTCGAAGTACAGGTGCGCATCACCTACGCTGGTCTGGACGGGCCCGCTAGGGCCTCTGTGGGCACGTCCGATGTGAGCGGCGACCCTCGTGCAGGGCGGTATGTGAGCCAGCCGAGTGCGGTTACCCAACCCGGAGATCCGTCGATGGATGCTGTGTGCGGCAAGGTCTGCTTTTCAACCCAGGCGAGCGCTGAAGTTGCGCTCCGCCGTCTACGTCGTCGCAACGCCGAGAGGGGGAGGAAGTGTCCAACGGGGTCGTACCTTTGCCGACCGTGTGGGGCCTGGCACCTGACGTCGAAGTCGACGTCGCAGAAGCCGCCTTGGTCGCGCAGAGTCTCAAACGGTCCGACATAGCGGCAGCGCCGCCGCGGAGAACGACTGAGCCTGCTGCCCCCACAACCGGCGGGTCTCACACGACGCCTGGATCGCGGCCTGCTCAATATCAGCGACCGCTCGCTCCAGCTCGTCGAGGTCTGGAGCGCTGACGGCGATCAGCCCGGTAGCGCGCAGGATGCCGTGACCGGAGGTGAGGTCGGCCTCTTGCTGGAGGACGTCGTTGTACTCGGCACTCTGCTGGGCGTCTTCGATCTGGCCGATCCGCTGACGCTGTGCGGCGTCGGAGATGTACTCGGTCTTCTTCTTGCGGATGTCGCGGGCGGCCTGGTCGGTGCGCATCGGTGTGTAGAGCAGGGTGAAGGTGCGACGGACCCCGGAGCCGAGGAGGACCGGGGCGAGAAAACCTGGGTAGACAAGCGAGCGTGGCCACTCGCTCACCCACAGCACACAGTGGTGCGCCGAATCGCTGCGCACGCTCGACCAGCTCTCGCTCACCGCGACCGGGCCGGCGGTGGCGAGATCGCGGCCGAGGTCCCCGTGCCGTTCCAAGGCGCCGGCTACTCCGGGGTCGTAGGCCGAACGGAGGATGACGGCGAGGTCACCTGGCTCCAACCAGTCGGATGGCGACAGGTCCGCTGCGCGCAGCGCAGCTGTCATGGTCGACATCTCCTGACGAAGGACGGCGGCCGCGCCGCGACTGCCTCCGCCAGCGGCCCTGATCGCTCGGCTCGCTGCCTTCATGTCGAGCGCAATCGAGACGGTGCTTGCGTGCCGCTCGCCGGCTGGCCCGGCTCGGTCGATGAGCTCTCCGTACGTCGTCGAGGTCCAGGAGTCGTTTTGGCTACCGTGTTGGGACCACCAGGCCGCAAGGCCCTTGCCCGAGTCGGGCAGCGTCCGCTCCATCACCTGCACCGACGCGATACGACCCGAGCGGCAAGCGGTAGCCAGGACACGTCCCCAACTCGTGACACGCCGCTGCTGTGCGAGGGGGTCGAGCAGGATGAACGCCGGGTGGGTGACGCCCACGACAGCGGTCAAGGTGGCCTGATGCGGATCGTGAATCATGACCGCGCCGCTCTCGACGTCTACCCATTGCCGCAGCCGTGCCGCATCGCCGGGAAGCGCCAGCGTCCCGGCTGGTCGGGGTTTGACGATGCGCCGCCGGAACAAGAGCTGTCCTCCGGTCAAGCGCCATCCCCAGCGGGCCACGATCGGGAGCCACTCGACGAGCTTGCGACCGCCCACGCTGACCCACGCCAGCGCCGCACACATCAGCAGGAGTGGCGCGACGTACAACAGGGACGCTCCGCCGCCGACGTAGAGCGAGACGACGAGGGCCATCGCTCCGATCCCGACGACGATGAGCTGCGAGCCAGACAGCCCGAGCAGTACGCCGCGCCGAGTCAGGCGGGAGAACTTCACCGGCGACAGTTCGTACTCGCCCACACCGGAAGACCGGGTGCTCATTTCGAGTCACCTCTTCCAGCACCGACCGGTGCCGAGACCGGATCGGCAACACGAGACGACATCGGGGCTCCGCCCGAAGGCGACGCCTGGTTGGCCGCCTCGGTCTGCTGTGACGCGGCCGCGCCGACGGCGCGCCCCATCTTGCCTCCCGCTGTAGCCGCTTCCTTGGCCACGACGACCCCTGCCGCGACCGCGCCACCGGCGCCGGCTGCGGCACCGCCCCCACCCACTGCTGCGCTACCGCCTCCACCAGACGCCCCAGCGCCTGCTGCGCCCGGTGCACCTGCGGCGCCACTGGTGGACGAACCCGATGGTGCTGCTGCTGGCGCCGGGCCGCCGCCACCCGAACCGGAGGATCCGCCTCCGTCGAGGACCTTCGACGGCCCTGACCCCGAGCCTCGCCCCATCGGGAGCGGCATCGGGCGGTTGATGGCCGACTTGGCCTCCTGCTCGGACGACATCGCGTGATAGGTGTCGAAGCCCATGAAACTGATGGCCTTGTAGGTCATGTACGGGGCGAACCCGGCCATGAGCATGAGTACGACGCCGGCGATCGGTTCGCTGATCGACTTCAGGTCACCATCAATAGGAGCGGACACCTGTGCGGTAGCGAGAAGGAAGATCACGACGAGGACGACCTTCGAAAGGATCAGGGCGATCACGAACTGTGCCCACTTGCCCGCCCACCCGCGGGTCTGAACCCAGCTCGACCCCGCAAGCGCGACGGGGGCGAACACGATCGCGATCAGCAAGAGCGCCTTGCGAATGAGCAGACTGATCCAGACAACAACCGCCGCGCCGATCGCCAACCCGGCGACAAAGATCGTCACGATGGCGCCCGCGCCCGGGGCTGCGATGCTGAGGCCACCGAGGCCGGCCGCGAGCAACGCGATCCGGTCGCCCATCTCTTCCATGTTGGTGCCGGCTGCATGGACAATGCCAATGCATAGCTGGTCGGTGAGTTCCAGAGCAGTCGCCAGGAGCGCGAGCGCCACGAAGGATCCGAGGATCGACTTGGCGAGGCCCAACAGTGCCCGCGACAGCGCAGCCGGCTCCCGGCGGACCATGCCGCCGATGACTTGGAGCATGAAGAAGCCGAGCGTCACGAAGACGGCGACGCCGAACAGGATGCTGTAGACCCGCGTGTACTCCTTGCTCGTGACGTCGACCAGCGTCGTGGTGTCGATGATCGCCCACACCGACTCGAACATCCACGCAGCCGCGCCTCCCATCGCTTGGGCGAGCCAGTCGAAGGGTGCCGTGACCAGGCTGCCAGCGGCATCTCCCGCGACGTCGCAGACGCTTGAGACAACTGGGACATCACATACGTCGACCATCGGGTTGATCTCCTCTCTTGGTCGGCTCAGACGGCCTGGCCGACGTTCCAGAAGAAGTTGACGAGGGCGACGGAGGCGCCGGTCACCACAGCGGCAGCCACCCCCACGAGGACGCCGAGCTTGCCGCGCCCAGCCAGGTGCGGGTTGGAAGAGTTTGCGCCGAGCGCCCACACGATCGCGGAGATCACCAGGGCCAGCACGGCGAGGATCAGTCCCACCGTCATGGAGGCCCCGACGATCCCGCGGAGCTGGCTGATGCCTGGCAGTCCGTTGGAGTTGGGGGAGATGTCGATGTCCTGGGGGAGCAGGTACGCGGACATGTGTGGGGCACCGAGCTTGATCACGATTCCTCCTGAGCGAGTGAGTGGTTCCTGCGGCTCAGGTGTCCTCCACACTCCACCGGAATAGGCGCGGTCGGGCATGCGGGATGGCGTCGGAAGCGAAGACTCCGAGGCCATTGAGATCAGCACCGACCCTCATCGCCTTGATCTCGACCGAGTGCACAGGTGGCCTTCCACAGATTGCATACGCGCGGGTCGTGACCGATCACGCGACCTTCGCTTGGCTCTGCGACGTGTACGTCGACCCGAGCCACCGCGGAGGCGGCTTGGGCTCGTGGTTGATCGACACGATCGTGTCGACGCTTGCGTCCCCGCACCTGAAGCGAGTTCTGCTCTCGACTCACGATGCGCATGACTGGCACGAACGCGTCGGCTTCGCGCCGTTGCCGCACTCGGAGCGAATGATGCTCCTGCCCGACGAAACCCTAGAGCGACTCACCGAGGCCAAGCAGCCAGTTGGCCCAAGCGAGCCCACCGCCGATGAGCACAGCTCCGCCGATCGCCACAAACAGCCCGGTCTTCGCCTTGGACGCTGCTTGCCAGCTTCCGCTCGAGGAGGCGATGGCCCAGGTCGCGGCACAGACCACGACCATGAGCACGGCGATGATGAGCCCGAAGGTGAGGAGTGCGCCGACGATCTTGCGGAGTTCGCCGGACGCCCCGACGGCGCCGAAGTCGGGGCCGACGAGGGGGAGCAGGTTGCGAGCTAGCGTCATGACGATCAGGTGTTAGTTCACGACCACGGTGAAGTGGAGGTGGTCGTAGTGGCCGCCGGTCACCCCGTTGGGATCGTGCATCCCGCCGCCGTCGTACGGCCGCCAGCCTTCGCCAGAGCGGGCTACGGACCAGATCTGGCCCTGCCAGATGAGGTACTCGACGCCGAGGGCCTCTGCGTTGTCCTTGAGCCAGTTGGTGACGCGCCAGCCGAGGTCGAGGGCGTCGCCGGCGGCCGCGGTGCCGAGGGCGTTGCCGAAAGTGCCGTCGCAGGCGCGCCCTAGGGGGTGTTCCGAGTCGTCGCCGGGCCGGCTGGCCCAACAGGCCCACGAGGTTGTGGGGAACTGGTCTCGAACTTGGGCGAGCACGTGGGCAGTTCGTTCGGTGATCTGCCCGTCGCTCGTGGGGTCGTCGACGAGTTGGTTGGGGTCGTTACCGGCGTACGACGATGCCGGACCGCCCGCAGTCAGCCCGCCGCAGCTCCCCTCAGAGGTCGCACCCTCAGCGGCTCCGCCAACATCGACGGCGCCGTGGGCGTCGAGCCATGGCACGGGATCGACCGGCGCCGAGTTCGCTCCACCGGGTCGAATCTCGAAGTGCAGGTGCGGTCCGGTGGAGTAGCCGGCCACGCCGATGTCGGCGATGTGCTGGCCGGCGGTGACGGCGTCGTCGACCTGGACGTGTATGCCGTCTGCGTACATGTGGGCATAGCCGGAGATCACATTCTGACCGTTGATGGTGTGCTCGATGAGGATCAGGTTGCCGTAGCCGGTGGCGGGGCCTGCAAACGCGACTCGTCCATCGGCCAGGGCGCTGATGGGGGTCCCGACGGGGGCGGCGTAGTCGACTCCGGTGTGAAGCTTGCGTTCGCCGGTGATCGGGTGGACGCGGATGCCGAAGTCGCTGGTCCTACTACACGTGCCCGGGGGGAGTGGGAACACGGTTCGCCCGGCTTCCGGCACCGCGGCCCCCGCGCCGGCCGAGTTGATGAGGGCAACGATGATCTTCTCCGCGACTGGTTCCCACCGCTCGTAGCGCTCGGGGAAGGCCGAGACCTCGACCGCTTGCGCTGCTGCGCCCTTGGAGAGGGAGCGCCAGTCGGGGATGTCGAGCAGTCCGCGGGGTGAGCCGCCGTTCGGACCGGTGGGGCCGCCGAAGAACGCGCGGGCCTGGTAGTCGGGATCCATGAGGTCGGCGATGCTGCCCCACCCGGTGCTGGGTCTCATCTGGAACAAACCGAGGCTGTCGTGGTCGCCACCGTCACCGTCATTGGGGTACGACGCGGACTCGGGGAGCGCAGCGGTGTTGGACAACATCAGCAGGCTCGACTCGGTCAGTGCGGCGATCAACGCGACCGCGACGCCATCGCGGCCAACGCCGTCGGTGCCACCCCCGATGTCGATGATCGTGGCGGCGTGAGTCAGTTGCCGGCGATCAAGCCGTACGTCGATGCCGTCGCTGGTGGTGGCCGTGAGCTGATCGGGTACCGCGCCGGCCACGAGGCCCGACGTACCGGCTGGCAGGCACGATGCTTGGGCCGCGGGGTTGAGCAGGACCCCCACCGCGAGCAGGAGACTCGCTGGCCCGAACGCGAGGACTACGACCCCGAGAATGATTGCCTTGCGCATCGCCGGTCAGTCCAGCGGAGCGTCGAGTCGCGACAGTCGCAGGAGGTGACACTCGGGGTACGACGGTTCGCAGACGAGGAAGACCGTGAACGCGACATCGTGAGCGCTTGTGACCGGTTGGCCCTCCCAGATTCCGGCGCGATGACGCACCCCGCGAATCGTGTACGCCGTGGTGCCAGGAAGCAGCCCGCCGGGACCGGCTTGCTCGACCACGGTCGGCCAGAGCTCGGGGACCTCGGCTGTGCTGACCTCGATCCACTGCCGGGTCTCGTACTGGCGGAGCTCCGCCCAGGCGACGCTCGTGGGCAGGTACCCGGCAACGTCAGCGCGCAGGCCGGCCGATGACTCCCCGGTGGGGTCGGCGACCGCAATCAGACGCTCGGTGAGCTCGTTGGGGTTGGTGGGCGCAGCGGTGTCCCAGGAGAAGAGCGCCTCGGCGACCAGCCGTGCGAACATCCCAGGGTCCGACTCCGGCTCCATCGGCACCAGTTCGATCCCAACGGGCTCCGGCGCGACGAGCACCGAGGCCGAGGCGGGGGAGTCCGACCTCCCGACAGCCGCCGTCGCGCTCCGGTCAGGTCCGCCGCCCAACAGGACGGAGGCCGTGATGGCACCGAGCACCAGCACGATCGCCGATGCGACAACGATGAGGCGACGCCGAAGGCGGTCGGTGGGAGCGGTCGAGGAAATCATGGGCACGCTTTCGGATCGAGGATCGAGGATCGGGGTCGCGGGGGACACGACTCAGGTGTCGGCCTGCTCCCGCACGAGGTCGACGGACTCAGCGAAGTTTTTGGTCTCGTCTAGGACCCGTAGGAAGAGGGCCCAGTCGTCGGCCTTGAGTTCGCCCGCGATCGCGGCGGTGTCGTAGTGCTTGGACCAGCCGTCGAGTTCGGCCCACATCAGAGCAAACGAGCGCACGGAGCGCTTGGCGTTGGCGGCTGCTGAGGCGCGCTTGGCCCGGTTCTCCTTGACCCGCCGCCTGTGGTCTTCTTGCGATTGGGCGAGGGTCTCTTTGGCCTGGGCGAGGATCTCCTCATCGGTCTCCGGCGGGGCGCTGAGCGTCGCGATCCGGACGGCGGCCTTGACCCTCTGATAGCTCGGGTCGACTCCGCCGCCGTTTCGGATGGCTTCGAGTTCGTCGGCCGCGATCTGGCGCAGCGGCGCGGATCGAGAGGCGTCGGCCGAGATCCGTTCAATCTCCGAGATCCGCTCGAGGACCTGATGGGAGTCCCTGCCAGTGATCACACGCGCAGCCTGGACACGGGCCTTGCCGGACGCGGTCTGCGGTGGTGTTGATTCAACACCACCGTGCTGACCTGCGGTTTCGTCGTTGTCCGCCCCGAACCGAGAAGCCGCCTGGCGGCGAGCCGCATCCTCGACGAGGAGCGCCTTCAACTCCCGATACATCGCTGCCGCCTCCATGGAGCTGAGCGGCTTGTGGGTGACGTTCTCGTCCTGTTCGGCGAGGAGTTGGCTCAGCGCGCCTGAGAGCCCGGTGCGGACCCAGACCCGCACGGTGTTCCATCCCAGCCGCTTCACCGCCTCGAGTCGACGTCGACCACAGATCAGTACGCCGTCGGGGTCGATCGTGACCGGCTGCAGCAGCCCGAGGCGTTGGATCGAGTCCATCAAAGGACGCAGGTCGCCCAGCTCGGTCCGATGCCGTACGCCGACGCGGATCGAGTCGACCTGGCGTTCGAGCTCGATATGACCGCCGTCAGACATGGCCGCCGCCTCCCGACTGGATGGCCGCGCCCTCGATGGCGTCGGCCAGATCCGTGTCGGCGAACAGCTCGTCGACCTGCTCGCCGATCAACAGACGCAACAAGATTCCGCGGCCAGCCGCGGTGGCCTTGTGATCTGGCCCGGGGTTGCCGAGGACTGCTCGCAGCACTGAGAGCCAGGAGGCTTGGTTGAGCTCCAGGAACGCTTTGGCTTCGTGGTCTCGGCGCAGCGACTCGTAGGCCGCGACGCGATCTCCGCTTCGGATGGCACGCGCGCAGATGTACTCCAACGCAAATCTGGCGGCATGCTCGGGCCAGCCCAGCTCGACGAAGAGCCCGACGGCGGTGTCGAGGGCCGTATAGGCGTTGGTCGGCTGCTCCTCATCGGTGCGCTTGGGGGCTTCGATCTCTTCGAGGTTGTCCGTGAACTGCAACGCCGGGTGGTAGTCGGCCAGCTCGAGATCCCGATCGCTGAAGCGCTCGGCGTCGTGAAATTCCGCGAGCGACTCACGCCGTGCTTGGTCAGAAGAGCAGAGCAGTCCTTGTGCGCGCGCCTCATAGATGAGGCTGAGCTGCACCGCGCGCGTCACCACAGCCCACGGGTCTTCGGCAACCCGGGCCGCTCGGGTGCGCATGACGTCGAAGGCAGCGACAGCCGCATCAGATGGTTGCAGGCCGTGCTTATGGGCCAAGCCTCCGTACTTGCCCATCGCATAGTCCATCAGGTCGCACGCCTCCTGGTCGTACTCCCAGGTCCTGTCGCCGCAGAAGTGCAGGCGCACGAGCAGCAGGCGCAAACCCCGGGGGGTCGCGAACGCCGGTTCGACGGTCATCGCGGTGGTCATAGCCCGAGCCCCTCGGTCGTGGTGACGCTCGGCGAGGCAACCTCGGGTCGCCCGATCGCTGTCCGAGTGATTCGCCGGCTAGCGCCGGTGGCGGCAGTTTGAGGCGTACGTCGTGCGCGCCGCGTCAGCTCGGACTGGAGGTCGATTCCTCGTCGGATCCACGGAGCACCGATAAGTGTCGGGAGCTCGCTGGGGCGGACCCAGGCCACACTCGGACGGGAAGCCGCGGGAGCAGAAGTGGTCGTCGTGCCCGGCAGCGAAGGGTCGCGGTGAATCGCCAACGCCTCGACGGACTGCTCCAGACCAGCGGGTATCGCGGGTTTTTGCAGCGTGCGATCGTGGCGGCGCTCGTAGGGCTCGGGGGTGTTCACAGGCGCACACCCTCAATCGTGTTCGTAGGGCGCGCGGAGATCGTTGATCCAAGTCGGGTTGCGGTCCGGTACGCCGATTGGATCGTCGTCTTGGCCTCACGCTCTGAGAGGCCGGCCGAGCAGGCCGCCTCGGTCAGGAGTGACGTGGCGGCGTTGAAGTCGTGGCCTTCCTCGGCCATCCGGCAGGCGGCCCAGAAGAGGCTGCGGTTGCGACCTCCTTCGAGGCGGGAGGCGACATAGGCGGCGAGCCTGTCCGGTCGCGCCCCAACCGGCGGCAGGTCGACCGGTCGCTGCCTTGGACGTGGAGGGTCGAGGAACGTTCTGAGCCTCGCCGCGTCGACCGACCGCGGGTCATGATGCCGGGCGACGGCGATGTGTCGATAGGAGCGGCTGGCCCCGTCATCTGTGGTGACACGTGATGGCGCGACGATGATGTAGCCACCATCTCCGCGGAAGTCGATGTGCTTGCCCGGGACTTGCCACGAGCGCTGCTCTCCGTCAGCAGGGAAGTAGGCGTGCGCGCCACCTGACGGTGTGCGCACAAGCCAGATCCAGCCGTTAACGAGACCGGCACGTCGGGCCTCCTCGAAGTATGCGAAGCCAGTCCCCGCCGAGTGCACGTCAACGTCGACCACGTCTACCCCAGAGACCGGGCCGGTCGGGACCCCGATGTTGGCGTCGGGCCAGCGGTTCCACCACGACCCGACAGTGGCTGGGTCCGTGCTGGCCTCCAGAAAGCCGTGCGCTGTCAGTGGCCGTTTGCCGCCGGGCGTGCACGGGAAGACCGGTACGCCGTGGGCGGCGAGGTCGTTGGCCGCCGAAGGCAGATCTCGTGCTGCGGCGAGCTTTCGAATCAGGTTTGGGCTCCAGCGATCTGAAGACTTAGACGGTGGTGGCGGGATGTTCATGCCCATAACTGTCCTCAGCCTGCGCACCAACGAACGCCCCTCCAAACGTCGCCCGTCCTAGGAGGGGCGATAGGAGGGGCGAAGGGTCCGACGAGCGTTCCCGCAGGTCAGCGGCCGCCCGTCCGAAGGTCGGGAAAGTTTCGGACTCGCGCAAAATTGCCTCGTTCGTCGCGAGTCGAGGCACGGCGATCCGACTTCGTCGGCGCAGACGCGTCGGCACTGCTGGTCGCAGGGACGCCGCTAACGTCGTCGTCCTGACCCACGACCGGTCCTCGCCGACCTGAAGACCACGCGCTCACAGGTGCGGGGTCCGCACCATGCTCCTGCCCCACTCCACGCAGTTGCCAAGTTCGCCAGGCTGGACCCCACTGCGATGAGCGAGTTCGGATCTTCTGGAGATGGCGGCGCTTTGTGCATGTCTCGGGTGCGCGCGGTGCGGTGCCTCAGATGCGCCGTTGGTCGGGGCCGTTCGTGGTGCGGCCCGGCAGACCTCTACGTATGGCCGCGACGGCGCGTTCGGCGGCTTCCAGCGCGCCCTCGACGTGGCCGGGATAGGCGGTCGCCGTCTCGGTCGCGGCCCAGTGCAGTCGCCCGTCGAGGCCCGGCCGCTGGTAGCCGCGGTGGCCAAAGAGTCCGTAGTCGACAGGTTTCGGGGCGGTTGATCCGGATTCAACAATCCTGGGAACCGGGCTTGTCCACTTTTCGGTGCTCCAGTTCGCGATCGTGATGTGCAGCGGGTTCGACTCTTGTGGACCGAACAGCCGGGTGAGCTGGTCACGCAGGGCTCGCTCCGCATCGGCCCTGATGAGTGAAGCGGGGGCAAACCCGAACAGGGCGGCTGGGTACCCCTCGGGGCCAGACATGTCGTGGATCTCCTGCATCGGACCGCGTCGGCTCGCTGCGGCACCCGCGAGGCCGTCACGTCGCCAGAACGGCTCGGTGTAGACCGCGACGATCTTCACTACCTGGCCCATCCATACCGGCGTCGCAGCAGCCAGCCGGATCAGCTCAGGCGGCAGCTCGGCTGGGAGCTTGATGGTGTCAACGGCGGTAGCTGGGGGGACGGCGAGGACCACGTGACGCGCTCGCCAGGTGCGTCCGCGAGCCGTGACGTCCACCGTGGTCGCCTGGCTCGCGCTCATCGACGCTGCGGCCAGCGAGATCCTCTCGACCGGGTGGTCGAGGCGAAGCGTGCCCGCGGGCAGCCCTGCGGCCAAGGCGTCGGTCAGACAGGCCGCGCCGCCGGCGTAGCGGTAAGACGCTGAGTCGATCATATTTCCGGCGTAGCGCTGAACGCCGCTCATGTCCTCCACGATCGTGTCGCCGACCAGGTGCTGAGAGAACGTGGCCACGCCGAAGCGCTCGGTCAGCGCGCGAACCCGGCGCTCGCCGTCCCAGAACCACGTGGCTCCCAGGTCGAGCGGCGTGCTGAGGAGCCGACCGCCGGTGCGTTGGCGAGCCTCCAGGACAGCTACGTCCATGTCCAAGCGGGTCAATGCATCGGCAACCGCGAGGCCGCTGACGCCGGCGCCGATGATCACGACGTCGACCGATGTCGGTTCGTGGCAAGCTCGATCGTCCTGGTGCTGGTGGTCCGAGTCCTGCTCGTGTGGGTCAGTCACCGGCGGTGAACGCGGTCGTAGAGAGCACCTTCAGGGCTGCTGGAGGGTCACGGCGCTCGCGTCCTCGGCGAGTGGCCTGGGGCCCGGCCGCATCGTGTTCGCGGTGACACATCGAGGCTCTCGTTCCTCCTACGTCGTCGGCAGGTGATCGACGCGACCAGCCCATGTTGATTCTCTACGAGAACGCGCGGGGACTCGAACCCACCGTGCGCGCTGGCCTCAAGAAGAGTGAAGTGGCTGAGGTCGCACCACCAGGAGCCAGGTAAGCCCAGCGAGTACCACCCCGTGCGCGGAGGCCAGCGCCTCGACCATGGTGTCCCAGTCGCGGACACAACGGACAGTCACGCACTACGGGCAGCGCCCGCGGTGGACTCGGCGGACAGGCCCCAGTTGGGTGTAAGCAGCGGCGACGACAACCACCAGTCCCGCTTGCGCTCATCATTGGAGCCGCTCGGCGCGCACCCTCTCTGACTGGTCGTCTACACCAGAGTGCGCCAGTAGTCCCAGAACTGGATTAGCGCGGCGACAACGAAACCGAGGTACCAGAACGTCAGCACTAGGTATCTCACCGACCATACGGCGCTGCCGACACGGCTCGTGGCCGGCAGCGACCGCGCGGCTAGCAGCGCGGTCCACACGAAGATCGGCAGCGTCACGGTCCACACCACCATGCACCATGGGCAGAGGGCCCCGATGCGGTACACACTCTGGAAGGCGAGCCAGTGGACGAAAACGACTCCCAGCAGCGCGCCTCCGGCCAGGCCGACGACCGTCCACTGGGGCAGGCGCACGCCGCCGGCCACCAGGACGCCCAGGGTGACGACGACTGAGAAGGCCATCAGCCCGATCACCGGGTTGGGGAAACCGAAGACCGACCCCTGGTCGGTCACCATGACGGTGCCGCACGACAGGATCGGGTTGAGATCGCAATCAGGAATGAACGTCGGATCCTCGAGGATCTTGTACTTGTCGATCGCCAGCGAGAGCGAGCCGTAAAGCCCTGCCCCGCCGAGCACCACCAGGAGCCAGCCGTGCAGCCGGGTCATCGGGCTCGAGGGACTGGACTTTGCTTGCGGCCAGGTGTGGGGCCTGTCGGCCCCAGCGTCACCGGCGTCCTCGGCGTAGGCGGTCGTGCTGGCAGTCATCAGCGCGTCACGAGGTCAGGGCTTGGTCGACGGCCTCGGTGATGGCCTCTGACGTGGTGTCGACCTTCTCGCCGTTGACGAGAACGGTGGGGGTCCCCGCGAAGTCTGGCTCGCCCGTCGCGGTCACCGTCGTCGAGGTGACCCAGTCGGCGAAGGCGCGGTCATCTACGCACGTCTCGACGTCATCAGCGCCGGCGTCCTCGGCGATCGCGACGAGGTCGGAGTCGGGCAGTCCGGCCCCGCCCTCGGGCGGCTGCTGCAGGAACATCTGTCGGTGGAACTCCTTCCACACGTCGGTGCCGGCGGTGTCGATCACGCAGGCCGATGCGTTGAGCGCCCTGCTGGAGTAGTCGGTGGTCGAGGCACGGTCGAGGAAGGCGATGCCGCGGTACTCGACGTTGACGTCGTCCCCGGACGTGTAGCTGTCGAGTTGCTCGCCGAACCCGGCCTCGAACGACTGGCACGCGGGGCACTGGAAGTCCTCGATCACCTGCACGGTGACCGGGGCCTCAGGGTTGCCGACGACCACGGAGCCGTCGTCGGTGACCGAGGCGGGCGGCGTGCCGGCGGCAACTGCGGCGTCGTCGGAGCCCTGGAGGGCGATCACGGTGCCGCCCATCACGGCAGCGACCACGACGACCACCACCGCAACCTGGGCGAGCATGACGTTGCGGCGGCGCCGCTTGTCGGCCTCGAGCACCTGGCGGGCGGCTTCGGCGCGGGCGGTCTTGGCGGATTTTTCAGAGTTCCGGGATCCGGGGCTCAATGTGGCGCCTTTCAGGTGGCAGAGCAGCACGCTCTGCAAAGTGGGGATGTCAGACGCGCGAGAGCGACTCGATGTCCTCGTGGAAGTGGGTGGTCATGGCGGGGGTGACGGTGGGGCGCATGCGGGCGATGACGTCGAGGTAGTCCTGTTCCGAGGCCTGACACCGCGTGCCAGTGTCGACCGAGCACTCGAATGTCGCCTGGGCAACCGCGCGTGCGGCGTGTGCGATGTCGGCTGGTGTGAAGTTCGCGCTTGCGCGGACGATGGTCTCGAGCGGCGCGGTCGTCGTGGCAGCGGTCAGGTGTGTGGCCCACATCGCCGCCCTTGCCGTCTCATCGGGCGGGCCGACCGGGATTACGTAGTCGAAGCGGCCATGACGCAGGAACGCGCTGTCGAGAAGTCGCAGTGAGTTCGTCGCGCAGATGAGTAGCCGCCCAGAGCCCTCTCGAAAGGACACCAACGCCTTCAGCAGCTCGTTGACGACAGCAACCGAGGTGCCGGGGTGCTCCCGCGCTGCCGCGATCTCCTCGACCTCGTCGATGAACACGACTACGTGATCGAGCTGGGCGATCTGTGTGAACACCTCGTTGATCCCCGCGGCGAGGCCGCCTTCGGTGCCGACGAGGCGCGAAGGGAACAACTCGAGGAAGGGCCATGCGAGTCGGCTGGCGATGGCACGGGCGAAAGTCGTCTTGCCCGTCCCTGGGGGACCGAAGAGAACGACTGCGCGGGGCGGCTCGACACCATGAGCCTGTGCCTGTTCTGGGCGGGCGAGGGGGAGCACGAGGCGTCGTTCGATCATCGTCTTTACCTGCGTCATCCCAGCAACCGCGTCCCACAGTCCTGACGGGGGGACGACGCCACCGAGGTCGTGGAGGGTGCGGGCGGATTCGGGATCGATGCTCTCGCTCTTCTCGAAGAGGGAGAGCCCCGGCCGGTGTACGAATCCGTTGTTGAGGAACGCTGAGGTGCCTGTCTCGTCGGAGGGCAGTAGCGCCCGTAGTCGACGGATACCCATCGACACGAGGCGTTGCTCGAGGTCGGACAGGAGGGAGGTGCCGAGGCCCTGTCCGCGCCACTCAGGGTGAAGCGCGAGCCGGACGATCCACGCCTGGTCGTCGTACACATGGGAGACCGCAGCGCCGACAACGCGACCCTCACCTATGGCCAGGACTGCCGGGTGCCTCGACGTGGTCGCACTCACCACATCAGCTAGTGGGAAGACCGGCAGCTCGTGGGTCGTCGACGAGGCGTCGTCGAGCCGGACGAGATCCTCCAGGTCCTCGGGCACGACGCCACGCAGCTGCCACCTGCTCATGGCGTTTCCGGCTTGTCGTGGCGGTCGGCTGCGATCGTCTCGCGGAGGTGGTCTTCGCGGCCCTCCATGTCGGGGGCGTCGGCGAACTTGCCGTCACGAGCAGCGGTGTTCTCGTCGAGCTCGATGGCCGCGATCTCGGGGTGGTGCAGGTCGAACGCGGGCGACTCCGAGCGGATCCTCGGGATGGAGTGGAAGTTGTGCCGCGGCGGCGGGCAGCTCGTGGCCCACTCGAGCGAGCGGCCCCAGCCCCACGGGTCGTCGACCTCGACCAGGGGTGCCCGGCGCGAGATGTAGACGTTGTAGAGGAACGGCAACGTCGAGGCACCGAGCAGGAAAGCCCCGATCGTGGAGATCTGGTTGAGCCCGGTCCATCCGTCGCTCTCCAGGTAGTCGGCGTAGCGACGCGGCATGCCCTCGACACCGAGCCAGTGCTGGACCAGGAAGGTCGTGTGGAATCCGACGAACAGCAGCCAGAAGTGGACCTTGCCGAGCCGCTCGTCGAGCATCCGGCCGGTGAACTTGGGCCACCAGAAGTAGAAGCCGGCGAACATCGCGAACACGACCGTGCCGAAGACGGTGTAGTGGAAGTGGGCCACGACGAAGTAGGAGTCGGAGATCGCGAAGTCGAGCGGCGGGCTCGCCAGGATGACGCCGGTCAAGCCACCGAAGAGGAAGGTGGTCAAGAAGCCGACGGAGAAGAGCATTGGAGTGTCCATGGAGATCGATCCACCCCACATGGTCCCGATCCAGTTGAAGAACTTCACCCCCGTCGGGACCGCGATCAAGAACGTCATGCCGGCGAAGAAGGGCAGGTTGACCGCCCCGGTGACGAACATGTGGTGCGCCCACACCGCGACCGAGAGGATCGCGATGCCGAGCGTCGCGCCGACCAGACCGACGTAGCCGAAGAGGGGTTTGCGACTAAATACCGGGAGGATCTCGGTCACGATGCCGAAGAACGGCAGGGCGATGATGTAGACCTCGGGGTGGCCGAAGAACCAGAACAGGTGTTGCCACAAGATCGCACCGCCGTGCGCGGTGTCGAAGACGTGCGCACCGAACTGGCGGTCGGCCTCCAACGCCAACAGCGCGCCAGCAAGCACAGGGAACGCGATGAGCACCAGCAGGCTGGTGACCAGGACGTTCCACACGAACAACGGCATCCGGAACATCGTCATCCCGGGGGCACGCATACAGATGATCGTGGTGATGAAGTTGACCGCACCCAAGATCGTGCCCAGACCCGACAACCACAGGCCCATGATCCACAGATCGCCACCCACGCCAGGTGATCGGATCTCCCCGGACAGCGGCGTGTAGGCGAACCACCCGAAGTCTGCAGCCCCGCCCGGGGTCAGGAACCCAGCGATGACGATCAATGCCCCGAACAGGTACAGCCAGTAGGCGAACATGTTGAGCCGCGGGAACGCGACGTCGGGAGACCCGATCTGGATCGGCATCATCACATTGCCGAATCCGACGAACAGCGGCGTCGCGAACAGCAGCAGCATGATCGTGCCGTGAATCGTGAAGAGCTGGTTGTAGAGCTCGTCGTTGACGACCTGACTACCCGGGAACGCCAACTCCGAACGAATCAGCATCGCCATCAGGCCCGCGATCAAGAACATCACGAACGACGTGACGAGATACAGCTTCCCGATGAGTTTGTGATCAGTCGTCGTCAGGATCGTGACCAGCTGACGCCCCAGCGGCTTACGCGGCTCCGGGATCCTCGTGGTGGACGGCGGTGGAGCGGTGGTCGTCATGAGGACTCCTCAGAGCGGGCGTGAAGGAATGGGAGTTCAGGAGTGGGGGAGTGATGTATCCGCGATGATGTCGACGAAGCCGCCTCCGTTGACAAGGTCGTTGAATCCCAGATCGCCCATGAGCTGGATCGCCTGCCCGGCGCGGTTGCCCGAGGCGCAGTAGACGACGTAGCTCTCGTCGCGGGGGAGCTCGCCGACCAGCGTCAGGAAGTCGGGGTCGCTGAGGTCGATGTTGGTGGCTCCGTCCAGGTGGCCGCTATCGAACTCCTGGGGCGTGCGTACGTCGAGGGCCACGGCGCCGCCGTTCAGTGCGGCTTCGACGTTGGCCGGGCTGATGATGACGTCGGGCTCGATCGAGGCCTCTGTGGACCCTTGATTCTCGTCGATTGCGGGGGACGCTTCGGCAGTCGCTGTCGAGGTCGCTGCTTCTGGGGTGGAGGCGCGCAGCCCGTCGATGCTCTGCCACGCGGTGTAGGCGGCGACCAGAATGAGGAGGATGGCGAAGCCGCGTTTGAGCTGGGCTGCCGGGAGGCGGTCGGCAACTCGCTTTCCGGCCAGGGTGGCGACCATTGCGGCGAGCGTGAAGGGCACGATGACGGCCCAGTCGAAGTTGACGGTTCCGGCGCGCGAGACGAGCGAAGTGGCGGAGTTGAGCGCAACGATCATCAGCGAGGTGCCGACCGCTTGCTGGATCGGGAGGCGCAGCACGAGCACGAGCGCCGGCACGACGACGAAGCCGCCGCCCACACCGAAGAATCCGGTGAGGAGACCAACGCCTAGCGCGACCGCGACGATGTTGACGGGGGAGAGTCGCGTCGCAGCAACGGTCCGCGTGGCGCGTGCCTCCAGCACTGACGTGCGTGCGGATGGTGTCGCGCTGCCCAATCTGCCCTGGTGGCCGTGAGGGTCCGCCGGCTCGGCGGACGAGCGAGAGTCCGGCGTTGTGTCGCCGGCGGTGCTTGACGAGCGGGTACCGAACATCGCGACGGCGGCGATGACCATGAGGCCCGAGAACCCGAGTAGCAGGATGTTCTCGTCGACTCGGTGATTGAGGTAGCTGCCGGCGAAGGTGGCCGGGAACCCGACGAGCCCGAAGGTGAGGCCGAGGCCCCAGCGCACACCTTTGGCCTCCAGGTACGAAAGCACGCCGACGCCTGCGGTGAGGCCGACGATGACCAGGCTGCTGGTCGTAGCGTCTTGACCCGACTGACCGACGATGTAGACAAGTACGGGGACCGTGAGGATGGCCCCACCCCCACCAAGCCCACCGAGCACAGCACCGATGACAAAGCCCAGCAGAACGATCGCGAGAAGGTCCATCAGACGGTGCCCGGCTGCCCGGCGTGGTCGACCAGGGGCAGTCCGGCTTTGCTCCAGGCGAGCATGCCGCCGTCCATGTTGACGACGTCGTGCCCGACCTGGGCGAGCTCGACTGCGGCCTTGCCGGAGCGGTTGCCCGAACGACAGACGGCAACGATCGGGACGCCGACGCCGATGGAGGCCGGGTCGAGCTCGCCGAGGGGGACGTGAACGGCACCGTCCATGCGGCCAGCCTCCCACTCGTCGAGCTCACGCACGTCGAGCATCAGCGCGCCCTGAGTCGCGAGCTCTGCTGCCTCGTGGACGGTGACTAGGCGGATGTTCGTCATGAGGATCCTCGTTGGCTGGTGAGTGGAGGGGGAGTCGGGCGCCGGGTTTGGGTGCATGGGCTAACGCGCGCCGGCAGGATGGGAGCGGTCAAATACGGTGACCAAGGGTTGATCGGGGCGGCCCACATCGGTCACGAAGCTGAAGCGGTCACCTCGGACGACTGTCTGGCGCCACTCCACCGGTTGACCGCGCAGCTCACCGGTGCGCTCGATGGAAAGGGCGGCGGTGCCGGACGGCATGTCGAGGAGAAGGCGCTCGGCGGCGGTCGGGACCAGGGCGCGGACCTGCTCGCGACCTCCGGTCAGACGTACGTCGCAGCGGGTGTCGAGCTCGGCATAGAGCGAGGTCTGAGTGAAGTCGGCGTCGAGCAGCGGCGCCGCGATCCTGGCCGGGAGCCAGGCTCTGTCCATGGCAAGCGGCTCGCCGTCACTGAGCCGGATCCGCTCCAGGTAGATCAGTGGAGTGGACTCCTCCAGGCCTAGACGCGACGCCACGGTGCCGTCGGCGCGTGCGTCGAGTGCCCGGACGATGCTGGTCTGCCGGTGCCCGGCGGCCTCGACGGAGGCGAAGAGGCTGTAGAGCGCGCCCTGGGGCTGGGCGATCTCGCTGGCGGCGACCTTCGGGGCGCGACCTCGGGAGGCCTCGACGAGACCTGATTGGCGCAGCCGGCGCAGCGCTTCGCGCACGGTGTGGCGGCTAACGTCGTACTGCTGGACCAGGGTCATCTCGCCCGGGAAGGAGTCTTGAAACTCACCCGAGCGGAGTCGCCGTTCGATGTCACCCTGGATCTGCGCCCACAGCGGCAGGGCGCTCGATCGGTCCACCGGCGAGTGGGGAGATCCAGGTCGCATTCGACTGCCTTCACTACGTCAGAGGACGGGGGTCTTGTCCGGACACCTTCGGAGGTCTATGGTCGCTAATGTACGTACATCCGCAACAGTCCGCAAGGAGCATCCATGATCCACGTCGAAGTGCTCGACACCAGCGACCTGGGCGACCGCAGTTACGTCGCCCACGATGGAGAGCAGGCGGTCGTCATCGATCCACAGCGTGACATCGACCGTGTCGAGCAGGTGCTGGCTGATCGATCACTGCGGTGCGTGGCCGTGCTCGAGACGCACATGCACAACGACTACGTGACCGGAGGGCTCGAGCTCGCACGGCGAATGGACGCCCACTATGTCGTCAATGCCGACGACCCGGTCCAGTTCGAGCGGGAGGGGGTCAGCGATGAAGATCAGCTCACGTTCGGAACGATGCGCATCACGGCGCTCGCTACGCCAGGGCACACCGTCACCCATCTGTCCTACTTCTTCGAGGACGTCGCCGGGGTCGCTGATCCCGGGCCGGCCGCGGTCTTCACCGGCGGGTCCCTGCTCTACGGCTCTGTGGGTCGCACCGACCTCGTTGACGTCGCTCGTACCGACGAGCTCACCCGTGCTCAGTTCCACTCGGCGCGGCGCCTGGCCGACCTGCCCGACGACGCGCGTGTGTTCCCGACCCACGGGTTCGGCAGCTTCTGCTCCTCAGGGTCTGCCGCAGGCGGGGACTCCTCGACCATCGCCGACGAGCGATCGCGCAACGACGCACTCACCGCGGCGGACGAGGACAGCTTCGTCGCCACCCTCATCGCAAACCTGACCGCCTACCCGGCCTACTACGCGCACATGGGGCCGCGGAACCTCGAGGGCCCCGGCCCGGTCGACCTGAGCCTTCCGGAGCTCGTCGACGCCGAGCAGCTGCGCAAGCGCCTGGACGCCCGGGAGTGGGTCGTCGACCTGCGCGACCGGATGGCCTACGCCGCCGAGCACCTCGAGGGCAGCATCGGGATCGAGCTGAGCAACCAGTTCTCGACCTACCTGGGCTGGCTCATCCCGTGGGGGAGTTCGTTGACCCTCATCGGCGAGTCGCCCGAGCAGGTCACCGAGGCGCAGCGACAGCTGGTGCGGATCGGCATCGATCGTCCGGATGCTGCTGCCATCGGAGGCCCGGCCGATCTGAGCGCGGGCGACGACGTCGAGCGCTACGACGTCGCTACGTTCGCTGACCTGGCCGACCTCACCGACGCCGCGAGGGCCGAGCTCACCGTGCTCGACACTCGACGCGACGACGAGCGGGCCGCTGGATCGATTCCCGGCTCTGCGCACATCCCGCTGCACGCGCTGCTCAAGCGCCTCGACGAGGTGCCTGACGGGCCGCTGTGGGTCCACTGCGCCAGCGGCTTCCGCGCCTCGATCGCCGCGAGCCTGCTTGCCCGCGCCGGCCACGACGTGACCCTCATCGGCGACGAGTACGCCAAGACCGCCGCGCTCGGCCTCGCCTGACACGTCCGTTCCACCAGACCCGCACTCAACGAGGAGCACGACCATGGGCACCGACCAGCACTTCACTGTTCTCGTCATCGGCGCCGGCACGGCCGGCATCAGCGTGGCCGCTCGGCTGCGCAGCAAGGGCGTTGACGGCATCGGGATCCTTGATCCCTCCGAGACCCACCACTACCAGCCGTTGTGGACGCTCATCGGCGGCGGATGTGCGCCTGCCGAGGCGGCGCACCGCCCGATGGCCGGTCTGATCCCCAAGGGCGTCGACTGGGTACGCGCTGCGGCCACCGGGATCGACCCGGAGGCCAAGCAGGTGACGACGGCCACCGGGTCGACGATCGGCTACGACTACCTCGTGGTTTGCCCGGGCATTCAGCTCGACTGGGGCAAGATCCCCGGGATGGCGGACGCCCTGGCCGGCACCACGCACGTGTCGAGCAACTACGACTTCGACCTGACCGCACGCACCTGGAGTGGGATCCAAGCCCTGAAGTCCGGCACTGCGGTGTTCACCATGCCCTCAGCGCCCATCAAGTGCGCCGGCGCGCCGCAGAAGATCGCCTACCTGGCTGCCGACTACTGGCGCCAGCAGGGCGTCCTCGATGCGATTCGCGTCGTCCTGGTGCTCCCCACCCCGGGCATGTTCGGCGTGCCCGTCTTCGCCCAGGAGCTCGAGCGCGTGGTGGAGAAGTACGGCATCGAGGTCCACAAGAACAGCGAGGCCGTCGAGATCGACGGTCCCGGCAAGACGGTGGTGGTGGCCGACAACGCCGCGGGCACCAAGGAGTCGATCGACTTCGACTTCATGCACGTCGTGCCGCCGCAGTCGGCCCCGGACTGGATCAAGGCGACGCCGCTCGCCGACCCCGCCAACGCCGGGGGCTACATCGAGGTCGACAAGAACTCCATGCAGCACACCCGCTACCCCGACGTCTTCGCCCTCGGCGATGCGGGCTCTACCCCGAACTCCAAGACCGGCGCCGCGATCCGCAAGCAGGCCCCGGTCACGGTGGACAACCTGGTGGCGCAGATGGCGGGCAAGCCCCTCCCGGCGTCCTACGGCGGCTACGCCTCCTGCCCGCTCACCACGGCTCGCAACAAGATGCTGCTGGCCGAGTTCGACTACACCATGGAGCCCGCGCCGTCGATCCCGGTCATCGACACCACCAAGGAGCGGCGCGACATGTGGTACCTCAAGCGCTACGGGCTCCCCGCGATGTATTGGAACCTCATGCTCAAGGGTCGCGCCTGACGAGCACCGCAGTCGATCGACCGGTCGGCCACGCAGGTCAGAAGGGAACTCGGCCCTCGTCAGCGCTGCACGCCAGGTGCAGGATCCGCCGCAGCACGCAGACCCAGGAGCGTGTTGCGCTGCTCGTGAGTGATTGGTCGCGCGCGTGCGTCTCAACGGTGATCTCTGCCATGCGCCCATTTCAGCAGACGTGCCCTTCCCTGGCTGTGAGGTCTCAGACCCTGATCGCTCCCACCACTAGGAAGTAGTCACCCCATGCCGCTGATGGACCTCGGTTACGCGCTGATCGAGCGCGAGCCCGCGGGGCTCCTACCCGCACGCGAGCAGATGGCGCTCTCCCTCGGCTGGCACATCGTGCTCGCCTGCTTCGGGGTGGCCTTCCCCGCGATGATCTTCGTGATGCACTGGCGCGGGGTCTATCGTGACGACGCCACCGCGATGACCCTGGCAAAGCGATGGGGCAAGGTCGCTGCGGTCCTGTTCGCGATCGGTGCGGTGTCCGGCACGGTCCTCAGCTTCGAGATGGGGCTGCTGTGGCCAGGTCTCATGGGCACCTTCGGCGATGTCATCGGCCTGCCCTTCGCCTTCGAGGGTCTGTCGTTCTTCGTCGAGGCGATCTTCCTCGGGATCTACCTCTACGGCTGGGGGAGGATCCCCCCCAAACGGCACTTGCTGATGTTGGTGCCGATGGGTCTCTCGGGGGTGGCCGGCACGTTCTTCATCCTCTCGGTCAACTCCTGGATGAACGACCCCACGGGGTTTCGGATCGTCGACGGCGAGGTGGTCGACATCAACCCGTGGGCGGCGATGTTCAACGACCAGGTCTGGTTGCAGTTCCTGCACATGTGGGTGGCTGCATTCATGGTCGTCGGCTTCGTCGTGGCGGCCGTGTACGCAGTCGGGATGCTTCGTGGTCGTCGCGATCGCCACCACCGACTGGGCTTCACCGTGCCGTTCGCGTTCGCATCGGTCGCCGCAGTCGCGCAGCCACTCGTGGGGCACTTCTTGGGTCTTCGCGTCGCCGAGACGCAGCCGGCCAAGTTGGCGGCGTTCGAGCTCGCCACCGAGACGGAGAGCCCCTCGCCGCTGCGGATCGGTGGGCTTCTCATCAATGGCGAGGTCCGCTTCAACTTCGACATCCCGTACCTGGGCTCGATCATTGCCCGCAACTCGTTCACCGAGCCGGTGCAGGGCCTCGACACCATCCCGCTGGAGAACCAACCGCCCATCAACCTGGTGCACTTGGCCTTCCAGGGCATGGTCGGCATCGGGACGTTGCTCGCCCTCGCCGCCGTCGGCTACTGGGTGCTGCGCCGACGCGGCCACGACCTTGTTGACCACAGGTGGTGGCTGCGATTCGTTGCCCTCGCCGGCCCGCTGGCTGTGATCGCCCTCGAGCTGGGCTGGATCGCCACCGAGGTCGGACGCCAGCCCTGGGTCGTCTACGGCGTCATGCGTACCTCCGAGGCCGCCGGCGAGAACTCAGGGCTGTGGTGGCTGCTCGGCTCCACGATGCTCCTCTACGGTGCCATGACTGCTGGTGCCCTCATTGTCCTGCGCTCGATGGCGCGCCGCTGGCGCGAGGGCGAGGAGGACCTCCCGAGCCCTTACGGCCCGCAGCTGGCCGACGCCGATCGGGCCGGCCGATGACCCTCCCACTCATCGTCGCGGCCGCGATGTTCGTCGGCATCCTGGCCTACGCCCTCTTCGGTGGGGCGGACTTCGGCTCAGGCTTCTACGACCTCACCGCCGGTGGATCGCGTAAGGGGGCCGCGCTGCGCACGCAGATCGACCACAGCATAGGACCGGTGTGGGAGGCCAACCACGTGTGGCTGATCTACGTCCTGGTGATCTGGTGGACGGCGTTCCCGTTGGCGTTCGCGTCGACGATGAGCACCCTGATCCTGCCGATGCTGCTGGCACTGCTCGGGATCGTGCTGCGCGGCGCATCCTTTGCCTTCCGCAAGTACGCCGCCACTCTGGGGCAGGCACGCCTCTTCGGCGTTGTCTTCGCTGGATCGTCACTCATCACACCGTTCTTCCTCGGCGCCGTCGTCGGAGCCATCGCATCCGGTCGGGTGCCGGCCGAGGGGAGGGGCGACCTCGTGGACAGCTGGGTCAACCCGACCTCGATCGTGGGCGGCACCGTTGCCGTCGGCACCTGCGCGTTTCTCGCAGGAGTGTTCCTCGTGGCCGACTCCGCCCGTGCCGGGGCACACGACCTGGAACACCGGCTGCGGCGTACGACGATCGGTGTCGGGCTCGTTACCGGGGCGATCGTGCTCGGCGCGCTGATCCCGCTTCGCGACGACGCGCCGACCTTGGCCGACGGGTTGGCTGGCCGGGCGGCTCCGCTGGTCGTGATCTCGGCGGTCGCTGGTGCGGCCACCCTCGTCTTTCTGTGGAGGCGCTCCTACTTGGCGGCGCGGATCGCTGCCGTCGGGGCGGTCGCGTCCGTCGTGACCGGGTGGGGCGTGGGTCAGTACCCCTGGCTCCTCGTCGACCAGGTGCGGATCGAGGACGCTGCGGGGGCCGATGCCACGCTCGAGGCGCTCTTGGTGGTCGTCGGACTGGCCGGGGTGATCGTGGTGCCGGCGCTGGTCTTTTTGTACCGGCTCACGCAGACGGAGCCGTGGACGACCAGCAACCACTGAGATGCTGGTCCCGCACATCCACCACGTGGTGCGGACGACCACCAAGGGAAGTTGATGAGCCCACTTGTTGATTCGGTCGAGCTGGTCGTGGATGAACGGGCTCGTGCTGTTGCGATCGCATCCGACGTGACGAGCGTGCGTACCCTGACGGGCGACCCGTGGGCGCAAGGGCGGAAAGGATGATCGGCGAGCCAGGTCAGCAGGAGCCTGGGCTCACGCGCCGCGAGGTGCTGCGACTGGGCGGTGTCGGCGTGCTGGCGGCGGGTGCGGGCGCGGCCGGTTGGTGGAGGTTCGGGCCGCAGTCTGAGCTCGACCCGCGCACCGGTGCGGCGCTGGTGGAGCCCGCGGTGCTGAGCAGCGAGTCGGGCGTGCTGGACGTGCGGCTCGTGGCCAGCCGTGGGGAGCGCCCGGTGGCCGGGCGACGGGCCAACGTCCTCGGCTACAACGACGGGCTGCCAGGCCCAACGCTGCGTGTCCGACCTGGCGACACCCTGCGCATCGAGTTGGTCAACCAGCTGGACCAGCCCACCAACCTCCACGTACACGGGTTGCACGTGTCCCCAGAAGACAACGGCGACAACGTCTTCCTGGCCGTGCATCCGGGGGAGTCCTTCCAGTACGAGCACCGAGTGCCCGAGGACCACCCGTCCGGGGTGTTCTGGTATCACCCCCACCACCACGGCAACGTTGCCGACCAGGTGTTCGGCGGTTTGTACGGCGCCATCGTGGTCGAGGACCCGCCGGACTCCGCTGGCGGCGCAGGTGTCGAGGTGACCCGCGAGCGGATGTTGGTGGTCTCCGACATCAGTTTCGACGAGTCCGGTTCGATCAGGGGAGCCTCAATGCAAGACCGGATGATGGGCCGCGAGGGCGAGCTGGTGCTCGTCAACGGCCAGGTGCGTCCCGTCCTCGAGGCGCGTCCTGGCGAGCGGGAGCGGTGGCGCGTCGTCAACGCCTGCGCCTCTCGCTACCTGGCGATCGACTTTGGCGATCAGCAAGTGGAGCTAGTCGCACGTGACCTCGGTCCGCTGACCGCGTCAGACGAGGGAGACGCTGTCGTGCTGGCCCCCGGCAACCGGGCCGACATCGTGCTGACGGCAGTTTCCGGCTCCACCACGGTCCAACTCGCCCCTGTCGACCGTGGTGGGTCTGGAATGGGCGGGATGATGGGAGGCGACGACGCGCCGGCTACAGACGCGGTCGATCTGCTGACCTTCGAGGTGGCGGGGACCGTCGTCAGGAGCGAGCGCCTGCCCAACTCTGTCTCGGCGCCCTACCCTGTCCCGGCGCCCGACCTGCGCCGGCAGGAGCCCTTGCGCAGCCGCGAGCTTGTCTTCGAGACCGGTATGGGAATGGGTGGGATGAGCTTCACCTTTGGGGGGCGCGAGTACGACCACGACCGCATCGACCAGGAGGTCGACCTCGGAACCGTCGAGGACTGGACGATTCGCAACGACAGCTCGATGGACCATCCATTCCACCTGCACGTGTGGCCGATGCAGGTTCTAGACGCCGGCAACGGTCCTGTGGAGGACCCGATGTGGCTCGACGTGGTGAATGTCCCAGCGCGCGGAGCGGTGACGGTGCGGGTGGCATTCGACCGCCCCGGACGAACCGTCTACCACTGTCACATCCTCGACCACGAGGATGCGGGCATGATGGGCATCGTCCGGGTTCAATAGGAGGACCGGACAACAGCTCACCGGTTCGGCATCAGCAGCAGCCGCTTACGCGCTGCCAGGCAGAAGATGGCGCGCCACTGACGGCCGAGGTGGCATCCCGCACTCACGCCAAGGCGAGGAAGAGCTTCTCCATCTTCTTCACATCGACGCTGTCAGGACCATCGCCGGCTTCGAGGCACTGCTGCAAGCCGGTCGCGACGAGAACGTAGCCGCTGCGGCTCAGAGCCTTGTTGACGGCCGCGAGCTGGGTCAGGACCGAGTCGCACTCGGCGCCCTCCTCAAGCATCGCGATCACGCGAGCAAGGTGACCATGAGCCTTCTTCATCCGCAGGGCGATCGCCTTGGTCGCCGTCTCGTCGAGCTGCATCGTGATTCTCCGTCTCTCGAGATCGCGGTGACCTCGGCATGATGAACTGTACAACCCCAGGGGGGGTTGTGTACTGTCATGGCGTCAACCCCCCCAGGGGTTGATGTGCATCGACGACGGAGGACTCCATGACGACGACAGATCTCGACCGTGCCGCAAGTGCTGAGGGCGGTAGTCGCCCCGAGTCCGCACCGGGCTCGCGCCCCGGCCCCCTGGGCCGTCTCGGCGTGTGGGTGACCGACCACGCCAAGGTCGTGACCGGGGTGTGGCTCCTGGTCGTGATCGGGCTGGGGGCGTTCGCGCCCTTCGTGGAGCACAACCTGTCGGGTGCTGGGTGGCAGGCCGACGGCTCGGAGTCGGTCGCCGCCCGCGAGCTGGCCCGGGAGAGCTTCGGCGGCAACGCCTCCTCCGCGATCCAGGTCGTCGTGCACTCCACCGACGGCCCCGTCACCGAGGGTGCCGGCGCCGAGGTCCTGGCGCGGGTGACTGCGGTCCTCGAGGCCGAGCCCCGCATCGCCGACGTCATCGCACCGATGCCGGGTGCGACGCTGAGCCAGGACGGTGCCACCGCGATCGTGCTGGCCGGAGCGGGCGTCGACACCAACGAGATGGTCCGCGTCGCGACCGACATCAAGGGCGAGCTGCAGGACCTCTCGGTCGACGGGGTCCAGGTCAACCCGACCGGCTCCTCGCTGCTGTGGTCGGACTTCAACGAGGCCAACCTCGAGGCGATGCTGAAGTCCGAGATGATCTCCTGGCCCGTCACCATGGCGATCCTCGTGCTCGCCTTCGGCGCCCTCGTCGCCGCCGGACTGCCACTGATCCTCACCCTCGCCGGCCTCGTCGCCTCCGCCGGCTCCCTGGTGCTCATCAACGAGCTCGTGCCGGTCTCGATCTGGGCGATGAACTTCGCGATGATGTTCGCCCTCGCGCTCGGCATCGACTACGCCCTGTTCCTCGTGGTCCGTTACCGCGCCTCCCGCATGGGAGCCGGACACTCCCGGCAGCAGGCGGTGGCGGAGATGATGGACACCGCCGGCAAGGCGGTGCTGCTCTCCGGGATCACCGTGCTGATCTCGCTGTCCGCGGTCATGCTGGTGCCCTCGCCCTCGTTCCGCTCGATGGCCGGCGGGATCATGCTCTCGGTCGTCTTCGTCCTCGCCGCCACCCTGACCCTGCTGCCGCTGGTGCTCTTCAAGCTCGACCACAAGATCAACAAGCTGTCCCTGCCATGGGTCAAGACCGGGGAGCACCGCTCCGCGAAGTTCGCGGCCTGGGGCGAGCGCCTGTGGAAGCGCCCCGTCGCCTACGGCTTGGCCTCCCTGGTCGTGCTCCTGGTCCTGGCCGCTCCGGTGCTGGGGCTGAAGACTGCGATGCCCTCGATCAAGGTCCTGCCCGAGGACGCCAGCGCCCGCATCGGTTACGACCTCGTGCAGGACGCCTTCGGCCCCGGTGCTCCCGGAACCCTGCAGATCGTCGTGGCCGAGGCCGATGCCGGGATGACGACGCTGGCCCTGGGCACCGACGAGGGGATCGCCGGCGCGATGCCGCCGCAGCCGGCCTCCGACGGCAGTGGCAACGTGCTGATCCAGGCTGTCCCGACCGTCGACCCGTCCGACCCGGCGCTGTCGGAGACCGTCGACCGGCTGCGCGCCGACCTGCCCGAGTCGGCCCTGGTCGGCGGGGCCGCGGTGGAGAACCTCGACCTGAAGACCCAGCTCGACGACTCCACCCCGCTGGTCATCGGCGTGGTCCTGGTGCTGGGGTTCCTGCTCCTGCTCGTCGCCCTCCAGGCGCCCTTGATCTCGCTGCTCGGCACGCTCGCGAGCCTGCTCTCGACCGCCGCCGCCTTCGGTGTCGCACGACTGGTCTTCCAGGAGGGGTTCGGCTCGGACCTGCTCGGCTTCGAGTCGCAGGGTTTCCTCGACGCCTGGGCACCGGTGTTCTTCTTCGCGATGATCTTCGCGATCGCGATGGACTACACCGTCTTCCTCCTGGCCTCGGCCAAGGAGCACTACGAGCGCTCGGGCGACGCCAAGGAGGCCATGGTCGGGGCCCTGGCCCACTCGGGCCGCGTCATCTTCGCCGCCGGCGCGGTCATGGTCGCGGTCTTCTTCACCTTCGCGCTCTCCGGACCGCTGCCGCCCAAGGAGATGGGCATCGTGCTCGGCGTCGCCGTCCTGCTCGACGCGTTCCTCGTGCGCCTCGTGCTGCTGCCCGTCATGCTCCGCCTCACCGGCGACGCCGCCTGGTGGAGCCCGGCCTGGCTGCGACGTGTCCTGCCGAAGATCACCTTCTCCCACGGCTGAGCGAGCCGACGACATCCCTCCCACCCAGAACAAGCAAACAAGCAAGGAGACACCATGTGTCGAGCAGTGCGGTGCAAGAAGTGTGGCAAGACCACGTGGGCCGGGTGCGGCCAGCACGTGGCCCAGGTCAAGGCCGGGGTGCCGGCCGGTCAGTGGTGCCCCGGGCACCCGAAGGAGTCGTCCGCCACGGATGGGTCGTCGTGGTGGCAGCGCTTGACGGGACGCGGATGAGCGCCCCGGCCTGGCCGACCCGTGCACAGGCGCGGGGGTGGAACGTCGATCGTGGCGTGATGGCCATGGCGGGCGCGATGACGCTGCTCAGCGTGGTGCTGGTCGCCCTGGTGTCGCCGTGGTGGCTGCTGCTGACGGCGTTCGTGGGGCTGAACCTGGTCCAGTCGAGCATCACGGGGTTCTGCCCCGCCGCGGTCGTCTTGCGGCGGGTCGGGCTGGGCAGCGGGTGCGCGTTCCGGTGAACGAACCCTCCGGCTCCGACATCGGCCACTGGGACGACGTGTTCGCCTCGCGCGACCTCGAAGCGGTCTCGTGGTTCGAGAATGCGCCCACTCACTCCGTGGAGCTGCTGCGTCAGCAACCGGGTTCGGTGATCGACATCGGCGCCGGAGCGTCCCGCCTCCCCGACGCACTCCTCGCCGCGGGCCGCGACGACGTCACCGCTCTCGACATCTCCCGCGAGGCGCTCGCGGTCACCCGCGAGCGCCTCGGGGAGGCGGAGGACCGGGTCACCTACGTCGTCAGCGACATCGTCGCCTGGGAGCCCACCCGCGTCTACGACGCGTGGCACGACCGCGCCGTCTTCCACTTCCTCACCGAGCCTGAAGACCAGTCGGCGTACGTCGCCCGGGCGGGCCGCGCCCTGGTCGCCGGTGGCCTCCTGGTGCTGGCGACCTTCGGGCCCGAGGGCCCCACCTCCTGCTCGGGCCTCCCCACCGCTCGACACTCCGCCGACGACCTCGCCGCGCTCTTCTCTCCCGCGTTCACCCTCACCCGCGCCGAGACACGCCTGCACCGCACGCCCAGCGGCGCGGACCAGCAGTTCACCTGGGTCCTGATGCGCCACACCGGCTAGGTGGTCCACCTAAGCAAGATGGGGGACTCCGCGGGCGATGCGACAGGGCGATGGTCGGGGCCCTGGCCCACTCGGACGGCTCGGCGAAGCGGCCGGCGCCGTCATGGTCGCGGCGTGATGGCCATGGCGGGCGCGCGAGCATCACCGGGTTCTGCTCCGCCACCCTCGTCCTGCGCCGCTTCGGCGTACGCGGAGGGTGCGCCCTCCCGTAGCGCCGTACTTGATCCGACCCGTACGCTTCTCCAAAGATCATTGGAGGAATGGATGAACGACGCAATGGATCGTCGGGCACGCGTCTTCGACGAGCTCGCGGTGGTGGGCAAGGCCTTCGGTAGCGCCAAGCGCCTCGAGCTCGTCGATCTGCTCGCCCAGGGCGAGCGGACGGTGGAAGGCCTGGCCCGAGCGGCCGGCATGGGGGTGTCGACGGTCTCTGCTCACTTGCAGGTGCTGAAGCTGGCCAACCTTGTCCAGACTCGCCGCGAGGGCACGAAGGTGCACTACCGCCTGGCCGGCGATGACGTCGCACAGCTGTTCGACGCGATGACGTCGGTCGCGCGGCACCGGTCGGCAGACGTCGATCAGGCGTTGCGGGCCTATCTTGATCTCCCCGGCGGCGGTGCGGTCGGCCTCGTGTCCCGAGAGGAGCTCGGGCGTCTCATCGAGGACGAGACGGTGACGTTGCTCGACGTACGCCCTTCGGAGGAGTTTGTTGCAGGACACATCCCGGGTGCCATCAGCGCTCCGCTCGAGACGCTGATGCTCCGTGCCGATGGCCTTCGTGGGTCGAGCTGCGTGGTGGCGTACTGCCGAGGGAGCTTCTGCGTGATGGCCCACGACGCAGTCCGCCTCCTGGGGGGCGAGGGCGTCTCGGCGCTCCGGCTCGAGGACGGAATGCTCGAGTGGCGCACACACGGGCATCCCGTGGAGATCGGTGCGGCATGACGGGGGTCTTGCGCTCGTGGTCCCGGCGCCGGTGGTTGGTGGCCCTGGGGTCCGCGACAGCGTTCTTCTTGCTGGTAGCGATCCCGACGGCGCTGATCGAGACCCCGGTCTTCGGCCGCGAGATCCCGCCGACCTGGTGGGCCGCGCCGTCGCTGGCGGTGTCGTCGGTCCTCGGCGGCCTGCTTCTCGCGACCTATGTCGACTCCGGTCCGGGAGAGCGCTCGGGATCGAACCGTCGTGGATGGGCCGGTGGTGCGTTGACCTACTTCGCCGTGGGATGCCCGGTCTGCAACAAGATTGTGCTCCTCGCTCTGGGGAGCGCCGGTGCGATCACGTGGTTCGAGCCCGTGCAGCCGGTCCTTCAGCTCGTTGCTATCGGGCTGCTCGTCTGGGCGCTCATCAGTCGGCTGCGCGGCGAGGTGTACTGCCCGGCTCCACCCGCGGCCTCCCCAATGATGACGAACGCCGACCACTCGACGGTAGGAGACGCCCACCATGGCTGAGACGCGCAAGAGTCCCGTTGTCCCGCTCGTGGTCGGTGCCATGGCCGTGGTCGCTCTCGTCATCAGCCTGCTCGGGTCGTGGGGTGGTGGAGACAGTTCGATCGAGAGCGACCAGGCAGGATCAGCGGCGCCCGAGGCGTCGCCCCAGGAGAAGGCGGCGGACGACACGTGGGAGCAACTCGCGCGGCGAGAAGCCGGCGACCCGATGGCGCTCGGGGAGGTCGACGCGCCGGTGGTGATGCTCGCCTACTCGGAGTTCCAGTGCCCGTTCTGCGGGAAGTTCGCCCGCGACACGGAGCCGACGCTGGTCGAGAAGTACGTTGAGGAGGGTCTGCTGCGCATCGAGTGGCGTGACTTCCCCTATCTCGGACCAGAGTCCACGACGGCCGCTCAGGGGGGACGGGCAGCCGCGGAGCAGGGCGAGTTCTGGGCCTACCACGAGGCGATGTACGCCGACCAACTTCCGCCCAACAGTGGGAACCTCGACGAGGACTACCTGGCAGGGGTCGCCGAGAAGATCGGCCTTGACGTGGAGGAGTTCCGAGCCGACCTGGCCTCGCAGGACGCCCGGGACGGGGTCGCGCGCGACTTCCAGGAGGGCCAGGCCATCGGTGTGACCGGCACACCGGCCTTCGTGATCAACGGTGTGCCGGTGATCGGAGCGCAGCCCACCGAGGTGTTCGAGTCGACGATCGAGCAGGCGGCCGAGGACGCGGAGTCGTGATGGAGGTGGGCGTGCTCGCCGCCTTCGCGGCCGGCGTGCTTTCGTTGCTGTCTCCCTGTAGTGCGTTGTTGCTGCCGTCGTTCTTCGCCTACGCCTTCTCGAGTCGTCGGGCCCTCCTGGCTCGTACCTTCGTCTTCTACGTAGGGCTGCTGGTCACGTTGGTACCCCTCGGGACAGGCGCAGCGGCGGCCTCGGCGCTGTTCTACGGCAATCGCCCGCTGCTGATCAGCATCGCCGGGTGGACCATCATCGCGATGGGGGTCGTCCAGCTCATCGGTCGTGGCTTCACGATTCCCTTCGCTGACAGGCTGAACACTGCGGTCAGGTCACGCGGGGGAGACGGTTGGCTCTCCACGTTGCTCCTCGGCGCGGTCTACGGTCTTGCCGGATTCTGTTCGGGACCGGTGCTGGGTGCCATCTTGACCCTGGCGGCAACTCGGGAGTCTCCGTGGCAAGGGGGATTCCTGCTCGCCGTCTACGCGCTGGGAATGGCTGCTCCACTGTTTCTCCTCGCGATCCTGTGGGACCGCTACGACCTAGGCAGCAGGCGCTGGCTGCGGGGCCGAACCTTGCAGCTGGCTGGGTTGCGCGTCCACACGACATCGCTGGTCTCCGGGTCGCTCTTCATCCTGATAGGAGCGGTCTTCCTGCGCTACGACGGCACCGCCGGCCTCACCGGGTCCCTGGGATTCGGTGACCTGACCGACCTTGAGTTCGACCTGCAACAAACCATCGCTGAGGCGACGCAGAGAGTCCCCCTCGAGGCGGTGCTTCTGCTCGTCGCGATCCTCGCTGGTGTCGTCGCCTGGCGTCGCATGCGACGCACGCAGTCGTCGGACGATCACCGCGATCTGGATACCGTGAGCCCCTAGCAAGACGCTTCACACGCGCAATCCTCCGCGCGAACGTGCGTCAACGTCCTGGCCATCCTGGGACGAAGCGAGAGGTGCGTCGCGCGTAGTCGCCGTAGTCGGGGAAGTGTCGAAGCAAGCGCCGTTCTTCCCACCTGGCCTTGACGTTGATCACCACGACGAGGGATGCCCCGACCACGACCACCTTCCAGCTGCGTGAGCTCACGACAAGTGCGGACGTGAAGAGGAGCAAGCCGCTGTAGACCGGATGGCGTACGTAGCGGTAGGGCCCACCAGTCCGCAACCGAGCGTGGGCATTCGGCAACGGCACCGCGGTCAGGCCCCTGCGCAGCAGGACGGCTGCGACGACCATTAACGCGATCCCTGCGACGGATCCCACGTTCGACGCCAGAGCGAGCCATTCGGGCATGGACCAGTCCGACGCCGAGGGGAGGAGCACCAGCAGGGCGAGTAGGAGCATCTGAACTCCGACGAAGGCCCACGCGACCAGGCCCTCGTTGGAGAAGCGCGCGCTCGGGGTGGGGGCTCGTTCGTCGTGGTGGCGGTCGGTCACCGGGTCACTTCCTCAGGTGGGGGTTGGACCTACCGGCGGACGCGGGGAATCCGCTCATGGTCCGGCTGAGTGCCGTGTGTCGTGGAGTCGCTGCGCGATGGCGTCGGGCACCACGGAGTCAGCGTCCCGCATGCGAGAGACGGCCTGCGTGACGGAGACCAGACCGGCATATAGCGCCGGGCAGGTCGGACATCTCTCGAGGTGCTGCTCGAGCAGTCGACGCTCGTCGGCTACGAGGTCGTCATCGAGGTAGTCGGGGACCATAATGCGCGCGCTCCAGCAGTCGAGGGCCACTCCTTGTCGGGCAGCGCGTCGGTCAGGGCCGCTCGCAAGGGCGGTGACCAGCATCATCCGTCCACGTCGTAGACGTTGCTTGGCGGCCGGCAGGCTGACGTCTTGGACACGTGCGATTTCCGGCACGGTCATCCCTTCCATGTCGTGCAGCACCACGGCCGAGCGGTAGATGACCGGCAGGCGAAGCAGGGCGTCGCGTAGGTCACGCCGGGTCTCTGCCCGACTGGCGACGAGCGCGGCGTCGACGGTGTAGTGATCGTCGCGCCAGTGCGACTCGACCACGCTGGCGAGATCGTCCACCGGGACCTCCCGTGTTCGTCGCCCTTGATCCACCGCGACGCGATAGAGGATTCTGTGCAGCCACGTGGCGAGGCTCGCGTCGGCCCGGAAGGTGTGCAGCTTTTCAAGCGACTTCACCAGCGTCTGCTGCACGAGGTCCTCGGCGCGAGCCTCGTCGGCGACCAGGCTGCGCGCGTAACGCATCAGTCCGGGCATCTCGCCTACGAGGCGGTTCCTCAGCTCGGGCGTTGCTTGGGACAAGCCGTTCAGCGTACGGCAGAGGCGTCGTGTCCGGCGCCCGTCCGTTCGACCGGGCAAGTCTTGATGCCGAGCAGGGTGTAGAGAGGGCAGGAGCCGACGAGCGAGGTCGCGATCATCACGGCCGCCACGGCGTACAGCCCGGTCGCGAGAAGTCCTCCGGGACCGGTGAGAACACCGATGATGATCAGAGCCGGCGCGACGAGGAAGAGTCGCAGACGGCGGTCGAGTGTACCCATGTTGAGCTTCATGAACGTCTCCTTGAGGTCGGACTGTTGCTACATAGACGCAGCCGCCACTGACATCGATACAACACCCGCTGAGCGCCGTGCACCAGAGAAAGCGGTTCTGTAGGTTCCCAGCGCTCAGCTGGTGATGCATATCCGAGCTATGAAGTGGTGGCGCCGTTGATGCGGAAGTCGACGGTCTCCACCTTCGACGCAACACCGATGGCCTCGAGGTCCCTGGCGTCGATGCGGCCGTCTGCGTTCTCGTCGGCGATCACGGGGGGTGCGTCGTCGTAGATTCCGTCACCGTCCAGGTCGTCGATGACGGCGACAGTGAGGGTGGTGGTCACGTCCTTGCCTGCGATCGGGGCACCAACGATCCAGGTGTCCCACAGCTCGACGTCGTTCTTGGAGCGGTCGGTGACACCGCTGAGGTTGAAGAGGTTGGCCAGGTTGGTTCCGGGTCCGGAGAACCCGGGAAGGGTGCTGTTGGTCGTGCTTGTCAGCACGACCAGACCGGGCATGCGGTCGTCGGTGCCGGTGGAGAAGCTGCCCGGGAACGGGGCGGTGTTGTTGTGCGCTGCCGGGCCGGTCAGTTGGTTGGCGGTGAAGCCGGTGCTGCTCAGCGTGGTGTTGCGGAACTCAATGCTGAGGTCGACGAACCAGCCAGCTCCGCCGATGCCGGCGTTGTCGTTGCGTGTGGGGGAGAGGATCTCGACCTCCACGACTCGGGACGAGTTTCGCTCGTTTCGCGTGTCCTGCTCGCGTGCGGGTGAGGCTGAGGCGCTGCCCGCGGCGTTCGCGTAGCTGCCGGCTAGTGCGGCGGAGACGGCCAAGGCTCCAGAAATGGTCGCCGCGGTGGTCATCTTCTTCATGGTCATGTCCCTCTCGTTGGATGTCAGCAAGGGGTACGTCATCGGTTCCTCAACGGTTCACCGGGATGCTGGCGAGCAGGACGAGGTCTCCGGCGACGTCGATGACCCGCACCTGGGACACCTCCTTGGGAGCGAGCGCGGACGCCCCGGTCAGCTGTGCCTCACCACGAGCAGTCGATGCCCACGTCGCGACCTGCTGACGTTCGCCGTCGGACGACACGAGCCAGGCTTGGAACGGTCCATCAGACGGGAGCCCTCGCACAGCGAGATCGACCGACGTGCCCCAGGGCCGGGCGACCAGTGACACCTCGCCGGTAGCGCCGACGTCTGCGGGTGCGGTCAGCGTCACGGTGGTCGCGTCAGGCCCGTCGGGTCCGCCGATCACCGCTCTCGTGGCACCCACGCTGGTGACGAGCACCGTCACGGCAGCCGCGACGGCGAGCCGCCAGCGTCGCCGTCGACGTGTTCGCAGGGCGCTGACGGCAGCGCCCAGGGCAGCGTCGGGAAGCACGACGGACTCGGGTGTCGCGGCTCCTGCGCGGAGCAGCGCCGGCAGACCTGCATAGAGGTCGAGCTCGTCGCGACACGTGGAGCACGTTGCGAGGTGCGCCTCCAGGTCGGCCCGGTCGTCTTGGTCGAGACCACCCAAGACATATGACCCAATGGACTCGTGCAGCCGGACGTGAGCCCGGTCCTCCTCGTGCAAGCTCATCGCTCCACTCCCATCTCCTCGAACGCGGCACGCAGGTTGCGGATCGCGTAGTAGGCGCGAGACTTCACGGTGCCCGGAGGAAGGCCGAGCGTGGTGGCGGCCTCGCTGACGGTCGCACCCCTGTAGTACAGCTCGTCCACCACGACGCGATGCTCGGCAGACAGTCGGCCCAGCGCTTCCTCGACGACCTGAGCCTCCACGAGGGCGTTGACCCGGTCGCCGACACTCTGCGTGGCCGTTGCCTTCCCGTCACCGACGAGTCGGGGGCGACGCTCATCGGCCCGCCATAGGTCGATGACAAGGTTGCGCGCCACCGCGAAGAGGTAGGCCCGCGGTTCGCCGCGAGCTGGATCGATCCGGTCGAGATTCCGCCAGGCGCGCAACATCGTCTCCTGGACGACGTCCTCGGCGCGACCCCGATCGTCGACCAGGCGAAGCACGAAGGACATCAGCGCCACGCCGTGCCGAAGATAGAGCTCGGTCAACACGCGCTCGTCGGCCTCGACCCTCCCCTCGGGTGCCCACGAGCCAGGGCGTAGCGATCTCACAAACCTGGGTACGACGCCCTTGCCCAATCGGTTCATCGGCCACCTGACGAGATGAGCGTGCGACCGACGAAGCCGCCCGTACTCCATGCAGCGCGCCTCAGCCTGGCGACCACCTGCTGGCTACGGTGATCGTATGCGCTCCCTCATGGCACCGACGACGCGCGCGATCCTGCTTGCTGGTTCGATAGGGGCGGCGATCTACAGCCTGACCGCGTGCACCAACGGTGCGCCCGCGGACACCGACGCGAGCGCACCTGCCGCCGTGGCCAGCGCTTCGACCGAGGCCGAGCCGAGCACGGCGGATGCCGACTTCCCTGCGGTCCGGGCCGCCGAGCTGCGCCGCGACGGCGGAGGAACGTGGAGCCTCGACGTCACCATCAGCTCCGAGTACGACAGCGCCGAGCGTTACGCCGACGGGTGGCGCGTCCTAACCCCCGAGGGTGACGTTCTCGGTGAGCACGAGCTCACCCACGACCACGCCGACGAGCAGCCATTCACTCGGACGCAGACCGGCCTCGAGATCCCGGACTCGGTCTCGACCGTGACGATCGAGGGCCACGACATCGACAACGGTTACGGCGGCATGACGCTCGCGATCGAGCTGCCTAGTGGGTAAGCACGCACCCTCGAGGGGCCGACCCCTGGCCGGCAATGGAGCAAGGCACATCGTGCGTGACGTCTCATGATCGCGCACACGCAGCCTTTTCTTGATCTGTTCAAGATAGTGCGCTAACCTCATAAAATGCCCGTGCTTGAGAACCTCGAGCCTGTGCTCCGCGCTGCGAAGTTGCGAGTGACCCAACCTCGGCTTGCGGTCTTGGCAGCGGTGCACACGCACCCGCATGCTGACACCGAGACCCTTATCACTGCTACCCGAGCGGTAGTGAGCACGGTTTCGCACCAGGCGGTCTACGACGCGTTGCGCGCCCTCACGGAGGCCGGACTGCTGCGCCGCATCCAGCCGGCTGGCTCGGTTGCCCGGTACGAGGCGCGGGTCGGCGACAACCACCACCACGTCGTCTGCCGTGCGTGTGGAGCGGTAGCCGACGTTGATTGCACCGTCGGCCGAGCGCCCTGTCTGAGTCCCGTTGACAACGCCGGCTTCCACATCGACGAGGCCGAAGTCGTCTTCTGGGGCCACTGCCCCTCCTGCCGTTCCCAGCAGCCCAGCATTATCCAACTGAGAGGCACGACGTGACCGAGATCGATCCCAAGTCCAGAGACGCTAGCGCCAGTCCGCAAGGTGCCGAGACCACCGCCAGCACCAGCGAGAGCGAGAATCCCGTCATTTCGGGCCCGACGGCGCACGTCGACCAGCGCCCGCGCTCCAACCGCGACTGGTGGCCCAACCAGGTCGATCTCTCGGTCCTGAGCCGCACCGACCCGAAAGCCGACCCGCTCGGTGCCGATTTCGACTACAAGGCAGCCGTCGCTCAGCTTGACGTCGAGGCGGTGAAGTCCGACTTGGTCGAGCTTATGACGACCTCGCAGGACTGGTGGCCAGCCGACTACGGCCACTACGGTCCGCTGTTCATCCGGATGGCCTGGCACGCCGCTGGCACCTACCGCGTGGCCGACGGTCGCGGTGGCGCCGGCGACGGCGAGCAGCGCTTCGCCCCTCTGAACAGCTGGCCTGACAATGCCAACCTCGACAAGGCGCGGCGGCTGCTGCTGCCCCTCAAGCAGAAGTATGGCCGCGCATTGTCCTGGGCCGACCTGATCGTGCTGGCCGGCAACGTGGCTCACGAGGACATGGGCTTGTCGACGCTCGGGTTCGCCTTCGGCCGCGAGGACATCTGGCAGCCCGAGGAGGTCTTCTGGGGACCAGAGGACACCTGGCTCGGCGACGAGCGCTACAGCGGCGACGACCCGTTGGACCTGGACGACAGTCCGCTCGCCAACGTCACGATGGGCCTCATCTATGTCAACCCGGAGGGGCCCAAGGGTGTCCCCGATCCGGTCGCCTCCGGTCACGACATCCGCGTCACGTTCAGCCGCATGTCGATGAACGACGAGGAGACTGTTGCACTGGTCGCCGGTGGGCACACCTTCGGCAAGAACCACGGCAACGGTGACGCCACGCTGCTGGGCCCGGAGCCTGAAGGTTGCCCGGTGCACGGCAACGGTCTCGGCTGGATGAACCCGCAGGGCAAGGGCAACGCTGAGGACACGATCACCTCGGGCATCGAAGGTGCGTGGACACCGACGCCGACCACCTGGGACAACAGTTACTTCGAGACGCTGCTCGGGTGGACGTGGGAACTGACCGAGTCTCCCGCCGGCGCCAAGCAGTGGCAACCGACCGACCCGGCATCGCAGACGGTTCCGGACGCACACCGCCCCGACATGACGCACCGGCCGACCATGACGACCGCCGACATCGCCCTGCGCGAGGACCCGGAGTACCGCAAGATCTCCGAGCGCTTCAGGGAGGACCCCGACGCGTTCACCGACGCGTACCGTCGCGCGTGGTTCAAGCTGCTGCACCGCGACATGGGGCCGACGAGCCGCTACCTCGGCCCCGACGTGCCGCAGGAGGAGATGCTCTGGCAGGACCCGGTCCCGGCACTCGACCACGCCCTCATCGGTGAGTCCGACGCGGCAGCGCTCAAGCGTGAGATCCTGGCATCGGGGCTCACGGTTTCGCAGCTGGTCCACACCGCATGGTCCGCCGCTGCGTCCTATCGCAGCACCGACAAGCGCGGCGGGGCGAACGGCGCCCGCCTGCGACTGGAGCCTCAGGCGTCGTGGCCGGTGAACGCCGGCACGTCCGAGGTCATCGCCACGCTCGACGAGGTGCGTCGTGAGTTTGCGACACCTGTCTCGCTCGCCGACACGATCGTGCTGGGCGGATGTGCCGCGGTGGAGAAGGCTGCTGCGGACGCTGGAGTCGAGGTCACTGTTCCGTTTACACCGGGCCGTACTGACGCGACCCAGGACATGACGGACGTCGATGGGATGAAGTGGCTGGAGCCTCGTGCCGACGGGTTCCGGAACTGGCTGACGCCCGGAGCCAAGGTCGCACCCGAGACGTTGCTGATCGACATGGCCGCCATGCTTGAGCTGACGCCGAAGGAGCTCACGGTCCTCGTCGGCGGACTGCGCGTGCTTGGCGCGAACACCGGTGGCGCGCGACACGGCGTGTTCACCGATCGGGTCGGGGTCCTTTCGCAGGACTTCTTCCGCAGCTTGCTCGACCTTGGCATCTCGTGGCGTACAGCGTCTCAGGGCGAGGGTGTCTACGAGGGCCTGGACGCCGACGGCAACGTCGTACGCACGGCAACCGCGGTTGACCTGGTCCTCGCGTCGAACTCGATTCTGCGCGGCATTGTCGAGGTGTATTCCTTCGATGATGCGAAGGAAAGATTCGCTCGCGACTTCGTCGACGCGTGGGACAAGGTCATGATGCTCGACCGGTACGACGTGAGCTAGCCGGAGACGTCGGAGCTAACCGCTGGCGCACAACCGCCTCGCGCCCCGATTCCCCGGTTGCTCCTGGTGGGGGTCTCCGTCTTAAAAAGGGGAGAGTTGCCGACGACAAGCGCCCACGACACCACACGTGGATCTCAGAGGTCGCAGCTTCGAATCCTTCCGCGCTACAAGGCAAAACCGCAGGTCAGAGCCGGGTTCGTGTGTGTCCACGGACCCGGCTCCTACGTGCAATGTGGGTAGTGATGTCGTCGCGATGCGCATGGACTGCGATCAGTGACTATCCGACTGGCGAACCGAGCCCCAGTTCTGGTCGGCGACGACTTTGGCTGTCCGTGAGGGCAGATCGATGGGTGGTAGGTGATCGTCGGTTCGGTTGAAGATGTGCTCGGCCAGCAGTTGATCGGCGGCGTTACCTCCGCTCTCGGTGGCGGCCACCTTGACCAGGTCCAGCCTGCAGATGTCGTCGTACGGTGCTGCCCGGCAAGCAGACTCCGCGACGCTTCTGGCGGTGCTTAGATCTCCTCTGGAGAGGGCGTCGAGCACAAGGAGATGCGCTGTGTCTACGATCGAGGCGCCGATGGTCTCGTGGATGCGCTCATCGTCGAGAAGCCAACTCCAGCCGCTCTCACGGAGCAGGTCGAATGGCTGCCCCTCGACGAGGCTGAGCGCTGTGATCAGGTCACCGATACCAGCTGAGCCTCGGGCTTGTCCTCGCGCTCGGAGGCGTCGGAAGAGGTCGACGTCGACCAGCACGTCATCGAGCTGGTAGGTCTTCACTGCTGTCGCAGCGAAGCTACGAGAGGCGGTCGCCAAAGGTAGGTGGAGTCGCCCGGTCCGTGGATTGTTGCCGAGCCAGTCTCGGAGGTGCCCGATGTCTGTACGCGCGCGGGACCCGGCGATGGAGAAGGCCTTAGCTACCGCGGTTCCGGTCGTCCCGTCGGGATGCAGGGCGAGGTAGGCCAGCAGTTCGACAAAGTACGGCTTGCGTTTGCTGATGGCCGGGCTCAGGTCGCCGGGCGTGTTGGCGCCCACTGGGCCCAGGAGGGTCAGACGTGGAAGCGGGCACGCAGTGTCGAACCAAGCCGCTAGGTCGTCATCCAGCGTCGGGTCGCTGTGCTGGACCACCCTGAGGACATGCGCGGGCACGACCGGGGCTAGCGTCGTGACGTCTGCGGCGACGGCGGCCGCCACATCTATGTACTCCTCGGGGTCTTTCGGCAGTAGTGAGTCGCGCCCGACGGGCCCCTCGGTCCGAGCTTCGGTGATGTCCGGCCGGAGCGCCCCGGCTTGATCAGTCAGCGAGCGCCAGCCGTCGGCAGCTTGGGTGAAGACCGGGATCGGGATGGCTGGGCTCTCGCGGGTCAGGTCGATGATGGCGGCGCAAGCACTCGCTTCCTCGCTCGTTAGTCCCGCTGCGGTGACGTCGATCCCAAGGGCGAGAATGCGAAGGCGTCCGTCCTCGCTGAGTTCGGCTGACACCGAGTCTGGGATCGGCGTTTCGTTGAGGTACAGCGCTGCGGCTCCTAGGCGGGATGTCGCACGACGCAGAATCTCGGTCATCTGTGTCGCTTGATCCGTCTCTGTGGTGATGACGGCGTAGAAAGGTTCGGGTTCGCCGTGGCCTGCTTGTTCCGCGTGGCGGAGGCCGGCGAGAACCTCTTCCACGATGCCTGTGTCTGGCGTGTGTTGCCGAAGTCTGAGACCACCGAGCTCGGCTAGCTCGTCACCGATCCCGATGGTCTCGACGTAGACCGATGCCGACCACGGGTTGAGGGCGAGCTCGGCCGCCAGGTGGCGGGCGAGCGCCAGGGCGGCGACTGCATCGCCGGTGAGAGTCGTCGTGCCGAGGTGTTCGAGGTTGAGGAGAAGTAGCCCTCCGGTGTCGCTTTGTCCGATTGAGACGAGCAGTGGATACGGTGCGATTTGGTCGACGTCGGGGAGAGACTCATCGAGGGCCATCGACCACTCACAGTCTTCTCCGGCCCAGGGCAGCGGCAGGTCAACTCCTTCGACGAGTCGAAGGGTGACGGTGTTGCGTACGAGTGTCGCTGACACAACCGGGGCTAGCGACCGTCCCTCCAACTGCAACTGCTCGGCGAGGTAGCGCAGTGCGCGATCAAGCCGTCCCAGTAAGTCGACGTGCGACCCGCCCGATACGAAAGCGGTCTTCTCCACCGTGAGCAGTTCGGAAGGCGGAGGAGCGATCCGCTGGCCCGGTCGGCGGTAGCGAAGCTGGGTCCGGCGATGTGCACGTATTGCGAGCAGTACTCCGGCGGCGAGGACTGCACCGGAGCCGGTAAGTCCGGGCACGAGCCAGCCGGGCGATTCGTCGTTCTGCGTATCCACCGTGTCGCTAGCCGGCTCGTCAGCGGTCGGGCGAGTGGTGGGTTTCTCTGGGACCGGCGGCGGGCTGGTTCTCGTGGTGGGCGGTTCTGCGGCTGGTGGATGGGGTGGTTCTACGACACGGGGTGGATCGACCACAACGGGCGGTTCGAGCGCGGTTGGAGGCTCGACCTGGTGCGGCTGCGAAGGCGCCACGCCTGGGATGGTGAGCATCCATCCCGGCTGGATGAGGTCCGGATCGACCAGGTGGGCGCCATCAGGCTGGAGGGTCGACCTGGAGGCTGCAGCGATTTCCGGGTAGAGCAATGGGTCCCCGAGTTCGGACTCGGCGATGTCGGAGAGGGTATCGCCCGTCCTCACGAAGTATCCCTCAGGTGTGCGCCCGTCCTGGACTTCGGGCGCTTCCTCCTTGGGCACGCGCAGCACGGTCCCGGAGACGATGAAGTCCGGCCGCCCACTCAACACGTCGCGATTGAGTTCCACGAGATCGGTGTAGCGCGCCCCGTCGCCGAGCAGTCGCTCAGCGATCTTCCACAAACTGTCGCCGTGCTTGACGGTGTAGTGCACCGTGACCTGCTCACGCTGCGACGCTGCCGACGTAGTCGCGAGGACGGGCGCAACTGTCTGGGGGCGGGGCGCAACCGACGCGACGACCTCCAGGCGCGGCGTGGTCAGGAGGGGCGCAGCCGCTGCGGCGTTCGTCGAGGCGGCCGGAAATCCGGTGAGCGCAACCGGGGCCGCGATGAAAAGCAGCGCGGCCGTCCCGACCAGATGGCTTGCCGTGCGCTGCGGGAGGGCGAGCCCGGGAAGGCGTGGCGCTGGCAGCCCCCGCAGCTGCGCTAGAAGTTCAACAACGACGGATGCGGTCATCACCCCCCAGGCGATCCAGGCAATGGCGGCGATGATGACGAGAGCAAGCGTCCCGTCGTCGGGGCTGGTGAGCAGAGATTGTGTCTCGCTGAAGTCGGCCGTCCAGGGCTGGGCGCCGATCGCGATCAGGGCCAGCGGTGTGCCGACGACGAGCAGGAGCAGGAGGCCGGTCGCACCGAGGCCGCGCAGTCGTCGACTGGCAGGTTGGCGATGGCTCATTGTTCGGTCCCTCCCAGGCTTCGGACCAGTCGCGCAGAAGCTTCGCCCGTCACGGTCAAGGTGCTGATGCCGATGAAGGTGAGGAGTGTGGGTTGATAGGTGTCGGTGACCTCGACCAGGATGGAGTCTCCGCCGGTGACACTCACCGTCCCTGTCACGCCGGCGGCCAAAAGGTAGTCCTCGGCGGCTCGCCTGGCGGCGGCGACATCGACGGCGAGAAATTGGCCCTGGATCGCGGGTGCTGCCTGCACCTGCTGGCCACCAGCGCGTGCGGCTTGAGCTGCGACGTCGTGTGCGCGTTGCTTGGCGTGGACCTGTCCGCCGAGATCGACGGCGAGGCCGACGAGCATCATCATCACGAAGCTGGACGTGACGAGCCACAGACTGATCGAGCCCCGCTCGTCTCTGGCTCGCTCCGGTCGTGGGTGCGTGATCATGGGCGCTCCCGAAAGGCGTCGAGGGGGCTGGTCATGCTGGCTTCCAGGACACGATTTCCAGGAACGCCCGGGACCGAGAGATCGGACAGGTCGAGGCGGCATCTGACGGTGACTGCGACGGTCCCCGGTGCCCCGACCGGATTGCTGAAGTCCGAGGCATCGACGGATACCTCGACGCTGAGGCAGTCGATCTCTTGGTTCGCGAGGCTGGCTCGTGCCGCGGTCTTCGCATCCACTTGGGCTTGAAAGCTGGTGCGCGCGATCGAGGCGGAGCGGGCCGCGTCTGTCGCGGCCGACTCGAGGGCTGAGTGGGTGGTTGCGGTTCGTCCGCCGACGATGATGAGTCCGACGAACAGCACGAAGGCCGGCAGCCCGACAACGGCCTCCACTGAGGCCGACCCTCGATCGCCACGGGTGCTCACGGTGCTGTGAGTCTCTCGACGGGAAGGGAGGCCGACTGGGTGATCACCGGATTCCAGCCCGGGATGACGCTCAGGCTGAGGCCGGTCACGGTCACGGTGACGTCTGTCGGGGTCCGGGTGGCCGTCGTACGGGCGCTGGAGAGCACGTCGGCGCCGCCCGCATCGGAGATGAATTCGTACGCCGCTTGGACGCCGTCGGACTCCTTGCCGTACTCCGCCCCGGCGGCCCGTGCGCCCTCTTGCGCGGCGGCGATAGCCACCGTGCGAGAGTGATAGATCAGCGCTGCCTGAGTTCCGAGGAACATCACCGCGAAGAGAGCCGGCAACAAGATCACCAGCTCGATCGAGGCTGAGCCGCGCTCGTCGGCTCGTCGGCTACTTGAGGTTGCCGGCAGTGGTCGTGACATACGCCTTCACCGCCGCGACGACGATCCCGACGATGGCGATCACCGCGACTGCCCACAGGACGTGCTCGGTGGTGACCGAGCCGCGCTCGGTACGTGCACGCAACCTGGCCCCCAGTCCGAGACTCAGCGCGATGAGCACCGCGTAGATGTGATTCATGGTGATGTTCCTTCCTCAGGGGATCCTGCCTGCGATTCCTGTCGTGGGGCTTTGCCTGTTAGGTGTTGCCGAACATCCGTAGGAGCGAGGGCGCGACGAGCAGCGCCATGAAGATCACACCGAGGAGTGAGCCGGGGATCGACATTCGTTCGCCGACGGCGTTGGCCTCGGCGACCTCGTCGTTCAACATCGCGGTCCGCATTGCTGCGGATCGGGCCCGCAGGTTGCTGTAGACGCTGGCGCCCTCCTCACCGGAGAGACGCATGATGTCGGCGAAGTCGTCGAGCTCGGTCAGGCCGAGTTCCTCGGCGAGCGCGTGCAAGGCGTCCCAGGGGGGCTGGCCCGACCACCGGGAGCGGGTGAGCTCCTCGCTGAGGCGCGTGAAGACCCACGAGTCGCCTACCTCGGCTGCGGACTCCATCGCTTGTCGTACGCCGGAGCCGTTGTTGCGTTCGAGGGCTACGAGGTCGATGTAGGCGCCGAGCGCCCGGGCGAACTCGAGCCTTGCCTTCTTGGCGTCGTCGACGGCGTTGTAGTTGGGCAGGAAGAACATCACTCCTGCCAGGCCGAGTGAGCCCACCGCTGGGACGGCGACGGGGAACCCGAGACCGATGACGTCGAAGAAGTAGGCCATCAGTGGCGCAATCAGGAGTCCGAGGAACGCGAAGACGATCTTGTCGCCGTAGAACCGCGTCAACGGGATCCTCAGCAGGGCAAGCTCGCGGGTGGGTGTCCGGATCCACAACGCCGGTGGCAGGACCTTGATCGCCCACAGCCCGATCCGCTCCTTGCCTTTGGCGGTCGTCACGGGGGCGAGAGCGCTTGCTCGCCCGCGGGCAGGGGTGAGGCGGCCGAGAGCTTCGGCGAGGTCGGGTTCGGCGGGCATGAGACGTACGACGAGCAGCACGAGGCCGAGTCCGAGCAGGGCTCCGCCGCTGAGCGCGAGCTGCAGCCCGGTCGTCACGACGCACCGACCGGCGGGGTGGAGGTAGTGGAGTCGGCGAGGAAGCGGGGGAGTGCGCGTCCGAGCGCCATCCGCTTCATCCAGACCAGAGTTGCGACGTACCCCGCGAGCAGGGAGATCAAAATGATCTGGCCCAACGGACTCCGGTAGGGCTCGACGTACGTGCCGGATAGGGCGAGCACAACCAGGACCCCGACGCTGATCAGGGTGACCCAGCGTGCGGTGGCACGTGGCTTCGCGCGGTCAGCCTCGACTTGTCGTCGTGCTCGGACGTCGGCGGCGACCGACTCGGCCAGTCCTTCCAGGACGCTGGCCAGTCCGGCACCGCGGCGTCGGGCACCGAGGATGAGGTTGGCGGCGACAAGATCCCCAGTCGCGTCGTCGAGCTCCTCGGCGAACGCACGGAGGGCGTCTTCGGTCACCCAGCGGGCGCGAAGTCGTGCGACGAGTCGAGTCACCTCAGGTGAGATGGCGGCGGGGGTCGAACGCAGCGTCGCGACGAGGGCTTGCTCGAGTCCGACGCCGACGGTCAGAACCCCGGAGAGCGATCGGGTCCATTCCTCCATCGCTTCGAGTCGCTCGATGCGAGCCGGGGCGGACCCTGACGACAGCAGGATAGGGAGCCCGACGAAGGCCACCGGCACGACGACGAGAGCGAGCGCCCACCCAGTGACGAGCAGCGCGACCAGTCCACCCGCCACCCCGGCGAGCATCAGCCGGCGCGTCTGCATGGACATCGGCGGCGTACGACGAGCGCGCGGCGGGCGCGGGACGACGGGGGTGCGGCGCAGACCCGCGACCAGTGCAAGTAGTCCGCCGACCACTAGGGCGCCGGCGAGGGCCGGGACGATGAGAGTCACGCCTATACCTCCTGCTGGGCGAGGTAGGCGCTGATGTCGAAACCGTCGGCGACTAGGGCGCGGTACTCGTCGGGCAGTACGGCGGGGACCGCGGTGCCGTCGCGTCCTGGAGTGAAGACGTGGGTGGTTGCGTAGCCGGTTTCCCGCTCGCCGGGGTCGATGGCGATGATTTCGGCGACCCGCCGGCGGCGTCGCGACACACCACCGTCGTTCACGGTGCGCAGGTCGAGGTGCACGATCAGGTCGATTGTGGAGGCGAGCTTGCTGGTGGCCAGTGCGTGGGTGACGTGCGGTCCGGCCTCCATTGCGCAGGTGACGAGCTTGCGCAGCGCGGCGACCGCGTCAGAAGCGTGCGTTGTCGAAATGGAGCCCGTGCCGGACTCCATTGCTTTGATCATTGCCCAGATCTCCTTGCCCCGGACCTCACCGACGATCTGGCGGGAGAGGTTGAAGCGGAAGGAGTCGACCAATGCTTCGTCGAGAGTGAACTCGCCCGCGATCCGACCGTCCGCGCCGCGCTCGCCGGAGCCTGGGCGCGCTTCCCATGGGTGCACGATGCGGTGCCGCTCACGCAGCTCGTGCAGATGGAGCTCGTACTCCGTCTCGAAGGTCCCGATCGCCTCGTAGGGATCGATCTCGGCGCACAGCGCCCGAACGAGGGTCGTCTTGCCGGCACCCTGACCGCCCGAGACCACGATGCTCTTGCGCGCCCGGACGGCCGCATGGAGGAACGAGGCGGCGACTGGTGTGAGCATCTGACGGGCCACCAGATCGTCGAGGGTGACCTCCATCAGGCGGTGCCGGCGGATCACGACCGAGGGTCGAGGGGTGACCCAGGCTGCTGCGGCGAGGCGAGAGCCACCGTCGAGGCGCAGGTGGAGTCTGGGTTGGGCCTCGGAGAAGCCGCGGGCGTTGACCTCGCTGCGCGAGGCCAGGAACACCAAGAAGTCAATGAGTTCCTCGTCGGAGTCGGCCACGTCGGGGCCGACTGTCAACGATCCGTCGGTGAGCTCGAGCAGGACGTTGTCGTGGCCGGTGATGATGATGTTCTCCACCCGGTCGTCGTCGACGAGGGGTTGGAGGCGCCCCAGGCGGAAGAGCGAGTCGAAAACTGCTCGTGCCAGCCCGTCCTGCTCGGTCGCGGAGAGCGTCGTACCGCCGGCGTCGACGCGCTCGGCGACGGTGGCTTCGATGAGGTCGAGCACGATGGCGCGGCCGAGTTCTTGTTGGGCCATGCGGTCGAGCCGGCCACGATCGGCTGCGACAGCTTGACTGAGCTGTTCGGAGGCTTGCGCGCGCAAGGCAGCGACGAGCGACCAATCGAGACTGGCCGCGGCGAGGTGGTTCACGGGAGGAAGGTGCGCGATGTTTCCCGCGTGCCTCGGTGTCTGCTCATCGAGGGTGTCGGGCTGTGGCTGGGCGAAGAACGGCAGCCTTGCCAGGGGGACCGTGAGGTCCACCGAGTAGGTGGGTGTGCGTTCCGTCGTCATGAGGGTGCTCCCTCGAGCAACTCGGTGCGGCGTCGGATAACGGTCGTATGGATAGCAGCGATCGCAGCCTGGAGGCCGCGCGACAGCGCGCCGGTCTCGAACCGCCGAGGTGGCTTGGCGCCACGCGAGAAGACCGCTGCCGACTCTGGATCGTCGGCGAGGGAGGCGACAACCGGGAGCTCGACGACGGTGGCGACCTCCCGCGCGCTGTAGGGCTGGCTCTCGCCGACGAGCAGTACGCCGGACTGGTGCCAGTCGAGAGGCGGGCGCCGCAGAGCGTCGGCTCGCGACCTGGCCGCCGAGAGGGCAGGGAGGTGGGTGCGAGTGACGAGCAGGGCGAGGTCGGCCGCTTCGAGCAGGTCGCCAGGTGAGCCCACGAGCCCGAGACGACCAGCATCGATGATGACGTCCTGTCCGGTGGGCTCAAGCTCGGCAAGCGCCACAGCCAAGGGCGGCCACAGGTCGCTCAGTGCGCCCGCCTGGGTGTGCGAACGGGTACCGGCGACGTAGGAGACCTGGGTGCCGGCAATGGGTTGAGCAACGTCGGCGAGGGCATCACCCAGGTTGGACGAGGTCAGGGCGAGCTCGATCGTGCCGGCGGCGTACGTGGTGGTCCCGCGGAAGTAGCCGGCAAGGAGCCCGGACCCGCCCGTGGGATCCGCCTCGACCAGCAGGACCGGGCGTGGCCAGAGCAGCGCCAGACCTAGGGCTGTCGTCGTGACTCCTGGCGAGCCCGAGGCCGAGGCGAGTGCGATGACGGCCACCTCAGCGCTCCCGCGAGTCCAAGACGATGGCGACGTTGCCAGTGGCGACGCGAGCCGCAAGCACAGCCGCTTCGGCCTGCGGGACCAGGACGTCGACGACAGTCTGGCCAGTCGCTTCGTCGATGCTGATGCCCACGACCTCGGCGTCGCTGAACAAGGGCGCGCCTCCCAGCAGGTCCGCGCCCTGGGCTGGCGTCACGACCACCCGCACCTGATCGCCGTACTGGAGGTCGAGTCCGGGCGCCTGGGACGCGGTCAGTGCGACCCCCACAACCGACTGCCCTTCGGCCGGGACCACGGCAGAGGTGAACGAGTCAGGCGTGAGCATGCCGCCGGCAGCGATGTCGTAGGCGGCACGTTGCCCGATGATCTCCTCCAGTTGACTTCCCGCGACGGGCCGCAGCGCGGGGTCTGCGCTCAGTCGGACGCGGGCGAGGTCGTCGACCTGGATGATCGCTCCCCGCTCGATTGTGGTGCGGGCGACAAGGACCTCCTGGGTACTGGTCGTCGCTGTCCACGCCCAACCTGCGAGGAGCGCTCCGAGGCAGATGGCCGCCACGGCGCCGGCCGCGAGCGCGGGGCGTCGGCGCAGCTTCGGTGGAGGGGCGAGGTCGGGTGCGGCAGGGCGTGGCTCGTGGTCGAGCGTCCTGTCGGTTCTGGTGGTCGTGGTGCTCATGGTCGTGATGTCCTCTCGCCTGGCTCGCTACTGCACGAGCACCTGTGCTTCCCCGACCGCGATCTCGACCGAACGTGCCAAACCGTTCAGTCGGATGGTCCCGGTCTGCCCGGCCCCCTCCCAGGTGATCACCCAGTCCGAGGTTGCGGTGACGGTGAACGTGCGGCCCGACTGCGTCGAGCTGGACGTCGTGTAGACGTGCCCACAATCGGGCGACATCGTGTTGCCGTACGACGGCTGGTACGGCGTGCCTGCGCCGTTGCAGGTGATCGTGGTGCCGTCACCCAGACTCCAGGTGATCGCGTTGAGCACGGCGGTTGCCGTGACGGTGATCCCGCCGGCCGACGCTGTCGCAGTGATCGGCCCGACGGTGTGATCGCCTGGGTCGTCGGCCCAGAGCCAGACCGGCAGCCCGACCAGACCGATGCTTCCGTCTCCCGGCTCAGGGGTGATGCCGATGTTGATCGCCGACAAGACCATCTGGTCGATCGCGAGCTGTGCCACTTCCCGCGGGCTCGGACCCGCTCCGGAGGCGGGTGGTGGGTCTGCCAGCCACATCAGGACGAGGGTGTCGGTCTGCGGTCGATAGCACTGATAGACCGAGCCGTAGTCGAGGTAGACGCCCTCCCAGAACGGGGAGTCCGGGGGTGGCTGCGGGTCGGCCAACTGGATGTAGCAGGCGTAGGAGTTTGACCAGTAACCCTCGTCGATGGTGCAGGGCACGGGTCCGGGTGGCGGGTTGCGGACACCGATGTCGGTGCCGTCCCAGAAGCAGGACGCGCCTGAGCCGGTGTCTTGGGGCGCGCTGTCCGCGGGATCGGGATCGTTCTCCTCAGAGGGAACCTCGACGTAGACCAGGCAGATCCCGGTCGCTGGATCCGTCTGCTGGCAGACAGTGTCGGCGGAGGCGCTGGTGGTCGTGGTTGAGATGAGCCCTGCAGCTGCAGCCGCAGCTGCGATTAGGCAGGTCAGGAAGCGGCGCACGGTGCCTGCTCCAGATCTACGCCGCTGGCGACCCGCCAGCCGTCCTTGGGCTTGGTCTCGAACCGGTAGTTCGAGACCGAGTACCGCACCCAGCCGGTGTCGGGACGGTCCGGGTCGACGACCGACTCACCCTTCTTGTCGAGGATGTCGACTGCGCTGACGTCGTAGCAGACGTCTATCTGGACGGTCGGGACCTTGCCCACCGAGGCGTCGCTGTTGTCGAGGTTGACCGACTGCACGGTGAGCATCGCGATCATGGTCGACCCGGACTGACGCAGACCGCCCTCTCGCTGACTTTCGATGAGCCGCTGCTGGGCCGACAGCTGGGTGCTGATCGCGACGGACTCGAGCTTGCTTATCGGTCGGCTTGGTTTGCTCCGGAGCTGGTCGATGACCACGAAGTAGTCACGAAGCAGGTCACTCGCCGCTTCGGTCGCCAGGTCGGACTCTGTGGGCGGGTCCGGCGGTTCTGGCGTTTGGGTTTGCGTCGGTTGGGTGGCGCTCGGCGTCGGGCCTGCCGAGGTGGGGTCTGGCTCGGACGGGGTCGCGGTGTCCGTGGCGCACGCCGAGAGTGCGACCACCAGCCCTGCGGTCGCCAGTCGGAGGTTAGTTCGCGCGTATGTCATGTCCCGAGGTCTGCAGTGCCCCGCGACCCGTTCGCGAGGGCTGTGGCCACGTCCCGCCGAGGAATCGACTTGAGCGAAGCCGTCGTCCATTGAGACACGGCCTCCCCGATCAGCGCAAGAGTCCTTCACGAATCTCTCCTTCCATCCGCTCGTCCGATCACGTCGTCTCCGACCTCGCTACCCAGGTGCGCACCCCACCCCCACCGAGGTCCGCCCGTCTCCTGTCCCGCTCCTCACTCGATCGGCTTACACGTCTTGCAGATCGAGGTGGGCTCTGTGGCCTAGGCCTGTGGATAAACCGGTCCGAGACGGCGTTTTGGGGAGCCTCTGGCTACCTCTGCAAAAGGGAGGTAGGTGCCGATGACCGTCTCGATGCGCGTGATGTCCGCCGGCACGGGCTACCAGTACCTGCTCAAGAGCGTGGTCGCCGGCGACGGCAACCGGAGCCTTTCGACGCCCCTGACGAGGTACTACACCGAGGAAGGCACGCCACCGGGGCGATGGCTCGGCTCGGGGCTCCACGCCGTTGCCGACGGGACCCTCAAGCAGGTCGACCCGGTGAGGGAGGAGCAGCTTGCGCTCCTGCTCGGACTGGGGCGAGACCCGGTCTCCGGCGATCCGCTCGGGCGAGCATTCCCGACGTACGGCGGGCTGGCCGAGCGAGTGGCATCGCGCGTCTCGGAGCTTCCGGCCGCGCAGAGTGAAGAGGAGCGGGCGGCCGCGGTCGCGAGGATCGAGACCGAGGAGATCGAGGCCGGCGGCAAGCGCGCAGTCGCCGGCTACGACTTCACGTTCAGCGTTCCGAAGTCGGTCTCCGTGCTTTGGGGCGTCACCGACGCCGGCACCCAGGCACTCATTGTCGATGCCCACCATGAGGCCGTCGCCGAGGTGCTCGACTTCCTGGAGCGGGAGATCGCAACGACGCGCAGGGGAGTCAACGGCGGCGATGGGGCGGTAGCCCAGGCCGACATCGTCGGGATCATCGCCACAGCCTTCGATCACTGGGACTCCCGCCTGGGTGACCCGCAGCTCCACACCCACGTCGTGATCTCCAACAAGGTCAAGACCAGCCAGGACGGGCGCTGGCGCAGCCTGGACGGGCGTCCACTTCACGCAGCCGTTGTGGCGCTGTCCGAGCACTACAACGCGGTGCTCGCCGACCGGATAACGCGCACGTTCGGGGTCGAATGGGAGCAGCGCAGTCGCGGCAAGGACCGGACCCCGGCATGGGAGCTGACGCCAGTCAGCGAGGACCTGATCCGCGAGTTCTCCAGCCGATCACGGGCGATCGACCTCGAAAAGGACCGGCTCATCGAGCAGTACGTCGCCCAGCGCGGACGTCGCCCGTCCTCGGCCGAGATAATCCGACTGCGAGCCAGAGCGACCCTCATGACACGGCCCGAGAAGCAGATCCGCTCACTTGCCGATCTGACCGACGAGTGGAGAGGACGGGCGGACGCCATCCTGGGGACGGGCGCAGCAGCCTGGGCTGGTCGGCTCACGCGCAGGGACGTCGCCCGTCCCACCCTGCGCGCCGACGACATCCCGCTCGACTTGATCGAGGGAGTTGGCGTGCAGGTCGTCGGAGTGGTCAGCGAGAAGCGATCGACCTGGCGGCACTGGAACCTGTGGGCCGAGGCCTCCCGGCAGACAATGGGCTGGCGTTTCATCTCCTCCGAGGACCGTGAGGCTGTGGTCGCTATGGTCGTCGACGCGGCCAAGAGCCAGTCGCTCCCACTCACGCCGCCTGAGCTCGCATTTAGCCCCGAGGAGTTTCGCCGCGACGACGACACGACCGTGTTCCGCCCGAGACACTCAGTGGTCTTCACCTCGGCTGACCTTCTGGCCGCGGAGGATCGCCTTCTACGACGAGCTGAGGCCACCGACGCTCCGATGCTGGACCTCGATGCCCTCGAGCGAGTCACGGGGGAGCGGGGACACCTCCTCAGCAGCGAGCAGGCCGAGGCTCTGGCCCGGATCGCAGTGTCCGGCCGCCAAGTCGACCTGCTCGTCGGACCAGCGGGCGCCGGCAAGACCACCGCCATGCGAGCGCTTCACGACGCGTGGACCTCGGAGCACGGAGCGGGCAGCGTGGTCGGCCTCGCCCCGAGCGCGGTCGCCGCCCAGGTGCTCGCCGATGATCTCGGCGCCCCGTGCGAGAACACCGCCAAGTGGCTCCACTCGCACGACCGAGGCGCAGCAACCTTCCGCCCCGGGCAGCTCGTGATCATCGACGAGGCAACCCTCGCCGGCACCATGAGCCTCGACCGACTCACCGCCCTGGCAACCGACGCCGGAGCCAAGATGCTCCTCGTCGGCGACTGGGCACAGCTACAGTCCGTCGACGCAGGAGGGGCGTTCGCCCTGCTGGCCTCCGCCCGACCCGACACCCCCGAGCTGACCGACGTACAACGGTTCACCCACGAGTGGGAAAAGCTCGCCTCCCTCGACCTCCGCTTCGGCCGCACCGACGTGATTGCCACCTACCTCGGCCACGACCGGGTGCGCGAAGGCGCCACCACCGAGATGATCGACGCCGCGTACGCCGCCTGGCGAGCCGACGTCCGCGCAGGGATGGCCAGCGTACTCGTCACCGACGCGAGCCAATCGGTCATCGAGCTCAACCAACGAGCCCGAGCCGAGCGTCTCCTCGACGGCGACACGGTCGCCGGCAGCGAGGTGCTCCTGGCTGATGGCACCCAGGCTTCCGAGGGTGACGTCGTTATCACCCGGCGCAACGACCGGCGACTCCACACGCGACGCGGAGGGTGGGTACGCAACGGCGACCGCTGGCAGGTCACGGGCGTCAACCAGGACGGCTCCCTGCGAGTCCAACGGCTCGGCCAGGGCAGCGGGGGAGAGGTGGTCCTGCCCGCGTCATACGTCGCCGAACACCTCGACCTCGGCTACGCCGTCACGGCTCACCGCGCCCAAGGACTCACCGTCGACACCTCCCACGTCGTCGTCACAGGAAGCACGACGCGCGAGAACTTCTACGTCTCAATGACCCGCGGCCGCAAGTCGAACATCGCCTACGTGGCGCTCGACAGGCCCGACGAGGGCCACGCTCCGCCGGAGCCCGACGAGGTGAACGCCCGGACGGTTCTGTACGGCGTCCTCCAGCACTCGGGCGCAGAGTTGTCGGCGCACCAGATGATCGAGGCGGAGCAGGAACGATGGACCTCCATGGCCCAGCTAGCCGCTGAGTACGAGACGATCGCCGCCGTGGCCCAGCGGGACCGCTGGATCGATCTGCTGACGACCTGCGGCTTGACCCACGAGCAGGTTGACCTCGTGGTGGCGTCCGACTCAATTGGTCCACTGACCGCGGAGCTGCGGCGAACTGATGCCAACCAGCAAGACATCGGCCGTTTCTTCGCTGAGGTGGTGGCCTCTCGCCCGCTCGACGACGCCGAGGACATCGGGGCCGTCCTCGTCTGTCGCCTTCGGAAGACCTCGCGGCCAAGACTGGGAAACCGGCGAGCCGTGATTGTCGGATTGATCCCGTTGGCGGACGGCCCGATGCGCGCCGAGATGAAGTCAGCACTCACCCAGCGACAAGCCCTGATCGAGTCGCGAGCAACAGCGCTCGCCGAGAGCGCCGCCGAGCGCAATGAGCCATGGCTCAGACGACTCGGCACACCGCCAACGACCAACGCGGCACGACGAGCATGGCTTCGCGAGGCAACGACGGTCGCTGCCTATCGCGACCGCTATCAGGTGAGTGGACGCAGCACGCTCGGAGCGGAGCCTCGCAGCGACGCACAGAAACTCGACGCCGTCCGCACTCGAAGAGCCATCCGCCGTGCTCGAGCCATCGCGGAGGAATCCGTGGGGGACTCGGACCGGACTCTGGCGGTGACCGCGGAGGCGCGAGCGATCGGGTAGGTGAGGCTCCACAGCGCGATTCTCACGAGTTCATCCACAACTGGAGCCGGTCACTTGGGAGTCTTCGAACCAGCGGCGTAGGCCGTCAAGGGAAGCCCTACTGATGGAGAACCTCATGCTCACCCTGGTCTGGAACATCAGCGCCGCTATCCACAACTACCTGCGCCGCTACATGCCCACTAACATCGCCCTCGACGTACTTCGCCACCCTCGTGGACTGCGCCGAACCGTCCCAGTCGCTCTCCTGGCAACCGCTGCCTACCTCTACGGCGCGAGTCTCTGCGCCACCATCGTCGAACGAGATGGCCCCGGCTACCTCAACGTCCTCGTGTTCCTGTTCTTCTGGAACGCGATGAAGTTTGCCTGGGTCGCGATCCTGGCGCCGGCCCGGCTGCTCACCAAAGCGGCACAGACGCGCCGGACCTCAAAAGCCGCCTCAGTAGCAGGTGGTCCGGCACCGGAAGTGGTCTGACCTTTAGGCGCTGCAAACCGGCTCCCTTCTGTTGTCAACCGGCGGGCTGGAGTGGCCTCTTCCTGGTCGAGGCGAGCGGGCGTAGCGTTGGTTGTGCGGGTCCGGGAAGTGGCTGATCCGAAGTGTCGATGTGCGGGGGTAGGTCGACCGCGCTGGATTCTTTAGACGCCCCGCAGTGCCCTCCCGGACCCGCACCAGCAACGGCGTTGGCGGGGTGCTGGGCGTCGGCAACGAGCTGCCGGTAGACGGCGTCGGAGATCCTGCGCTTGAGACACCGGATCGCTTCGAGGGGCGTCTTGCCCTCGGCTCGCTTGCGTCGGCAGTAGGCGCGTCCGTCGGTGTCGAGGCGCAGTTGGGTGACCGCGGCGATGTGGATCATGTGGTTGATCTTCCGGTTCCCGGCGCGTGAGAGTCGGTGGCGGTTCTGCTCACCCGAGGAAGCATCCAGGGGTGCGGTGCCGGTCCAGGACGCGAACCGGTTGCGGTCCGTGAACCGGGCCACGTCGCCGACGTCTGCCAGGATCCGGGCCGCCACGACGGGTCCGACTCCGTGCAGGTTCATCAGCGTTGATCCGCGGGCCAGGACCATCGTCTTGAGCTCGGCGGTCGCTTTCTTGATCTTGGCTTCCACGACGATCAGCTCGGAGAGCTCTTCGGCTGCGATACGGCGCCGGGTCTTGCCGGCGATGTCGCGAGGGCGGACCGTGGCCAGCATGGCCTTGGCCTGGCCGGTGGTGATGTCGCGTTTCGCTTGTCCTGGCAGGAGTTCAGCGAGCAGTGCCTGGAGTCGGTCGACGGTCTGGACGCGGCGTCGGGTGAGGGCTTCGCGGCGGTCGGCGAGCATCCTTAGCGCCTCGAGCTCGCCGTCGATCTTCAACACGCGCAGGCCCTCGGTGCGTACCGCTACGACTGCGATCGAGTGGGCGTCGAGTGCGTCGGTCTTGCGGTTGTGGCCGGTGTCGAAGAGGCGGACCCGGGCTGCGAGTTTGGCTGGGACATCGAGGACTCGTTCGCCGTCCTCGAGCAGCCGCTGCGCCAAGGGCCGGCCGGCACCGTTGGCGCCCTCGACAGCCCACACTCGGTCGGGCCAGGCCTTGGCGTAGGTGCGCATCGCTGCGTAGCCGGCCTGGTCGGTAGCGAACCGCCCCGAGCCGAGGAGCTTCTCGTGGCTGTCGACGATCTCGATCGTGGCCGACAGCTTGTGGGGGTCGACCCCGATGATCACGTGATCTGAGTGCTCTGTCTGTTCCATGTGCTTCTCCCGCCTGTGCGCGTTCCGGATGTGGACGGCGAGGTGGGCATTGCTACTACGAGCAGGGCAGTCCCTTCTTGAGCCACGCCTCGTCAGCGGTGGCCCGGCGGGCTGCAGACCGAAATAGAGCCACACCTGCACGCAGGTGGGCAGCCCAATAGAGAGCTTCCCGCCGGGCACCTAGACCGAGTCTGGCCAGACGCCGGTCCTGAGGGAATCCTCTAGTAGCCCACTAAGACACACGATCGGTAGCTCGTTAGAGAGTTGGACGCGTCGGCGGCCAAGAACTGCTGGCTTGTCACTAGCTGTACTAAGCCGCGAGGTTGGTGACACCTGGGGTACGGGTGACTGGGGCCTGCCCCTGAGGGCGGTGTGGGGTCGAGCGTAGTTGTAGCGCTCGAGGAACCCAGGTAGGGCTGCTGCTCGTTCAGCGTTGCTCGACCATGCCTGCTGGTAGGCCCACTCGGCCGCGAGGGTGCGCTGGTAGCGCTCGACCTTGCCGTTGGTCTGGGGACGGTAGGGCCGGGTGAACTTGTGGCGGGTGCGGGACTTGGCCAGGGCGGTGTTGAACAGGATCGAGCGGTAGCAAGACCCGTTTTCGCTCAGGACGCGGCGAATGCGTTTGATGCCGTGGCGCTTGAAGAACTTCACCGCTCGTTCCCAGAACCCGGCCGCGGTGGCGCCCTTCTCGTCGAGGAGCTCTTCGGTGTAGGCCAGCCTGGAGTGGTCATCGACCGCGGAGTGCAGGAAGACGTAGCCGGCGCGGGCACCAGCGTTCTTGGCGCGCCCGGTGGCCTGGTGCTGGGCCGAGCCACGCCCGTGGACGCGCCACCCGCCGCCGTCGGGGATCCGGCCGATCTTCTTCACATCGACGTGGACCATGTCGCCGGGGCGGTCCCACTCGTAGCGCTGCACCGGCTCGCGCAGGTCCTCACCCGACACGTCGAGGTCACGCAGCCGCGAGATGCCGTGACGGACCAGGATCCGGTAGATCGTCGAGGCGGGCAGCGTGATCTCTTTCTCGGCAAGCTTGGCGACGAGCTGGACGGGGCCGACCTTGTGTTTGCGGCGCAGCGCGACCACGACGGCCTCGACCTCCGGGTCGGTCTGGTGTGGGCAGGCTGCGGGCCGGCTCGAGCGGTCCTGGAGGCCGTCCTCGCCCTCTTCTCGCCATCGGGCGTACCAGCGGCCGAGGGTCTGGCGGGCGATGCCTGCCTCGGATGCGACGTGGCAGATCGGGCGTCCGGCATCGACACGCAGACACAGTCGACGGCGTCCTTCGGGGCTCAGCGGGGCGTTACGGTGAAGCACGAGGGCCTTTCCTTTCTTCGATGTGGTTGCTTCGTCGCTTCACACCGAGCCAGGGAAGGCCCTCTTCTTTCAATCACCCACGCCGCGTGTCACCAACCTGCCTGCTCAGAACAACTAGCGGCCTAGCGCCGGCGGAGTGATTATTGGCTGCCACGGTCGATGAGGGCACGTGCGTCCGTTCCCATTGAGGTGAGCAGCCGGGACAGATTTTTTGCGACGAGGGTGCGGGCTTCGATCTCGTGGATGTCGGCAATTAGGCGCTCCGCCGCCTGCACGTCGCCGGGCTTCTTGGCCTGAGTCCGCTTTCGTGAACTGGGGAAGTCGGTTTCAGTCAGAAGGCGCTCCGGTGGGATGGCGGCGATCAGGGTCGGGTCCATAGCGGCGTTGACAGAGAAGTGCGCTCCGAGGGCAACGGCAGCGTCGACCTGCTCAACGGTCCCGGTGAACCAGTGCAGGATTGCGCCAGGATGCGGGGTGGCCGTCAGGGCTTCGAGGAGTTGGGCGGTGCGTCCTGTGCTGTGCAGGGACAGCAGCACTGGCTGGTGCTGGCACACGGTGAGGATGCTGTCGAGGACGGCTCGTTGCTGCGAGAGGCTGCCGCGTCGGTCAAGACCTACCTCGCCGACCAGTCCGAAGTAGGGAAGCGCTTTGGCAAAGGTGTCCTCGTCGTAGTTGTCGAGAGCTGCGGGAACGCCGGGGTGTACGCCCAGACCCCAGACGATGCCGGGGTCGGTGCGACGCGCGACTTGGCGTGCCTCAGCGATGCTGCGAGTGACCGCGAAGACGACGGTGCTGCCTAGTGCAGCGAGTTGCGGTCCGGTGACGTCCGGAGCGATGTGCGCATGGGCGTCCAGCATGGGGAGCCGGTCACCGCGAGACACTGAACAGTTCCGTTCTGCCACGCTCAACAAGGTCGAGCGTGGCCCCGAGATCGGCATCGGCGGGCCACGCAGCCGATGAGATGAGGTCGTCCTCGGTCAGTCCGCGTGCCTCGGCCAAGTCGAGGGCCCAGAGGTCGTCATGACGCCTCTTGCGCAGAGCGTTCAGGGCAGGGCCCTTCAGCCGGTTGGCGAGGTAGTCGGTCGGATCCGTGACCCCAGCCCGTTGATACGCACCCCGCCGGACCAAGCACGCGTAGCACAAACCGCAGTTGATGTTGGGGTTGCCGCCGTCTGCTTTGCGGAAACGTCCGCCGTCCAACTTGGCGCAGGAGAGGGTATTGCCGCTGGCCTCAATGAACCCAGCAGGCGCGGACTCTGCTGCCTGTGAGAGCAGTTCCCCCTTGGTCAGGGTGATGTATGGGTTGGTGACTGCCACGTCGATCGATGTGTGCTTGAGGAGTCGCTTCATGAGCTGAAAGGTCCACGGATGGGTGGACTTGGTGGACAGGGACCCTCCGCGCGACGGGATCAGCGGAACGTTCATGCTGGTGAACCCGTTCTCGGGGACCACGACGGTCTTGGCTCCTGACCCATCGGCAGCAGCGATAGCCATCGCCATGAATAGGAAGGACCGGGTCCGGGTCGAGTTCTCACGCTTACGCCCATTGACTCCGAGTTCGTGTCGTTGCCATGCAAAACCCGGTGCGCTTTCGCTCAACCAATTGGCTATGAGACTCTGCGCGTGCCTGACCGACTTGGCAGAGTCGCGGTGACCAATGTGCAGGCGTGAGGAGTTCGTGCTCAGTTGGTCCACGGCTCCGCAGAAGGAGTCGAGGCCACCGGAGAGAAGCATGACTTCCGCCCGGGGCTGGCTGTCGGGAAGCGGCTCGTCAGTGGGCTTCCCAGCCCTACTCGCCACGGTGGCGACCGGGCGGATGGTCCATTCGTCCCCGCTGACCCATGCGAGCAGGTCGGCAAGGGCCTGTCCGGCGGGGCCGCGCCACAGTGTTGGTCGGTGCACGTGAACCACGATGTTCATCGTTCGCGAGAAGCCTAGTGGGCGAGGCGAACGTAGGTCCGCCACGTAGGCGGCGGCTGCGATATGCAGGAGGTCGCGGGCCTCTTTAGAGACGGTGCCGTAGACGGTGAGCGGCCAGTCCAGACCTGTTCGGATCTGAGTCGCTTTGCCGGGCACCGGCCAAGACAGGGTTTCAAAAGTGGGTTCGGTCTTCGTCTCGAACGGTGCGACCAGTTCGAAGCCATTCACGAGGTCACCTTCCTGAGGAAGCCGAGCGCCTTGTCGCGGAACTCGCCGACCTTCTTGAGGAACGCTGATCCTGTGAGGCGTGCACTGTCGGTGACTCCGCTGAACTTCACGTTGGACTTGATGTACTGCTTGAGGGTCTTCTCGTGGCTCAAGACTTGAGCGGGTGTGAGGTTCATCGAGGCTTTGTGCGAAGTCAGCTCTACAAGAGTCGTTTGGTAGACGTAGGCGGACATGAACGCGGCCACCGATTCGTCGATGGTTGTGCCCGGCTGGCGCATGAGGTCCTTGAGGGCATCGAGGGAGGCGCGCCGGAGGATCTCTTCGTCCAGGGAGCCGGGGGCTCCCAGAACGGCGTCGAGGATGTAGCGGCACCTGTCGGTTTCGCTCATGTCCTTCATGTCGTGGAGGTGGAGCCCAACACCGAGCGCGTCGAGCCCGGCCTGGTCACCCGATAGGTATGCGTGGCCCGCCCAGACCGTCGCGGCACCCCGCGCACTGTTCCGTGAGGAGAGCCCGCCTCCGCTGCTCCTGGAGTGTCCGGAAGTGACCGCTCCCGCCCCCGCAGACCGCCGGCCGAGCAGCGCCGACGGGTTGTAGTCCGGCGTCGCCGCGGAGGACGGGAATTGCTTTTGGATGGCTCGGGCGATTTGGGCGACCGTGGCCGCAACCTGAGCGGCCGTGGGCGTCCCGGTCGAGGGCAACGACCCCACGGCGTTGTGGGCGTCCCCCCACGACTGGGACCCGCTGCCGCCGTACGCCCCTGAGGTTCCCATCAGTCGCGCCCGCCCACTATGAGACCCACTGCTCCACCTGCTCCTGTGCGGCGACAGCAACGGGCTTGTCCACGTTGTCGCTTGCAGCGATCTCGCGAAGAAGTTGGAGCACTTCGGGTGCCTTCACCACGTTGCTTAACTCGTAGATGTCTGGGACTTCGAGGCGCTGCAGAGCATAGCGCCGAATGCCATCACAAAGCGTGGGCACCAGCGCCGGGTCAGCCTTGGCGAGGGCGCATGCCGATTCGATGGCCTTTCCGGGCTCTTCGGAGCCGGGGAACCGGCTGAAGAACCGCTCAAGGACATTGAGGCGGGCTGAGGATTCGAGCGCCTTGACCTCGTCGATGCTCTCGTTGCGCTGAATGTCCGAGGCGCTACTTAGTCCTTCGAGGAGGCCGAGCTCGGCATCGGACAATCCTGACCCGGCGCTGAAGGAGGTGAACGACGCGGCGAGATTGGTGTAGCGGTCGAATTGGTCCATGGCTGCAATCAGCGAGGGTTCGGAGCCTGCCCACTCGCGGGTGCCATCGGAGACCTGTTCTGGTTTGTCGGCACCGGCCTCCTCGCGCCCCCACGCTTCCCAAGCGCGCACGAAGTCGGCTCGGTCCTCGGCACCGACCTCTTCTAGGGCCGTGAAGTCGGCAGAGAAGCGCTGTTCGAGAAGGAACAGCTTTAGGGACACGTCTGGCTGGATGGACAAGCCTCGTGCTGCCGCGATGGATTCACGAATGCCCCACGCGTTCAGGAACCGCTTGATCGCGCGTGGGCTGCTCCACTGATCCGAACTGAGACCTCGGGCAACCAGCAGTGCCATCCGCAGGTCCGCTTGGTCGGGTTCATGCACACCGAGGGCGAAGGGGGCACCGAGCAGCGGGAATTGGCGTTCCTGGCGACGCTTGGCGACGTGTTGTATGAGACCGTCAAAGGCGACCGAATCACTTCCGCATCGCGTCTGGCACAGCAGGAGACCGATGTAGGTCTCAGCGGAGTCTCGCGTCAGTCGCGGCAGCGTCACCGGCAACTGGACAATCTTTTCCAAGTAGCGATCTGCGAACTCGCTGCGACCGCCTGCATGGGTGTCCTGACTGATGGCCCAGCGGATCATCTCCTCCTCCGCGGCGAGCACGAACGCCATTTTCGGGACCGAGAGGAAGACCTTGATCGCCTCTAAGGTGGCAACCACGGAGGAGGGCTTGCAGCGATCCAAGTCATCGACCAGAACGATGACCTTGGCGATGTCTGGCGCTTCGTCCATGACTCCCGCGAACTCTTCCCGGAAGCCAGCCATGCCCTTGGGCTCGCCGGGCTTCGGAGTGAACGCCTCCACCAACGCGATTGGATCCATCGACATGGTGAGCGCGCTTCGCGCGACGGTCATACCGACTCGCTTCCAGGCGATCCGTCCCAGCAGATCGCCGACCCTGCCTTTGAGTGACTCGGGGTATTCCTCGCGTAGGGAGCTCAGCACCTCGCTGATGACGGTCCCACGAACGTCGTCACCGTCCTCGAACTCCCACGGGTCGATGGAGATTGTGATGACCTTCGGGTCGTCGGCGAACCGGGCATCCAGCATGCGCAGAGCCGACGACTTGCCTCCGCCCCACCGCGACTGCACGGAGACCGTGATGGGGTCGAGCGCAGCGGACAGTAGGGCTGCGGCGACGGCGTCAACCACTGTGTCGATGCCGAGCAGGTCGGTGACGGTCGGGTTGTCGTCCCACAAACGGATCGGGGTGTTCGCCATGATCGTTCGCCCTTCGGTCGCCATTGGCCGAATGGAGTATCGGCGTCGGGTCTAACGGTAAGGACATTCACCGACAGATTCCGGTGTTGGTTCACAGCGGCGTGCCGAAGCTCGGCAAGTCCTGCCGGGGGCGACTGGCGGGCCGAGGCCGGCATCGCCGTCCAACATGCGGGGTGCGAAAGTGGGTTGAATGCCGTAGTCATGGCGTCTGGCGTTGCAGGGCGTCGTCGAATAGCCACAACCGGGAGCGCTCATGAAGATTCCAGCCGTCGTCCTCGCGGACGTCGCCTACGAGGAAGCCGTAGTTGATGAGCTCTCCGCCCGCAATCGATTCCTCCCGCCACCTCTAGCGGCGTGGGCATTGCGCGGCAACGCCGAGGAGCTCGCCGGTCGGCTGGAAACGCGTATGCGCAGCGGATTTGAGCCGTCACCACACGACAGCGTGCTCGCACGCAAGGCGGGGCGTGGATCGCGACCATTGCCGTACATCGCGCTGGAGGACCGGCTCGTGTACCGCGCCCTAGTCAACGTTGTTAAGGGACGCCTGCCGGACTTGGGAGGGCACGGCAACTATGACGCGTTCATTACGAGCCCCCTCGATGTCGACGGCTGCGAATACGTGCTGAAGGCAGATGTCGCCGCCTTTTACCAGTACGTCGACCATGAACGACTCGTTGACGAAATCGTGGCCCAGACCGGAGACGACCTGGCGATAACCGCGGTTGTGGAACTGCTAGAGGCGGGGAGTGGACGCCGCTTCGGCCTACCCCAAATGCAAGCGCCCTCGGACGTACTGGCCGACGCCTACGTTGACCCGATCCGGCGGAGCCTAGTCCGTAATGGGCATCTGGCATTCCGCTACGCAGACGACTTCCGAGTGCCCTGTGCGAGTTACAGCGAAGCCCTCGCGTCGTTGGAGCTCATCGAACGGGCAGCCTACGAACTGGGGCTCGTGCTCAACGAAGCCAAGACCAGCAGCCCTCGTCGTTCCACCTATGAGCAGTCGCTGTCCGAAGTCCGGGACGCCGAAGTGCAGCTCTTCGAGAGGCTGGCGGTGGAAGGAATGACCATCGAGGACTTCTTCGCCTCTGTCGGCGGTGAATACAGCGAAGACGACGAACTCGGTGATGAGGTCGGTGACGACATCGAACTCCCGACCCTGCCAGGTGTCGGGCACGATGAGGCCGATCCGCCCGAAGACGCACCTGAGGTGGTGGCGCCAACCAGCGAGCAGATCGCGGTCGCCGCCCGAGTGGTGGAGATTTGGGATGGCGAAGAGCAATCCGATGTCGCGTGGTCCGGGTCCGTCTGGTCCGCGCTGCTACGTAAATCGCTGCTCACGCTGGAGTCTGCGCAAGACCCCCGTGCTGTGGCGTCGGCGATCTCGCTCCTGGTTCGCGAGCCACACCTCACACCGCAGGTGTCCACTTACCTGATAGCGCTCAGTAGGGAGCATCACGAAAAGGTGCACGACCTCCTCAATGAGCTCTGCAGCACCGACATCGTTAGCGTATGGCAGTCGCTCTGGGTTGCATACCTCGCGGGATCTGTCCCAGGGGTCTCCGACAAAGGGGCACACGTCGGATGGCTCCACCGCCAACTGGACAGCCAGCACCACGGCGTCGCTGCGCAGGCTGCGCTCGCACTGGCCAGACGACGGCTGCTCACCGTCGACGCGGGTGCACGAGCCTATGAACGCGCACCCGCCACACACCGGCCTACAGCTGCGCTGGCACTGGCCGCGGTCCATGGAGCCGCCGGATCCGAGTTCGTCGCCGATGACCAGGTGGAGGCCTGGCTGGCTGATTTCGCGAGAACGCAGCGATGGGGACGGCCGCGTCCGAAAAGACGGGTCGTGCGGAAGGGTCCTGCCCGGCGATGACGTCGGGTTCAGGTCCCACCACCCCCGCGGGCGGGCCCCTCAGTACCGGGATCGCGAGCAGTGGCCCTGCGGTGGTCTCTTCGAATTGCGATCGCAGCATTCGACTGCTGATGGTGACCCTCGCCCTACATCGCCGCGGGGAGGCTGCACTCGCGAGCGGCTCAGCGATCCGAGGTCGCCTCAAGGTGCTTGCGACGGACTCGGTGAACAGCCGAGTCCGTCGTGAGAACGTGCTTGTCCGCTCGCTGTCCATCATGGAGTCCTACGTGCACGCCGAGCTCGTCAACCGACTGGCGCCGCTGGCACCCAATCCCCGGTCCGCACTCGTCGAGTCGCTCTATGCGCAGTTCGAGGAGCGCGGCACCATGTCGTGGGACGAAACCGCGAACTACTTCAAGAAGCACATCCACTCGTCGATCAAGATCAAGACCAGTCCCGACTGGGACCAGGTCAATGCTGTGATCGAGGCACGGAATGCCATTGTTCACGGCCTCGGAAGGTTCACGAACCGCCAAACGCGTCGTGACGTCCCGAAAGTTGTCGGCGGGCACCTCACGAATTTGGGGTTCGACGTGGCCACGGACGGCAGTCGGGTCCTGGTGACCGCCGCCGCCTTGGAGGGCACCGTCATGCTCTTGCGGACCTACCTCGAATGGCTCGACGCTGCGCTCGCAGCGATCCCCTGAGCCTCGCCATCTTCCTGCGGACAGCGCGCGACAGGGACAACTTCCCGACGCCACCCCAAGGGGGCTCTTCCCAGATGAGGGTGTAGGTCGGCCGGGCGCGTCGGTCCGCAGATAGACGTCGAGGTCTCCCGACGATGGAGGTTCCTACGCCATCCATCCGAAAGACCTCGACGTGACCGACGCTACCCCGCCGGCCGGCCTCGGCCGCCCTGACCTGACCGCCTTCGCGTCTCATCCCAATCGACCCTGATCGGGTCTGCTGACCCCCTCGACGAGAACGCAGCGACATCACAGCCACCCAACCCCGACCGGCCGGGAAGCCGGGACACGTCACATGGCCTGTGCTGCGGGCGTGTCGAGTGGGTCGTCCAGGGGCGACGCAGGAGCGTCGACGCGACGTGCTGAGAGGTGGTTCCAGTCGAGCGCTAGGACACCGGCTACAGGCATGGCGATAGGTCAGGAACGGCGTCGCTCCCTGCGCAGGAGGGAGCGCAGAGTCTCGGCGTTCGCGTAGCCGACCCGTAGCGCGATCTCGGCGGAGGTGAGGTCCGTGGTCGCTGAGAGGTGCCGAGCTCGTTCGATGCGAAGCCGTTGGACGAAGCCGAGCGGAGTGAGGTTGAGCGCCGCACGGACTCGTCGTTCGAGGGTGCGCCGGCTGGTGCCGAGCGACTGCGCGACGAAGGCGACGTTGAACGGTTCGTCCAGGCGGGCGCGCACGAAGCGTTCGAACTCGACGACGATCGGGTCCTCGTGCCGGAGATGTTCGTAGGCGACGAAGGCCGCCTGCGACGGACGCTCGTCGATGATGAGGAGCTTGGCGACATGTTGGGCCAGGTCGGGGCTGATCGATCGCACGAGTGAGAGCGCGAGGTCCATGTGGGCGAACGCGGCGCCGGCGGTGACGAGGTTCCCGTCGACCACGACCATGGTGTCGAGATCGAGGGCGACGGTCGGATAGCGCTTCAGGAACTCCGGCCCCAGGAACCAGCTGGTCGTCGCCCGCCGATGATGCATCCGTCCGGTCTCGGCGACAGCGAACACGCCGGTGCACGCCGCGGCGATCCGGGTGGTCGCCTCGTCGAGGCGCCCGAGCGAGGCGATGACCGAACGAGCATCTCGGCTCTGGAGGGCGTCGTTGGTAGCGGCAGCCGTGAGGGTTCCAAGCGCAGGGACGACGACCACGTCGAACTCTGCGGACTCCGACAGCGGGTGGTCAACCGACAGGGTCATCGATGCCGTCGTGGTCACTCGCCGTTTCGGTCCGAGGATGGCGAGTTCGATCGGGTCGATCCGCGGGTCGACATCGCCGCGGGCTCCGTCGGCCACCCGCACGATGTCGATGACCGACGCGACAGCCGAACCGAAGCAGCCGTCGATCGCGATCAGTCCGATACGCATGGCGCGAACAATAGCAATACTGTCGTATACGCCACTCCCCATCGGCCCTCGCTCGTCATACGCTGAACTCGCCCACGAAGAACCCCGACTTCAAGGAGAACCCCTCATGTCCACACCCGCATCACTTCCGTATGCCTTCGTCGCCAAGATCGTCGCGGCCGATGGACAGCACGACGCGCTCGCCGATCTGCTCGCCGGCGCTGTCGCACTCGCCAACGAAGAAGTGGGAACGATTGTCTGGTTCGCGGCTAGAACCCACGCCGACACCTTTTGGATCTTCGATGCATTCCCCGACGAGGCCGCTCGCGACGCCCACGCCAACGGCGCCATCGTCGCAGCCCTGATGGCCAACCAGCACCTCCTCGGCGCAGCACCCGAGATCCTGGCGGCCGACGTCCTCGCGTCCAAGCTCCCGTAGTCCGCCAACGCACGAGACGATCGCGCCCCGCCGAGCCGCCGGACCCGACCGCCTCGACACCCGCACCACGTTGACGATCCCCGACGGGCCGATCACGAGGGGGGCCAGGCAACACCAGGCGCAAGCCTGGAGCGGCACTGGTTCACCGGTGGTCATCGAGAGAGCCAGCGCGGTTCCATGGCAGCGCAACTGTGTCAACTTGCCCTCCGTCCCGCTAGGCGCCGTGGGCGGGTCTTGGTTGCGATCCGTTGCCGTGACGGGAGACGCGTTGCGCGTCGCAGCGATGACGGGTCGTTGGCGTTCCGGGGCGTTGCGTTCGTGCGCGTCGCCCGTGCGGCATGGAACATCTCGCTGCGCACACAACGATCGCTGCGCCGACGCACCGTTGACACCTCGCACGTCCAGGTCGCGACACAACGCCACGCCGCGTTGCCGAGCGGAGCGAGGCCTATCGGCACACGGACAGGATGCCGGCCGCGAGCGCTCAGCCGGCGAGGGGTCCGTCGCAGAGGAGAGCGACGTCGGTGTCGGGCAGAGCCGTGAGGCCAGCGCATCGCGCGACCACCAGAACCGAACCGCCCCTGCCCTGCGTTTCCGCAGGTCAGGGGCTGTTCGCCAGAGCCGCCTGTCGGAATCGAACCGACGACCTAATCACGTCGGCTCTTCGTCTATCGCTTGATGCGCCCACTGGGCGAACGAGCCGCTGACCTGCGCAAACGCCGAGAGTGGGGGGCGCCGCCATCCGGTGGTGACCGACGACGACCGACCAGTACCGACCGTTTCACCGGAGCTTGCGGCGGCGTCGAAGCCGAGCAAGCTCCATTCTTTTAGCTCACCGCGCCCTCCTCCTAGCCGGTCCCGTCGTCGTCGAAGACGTTTCAGGGGTCTTCCCAGATGACGGTGTAGGTCGGCCGGGCGCGTCGGTCCGCAGATAGACGTCGAGGTCTCCCGACGACGGAGGTTCCTACGCCATCCATCCGAAAGACCTCGACGTGTCCGACGCTACCCCGCCGGCCGGCTTCGGCCGCCCTGACCTGACCGCCTTCGCTCGACTCGACGGCCTCGGTCTGAGCGTGACCGGGCAACGACTTGAACCGGATCGTGCGGTCCTCGTGTGCCGCGTGGTGGAACCAGATCAGTGGTGCCGACGGTGCGGCAGCGAAGGCGCTGCTCGTGACACCGTGATCCGGCGGTTGGCCCACGAGCCGCTGGGCTGGCGACCGACCGTGCTGGAAGTTGTAGTGCGCCGCTACCGCTGTGCCGACTGCGGACACGTGTGGCGTCAAGACACCAGCGCCGCGGCGGAGCCACGCGCGAAGCTCTCGCGCACCGGGCTGCGGTGGGCGCTGGAAGGGATCGTGGTCGCACACCTCACCGTCGCCCGTGTCGCCGAGGGACTCGGGGTCGCGTGGGACACCGCCAACAACGCGGTCCTGGCCGAAGGCAAGCGGCTGCTGATCAACGACCCCACGCGGTTCGAGGGCGTGAAGGTCATTGGCGTCGATGAGCACGTCTGGCGCCACACCAGGTGTGGCGACAAGTACGTCACCGTGATCATCGACCTCACCCCGGTCCGCGATGGCGCCGGCCCAGCAAGGCTGCTGGACATGGTCGAGGGCCGGTCGAAGGCGGCGTTCAAGACCTGGCTCGCCGACCGCGACGACGCCTTCCGTGACGCGGTCGAGGTGGTCGCGATGGACGGCTTCACCGGGTTCAAGACCGCCGCTGCAGAGGAGATCCCGGACGCGGTCACGGTGATGGATCCCTTCCACGTCGTGCGCTTGGCCGGTGACGCCCTCGACAGGTGCCGGCGCCGGGTCCAACTCGCGATCCACGGGCACCGTGGGTTCAGGGACGACCCGCTCTACAAGTCGCGGCGCACGCTGCACACCGGCGCGGACCTGCTCACCGACAAGCAGAGCGACAGGCTACGCGCGCTGTTCGTTGATGACGCTCACGTCGAGGTCGAGGCGACCTGGGGTGTCTACCAGCGCATGATCGCCGCCTATCGCCACGAGGACCGGCAACGTGGCCGCGAGCTCATGGAGAAGCTGATCACCGACCTCAGCGCCGGCGTCCCCAAGGTGCTCACCGAGCTCACCACCCTGGGCCGGACCCTGAAGAAGCGAGCCGCTGACGTGCTCGCCTACTTCGAACGACCCGGCACCAGCAACGGGCCGACCGAGGCGCTCAACGGACGGCTCGAACACCTGCGCGGCTCCGCACTCGGGTTCCGCAACCTGACCAACTACATCGCCCGAAGCCTGCTCGAGACCGGCGGCTTCAGACCCCAACTTCTACACCCCCGATTGGGATGAGCCCCCAAGGGCGTCCACCCGCGTCAATCCGGCTCCCCTCTGTTGTCAACCGGCGTCTTGGAGGGGTCTGGCGGGTTGGGTCTTTCGGGGTGCTGGCTGATCGGCGTAGCGTCGGAGTTGCGGGTCCGGGAGTGGCTGATCCGAAGTGTCGATGTGCGGGGGTAGGTCGGCCGCGCTGGATTCTTGAGACGCCCCGCAGTGCCCTCCCGGATCCGCACCAGTTGCTCGTTCGGCGTCGGCGAGGAGTCGGCGGTAGACGTTGTCTGAGATCCGGCGCTTGAGGCAACGGATCGCTTCAAGGGGCCGCTTGCCCGCGGCTCGCTTGCGCCGGTAGTAGACGCGCCCTTCGGTGTCGAGGCGCAGTTGAGTGATCGCGGCGATGTGGAGCATGTGGTTCATTCGACGGTTCCCGGCCCGTGAGAGTCGATGGCGGTTGTTCTCACCCGAGGACGCATCGATCGGTGCGGTCCCGGTCCAGGACGCGAACCTGTTGCGGTCCGCGAACCGGGCCACGTCACCGACGTCGGCCAGGATCCGGGCCGCGACCACGGGGCCGATGCCGTGGATGTCCATCAAGGTCGACCCGCGCGCGAGAACCAGGGCCTTCAGCTCTGCGGTGGCCTTCTTGATCTTCGCCTCGATGGCGACCAGGTCGGCGAGCTCTTCTGCAGCGATCCGCCGCCGGGTCTTCCCGGCCAGGTCGCGTGGGCGCACGCTGGCCAGCATCGTCTTGGCCTGACCTGTGGTGATGTCGCGTTTCGCCTGCCCTGGCAGGAGTTCAGCCAGCATCGCCTGCAGACGGTTGACCGTCGCGACACGGCGGCGGGTGAGGATCTCGCGGCGGTCGGTGAGCATCCGCATCACCTCGAGCTCGGCGTCGATCTTCAGGACCCGCAGACCCTCGGTGCGGACCGCGACCATCGCGATCGAGTGCGCATCGAGTGCGTCGGTCTTGCGGTTGTGGCCGGTGTCGAAGATTCGCACCCGCGCTGCCAGCTTCGCGGGCACGTCGACGACGTGCTCGCCGGCCTCGAGCAGACGCTGGGCCAACGGGCGACCGGTGCCGTTGGCGCCCTCGATGGCCCAGACCCGTTCGGGCCAGGTCTTCACGTAGGCCCGCATCGCGGCATAGCCGGCCTTGTCGGTGGTGAACCGACCAGAGCCGAGCTTCTTCTCATGCTCATCGACGACCTCGATCGTGGCCGAGAGCTTGTGGGGATCGACCCCGATGATGACGTGACTCATGTTGTTGCTCCTACCTGTGCTCGTTCCAATAGGGAAGGCGAGGTGGGCAGTGCTACTACGAGCAGGGCAGTCCCCTCTGGAGCCACGCCTCGTCACGGTGCCCGACGGGCTGCAGACCGGAAGAGAGCCACACCCGACGTGCTGGGGGGCAACCGCTTAGAGAGCCTCCCGCCGGACACCTAGACCGAGTCTGGCCAGACGCCGGTCCTATGGGAATCCTCTAGTAGCCGCCTATGCCGCCGGCGCGACGGCGAGCGTGTCAGTTTGAGTCTGGGGTCCGCTCGATCTGACCAACCACTACTCGGTCCTCGTAGACGTTGACGTCGCCTTGCAGGACCTCGGCGGCCTCGGGCTCATCGACCGGTGCCCAACGCCGGTAACACCGCCAGACTGTGTCGGCGGTCTGTTTGCACTCAGAGACCGGATCGACACTGCTGACACCGCCGCCACCGACGAGCTGGGACGTCTTCGACTGGAACTCGTTAAACACTCGGCTGTGGTCAGGATGGAACACGCCCTCCTCAGATGGTCCAAGGACCCCCGATCCGACGACCGCAACGCCGACGAACACCAGGGCGGCACCTCCCAGAAGCAACTTCACGTCTCGAGCCCCTCATCTCAACAGCCTCACCACGAACAGAACTGTGCCGCTTGGAAGCACGGACCATACCGTCGTCAACGGTCACCGAGCGCCCGTTCTGCGAAGCTCATCCTTCGCATTTTCCCCTGCGTATCGGACTGGATCCTCGATAGTGGGATTCCCTCCATCCGCGGCAGACATTCGCGTCCGGTAGGCGGTGGCCACACGCGTTTCAGCTTCGCGCCGGCTCCATGCGTTGATCTGCGTCCTGCCAGGCATTCCGACCTGGCCTGACGTGCTCGCTCGAAAGCAATGCCGTCCGCCTCGCGCAGCCAGAGGTCGAGCTGTCATTCGATGAGTTTCGATGCGCCAGCCTCGAGAGCAGTCGCCACCGCCTCGAACTCGGCGAGTGCAGCGGTGAGGTCTTCAACGATCTCGCGGGCGATGATCTCGGGGGCCGGCAGATTGTCGACGTCTTCCAGGGAGTCGTCACGCAGCCAGGTGATGTCGAGATTGACCTTGTCCCGCGCGACGAGTTCGTCGTGAGTGAACGACTTCCAACGCTCGGACTCGACTCGTTCGTCGCGAGGCTTGCTGGGGAGGTACGCCTCGGCGAATTCGTCAAGGTGGTGTCGGCGGAGTGGGTTCTGCTTGAGTGTGAAGTGCTGGTTGGTGCGCAGGTCGTAGACCCACAGTTTCGACGTCCACGGCTGCTCGGATGCCGGCTTCTTGTCGAAGAACAGCACGTTGGCCTTCACGCCTTGTGCGTAGAAGATCCCGGTCGGCAGTCGCAGCATCGTGTGCAGGTCGTAGTCAGCCAGCAACTTGCGCCGGAGGGTCTCGCCGGCGCCGCCTTCGAAGAGCACGTTGTCCGGGAGTACGACGGCCGCGCGGCCGTTGATGTCGAGGATCGTCATGATGTGCTGGACGAAGTTGAGCTGCTTGTTCGAGGTGGTGACGACGAAGTCTTGTCGCTCCACCGGCACGCTCGACGATGTCCCGAACGGCGGGTTCGACAGCACGACCGACCAACGCTCACCGGGATCTGCGATGAGGGCGTCGCGTACCTCGATCAATGAATCGCCGTCGGCGGTGCCGACGCCGTGCAACAGCAGGTTCATCGCGGCGAGACGGGCGGTCCCGTCGACGAGCTCGAACCCGGATGCGAACTTGTCCCGCAGGTGTGCGCGCAGCGTGGGGGTCAGCGACTCGGCGCCCCGGGCGGCGTGCTCGTGGGCGACCAGCAGGAAGCCGCCGGTACCGCACGCGGGGTCCACGACCGTGTCCTCGGGTTGGGGGTCGATGACGTCGACGATGCCGGCGATCAGGTCTCGGGGAGTGAAGTACTGGCCCGCGCCCGAGCCCTTGTCGGATGCGCCCTTGGACAGCAGCTCCTCGTAGGCGTCCCCCTTGAGGTCCGTGCCCGAGGCCGACCAATTCTCTTGGTCGATGAGGTCGACGATGAGTCGCTTGAGCTTGGCCGGGTCCTGGATGCGGTTCTGCGCCTTGCGGAAGATCGTGCCGAGCGTGCCGGGCTGCAGCGCGAGGCCGACGAGGATCTCGGTGTATACGACCTCCAGTTCGGTGCCCTCGGCGTCGAGCAACCTCTGCCAGGAGTAGTCGGCCGGGACGATCTGCTGCGGGTTCAGCTTCCGGATGCTGCGCTCGTGCGCCATCTTCAAGAATAGCAGGTACGTGAGCTGCTCGGTGTACTCGATGACACCGACTCCGTCGTCGCGCAGGACATTGCAGTACGACCACAGCTTGTCGACGAGACGACGCGATTCAGACACGAGTACGAGTCTTTCAGGTCAGTTGAGAACTGTGGCCACAAGCACGCTCAGGAGCGGGCAGCCTGGTGGAATGCTGCAAACTCTTCGTCAGTGTCAGACACTGACCTGCTCCTCGAGCAAGTCGGTGTTCGTCGCATGGGACTCCGCGCCAGTGAGACGACCGGAGAACGCGGCGCCGAGGAGGGAGCGACGAAGGGCTGCTGCGCGATGGCGCGCCGACTTCAGAGCCAACTCAAGACGGTCGTAGGAGTCGAGTTGATCGCGTAGGGAGGCGGCGATCCGCTCTGCTTCACCTGCGGCGGGCACGATGACGGGCATCTGTCTGATCATGCGGAGGCTGATCGAGGCGAGGTTGACGCTCTGCTTTCCGTTCCGTTCGGCCCATCGACCGCCCAAGGTGTTGCATGTCCAGGAGAGGAAGTACGGGTTGAGCCGCTGCTCGTTCAGCCGCGCTCGGAAGACGTGGTTCTGGTGGATGCACTCTGCGATCTGGCCTTCCCACACCCACCCACGCGCGAGCTTGTCGCGGTCGCCGCCTTCGTTCAGAAGGACGTCGCCGCGTTCGAGACGAAGCGACTTTGCCTTGGCCGGGTCCGCCCGAATCTGGGTCACGACGTCGAGTTTCAGGTGCCCACGCTGGACATTGGCCACCCGCAAGTACGGGACCTCGACGAACGTCGGGTCGCTCTGCTTCTTGGCGTCCTTGGTGATGCCACCCACGACATCAGCAACGTCGCCGAGCCGAGCCCACCCCCATCCGAAAGGCAACGACGTCAGGTCGCCGTCGTTTGTGCCCACGTCGGGAGGGTTTGCGTCTACGCGTTCTGTGAGGTCTGCGCCTGTGAGCGCATGGATGATCGTGCGCTCGCGAAGCCCCTTGAGTTTGACAAGCGAGTTCGCCAAACCGCGGTCGGAGGCGTCGAGGCGGGAGAGGTGATCTTCGAGGAGGCCGACGATGCGTTGCTGCTCGTCGAGGGGTGGGATCTCAAGTGGAATGGACCGTACGTCGGCTCCCGCGATTCCAGACTGTCCTGCGGTCGTCCGAATCCTTGGTTCCAGGTGGGATCGAACTTGTGTCGCCTGCAACTGGTAGTTGACGAATCGTGCGTCAGCGCGGTTCCTGTCGAGCACGACGCGGATTAGCTTGTCGGGGTGAATGACGGGGCCGTCGTGCGCCGGCACGATGCCCGAAACGCCGACGAGGGCTCGGCTGCCGTTGTACCTCGTGATTAGCAGATCGCCCGCGTTGAGCGAGAATTTCTCGATCTGAGCTGGTTGCAGACCCTCTACGAACCGGGAGTCGTCCAGCGTTACCCGCCCGCAGCGGACAGCCGAGATCCGGAGGATTCGAGTCCCGCCCGGGTTGTCGGTCGGGCGTCGTGCAAATAGTCCATTCCGAATGCCAAGCGCAATTTCGCCGAGCGTGGTTCTTTGCCAGGTCACGCGGTGAGCTCCGAGTTCAGTTCGTCGATGAGGTCGGCGGCGCGGTCGCCGAGGTCGCGGAGGGCGCCGTCGGTGCCGCCGCGTTCGGTGAAGGGGGCGTCATCGAGGTCAGCCGTGTTGATGCCGGCGGATGAGGCGATGACGGAGACCATGCGGTCGAGCCACCACCTCTCCTTGTCGCTGAAGGTCACGCCAGTCTGGTCCTGCTGCCTGAGCCATGCGGCGTACTTTTCGTGAACGCGGTCGGTGTACGGCACGAGCTCGTCGTCTGCGCCGACCGTGTAGCGCAGCAGGGACACCAAGTCGGTCAGCGTGTGCTGCGGGGTCTGCCGCACTTTGGGGCCGTCGATGGCGACGTAGGCGTTCCAGATGATGTCGGGGGTCCAGTTGTACGGCGGACGGGCAATCCGGTCGGCGAGCTCGCGGATGTCGTCGAAGGCGATCCGGCGATCTTTGGCTTCGCCGATGAGCTGGATGGCGGTGATCTCGCTGCGGTGCTCGTCGAGGTAGACGCGCCAGGAGTCGACAATTGACTTGGCGCGGCCGGGGTCGACGACGCCATGGGCGTCGAGCAGGACGTCCTTGCTGACTTCGTCGATGACGCGGTCGTGGGTGGCGCGCAGTTCGAGGATGCGTTGCCGCAGGGCTGGGTTGGCGGCGATCGTTTCAATGGCGGCGTCGATGAGTTCGACCAGCGAGCCGCCCGCGTCGATGTGTTTGGCCTGGACGTCGGGGTCGACGGCGTCGACGAGTCCCCGGATCAGGTCGCGCACGGGGGAGCCGGCGACGGCGTCCAGTTCGGTGCGTTCTCCGGGGGTGAGCTCGACCTCGAGCTTAGCGAGGCGTGACGCCAGGGTCGCGGTCTCGTCCTCGGTGAGGTTGAGGGCGGCAGCCTTGTCGAGCAACTTCTTCAACGGCACCGACCTGTCGCGGTTGAGCGGTGGGTCTACGAAGTCGTGCTCGGTGACGCCGACGGCGTCCACGATGACGAAACGGGTCTTCGCGGGGGCGTCGGGCGTGACGGCCTGGAAGTCGGCCGGTGCGATGGTGCGCGCGCCGCGGCCCTTCATCTGCTCGAAGTACTGCGCGGAGCGGACGTCGCGCATGAAGAACACACACTCCAACGGCTTCACGTCGGTGCCGGTGGCGATCATGTCGACGGTGACCGCGATCCGCAGGTTGGGCGACGTACGGAACGCCTGGAGCTGTCGCTTGGGGTCCTTGGCGTTGTAGGTGATCTTGGCGGCGAAGTCGTTGCCCTTGCCGAACACCTCCCGCACTGTCGTGACGATCTCCTCGGCGTGCGCGTCGTCCTTAGCGAAGATCAGCGTCTTCGGCACCGCTGAGCGGCCGGGGAAGATCTCGGTGAAGAGCCGGTCCCGGAACGTTTCCAGCACGGTGCGGATCTGCGACTTGGCCGTGATGGCCCGGTCGAGCTGCTTCTGGGTGTATTCCAAGTCCTCGTCGAGCGCCTCGAGACGTTGAACACGCGTACGCCGGTCGATCTTCGGGACGATCGTGCCAGCCTCGATGTTACTGCCCTGTTCGCTGATCTCGGTGCGGATCCGGTACAGGTCGAAGTCGACGTTGACCCGGTCGGCGACCGACTGCGGGTAGGTGTATTCGGAAACCAGGTTCTGTTGGAAGAACCCGAAGGTCTGCTTGCCCGGGGTCGCGGTGAGGCCAACGACATGGGCGTCGAAGTAGTCGAGCACTCCGCGCCATACCCCGTAAATGCTGCGGTGGGCCTCATCAACGATCACCAGGTCGAACGTCTCGGGCGGCATGTGCGGGTTGTAGGTGACCGTGACCGGAGCGTCGGGGACAAAGTCGTCCAAGCCGGGGTCGTCGCCGGGGGTGACTTCCTCGTTGCGGAGAACCTTGAACACGCGTTGGATCGTGGAGATCACCACGGCCGAGGAACCAAGCATGCCCGTGCTCGTGAGCTTGTCGACGTTGTAGGTCTCGGTGAACCGTCGACCATCGCCGGGAGTGCGGTAGTTCTGAAACTCCGCGAGCGTCTGGTCCGCCAGGTTGTTGCGGTCGACCAGGAACAGGATCCGGTTGAACCCGCCGTGCTTCAGCAGCCTGTACGCCTCGGTAACCGCCGTGAAGGTCTTGCCCGCACCGGTGGCCATCTGCACCAGACTGCGATCGAACCGCTGCTCGGCGAGACTCCGCTCGATGCCGTCGATCGCGGTGATCTGTGCCGGGCGCATTGGCGCGTGGTCGAGCGCCGGCATGGCTCGGACCTTCGCCCGCCACGTTGCAGCGTCCTTGTTGGCCTCGGCGTCGCGCAGGATCCGGGCCAGCGTCGACGGCTTCGGGAAATGGAACATGCGACGTGCCCGGGCGTCGGGATCGAACCCGTTCGTGAAGTGAGTCTCGGTGCCCGAGGCTTCGAAGACGAACGGCAAGCGACCATCGACAGTCAGCGCGTTCAGGCGTACGTCGGCAGGCAGTCCCTCGGCATACGTCGCCGACTGCCACTCGACACCGGACAACGTCGTGCCGGCAGGCTTGGCCTCGATCACGCCCACAGCTCGCTTGTCGACGTACAGGAGATAGTCGGCGCGACCGTGCCCGGCCGCCATCACCACCTCGCGGACGGCAACGCCGACGGATGCGAACAGGTTCAGGTCCTTCTTGTCCTGTACCGCCCAACCAGCGGCGACGAGCTGCGCGTCGATGAGCACCCGTGCGCGCTGCTCCGCGGCGAGGCGCGCATCGTCCGGACTCATGATGAGTCAAGGCTAGCGGCGCCGGGGTCGACAAACGACGGTTCCAAGGCGACTGGCGTCGTGTCGTGCAAGGCCCAGGCCCCAACGTCGCCGGCGCCGCACGCCGGCTTGCATCACCGGCGGACGAAGAGCGATTCTCGGTTGGACAGCACGCCGTTGACCGCTTGAGGTCGGCTCAAGACGTCCATTTGATCGGTGCCCAGGCGGCAATCGGATTGGATCTCCGATCGGTGGCCCGGGCACCCGGTAGGGCGCATCGACCAACTGCCATGTGTGCTGCCCGGATCCGTCTCGATCGGTAGCCGAAGCGCGGGTCTTAAGCGATCGATCGGCCTCGAGGTTCAGGCGCGAGCGGAAGCTGCTAAAGCATCGCCCCGCGCTCGCACGTGGTCGGTGAGCATCGACGAGGCACCTTCCGCGGACGTGCTGCATTGGACACATATTGGACACGCGCCTCGAATGAAGACGGCCCCTGAACTGCGTTTCCGCAGGTCAGGGGCCATATTGTGCTGGTGGGCGATACTGGGTTTGAACCAGTGACCTCTTCCGTGTCAGGGAAGCGCGCTACCGCTGCGCCAATCGCCCGTTGCTGCGAGATGCAGCGGGTATGAAGTTGTGGGTGGTGGAGGTGGGTACGGGATTTGAACCCGTGTACACGGATTTGCAGTCCGTTGCCTCGCCTCTCGGCCAACCCACCGTGCTCTGGATGGAGGTCGGGCCGTGACACTGACCTCTCCGAGCGGACAACGAGACTCGAACTCGCGACCTCAACCTTGGCAAGGTTGCGCTCTACCAACTGAGCTATGTCCGCCTGCTCATCCGGCGGGTTTGACCCCTCCGTGACGTGCGAGTGAACAGTAGCCGATGCGGTGGGTCGTGCCAAAACGGGGTCCGGAAGGCGCGTCGCAGCGGGGCTCACGGCCGCCGAAACTAGGCTGACGGCCATGCACGCATGGATCGACGGGGAGCTGTTGGCCGACCCCGAAGCCGGAGTCATCAGCGCCACCGACCATGGATTCACCGTGGGCGACGGCGTGTTCGAGGCGGTCAAGGTCGTCGACGGTCGGCCCTTCGCGCTCGACCTCCACCTGGCGCGACTCGTCCGCTCCGCCACCGGCCTGGGTCTCGATGCGCCCGATCTCGATGCCGTACGGCGAGGGGTCGCCGCCGTGCTCGGCGAGCAGCACCTGCCCCTCGGGCGGTTGAGGATCACGCTGACGGCCGGGCCCGCACCCCTCGGTTCCGGCAGGGGCAGTCACGCGCCGACGCTCGTGGTCGTGGCGGTGCCGATGCAGGCCTCGCTCGCGACGACGTCGATCGTGACGGTGCCGTGGCCGCGCAACGAGCACAGCGCGATCGCCGGCCTCAAGACGACGTCGTACGCGGAGAACGTCGTGGCGCTCGCTCATGCGAAGGAGCGCGGCGCCACCGAGGCGATCTTCGCCAACACCGCGGGGCACCTCTGCGAGGGCACCGGGTCCAACGTGTTCTACGTCGTGGCCGGCGAGCTCCGCACACCCACCTTGGCCAGCGGCTGCCTCGCGGGCGTCACCCGGGCGCTCGTGCTCGACTGGTGCGGTGCGCGCGAGATCGACGGGCCGATCGCGGTCGCGGAGGCGGCAGACGAGGTCTTCCTCGTCTCGACCACCCGCGACGTCCAGCCCGTCACGCGGTGGGGCGCCCGAGACCTACCGGTCGGCCCGGTCACGCGAGCCGCGGCCGAGACATGGGCAGCCCGGGAGCTCGAGCACCTCGTACCGGTGTAGGCGTCCTCGACGTCAGGCGCGCAGCGACTCGACCATCGAGTCCAGGTCGACGAGCTGGGCCTCGTGCCCCACAGGCACCAGCCCCCAGGTCCTGATGAGGAAGCCCAGGAGATCCGCCGTCCTGGCCGCAGCCCGCAGGCGGCCCTCGGGTGAGTCGAACGTCATCCGCACGACCGCGTGCCTGTCCTCGTCGATGCCGGGCGCCAGCCGGATGTCGCCGTCGCCGGTGGGCTGGGTCAGGCCCTGGTGCAACAGGCACCGGCTCATCACCCACGGGACCTCCCCTGCCGGCACGTGGAACGTCACGCCCACGGCGTACGGGTCGTCCTCGCGGTAGTCGAACGTCGCCATGAAGGCCATCGGCCGTCCTCGCTCGTCATCGCAGTGCAGCGCGATGTCCTGGGTGAGGGAGGGAGCAACCGGGTGAGCCATGACCGTCCTTTGCCGAGAGGTGAGCGGGCCAGGGGTGGCCCCATCTACCTAGACGCCGTGGCGTCGGTTTCGGTTGCCTGAACAACGGAGAAAGTTGTCAAGGGTCACGGATGTGAGTTCCACCGATGTCATGCGTTAGAGTCTGCGACCGCAGTTGAAGCACCCCGAGAGGGGCGATTGGCGCAGTGGTAGCGCGCTTCGTTCACACCGAAGAGGTCACTGGTTCGAACCCAGTATCGCCCACCAGCATCATCTGGCACCTGGCCGCAAGGCATGACCGACCGGCCGGGGTCGTGCCGCGGTACCTGTGCCTCTTCCGCTGGAGCCTCTCGCGGTGGTAGGCCACTCACATGCACCGCTTCGTGTCCGGGGCCATCGCCCTCGCTCTCGTCGTGCCGGCCCTCGCGGCGGCCACCACCACGTCGGCCGCGGCCGACCTCGCCGTAGGTCGTGACGACGGCACCCACTTCTCGCGTGCGAACTCCGCCAAGGGCCCGCGCCTCGTCCGGCCGGCCAAGATCGGCAAGGCGAAGGTCGGGATGACCGTCGAGGAGGCCATGGCCACGGGTCAGTTCAAGCAGGACGTGCCCAACCCGCCCTGCGACCCGATCGAGCTGCAGCCCACCAAGCCCTACAAGACGCAGTACGTCGTCTCCGTCGCCGACGGTCGCATCGTCGAGATGAACGCGACGGGCGGTGACATGGCCACGCCGACCGGCAGCCGGGTCTACTCGACGTACAAGCGGATCAAGCGCGACTACGGCTCGGCGCTGTCCAACCCTCGTGAGGTCGGCTTCGGCCAGTGGGGCGTCTACCTCCACCAGGGCAAGAAGGGGGCGAACCGCAGGTGGTTGGGGTTCCTCTTCGGCGAGGCCTTCGTCGAGGACGGCGAGCTGGGCAACAACGACATCCTGACGCTGATGGGTGTCACGAAGGGCAAGCGCCCTGCCCTGATCCTCGACGGCTGCTGAGCCGCCGCCGCGAGCATCGGGCGGCGCAAGGAAACCGGGGCGCGGTCGGCGCCGGGCGGTCGATACCATCGCGACGTCCGGCGCCCGCCGTACGACGTCGCTGCCGCTACGCCGCAGCAGCCAACCTCCTGAGGAGCCCCTGTGTCCGAGATCAAGGTCGTCCGAGTCCACGCCGACGTGCGTCAGGACCAGACGGTCACGACGGGCACCAAGGCGTGGGAGCTGTTCGCCGAGGACACCGACGTGATCGCGGCGCGCGTCGACGACGTCCTCAAGGACCTGTCGTACGAGCTCGCCGACGGTGACGTCGTCGAGTCGGTCGAGATCCACAGCGCCGACGGGCACGACATCCTGCGCCACTCCACAGCGCACGTAATGGCCCAGGCCGTGCAGGACCTCTTCCCCGACGCCAAGCTCGGTATCGGCCCGCCGATCGAGAACGGCTTCTACTACGACTTCGACGTCGAGACCCCGTTCGTGCCGGAGGACCTCGACAAGATCGAGACCCGGATGCGCAAGATCATCAAGGAGGGGCAGCGCTTCTCGCGTCGGGTCACCACCGACGCCGACGCGCTGGCCGAGCTGGCCGGTGAGCCCTACAAGATCGAGCTGATCGGTCTCAAGGGCGGTGCCGGAGCAGAGGACCCGGACTCGATGGGCGAGGGTGCCTCGGTCGAGGTCGGCGCCGGCGAGCTGACGATCTACGACAACATCAATCGCAAGGGCGAGGCCGCCTGGTCCGACCTGTGCCGCGGCCCGCACCTGCCGACCACCAAGCGCATCCCGGCCTTCAAGCTGATGCGCTCGGCAGCGGCCTACTGGCGCGGCGACGAGAAGAACAAGCAGCTCCAGCGCATCTACGGCACCGCCTGGGAGACCAAGGAGGCCCTGGAGGCGCACCTGCACCGCCTCGAGGAGGCCGAGAAGCGCGACCACCGCAAGCTCGGCCGCGACCTGGACCTCTTCAGCTTCCCCGACGAGATCGGCTCCGGCCTGCCGGTCTTCCATCCCAAGGGCGGGGTGATCAAGCGGGAGATGGAGGACTACGTCCGCCAGCGCCACATCGAGGAGGGCTTCGACTACGTCGGCACCCCGCACATCTCGAAGGAGGGCACGTTCCACCTCTCGGGACACCTGCCCTACTACGCCGACGGCATGTTCCCCCCGATGGAGTTCGAGGGCGCCAACTACTACCTCAAGGCGATGAACTGCCCGATGCACAACCTGATCTTCAGGTCGCGCGGGCGGTCCTACCGCGAGCTGCCGCTGCGGCTCTTCGAGTTCGGCCACGTCTACCGCTACGAGAAGTCCGGCGTCATCCACGGTCTGACCCGGGTGCGCGGCTTCGCCCAGGACGACTCGCACTCCTACGTCACCCCCGAGCAGGCGCCGGCTGAGATCAAGCACCTGCTCGACTTCGTCCTCGGGCTGCTGCGCGATTTCGGGCTCGACGACTTCTACCTCGAGCTCTCCACCCGCGACGACTCCAAGCCCGACAAGTTCGTCGGCTCGCAGGAGCAGTGGGAGAACGCCACCGACGTCCTGCGTACGGCGTGCGAGGAGTCGGGTCTCGAGCTGGTCCCGGACCCGGGCGGCGCGGCCTTCTACGGCCCCAAGGTCTCGGTCCAGGCCAAGGACGCCATCGGCCGCACCTGGCAGATGTCGACGATCCAGTACGACTTCAACCAGCCCGAGGGCTTCGACCTCCAGTATCAGGCCGCCGACGGCTCGCGCCAGCAGCCGGTGATGATCCACTCGGCCAAGTTCGGCTCGATCGAGCGGTTCCTCGGGGTGCTGGTCGAGCACTACGCCGGCGCGTTCCCTCCGTGGCTCGCCCCGGTCCAGGTCCAGGCGATCCCGGTCGCCGACGCCTTCAGCGACTACTTGTACGACGTCGCACGGCGGATGAAGCTGCAGGGCCTGCGGGTGGAGGTCGACGACTCCGACGATCGGATGCAGAAGAAGATCCGCAACGCCCAGCTGCAGAAGGTGCCGTTCATGATGATCGCCGGCGCCGACGACGTCGCTGCCGGCGCGGTCTCCTTCCGCTACCGCGACGGGCGCCAGGACAACGGCGTCCCCATCGACGAGGCGATCGCGCGCGTGACCGCCGCGGTGGCGACCCGCGAACAGGTGTAGTCGGGGCGGCGGTCGGGTGCGGGCGTCTCGATACCCCGGCGTCTCGCTTCGCTCGCCTGCCGGCTACTCGACGAGCGAGAAGCGTGTGCTGAAGTGGAGCCATGGCCAAGACGATCGCGACCACCACCACCGTCGAGCTCGAGGGACTGCTCGAGTTCGTCCGACCGCGCCACCGGATGATCCTCACCACCCAGCGCCAGGACGGCACGCCGCAGATGTCGCCGGTGACCGGGGGCGTCGACGGAGAGGGCCGGATCGTCATCTCGACGTACCCCGAGCGGGCCAAGGCCTCCAACGCGCGTCGACACCCGGGTGTCAGTGTGATGGTGCTGGGTGAGGAGTTCAACGACGCGTGGGTGCAGGTCGACGGCGAGTGCGAGGTGATCGACATGCCCGAGGCGGTCGAGCCCCTGGTCGACTACTTCCGCTGCATCTCCGGCGAGCACTCCGACTGGGACGAGTACCGCCAGGCGATGCGCGACCAGGGCAAGTCGCTGCTGCGGATCACGCCGACGCGTTGGGGTCCGATCGCGACGGGCGGGTTCCCGGCTCGACTCGCCTGAGCGGAGACCGTCCCGCGCGTAAGTTACTGAGACGTAATGTCGCGGATACCCTTTACATGTCACACGGCGTCGCATTAACGTCGCATCGTTGACCACCCGACGATGAGAGGTTGAACGCGATGACCAGCACCCTGGAGCCCGCGGCAGACCGGATGGACGCCCCCTTCCAGACCTACGAGCAGCGCCTCCGCACGCTCTCGGAGGCCTCCGTCGAGCAGCACTTCGACGCGTTCGCCGACATCGACTGGGACCACCCCGACTACGCGATCGACCCCACCGACGAGCGCTGGATCCTCCCGGAGGCCGACGTGCTGGGCCGCCACCCCTGGTACCAGGCGCTGCCGAAGGACGAGCAGATCAGGATCGGGCTCTACCGCCAGGCCAACATCACCAAGGTCGGCCTGCAGTTCGAGCAGATCCTGATCGCCGGGCTGATGAACTACGCCTTCTCGCTGCCCAACGGCTCCGCGGAGTTCCGCTACTCCACGCACGAGGCGACCGAGGAGTGCCACCACACCCAGATGTTCCAGGAGTTCGTCAACCGCTCCGGTCAGGACGTCGGTGGCGGCTCGGCGATCTTCCGCGCCGTCAGCCCGATCCTCCCGCTCGCGGCGCGGATCGTGCCGTTCGGCTTCTTCTTCGGCGTGCTCGCAGGCGAGGAGCCGATCGACCACGTGCAGAAGACGATCCTGCGCGCCGGCGACGACATGCACCCGCTGCTGCAGCGGATCATGCAGATCCACGTCGCCGAGGAGGCCCGCCACATCGGCTTCGCCCACCAGTACCTCGAGCACAAGGCCACGCGTCTCAAGCGTCACGAGCGTGCCGTGCTGTCGGTCGCCGTACCGCTCATCATGCGCTGGCTCTGCGACGAGATCGTGGTGCCGACCAAGAAGGCGCAGCGCGACATGGGGCTCCCGAGGTCGGTCGTCAAGGAGCTGTACTGGGACAACCCGGAGTCGCGCAAGTTCCTGCGCGACCTGTTCGGCGACGTCCGGATGCTCGCCGAGCAGACCGGCATGATGAACAAGGTCTCGCGCCGGGTGTGGAAGCTGATGAAGATCGACGGCCCCACCTCGCGCTTCCGCAGCCAGCCGGCCTCCGCGGCCGCCTGACCACGACCGGAAGCAAGAGGGACAGCGGTGACGTACGTCGTCACGCAGTCGTGCTGCGCCGACGCCTCGTGCGTCATCGCGTGCCCGGTCAACTGCATCCACCCGGCGCCGGGCGAGCCCGGCTTCGCGACCGCCGAGATACTCTACGTGGACGCCAACTCGTGTGTCGGCTGCGGTGCCTGCGCGACGGCGTGCCCGGTCGAGGCGATCAAGCCGGACAGCTCGCTCACCCCTGACGAGCAGCCCTTCCTGGCGATCAACGCCGAGTACTACGAGTGCTTCCCGCACCAGCCGCGCCCGCCTCTGGCGATCGTGCCGAGGCAGCGCCGCCTCGCCCGCGAGGGATCGTTCCGCGTGGCGGTCGTCGGCGCCGGACCGGCGGGGCTCTACACGGCCGACGACCTGCTGACCCACCCCGAGATCAGCGTCGACGTCTACGACCGTCTGCCCATGCCGTACGGCCTGGTCCGTGCGGGCGTGGCGCCGGACCACCAGCACACCAAGGCCGTCGAGAAGCTCTTCGGACAGATCGAGCAGCAGCCGGGCTTCCGCTACTTCCTCGGGGTCGACGTCGGCCACGACGTCAGTCTCGCCGAGCTCGAGGCGCACTACGACGCCGTCGTCTACACGGTCGGTGCGAGCGCTGATCGTCCGCTCGGGATCCCTGGTGAGGACCTCGTCGGCTCGCTGTCGGCCACCGACCTCGTTGGCTGGTACAACGGCCACCCCGACAAGCAGGACCTCCTCGTCGATCTCGACACCGAGCGCGCCGTCGTCGTCGGCAACGGCAACGTGGCCCTCGACGTGGCCAGGATCCTCACTGCCGACCCCACTGCCCTCGAGACCACCGACATCGCAGCCCTGCCGTGGGCGGCGCTGTCGCGCAGCAGCGTGCGCGAGGTGGTCGTGCTCGGGCGACGTGGCCCGAGCGAGGCCGCCTTCACGGTGCCCGAGCTCGTCGGGCTCTCCGGCCTCGCCGAGGCCGGCGTCATCGACGTGGTCGTCCACGTCGGATCGGACGGCGACCTCGACACGATGGGCGGCGACGACATCCGCACCAGGCTGCTCAAGGACCTGGCCGCCCGCCCGCGCACGCCGGGTCGCCGTACGGTCGTCGTGCGCTTTCTCACCGCACCCGTCCGTCTGCTCGGCGACACCCGGGTCACCGGCATCGAGGTCACCGGCACCCGGCTGGAGCGCAACGCCGACGGTCGCACCGTCGCTGTCTCGACGGGGGAGACCGAGGTCATCGAGACCGGGCTGGTCCTGCGCGCGGTGGGCTACCGAGGACTGCCCGTCACCGACCTGCCGTACGACGAGGTGACCGGCACGGTGCCTCACGACCAGGGTCGCGTCCGTCCGGGGCTGTACGTCGCGGGCTGGGTCAAGCGCGGACCGACGGGCTTCATCGGCAGCAACAAGGGGTGCGCGCAGGAGACGGTCGCGCGGATCCTCGACGACCTGGACTCCGGGGCGACCACCGGCCGCGGTGCCGACGATGGGGCGATCGTGGCGCTGGTGTCCGAGCGCAGCCCCCAGTTCCTCGGCCTGGACGGGTGGCGGGCCATCGACGCCGAGGAGCGCAGGCGCGGCGAGCGACGCGGGAGGCCTCGGGCCAAGCTCGTCGAGGTGAGCGAGATGCTGCGGGTCGCCCACTCGGCGCGAGACACCGACGCCAGGCGCCCCGGGGCGACGCCGCCGCCGAGGCAGCGGGTTGGCGCCACCTCACCCCCTGGGCGCGGCTACCCTTCGGTCACACGGCTCCGATGGGGGCTCCGACGGCGAGGGTGAGGCGGGTGAGATGGCTCAGGACGGGCGACAGGCGCGCTGGGACGCTCACAACCAGCAGCGACGTCTGAGCATCCTCGACGCGGCGCTCGAGGTGATCGAGTCCGAGCCGGTCGGCGCGGAGTTCCACGTGCAGCAGATCGCCGCGCGCGCCGGGCTCAACCGCACGGTCGTCTACCGGCACTTCGCCGACCGCTCCGACCTGGACACCGCGATCCGGACCCACATCATCGCCTCCCTGACCGAGCAGCTCGCCCCGGTCGTCTCGCTCGACGGCACGATCAACGAGATCATCGGCCGGATCATCCGGACCTACGTCGACTGGACCGAGGCCCACGTTGCGCTGCACGCGTTCGCGGTGCAGGAGGCCGGGGGACCGTTCCAGCAGGGGATCGACCAGATCGCCACGATGCTCGGGGACCTCCTCTCCCTCGCCATCGCACTGCTGGGCGCCGAGCTCAGCGAGGACGAGAAGGCCCTGGTCGACCCGCTCGCCTACGGCCTGGTCGGCGCGGCCCTCGGTGTGGTCGGCCGCTGGTTGGCCCGCGACGTGCGCGAACCCTCGGCCGCGCGGATCTCCGAGCTGCTCTCGATGTCGGTCTGGAACCTCCTCGACGGCCACGCCAAGCGCCTGGGTGTCGTCCTCGACCCCGACCTGCCCCTGGCCGACATCTTCGCCGGTGGCAGACCCGGAGCGGTGCCGGGAGCCTCGTCGTGAGCGACGACGCCGTGCGCCAGGACGGGATCGGCGAGGCCGACGACCTCGACCGCCTCTGGACGCCACACCGGATGGCCTACATCCGCGGCGAGTCCAAGCCCGCCGACGCCAGCGCCGGGCAATGCCCGTTCTGCCGGATCCCGACCCTCGACGACGCCGCCGGGCTCGTCGTACGGCGGGGTCGGCTCGCCTTCGCCGTGCTCAACCTCTACCCCTACGCGCCAGGGCACCTGATGGTCTGCCCCTACCGGCACCTGGCCGACTACACCGAGACCTCGCCCGCGGAGGCGATCGAGATCGGTGAGCTGACCAAGCAGGCGATGCACACGGTCCGCGCGGTGTCCGGGGCGCGCGGCTTCAACCTCGGCATGAACCAGGGCGAGGTCGCCGGCGCCGGCATCGCGGCCCACCTGCACCAGCACGTCGTACCGCGCTGGCCGGGTGACCAGAACTTCATGCCCATCATCGGGCGCACCAAGACGCTGCCCGAGCTGCTCACCGAGACCCGCGACCTGTTTGCGAGCGCCTGGGTCGACTGACCTCGACCGTCCGTCGGCCGCCGGCTGAGAAGTGGGCCGATCGCGCCCGGGACCGGTAGCGTCCGCGGCATGTTGGACAGGTTCAAGGGCTTCTGGCAGGGCGTCGTGCTCATGCCCTTCGTCAAGCTCTTCATCAAGTGGGGCGTCAGCCCCGACACCGTCACGTTCGTCGGCACGGTCGGCGTCGCCGCGGGCGCGTTGATCTTCTTCCCGATGGGGGAGCTGCTCATCGGTGTCCTGTTCATCACCGCCTTCGTCTTCAGCGACCTGATCGACGGCAAGATGGCCCGCGAGCTCGATCGGCGCTCGACGTTCGGCTCCTTCTGGGACTCGACCCTCGATCGGATCGGCGACGGGGCGATCTTCGGGGGATTGGCCCTGTACTTCGCCAACACCAACGAGGGCGACTCCTACCTCTACCTGTGCCTCACGCTCTACTGCCTCGTGATGGGCTCGGTGACGTCCTACGCGCGGGCCAAGGCCGAGTCGTTGGGCCTGGACGCCAAGGGCGGTCTGGCCGAGCGGGCAGACCGGCTCGTCTCGATCCTGGTGATGACGGGGCTCGGGGCACTCCTCGACCTGCCGATCCTGATGTACCTGACCCTGTGGGTGCTGGCCTTCGCCAACACCTACACGGTGATCTTCCGCGTCACCAAGGTACGTCGCCAGGCGCTCGCCGCCGACGCGGCGCGTGACGCCGCGGAGGCCGCCGAGGCCGCGGGCCGGAGCGGTCCCGATGCGCCCCCGATCGGCTGAGCGCCGTACCATCAGCGCCATGAACGACCTCACCGCCGACAACGCCGAGACCCCCCTGACCAGCAGCGCGACGGGCACCACCCGCGTGAAGCGCGGCATGGCCGAGATGCTCAAGGGTGGCGTGATCATGGACGTCGTCACCGCCGAGCAGGCCAAGATCGCCGAGGACGCCGGTGCGGTGGCCGTGATGGCTCTCGAGCGGGTGCCGGCTGACATCCGCGCCCAGGGTGGTGTGTCGCGGATGAGCGACCCCGACATGATCGACTCCATCATCTCCGCGGTCTCGATCCCGGTGATGGCCAAGGCCCGGATCGGTCACTTCGCCGAGGCGCAGGTGCTGCAGAGCCTGGGCGTGGACTACATCGACGAGTCCGAGGTGCTGACCCCGGCCGACTATGCCAACCACATCGACAAGTGGGCCTACACCGTGCCGTTCGTGTGCGGTGCGACCAACCTCGGTGAGGCGCTGCGTCGGATCACCGAGGGCGCGGCGATGATCCGCTCCAAGGGCGAGGCCGGCACCGGCGACGTGTCCAACGCGGTCACCCACATGCGCACCATCCTGGGCGAGATCCGCCGGCTGTCCTCGCGCTCGGCCGACGAGCTGTACGTCGCTGCGAAGGAGCTGCAGGCGCCCTACGAGCTGGTGGCCGAGGTGGCAGCGTCGGGCACGCTGCCCGTGGTCCTGTTCACCGCCGGTGGCATCGCGACGCCCGCGGACGCGGCGATGATGATGCAGCTCGGCGCCGAGGGTGTCTTCGTGGGCTCGGGCATCTTCAAGTCCGGCAACCCCGCGCAGCGTGCCGAGGCGATCGTGAAGGCGACCACGTTCTTCGACGACGCCGACATGGTCGCGAAGGTCTCGCGTGGTCTGGGTGAGGCCATGGTCGGGATCAACGTCGACGAGATCCCCCAGCCACACCGCCTGGCCGAGCGGGGCTGGTAGCCGCTCGCGGCTCGCCGCCCCTCGCCACGACCTCCCCGCCGTCATCCCCGCCATCACCCCCGTCATCGGCGACGCCCTGCGTCGGCTCCGTCGTCGCGAGCCCGCCTCGAGCTCCGTCGTCGCGGCGGTGGTGGCGGTGGTGCTCACCCTCGTCGTGGTGGCCGGTGTGCTGCTGGCGACGGGGCCCGGCTCGGAGCCGAGCGACTCCGGCGAACCGCTCGTCGTGTCCACGGGGCAGGGGACCCTGCGCGGTGTCGACGAGCAGGGCGTACGCACGTGGCGGGGTATCCCGTACGCCGCCGCCCCGGTCGGCAACCTGCGGTGGCGCCCGCCGGCGCAGGCCCCCACGTGGGAGGGGGAGCTGGCCGCCACGAGCTTCGGTGCGCCGTGCCTGCAACCGGCCGGCTACCGGTACGGCGACCGCGGCCTGAAGCCGCGCCGGACGAGTTCGGAGGACTGCCTCTACCTCAACGTCACGAGCGCCTACGGCGACGAGGGCGCCGCCGAGGCCGATCCGTCGCGGCCGGTGATCGTGTGGCTGCACGGGGGAGGTCTGTTCGAGGGCAACGGTTCGCTCGTCGACCCCACGGTGCTCGCCGAGCACGGCACCGTCGTGGTGACGGTCAACTACCGGCTCGGGCTGCTGGGGTTTTTCGCCCACCCGGCGCTCGACCAGGACGTCGCCAACTTCGCGCTCCTCGACCAGGTCGCGGCCCTCGAGTGGGTGCGCGACAACATCGCCGGTTTCGGCGGCGACCCCGACAACGTGACGGTGATGGGGGGCTCGGCCGGCGCCATCAGTGTCAACGCGCTCATGGTCGCCCCGGCCGCCGACGGGCTCTTCGACCGGGCGATCTCCCAGTCGGCTCCCGGTGACAGCGCGGCGCGCACGCTGCGCGACGTACGGCGTCAGGGGGCACGTGCCTTCGGTGGCCTGAGCGCCACCGAGCTGCAGGCGCTGCCGCCCGAGGACCTGCTGTCCTCCACGTTCAACGTGCTGCTCGGGGATGCTCCGATCGTCGACGCAGTGCTGCCCGAGCGGGTCGCCGACGCCTTCGCCGCGGGCCGGGAGGCGTCGGTGCCGTACCTCGTCGGCACCACATCGGGGGAGTTCTCCGACGGTGACTTCCGGGCCTCGGGCAGCAACCCGACGCGCATCCGCTCCCAGCTGGGTGGTGCGGAGCACGACGCGCTCGTGGCGGCCTACGGCCGTCGCGCGTTCCGTGAGTTCGTCCTGGACGACCTCGTCTTCCATGCGCCGGCGGCCGCGCTGGCGCTCGAGCACGCCCAACGGGCCCCGACCTACCGCTACCGCTTCGGCCCGGACCGCGACGGCTCCACCCACGGCGCCGAGGTGCCCTACGTCTTCGGTTCCGAGGATCGCCCTGGCAGGCAGAGGTTGGCCGAGGCGATGGTCGACTACTGGGTCGCCTTCGCTCGCACCGGAGAGCCCGAGGTGGAGGGGCTGCCGACGTGGCCGCGGGCGGCCGGCACGTCGTACCTGGACCTCGGCGTGGACGGGCCGCAGCCCGTCGAGCGCGACCCCTGGACCCGCCGGCTGCGCGCGCTCTACGAGACCGTGCCGCTGCAGCTGCCCGAGAGCCTCCGCATCAGCGGAGCTCGGGGCAGGTGAGCCCGTCGCGCTCGGCCGAGGTCAGCCGGTCGTAGTCGCCGACGAGGTCGATCGCCCGCCCGCCCGGGGGGTCGGTGTCGAGGTAGGCGCGGAAGTCGTACTGGTCCTGCGTCCAGTAGAGCTGTGGCTCGCCGCCGTTGGCGATCGTGTAGGTCCCCGAGGCGCCGCCCATCAGGTCGGTGAGCTCGGTCGGCGACATGCCGAGCTCGAGGTCGCACCACACGGCGAGCCATCGCCGGGGGTCGTCGGTGCCGGCCGGGTCTGACGTTTCAGATGCGCTGCTTCGTGCAACGGACTCCTCGACCAGCCAGCGAGTGTTCTGCTGGATCATCCGGACCGTCTGGTCCTCGCCGGGAAAATCGACGGCCAGGAGGGCGTCCTCGTCGGTGAGCTGGGTGACCTCGACGCCTGACGGGACGTACTCGCGGTCGGGTTGCTCCCACAGCACCGCCACGAAGTCGGTGCAGGGGTCACCGAGGCGGGCCCGCTTCAGCAGGATGGCCTCGTAGCGCAGGTCGATCGTCAGCTGCGGCGCGTGGCGGGCGCAGGCCGCTTGAGCGTCCTGGGCGTCGAGGGCGGCCAACCAGGCCCGGTACGCCGTCACCGCCGGTGGTTCCGCCTGGGGGGAGGAGCTCTCCGGCGGACCGGCGGACGCGGAGGCGCTCGGAGCCGGGCCGATCTCGGCCAGGGGAGCGCGCGCGTCCTCCTCCCCGCACGCGGCCAGGACGGCGAGCAGGAGGGTGACGGCGGGGACGATTCGGGCCGCGGCGCGGGGTGATCGAGAGGGAGGCACGGGTCCACTGTGCCGGGCTCGTCCGAGGTTGTGGATTCCTTGAGGATTTCCGCCCCTGTCCTGAGGTTCTCCGGGGGTTGGTCTTGACCTGGGCGAGGTGGACTTCAGGTCGCACCACGAAACCCCCGAACGACTGGCTCGCAAACTGCACGACATAGAGCGGTCTAGGCCGGGTACGGACCCACTGTCAGGTGCTCCCCACGCAACAACTCACCCGAAGGACAGACATGAACAAGACCACCAAGGGCTCTCTCGCTGCCGGCGCCGCGGCCGTGCTACTGCTCGGCGGAGCGGGCTCGCTCGCCTACTGGACCGACAACGCCACCGTCAACGGTGGCCAGGTCAACTCCGGTTTCCTCACGCTGGACGCGGTGCCCGAGGCGGTAGACGCCGACGGCAACAGCGTGCAGGACTGCACCACGCCGGCATACGCGGCCGGCTTCGCCGGCGCAGGTGACCCGGTGGTCAACTTCGTGCCCGGCGACGTCGTCAGCACCGTGTGCACCTTCGTCATCGGTGCCGAGGGAGACAACCTCGCGGCCACGCCCGACATCCCGGACAGCGTCGACATCGACGGCCCGGCCGACACCTCGTTCACCGCCACCGTCGCCTCCACCTACGAGCTTGGCCCCGACGCTGACACCCTTGCCGGGTACGACGGCACGGATGCCATCACCGAGGACAACGACGGGGACCTGCTGGTCGCCACCATCACGGTGACGTTCCCCTTCGGTAGCGACGAGGACGGCAACGACCTGGGCGGCAACCCGAACGCGGACGGCATCGTCAACGCCAACGACACCCAGAACATCGACGCCGTGCTCGACGACCTGACCGTCTCCTTGACGCAGGACGACCCGCAGGCGCCCTGATCGACTGAGTCACGACCGACGTCTCATGTCCCTGACGGTGGGTCCGGCGCGCCACCGCGCCACGGACACCCGGGCTGACCAGGCCGCACGGCCTGCGCACCCTGCGGTCTCCGTGGCCCGGTGGGGCGGCCGGGTGCTCGGCTGGATGGTCATCCTGACCAGCCTGGCCGCGCTGGTGGTCGCCGTACTGGTGCCGCGCCTCGGTGGCGCGACGCCGTACGAGATCCTCACCGGGTCGATGCGGCCGGGGCTTCCCCCCGGCACGTTGGTCGTCATGAAGCCGGCAGGGCCAGGCGACATCGGGGTCGGCTCCATCGTGACCTACCAGCTCCGCTCGGGTGAGCCCACCGTGGTCACCCACCGCGTGGTGGAGGTCCGTCAGAGCCTGAGCGGGGACCTCGAGTACGTCACCCAGGGCGACGCCAACTCGGTCGCCGACGAGCTCCCGGTGCGCCCCGAGCAGATCCGCGGCACGCTCTGGTACGCCGTCCCTCAGCTCGGTCGCGTCAACCAGCTCCTCAACGGCGACCAGCGCCAGACGCTGGTCTATCTCGCGGCCGCCGGACTGGGCGGCTACGCCCTGGCCATGTACGTGGCAGCACTGCGGGACCGGCGCCGTCGGTCGCGCTCCACGATCTCCTGAAGGAGGTGTGACATGCACAGCTCCATCCGTCTCCCCGTGAGGCTCGCGCTGTTCGTCGCGCTCACCTCCCTGGCACTCGGCCTCGCAGCTTCTCCGTCCCAGGCCGACGACGCTGCGCAGCCGGACCGCAACGCGCTCCAGGTGAGCCTGGACGGCGTCACCTGGACCGAGTCGATCCGGCAGCCGCTCTTCGACCCGGCCGTTCGCTGGGTCCCGGGCGACATCCGGACGGCACGCTTCTTCGTGCGCAACGCCAAGCCGGAGTCGGGCGACCTGCGGGTCGTGCTCGAGCGGCCGACGCGCGATGCGCTCCTCGACACCGGATTCTTGAGCGTCGCGGCCCGCGCCGGCGACGGACCGTGGACCGAGATCGAGTCCGGAGGTCGTCACGAGCTGATCGACGGGGCAGCCGTGGAGTCCCTGGAGGAGGAGATCGTGTTCCTCCGCGCCTCCCTGGCCGCCGACGCGCCCAACGGCACGATGGTCCTGGCCACCGACCTGGACCTCACCCTGACCCTGACCCAGGAGGGCATCGTCGACGACGCCACGTCGGAGGACGACGACGAGAACGACGGCGGCAACGGCAACGGCAACGGCGACGGTGGCAACGGCGACGACGGCACGGGGCAGGACGGCTCGGGCAACCCCACCAACGCTGACGGGACGGGGTCGGGGGACCTCCCCGACACCGGCAGCCCGCTGCGTCCCTGGGTGCTTCCGCTGGCGTTCCTGCTGCTCGCGTCGGGCGCCGTACTCGTGGCCCGTCGGCGTGAGGAAGAAGAGGATCCACCGCTGGAGAAACCCTTGATCCGACCTTGAGGATCCGTCCGCCGAAGCCTGAGATCGCGTCCCTAGATTCTGTACATCACTCCCGCACGACCATCTCCCCACCGCAATGAAGCACCAGGAGAAACCATGAGCTCGCACCGCCAGACCCGCTCGCGCCGCACCCGCAGCGGCCGCCTGCGCGCGGTCATGTCGCTCGGCGCCGTCGGCTTCCTCGCGCTCGGACTCGGCGCCCAGGGCACCTTCGCCTTCTGGACCGACCAGGCCACCGTCACGACCGGCAGCTTCAGCTCGGGCACCTTGGACATCACGCTCAACGGCGCTCTCGCCGGAGCGGCCAACAACGGCGGGACGACGACCCTGCCGTCGTTCTCCCTCGCCAACATGGTGCCCGGCGAGAGCCAGGCGATCGCGTTCCCGGTGGCCAACAACGGCACCGTCGGGCTGACATACACCGTCAACGGCAGCGCGACGGGCCCGCTGGCACCGGGCATGCAGTTCACCGTGGCCGGCGGCAACGCCGGCAACACCGGCACAGCCGCCAACGGCAACCGCACGGGCACCTGCAGCGGGGGCAACCTCGCCACGAACCAGATCCTCAACGGCACCCCCTCGACCGTCGTCGGCACGGCCCGTTCGCTGGCCGTCGGTGCCCAGGAGTCCATCTGCGTGATCGCCCGCCTCGACCCGCAGGCCGCCAACGACCTGCAGGGCAAGACGATGACCGCCAGCCTGATCTTCAACGCCAAGCAGGTCGGCGCTCCGTGACCGAGACCCCTGCGTCTCGACTGCGCGAGGCCACCCTCTGGGCGGGGGCCGTGCTCGGCCTCCTCTCGTTGGTGGCCGGCGTCGCCGTCATGTTCTTCGGCTTCACGTTCCTGATCTTCCGCTCGGGATCGATGGGCCCCGACATCCCCACCGGCTCGCTCGCCCTGGCCCGCACGACGCCGTCCGCCGAGCTCGAGCCCGGCGACGTGGTGAGCGTCCTCGCGTCGAACGGCGCCCGGATCACCCACCGCCTGGTCAGCTCCACCGTGCGCGGCGAGGAGGCCAGCCTGATCCTGCAGGGCGACGCCAACGGCACACCCGACGCCGAGATCTACCAGGTGACCGAGGCCGAGCGCGCCATCGTGTCGGTGCCCTACGCCGGGTACGCCGTCACGGTGCTGCTCAGCCCGGCCGGGCTGGTCGCCGCGGGCTGCCTGAGCGGGATGCTGCTCCTGCTGGGCTTCGGGTCCTCCGACAGGACCGGCGGACCGTCCCGCCCGTCCTCGCCGACCGGTGGGGCCGGCAGGCACCGCGGCGAGCGTCAGCGGACCCCGCGTCGGACACTGGTCGGCGCTGCCGCCTCGACGGCAGCTCTCGTGGTCGTCGCCACCGGGGTGGCGAGAACGTCGGCGTTCTTCACCGACCCGGCCACCGTCACGACGGGCTCCTTCACAGCCGGCGCGGCGACGCCACCGACCAACGTCCGCTGTGGCACCGGAGCCAACGGGGGGGACTTCATCCTGTGGAACCCGCCGAGCGGGGCAACGCCCACGGGCTATGTCCTCAGCTACACGCACAACCAGGGCTCCGGCACGGTCGCGTACGGCGCGGGCGTGACCCAGGGTCGACCCGACTCTCCGTCCTTCCTCAGCGGCAACCGCGAGTTCGCGGTCACCATCACCGCCGTCTACGGGTCGTGGTCGGCGGAGTCGACGGGCGCAGCGTCGATCCGCGGACGCAACATCGTCGTCGGCACCATCTGGTCCTGCTGAGCCACGAGAGCCGGCGCTCTCTACGATCGATGGATGACCCCGACCATCGGTGTGCTGGCCCTCCAGGGTGACGTCCGCGAGCACGTGGCCGCCCTGGCCCGCCTCGGCGTCGTCGCGAACGCCGTACGACGCCCGGAGGAGCTCGCCGTCGTCGACGGGCTCGTCCTGCCGGGCGGCGAGTCGACGACGATGGCCAAGCTCGCGCGCACCTTCGACCTGATCGAGCCGCTGCGTCAGCGGATCAAGGACGGGATGCCCGCCCTGGGCACGTGCGCGGGGATGATCCTGCTGGCGGACCGGATCGAGGACGGCGTGGTCGGCCAGGAGTCGATCGGGGGGCTCGACATCACCGTGCGTCGCAACGCGTTCGGCCGCCAGGTCGACTCCTTCGAGGGCGACGTGGACGTCGTCGGCCTGGACACCCCGGTGCACGGCATCTTCATCCGCGCACCCTGGGTGGAGTCGGTCGGCGGGGGAGTCGAGGTCCTTGCGCGGGTCGGCTCCGACGCGGAGCCTGCGGCGGTGGGTAGGATCGTCGCGGTCCGGCAGGGACCGCTGATGGCGACGTCGTTCCATCCCGAGGTGGGCGACGACGCGCGGGTGCACGGCTTGTTCGTGGACCTCGTCCGCCAGCACGTGCGGCCCGTGCCGACTCACCGTCCCAGCGCAGCACAGGCGTAGAGCAACAGAAGAGGTAGGCATGTCCGGGCACTCCAAGTGGGCGACCACGAAGCACAAGAAGGCCGCGATCGACGCCAAGCGCGGCAAGATGTTCGCCAAGCTGATCAAGAACATCGAGGTCGCGGCGCGGATGGGCGGAGGCGACATCTCCGGCAACCCGACGCTCTACGACGCCATCCAGAAGGCCAAGAAGTCCTCGGTCCCCAACGACAACATCGACCGCGCGGTCAAGCGCGGCTCCGGCGCGGAGACCGGCGGGGCGGAGTACTCCACGATCATGTACGAGGGCTACGGCCCGGCCGGCGTCGCGATGCTCATCGAGTGCCTGACCGACAACAAGAACCGCGCCGCGATGGAGGTCCGCACCGCCATGACCCGCAACGGCGGCTCGCTGGCGGACCCCGGCTCGGTGTCGTTCCTCTTCAACCGCAAGGGCGTCGTCGTGGTGCCGAGCGAGCAGGAGGGCCGCACGATCTCCGAGGACGACCTGCTCGAGGCGACCCTCGAGGCCGGCGCCGACGACGTCAACGACCTGGGCGAGACCTTCGAGGTCGTCTCGGAGTCGACCGACCTGGTCGCCGTACGCACCGCTCTCCAGGCCGCCGGCATCGACTACGACTCCGCCGAGGCGTCGTTCGTCCCGGACAACAAGATCGAGCTTGACGCCGACGCCGCCGGCAAGCTCTTCCGGCTCATCGACGTCCTCGAGGACCTCGACGACGTGCAGAACCTGTTCGCCAACTACGACGTGACCGACGAGGTCATGGCGCAGGTCGACGCCGAGTAGGCCCCGGCACCCGCGTGTCGGCCCGGCGACACCGCGCATCCGCGTTAGCGTGTTCTCCGAACATCTGTTCTAACGAAGGGGTACGGCGTGCGCGTGCTCGGCATCGACCCGGGACTGACCCGCTGCGGGATGGGCGTGGTCGACGGCAGCGTCGGGCGTCCACTGGCGCTGGTCGACGTCAACGTCATCCGCACCTCCTCGGACCTGCCCGTCGCCGAGCGGCTGGTGACGATCGAGAAGGGCATCGATGCCTGGCTCGACGAGCACCGGCCGGACGCGGTGGCGGTGGAGCGCGTCTTCGCCCGCTCCGACGTCAGCACGGTGATGGGCACCGCCCAGGCCAGCGGCATCGCGCTGGTCTGCGCGGCCCGGCGAGGGCTGCCGGTCGCCCTGCACACCCCGAGTGAGGTCAAGGCCGCGGTCACGGGCAGCGGCCGGGCCGACAAGGCGCAGGTGGGCGCGATGATCACCCGCATCCTGCGCCTCGACAAGCCACCCAGGCCGGCCGACGCCGCCGATGCTCTCGCGCTGGCCATCACCCACATCTGGCGCGGCGGAGCCCAGGCGCGCCTCGACGCAGCAGTCAGGAGAGCCCGATGATCGCGTTCGTGAGCGGCAAGGTCGCCGAGGTGTCGCTGTCCAGCGCGGTCCTGGAGGTCGGCGGCGTCGGACTCGAGCTGATGTGCACCCCCGGCACCCTCGCCACCCTGCGGCAGGGGCAGTCCGCCACCCTGCCGACGAGCATGGTGGTGCGCGAGGACTCCCTGACCCTGTTCGGCTTCGTCGACGACGACGAGAAGGCGATGTTCGAGCTCGTCCAGACCGCCTCCGGTGTGGGCCCGAAGGTCGCCCAGGCGATCACCGCCGTGCTCAGCCCCGACGACCTCCGCCGCGCGATCGCCGGAGACGACGTCAAGACCCTCACGCGGGTCCCGGGGATCGGACAGAAGGGTGCTCAGCGCATCATCCTCGAGCTCAAGGACCGCATCGGCGCACCGACCGGCGCTCGTCCGACGGCTGCCGCGACGGCGGCGCCCGAGGAGGCCTGGCGCGACCAGGTCCACGGCGGCCTGGTGGGTCTGGGCTGGTCGACCAAGGAGGCCGACAAGGCCGTCGATGCCGTCGCCCCCGACGCCGGCCCCACGCCAGATGTCGGAGCGCTGCTCCGCGCCGCGCTGCGCACTCTCTCGAAGGCCTGAGCGGAGACTGACGGATGCCGCACGACGAGTACGACGTACCGCACGACGTGGATCCCCTCGACCCGCTGTCGCGAGCCGAGGGCGACCACCTCCGCTCCCTGACGGCCGCCGAGGCCGAGGGCGACGAGCGCGCGATCGAGGCTGCCCTGCGACCGCGCACGCTCGACGAGGTCGTCGGCCAGGCACGTGTGCGCGAGCAGCTCGGCCTGGTCCTCGAGGCAGCCAGGTTGCGTGATCGCGCACCCGACCACGTGCTGCTGTCCGGCCCGCCGGGACTCGGCAAGACGACGCTGGCGATGATCATCGCCGCGGAGATGTCGGCGCCGCTGCGACTCACGAGCGGCCCGGCGATCACCCACGCCGGCGACCTGGCCGCGATCCTGTCGGGCCTCAACGAGGGCGACGTGCTCTTCGTCGACGAGATCCACCGGATGTCGCGTCCGGCCGAGGAGATGCTCTACCTCGCCATGGAGGACTTCCGCGTGGACGTCGTGATCGGCAAGGGCCCGGGCGCGACCGCCATCCCGCTGGAGATCCCGCCGTTCACGCTCGTCGGCGCCACCACGCGCGCCGGTCTGCTGCCCGGACCGCTGCGCGACCGCTTCGGTTTCACCGGCCACCTGGAGTTCTACGAACCCGCCGAGCTCGACCTGATCGTCCACCGTTCGGCCGGTCTGCTCGGGGTCGAGCTCACCGCCGAGGGAGCCGCCGAGATCGCCTCGCGCTCGCGGGGCACACCCCGCATCGCCAACCGGCTGCTGCGCCGGGTGCGCGACTACGCCCAGGTGCGCGCCGACGGGGTCGTGACCCTCGAGGTCGCCCACGCCACCCTCGACCTGTACGAGGTCGATCCTCTGGGTCTGGACCGTCTCGACCGCGGAGTCATCGACGTGCTGTGCCGACGCTTCGGTGGTGGCCCCGTCGGGGTCTCCACCCTGGCTGTCGCCGTCGGCGAGGAGCGCGAGACCGTCGAGGAGGTCGCCGAACCCTTCCTCGTGCGCCTCGGCTTCCTCGCGCGCACCCCGCGAGGTCGGATCGCCACCCCGGCCGCGTGGACCCACCTGGGCCTGAGCGCACCCCGCGAGGGCACCGACAGCGTGGAGGGAACTCTGTTCGAGTCCCAGTAGTTGGGTCAGGCAGCAGCACCGCTACCGCGTCAGGGTCGGAGGCGGACCGGCACCCCCGGGATTGGTCGGCACGACTACCCCCATGGCTACACTGGCCCGTCGGTCGGCATACCGCCCGACATGGAGTGCTGTGCTGCTCCGGCGTCACGTGCGCTCCCACACTCGATGTTGAGAGGTCTTCTTCGTGGACTGGCTTGCCCAGCTGTTGTTCTTCGCTGCCATCGCCGCCGTTTTCTGGCTGCTGCTGATCCGGCCGAACGTCCGCCGTCAGCGCCAGACCGTCGCCATGCAGGAAGCCCTTCAGGTCGGTGACCAGATCATGCTGACCTCGGGGTTCTTCGGGACCCTGGTGTCGCTCGACGAGGACCGCGTGCAGGTCGAGATCGCCGCCGGTACGACGGTCACCGTCGCGCGGGGTGCGGTCGGCAGCGTCGTACCCCCGGTGGGCACGGACGCCGAGACGGATCAGACTGGCTCAGACGCGGTCGAGACCGCTCGGGACTCGGAGGACAACTGACATGGCCAAGAAGCAGCAGCGACCAGGGCGCACCCTGGTCGTCTTCTTCCTCGGAGTGGGGATCGCCTTCGGGCTAGTCGCGCTGACCGGCACCTGGTCGCCCCAGCTCGGGCTCGACCTCGAGGGCGGCACCCGGATCACGCTCCAGGCCAAGGGCAACCCGACCCAGGACAGCCTCGACGAGGCCCGCAACATCATCGACAACCGGGTCAACGGCTCCGGTGTCGCCGAGGCGGCCGTCTCGACCCAGGGCGGCGGCATCATCTCGGTCGAGATCCCCGGCGACCAGCGCCGCGACCTCATCGACACCGTGGAGCGCCAGGCGCAGCTGCGCTTCCGGCTCGTGGCCTGCTCCGACCTCAACCCGTGCATCGCCCAGAGTGGCATCACCGACCCCAGCCAGATCACGCCGGAGATCGAGATCCCCACCGAGGCCACGGACGCTCCGTCGGCCAGCGCCACGGGCAACGGCGGCAACGGCAACGGCGGCAACGGCAACGGCAACGGCGGCAACGGGGGCAACCCGCGCGTCGCGCCCGGCTTCGCTCTCGACGGCACGGCCACGCCGACCGACGAGCCCACCGAAGACGCCACCGACGAACCCACGGACACCCCGACCGACGAGCCCACCGACGCCCCGACGGACGACGCCACCCTCACCGAGGACTTCGACAACTCCGCGGTCGCCGACCTGGACGAGGAGATCGCGTTCATGCGCGGGGGCTACACGCAGGAGGACGTCGACCTCTTCAACTCCTACGTCTGTGACGACCAGGGGATCCTGCTCGACGCGCAGAGCGGCGAGGCGGCCAACCTTCCCGACGACCCGCTGAAGCCGCTCGTGGCGTGCTCGCCGCCCGAGGAGGGCAGCGGCAGTGCCGACGACCCCGGCCAGCCCTCGTTCAAGTACCTGCTCTCCCAGGCGATCATCCAGGGCACCGACCTCGACGACGCCGGCTTCGGCATCCCGCAGGGCCAGGTCGGCTACGCGGTCACCCTCGACATCGGTGGCGACGGCCGCCAGGTCTTCTCCGACGCCTCGAGCAAGCTGACGCTCGACGTCGAGCAGTTCGCCATCGTGCTGGACGGCCAGGTCATCTCGGCGCCGACGTTCAACGGCCGGATCCCGGACGGCTCGGCCCAGATCAGCGGCAACTTCTCCGAGACCGAGGCCGAGAGCCTCTCGACCAGCCTCAAGTTCGGTGCGCTGCCGATCTCCTTCGAGGAGCCCAGCAGTGACACGATCGGACCCTCGCTCGCCGGCGACCAGCTCCGGGCCGGCCTCACTGCCGGAGCTATCGGTCTGGCGCTCGTGATGCTCTACTGCCTGCTCTACTACCGGGGCCTGGGGATGGTGGTGATCGCCTCCCTGGGGGTCGCGGCAGCGATCACCTACGCGATGGTCCTGCTGCTGAGCGAGACGGCCGGCTTCACGCTGACACTGCCGGGGGTGGCGGGCCTGATCATCGCGGTCGGCATCACCGCCGACTCCTTCATCATCTTGTTCGAGCGCATCCGCGACGAGATGCGTGACGGCAAGTCCATGCGGGTCGCCGTCGAGTCCGGCTGGGTCCGGGCCCGCAACACGGCGCTGGCCGCCGACGCGGTCTCGCTGCTGGCCGCGGTCGTGCTCTACCTGTTCGCCTCCGGCGTCGTGAAGGGCTTCGCCTTCGCACTGGGCCTGACCACGCTCATCGACCTGGTGGTCTTCTTCTACTTCACCAAGCCGATGGTGTCCTACCTGGCTCACTACTCGTTCTTCAACAAGGGGCACCGCCTCTCGGGTCTCAGCAAGGCGACGCTGGGCACCGACGTGGCACCGGCTGTTCCCGCAGGAGGTAACGCCTGATGGGCAAGTTCTCACGGCTCGGCAACGACCTCTACTCGGGGCGCCGTTCCTACGACTTCATCGGCCGTCGGGCGGTGTTCTACGCCATCTCGGCCATCTTGATCCTCGGAGCTCTCGGGCTGGTGGGTGGCAAGGGCCTCAACTTCGGGATCGAGTTCACCGGCGGCACCCAGTTCGCCGTCAACCTCCCTGCGGACCAGGTCACTCAGGACAACGCCGAGGGCCTCCGCGAGACGGTCGCCGACGCCGGCTTCGAGACCGGTGACCCGATCGTCACCACCGAGGGCAGCAGCCGCCTCATCGTGCAGGTCCAGGAGCTCGGACAGGCCGACACCGACGCCCTGATCGACATCATCGCCGACGCGCAGGGCGTCGCTCCCGCCGATGCCAGCGACGACATCAGCGTCTCCGCGATCGGAGCCAGTCTCGGCGCCCAGCTCGCCCAGCGAGCCGCGATCGGAGTGGGAGTCTTCCTCTTCCTGGTGGTGCTCTTCATCTGGGCCTACTCGCGCGAGTGGAAGATGTCGGTCTCGGCCTTGCTCGCGCTGTTCCACGACATCGTGATCACGGTGGGCATCTACGCCCTGTCCGGGTTCTCGGTGACGCCTGCGGCGGTGACGGGCTTCTTGGCGATCCTCGGCTTCTCGCTCTACGACACCGTCGTCGTCTTCGACAAGGTCCGCGAGAACACCGCCCACCTGCGCAGCCAGCGCACGACGTACGCAGCCGCTGCCAATCTGGCCGTCAACCAGACGCTGGTCCGATCGATCAACACCTCGATCGTGGCGCTGATCCCGATCGGCGCGATCCTCTACGTCAGCGCGACGCAGCTGGGCTCGAGCTCGCTGCAGGACCTCGCCCTGGTGCAGTTCGTCGGGATGGGCGTGGGCGTCTACTCCTCGGTCTTCCTGGCGCCCCGCGTGCTGGTGCACCTGAAGTCCAACGAGGACGACGTCAAGCTCGCCGAGAAGCGCGCGAAGGCGCGCGCCCGCGCGGCCGCGGACCCGTACGCCTCGGTCCCCAGCTTCACCGAGGACATGCCGATCGCTGCCGGGACGGACGAGGGCATCGAGCCGGAGGACGACGACGAGCACGACGAGCACGCCCCGGGAGAGCCGGGCGAGGGCGAGCCCACCCGTCCGTCGTCGACGCGCTCGGAGGCGATGGGCTCGGGCCGCGTGGCCCCTCCGGCGCGCGGACCGATGGGTCAGAGCAACAGCTCGGGTCGGGTCCAGCCTTCACGCCAGACCAAGTCGCAGCGCAAGAAGTAGGTCCCGGTGTCGGCGCCTGACGGGCAGCACCTGCAGTCCGCGGCAGCGGAGGCGATCGAGCGTCTGGTCGTCGACGTCCTCGACCATCCCGAGCCCGGGATCGTCTTCAAGGACATCATGCCGCTGCTGGCAGACCCACAAGGCCTCGCAGCGGTCGTCGTCGCCCTCGCCTCGGCGGGACGCAACGAGCGCGGTGACGTGGTCGTGGACAAGGTGGTCGGCATGGAGGCCCGCGGGTTCATCCTCGCGGCGCCGGTCGCCCTGGCCCTCGGCGTCGGCTTCGTGCCGGTCCGCAAGGCCGGCAAGCTCCCGCGCGAGACCCACGCGGTCTCCTACGCCCTCGAGTACGGCGAGGCGACCCTGGAGATGCAGCGCGACTCCCTGGTCGAGGGCGAGCGGGTGTTGCTGGTCGACGACGTTCTCGCCACCGGCGGCACGGCGGCCGCGACGCGCGATCTCGTCGCAGCGTGCGGCGGCTCGGTGAGCGGCCTGGCGGTGCTGATGGAGCTGTCGTTCCTGCCCGGCCGGGCCGCCTTCGGTGACGTTCCGATCACGTCTGTCGTGGTCGTGTGAGGTCAGCCTCGCTCCGGTCCCTACACTGACCGGATGAGCGAGGAGCGCACGCCGGCAACGCCGCGGGCACGCGCCGGGGCGACCCGGTCTGAGGCTTCCGGAGCCACGTCCGACACCGCTGGTCCCGCCGACGGTGCCGGCGCAGCCGGGCGCGGGATGCGCGCTCGGCTGGCTCGGATGGGCACGCGCGGTCCGGCCGGCAACCCGGTCCTCGAGCCCTTGTTCCGCGCCGTACGGGCCAACCACCCCAAGGCCGACCTCGCGCTGCTCGAGCGGGCCTACACGACCGCCGAGAAGATGCACGGCACCCAGATGCGCAAGAGCGGTGACCCCTACATCACCCACCCGCTCGCGGTGACCACCATCCTCGCCGGCATCGGGATGACCGAGGCCACCCTCGTGGCCGCCCTGCTCCACGACACGGTCGAGGACACGCCGTACACCCTCGAGCAGTGCCGCGACGAGTTCGGCGACGAGGTCGCGCACCTCGTCGACGGTGTCACCAAGCTCGACAAGGTCCAGTACGGCGACTCGGCGCAGGCCGAGACGATCCGGAAGATGATCGTGGCGATGTCGCGCGACATCCGGGTGCTGGTCATCAAGCTCGCCGACCGCCTGCACAACATGCGCACGCTGCGCTACGTGCCGCTCAAGAGCCAGGAGCGCACCGCGCGCGAGACGCTCGACATCTACGCGCCGCTGGCCCACCGGCTCGGCATGAACACCATCAAGTGGGAGCTGGAGGACCTCGCGTTCGCCACCCTGCACCCCAAGATCTACGACGAGATCGTGCGGATGGTCGCCGAGCGTGCACCCTCGCGCGACCAGTTCCTCGCCGAGGTGATCAGCCAGGTCGAGGGCGACCTGCGCGACGCGAAGGTCAAGGCCACCGTCACCGGGCGTCCGAAGCACTACTACTCGATCTACCAGAAGATGATCGTGGGTGGCCGGGAGTTCTCCGACATCTACGACCTGGTGGGCATCCGGATCCTCGTCGACGAGGACCGCGAGTGCTACTCGGTGCTCGGCGTCCTGCACTCACGGTGGAACCCGGTTCTGGGACGGTTCAAGGACTACGTGGCGATGCCGAAGTTCAACATGTACCAGTCCCTGCACACCACCGTGATCGGGCCGCAGGGCAAGCCCGTCGAGATGCAGATCCGCACCTTCGGGATGCACCGCCGCGCCGAGTACGGCGTAGCGGCTCACTGGAAGTACAAGGAAGACGGCCGCGAGGGTCGCGACACCGAGAAGCGCGTCGACCTCAAGGGCGGCGCCGGCTCCGGCGACATGTCGTGGGTGCGGCAGCTCCTCGACTGGCAGAGCGAGATCGAGGACCCGGGCGAGTTCCTGGAGTCCTTGCGCTTCGAGATCAACCGCTCCGAGACCTACGTCTTCACCCCTCGTGGAGACGTGATCGCACTGCCGTCCGGCGCGACTCCGGTGGACTTCGCCTACGCGGTGCACACGGAGGTCGGACACCACACGATCGGTGCACGGGTCAACGGGCGCCTGGTACCGCTCGAGTCGACGCTCGACAACGGAGACGTGGTCGAGGTCTTCACCTCCAAGTCGCCCAACGCAGCGCCGTCGCACGACTGGCTGACCTTCGTGAAGTCGCCGCGCGCCAAGGCCAAGATCCGCCAGTGGTTCACCAAGGAGCGGCGCGAGGAGGCGATCGACCGCGGCAAGGACCAGATCGCCAAGCTGATGCGCAAGGAGGGCCTGCCGATCAAGCGGTTGCTCACCCACGAGTCGCTGAGCCTCGTCGCCGCCCACCTCAACCTGCCCGACGTCACCGGTGTCTACGCCGCGGTCGGCGAGGGCAACCTCGGCGCGCAGACCGTCGTACGCAAGGTGATCGAGCTGCTCGGCGGCGAGGCCGGAGTGCAGGAGGACCTCGCCGAGGCCGTCACCATCACCGGGCGGCGCGGTCGCACGGGGCTCAGCAGCGGTGGCGGCGACTCGGGCGTGATCGTCAAGGGCGCTCCCGACGTGTGGGTCAAGCTCGCCAAGTGCTGTACGCCGGTCCCGCCCGACGACATCCTCGGCTTCGTCACCAAGGGCGGGGGAGTGTCCGTGCACCGCACCGACTGCGTCAACGCCGGCAACCTGCAGCTGCAGCCGGAGAAGGTCTTCGACGTCGAGTGGGCGCCGAGCGGATCCTCGACGTTCCTGGTCAACATCCAGGTCGAGGCGCTCGACCGCAACCGGCTGCTCTCCGACATCACGATGGTCCTCTCGGACGCCCACGTGAACATCCTCAGCGCCAACCTCTCGACCAGCCGCGACCGTGTCGCCAAGACCCGCTTCACCTTCGAGATGGCCGAGGCCAAGCACCTCGACACCGTCCTCAAGGCGGTTCGCTCCGTGCCGGGCGTCTTCGACGCCTATCGTGTGACCCAGTAGCAACACCCCGGCCTCCGGGGACGACGCACGAGGAGTGCAGCAGTGAAGCTGAACAGCGGCCATGGGGGCCGCCGGGTGAAGAGTGCCCTGGCGGGTGGGGCTGCCGCAGCCGTGCTCCTCGCAGGTGTCCTGACGACCCAGGTGGTCGTCTCGTCGGGGGAGAACGACGGGGAGGCGGCGGCACCGATCCGCTCCTCGGTGCCCTTCGAGCCGATCCCGATCCTCGACGTGCTGGCTGCTGCGGCGGCGGCCGAGCGTGCCGAGGACCGCGAGCGTGAGATCACGCCCACCGGCACGAAGCTCTTCACCATCAGCGCCGAGACCCGCTTCGGCCTGCCCGAGGCGGCCAGGCGGGCCTACCAGCGCGCCGCCAAGAGGATCGAGAGGACCCGGCCCGGCTGCAACCTGCCGTGGGGCTTGCTGGCCGGCATCGGCCGCGTCGAGTCCGACCACGGCCGCTACGACGGTTCCCGGCTGGGCACCGACGGCGTGTCGAAGCCGCTGATCCGCGGGATCGCCCTCAACGGTGTCGGTCCAGTCGCAGCGATCCGCGACACTGACGACGGCCGCCTGGACGGCGACAAGATCTGGGACCGCGCCGTGGGCCCGATGCAGTTCATCCCCTCGACGTGGGCGACGGCCGGGGTGGACGGCGACGGCGACGGGGTGGCGGACCCCGACGACCTCGACGACGCCGCGCTCGCCGCGGCCGGCTACCTGTGCCCGGCGAGCGGGCCCATCGGCGACGAGGCCGCGATCCGCCGTGCGCTCTTCACCTACAACCACTCCGACTACTACGTCGACCTGGTCTACGCCTTCGCCGTCGGCTACCACACCGGCGTCTTCGACATCCCGCCTCCGCCGGTGGAGCCGGAGGCGGAGGTCGAGACCGTCGTCGACGTCGACGTCGACGCCAAGTCGACCGGCGGTCCGGGAGGCCCGGGCAGCGGGATGGGGCCAGGGACACCGCCGAAGCCGCCCAAGCCGCCGAAGACACCCGACCCGAGCCCGGAGCCGACGCCGGAACCCACCAAGCCGCCCAAGCCCCCACAGCCGACCCCACAGCCGACCCCGCAGCCGACCCCGCAGCCGACCCCCTCGCCGCTCGTGCTCAAGTCCGGCTCCGGTCCGTGGTCAGCCTGCGCCGCCGGCTGGTGCCTGTCCGGGATCGGGCTGGATCTCGGCCCCGACTCCCGACTGAGCGCCACCGCCGCCGAGGACTTCGACGGCGACGGCGTGGTGGAGACCAACCGTGCCGAGTTCGACGGACTGCTGGGGCGCACGGTCAGCATCCAGGTCGAGCGCGGTACCGCGACCGTCTACACGATCCAGGGTCTGGGCTACCGCAACGCGGACGGCTCGTTCGCGAGCTGAGGTCGGGAGCCAGGGGTACTTACCAGCAGTTGTCACTACTGGCCCACCGCTACAGCCGTCGGCCAGTCGTCACAACTGCTGGTAAGTGTCCCCGGGCGCCTATCCCGAGTAGTCGGCGCTGGCGCGCTTGGCCATCTCCAGGAACGACTGACGTGAGGCGAGGTTCTCCTCGAGGTCTTTGACCTTCTTGGCGTTGCCCGCCGCGCGTGCCTTCTCGAGGTCGGCCTCGACCTCGGCGATCGCGTCCTCGAGCTTGGTGACCATATCGTTGGCACGCGCGGACTTCTCCGGGTCCGAGCGCTTCCACGCGTCGTCCTCGACGGAGCGGATCGCCTGCTCGACGGCGCGGATCCGGCCCTCGAGCTCCTTCATCCGGTCGCGGGGCACCTTGCCGGCAGCGTCCCAGCGATCGGCGATGTCGCGGAAGGCCTTCTTGGCGGCGTCGACGTCCTTGACCGGGACGAGCGCCTCGGCCTCCAGGATCAGCGCGTCCTTGACCACGGCGTTGTCGGCGAACTCAGCGTCCAGCGCCGCGTTCGCGGCGTCGCGGGCACCGAAGAAGGCGTCCTGCGCGCCGCGGAACCGCTTCCACAGCTGGTCGTCGACGTCCTTGGGCGCCGGGCCGGCGGCCTTCCAGTCGCGCATCAGGTCGCGGTACTTGCCAGCGGTCGGACCCCACTCGGTCGAGCCGGCGAGGGCCTCGGCCTCCTTGGCGAGCCGCTCCTTGACCACCCGCGCGCCCTCGCGCTTCTCGTCCTGCTCGGCGAAGTGCGTCTTGCGGCGGCGGGTGTACGACGTGCGCGCGCCCGAGAAGCGCTTCCACAGGGCGTCGTCGGAGGCGCGGTCGATGCGGGGGAGCGCCTTCCACTCCTCGAGCAGGTCGCGCAGCTTGTTGGCGCCGTTGCGCCAGTCGGAGCCAGCGGCGACCTTCTCGGCTTCGGCGACCAGCTTCTCCTTGTCGGCCTTGGCCGCGGCGGCCTTCTCAGCCTTCTCCGCCTTGCGGGCCTCGCGCTGCACGGCGAGCACGGGGGCCAGGGCGTCGAGCCGCCCGCTGAGGGCGGCGAGGTCGCCCACCGCGTTGGCCTCGCTCACCTGGGCGCGGACGGTCTTGATCGACTCAGCGGCCTCCTCGGGTGAGAGCTTCGAACCGTTCACCCGCTGCTCGAGCAGCTGCACCTCGAAGGAGAGCGCCTCGTAGCGCTCGGTGAAGAAGTGCAAGGCCTCCTCGGGCGTCCCGGCAGGGTAGGACCCGACCGATCGCTCGCCGTCGACGGTCTTGACATAGACGGTGCCGTCGTCATCGACGCGACCCCATTCGCTGCTCGTCACTGCGTGTCCCTCTTCGTTGTCCACGTACGCCGCGCACCACCTTAGTGCCAGGGCGGTCCCGGTCCGCGACGTCCTCGCCCGGCGTGGTCGCGGCAGCCCGATACCGGGGCGACGCAGGTGGGTGCTGCTCGCTACCCTGACGCAGTGTTGATCGCTGGCTTCCCCGCAGGACCGTGGGGCACGAACTGCTACGTCGCTGCTACCGCGCCCGGGGCCGAGTGTGTCGTGATCGACCCCGGCAAGGACGCCGCGCCCGGTGTCGCCGAGGTCGTCCGCGAGCACCGGCTCAAGCCGGTCGCCGTGCTGGTCACCCACGGTCACGTCGACCACATGTGGTGCGTGGCGCCCGTGGCCGGCACCTACGACGCGACGGCCTGGATCCACCCCGACGACCGGCACCTGCTCGCCGACCCGATGCAGGGCATGTCACCCGAGACCACGTCCATGCTCCTCGGTGGGAAGTACGAGTTCGCCGAGCCGGACGACGTGCGCGAGCTCAGCGACGCCCAGGCGCTGGAGCTGGCAGGGCTCAGCTTCGTCGTCGACCACACGCCGGGCCACACCGAGGGCTCGGTGACCTTCCGCTCCCCGCGCCCAGCCGAGGGCATCAGCGAGGTGATGTTCTCCGGCGACCTGCTGTTCGCCGGCTCCATCGGCCGCACCGACCTGCCCGGGGGAGACCACCCCACCATGCTGCGCAGCCTCGCGACGAAGGTGCTGCCCCTCTCCGACGACATCGTCGTGCTGCCGGGCCATGGCGAGCAGACCTCCATCGGCCGCGAGCGGATGGTCAACCCCTTCCTGCAGGACCTCGACGAGCCGCCCGCGCCCGTGACAAGGGGCCTGTGACGCGGATGGCGACCAAGATCAGCCCCCTGAGCGGGTTCCCCGAGCTGCTGCCTGCCCAGCGCGTCGTCGAGCAGCGCGTCATCGACTCGCTGCGCGCGACCTTCGAGCTGCACGGGTTCGCCAACATCGAGACGCGCGCCGTCGAGCCGATGGACCAGCTGCTCCGCAAGGGTGAGACCTCCAAGGAGGTCTACGTCCTGCGCCGGCTCCAGGACGCCGACTCCGGCAGCGACTCGGGCCTCGGCCTGCACTTCGACCTCACGGTGCCCTTCGCCCGCTACGTGCTCGAGCACGCCGGCAAGCTGGAGTTCCCCTTCCGTCGCTACCAGATCCAGAAGGTGTGGCGGGGCGAGCGACCGCAGGAGGGCCGCTACCGCGAGTTCGCGCAGGCCGACATCGACATCGTCGGGCGCGACGTGCTGCCGTTCCACCACGACGTGGAGGTCGCGCGCGTCATGGTCGAGGCGTTGGCAGGGCTGGACTTCCTGCCCGGGTTCACGCTGCAGGTCAACAACCGCAAGCTCATCCAGGGCTTCTACTCCGGCCTCGGAGCCCCCGATGTCGACGCCGTCATGCGCATCGTCGACAAGCTCGACAAGCTGCCGGTCGAGCGCGTCGCCGCGCTGCTGGTCGACGAGGCGGGGTTGACCCAGGACCAGGCCGAGCAGTGCCTCGCGCTGGCTCGGATCCGCACGCACGACGACTCGTTCCTCGCCCAGGTCGAGGCGCTCGGCGTCAGCGACCCCCTGCTCAGCGAAGGCCTCGCCGAGCTCGCCGAGCTCGTCCGCGCCTGCGCTCCGCTCGCGACCGAGCGGGTCTCGGTGGTGGCGGATCTGTCGATCGCGCGCGGGCTCGACTACTACACCGGGACCGTCTTCGAGACCCGTCTGAGCGGCAGCGAGAGCCTCGGGTCGATCTGCTCGGGCGGCCGGTACGACGCCCTCGCCGACGACGGGCGCACGACGTACCCGGGTGTCGGCATCTCGTTCGGGCTCAGCCGCACGCTCGTGCCGCTGCTCGCCCAGGGCGCCGTCGCAGCTGATCGCCCGGTGCCCAGCGCGGTGCTGGTGGCTGTCGGCGACGAGGAGTCACGAGGAGACAGCGACGCCGTCGCGACGGCGCTGCGTGCCAACGGGGTGCCCTGCGAGGTGGCCCCCACGGCGGCCAAGTTCGGCAAGCAGATCAAGGCCGCCGAGCGCCGCGGCATCCCCTACGTCTGGTTCGGCCCCGGCTCGACGGCCGATGCCACCCACCAGGTCAAGGACATCCGATCGGGGGAGCAGGTCGGTGCCGACCCGGCGACCTGGACCCCACCCCCCGAGGACCTGCGACCGCAGGTCCTCAGCACCGTGATCAGCACCGTCATCAGCAACACCGAGGAGACAACGAAGTGATCCGCACCCACGACGCCGGCGCCCTGCGCGCCGAGCACGTCGGCCAGACCGTCACCCTCGCCGGATGGGTCGCCAACCGTCGTGATCACGGGGGAGTGGCCTTCATCGACCTGCGCGAGGCCAGTGGTGTCGTCCAGGTCGTCATCCGCGACGAGGACACGGCTCACCAGCTACGCGCCGAGTACTGCCTCAAGATCACCGGCGAGGTGATCGCGCGCAAGGACGGCAACGAGAACCCCAACCTGGCAACCGGCGCGATCGAGGTCGTGGCCTCCGACGTCGAGGTCCTGAGTGCCGCCGCCACGCTGCCGTTCCCGATCAGCGACCACGTCGACGTGGGGGAGGAGGCTCGGCTGGCCCATCGCTACCTCGACCTGCGGCGCAGCGGCCCCAACGCCGCCCTGCGCCTGCGCAGCAGGATCAACAAGGCTGCCCGCGACGTCCTCGACGCCCACGAGTTCGTCGAGGTCGAGACCCCGACCCTGACCCGCTCGACGCCCGAGGGCGCCCGAGACTTCCTGGTGCCCGCGCGGCTGCAGCCCGGCAGCTGGTACGCCCTGCCGCAGAGCCCGCAGCTGTTCAAGCAGCTCCTCATGGTCGCCGGCATGGAGCGCTACTACCAGATCGCACGCTGCTACCGCGACGAGGACTTCCGAGCCGACCGCCAGCCGGAGTTCACCCAGCTCGACATCGAGATGAGCTTCGTCGAGCAGGACGACGTCATCGCTCTGATGGAGGACGTCCTGTCGGCGATGTGGGCGCTGATCGACGTCGAGATCCCCCGCCCGATCCCGCGGATGACCTACGCCGAGGCGATGCGTCGTTTCGGCTCCGACAAGCCCGACCTGCGGATGGGCAACGAGCTCGTCGAGTGCACCGACTACTTCGCCGAGACGCCGTTCCGCGTGTTCAAGGCCGAGTACGTCGGAGCCGTGGTGATGCCGGGCGGTGCCAGCCAGCCGCGCAAGAAGCTCGACGCCTGGCAGGAATGGGCCAAGCAGCGCGGCGCCAAGGGACTGGCCTACGTGCTGGTCACCGAGGACGGCGAGCTCGGGGGACCGGTCGCCAAGAACCTCAGCGACGACGAGAGGGCCGGCCTGGCCGCCCACGTCGGGGCCCAGCCCGGCGACTGCATCTTCTTCGCTGCGGGCGCGACCAAGCCCAGCCGAGCCCTGCTCGGTGCCGCCCGCCTCGAGATCGGGCGTCGCTGCGACCTCATCGACGAGAGCGCGTTCGCCTTCACCTGGGTCGTCGACGCCCCGATGTTCGAGCCGAGCTCGGACGCCGTCGCGAGCGGCGACGTGGCCGTGGGCGAGGGCGCCTGGACGGCCGTGCACCATGCGTTCACCGGCCCCAAGCCGGAGTACGCCGACACCTTCGACACCGACCCGGGCAGCGCGCTGGCCTACGCCTACGACATCGTCTGCAACGGCAACGAGCTGGGCGGCGGCTCGATCCGGATCCACCGCGAGGACGTCCAGAAGCGGGTCTTCTCGGTGATGGGGCTCAGCGACGCCGAGGCGCACGAGAAGTTCGGGTTCCTGCTCGACGCCTTCACCTTCGGGGCGCCGCCCCACGGCGGGATCGCCGTGGGCATGGACCGGATCTGTGCGCTGCTCGCCGGCACCGACTCGATCCGTGACGTCATCGCGTTCCCCAAGTCGGGTGGGGGCTACGACCCGCTCACCGCGGCTCCGGCGCCGATCACCCCCCAGCAGCGCAAGGAGGCGGGCGTGGACGCCCCACCGGCGAAGGATCTCCCGCCCGCGCAGTGATGTGACGGAGGGTCCACGGGCGGTCGAAATCAGATCGTTACGGTTACGTACCCGCCCGTAGGGCCCTGTTCACATAGAGTCCCCCACGGCGCTCGGGAGAGTGCGTCGGGGGCAGCCATGCCCCTGGCCGAGCTGAACCGGTCCGTCCCCAGCGGGCCAACGAGGTGAGCATGTCGTCCGGACTGAGCGTCGACGAACTCGACGGCCCTGAGGGTGGCGGCGAGGCAGAGCGCATGGCCGACGAGACGCAGAAGACGTCCCAGGTCGCCGGACGCTCACCCACGAGGATCGCGCTGAGCCGCCTGGCCAAGGACAAGGTGGCGGTCGTGTGCACCGGCATCCTGCTGCTCCTGGTCCTGCTCGCCGTGATGGCACCCTTCATCTGCGACTGGCTCAACATCTATCCCGACCAGAAGGACCCCAACGCGCCGACGCCGAGCGAGATGCTCGAGACCGGTGGCATCCCGTCCTTCGGTCCGCCCAACTACCCGTTCACGTGGGACCACCCGCTCGGCATCGAGCCGGCCAGCGGACGTGACAACCTCGCGCTGCTGCTCTACGGGCTGCGGACGTCGCTGACCGTGGCGGTGGCGGCCACGGTCGCCTCCGTGATCGTCGGCGTGACCCTCGGCCTGCTGGCCGGCTACGCCAAGGGCGTGGTCGACGCCGTGCTCTCCTTCGTCATCGACTTCTTCCTCTCGTTCCCGTTCATCCTCGGTGCGCTGGCGCTGGCGCCGATCATCACCAGTCGTTTCGGCGGTGACCAGGACACGCTCCGACGCGCCGAGCTCTACTCGCTCGTCGGGATCCTGGTGCTGTTCGGCTGGATGGGTCTGGCCCGCCTGATCCGCGGCCAAGTCCTGTCCCTGCGCGAGCGGGAGTTCGTCCAGGCCGCCCAGGTGATCGGCGTGCCGACCTGGCAGATCCTCTTCAAGGAGCTGCTGCCCAACCTGGTGGCCCCGATCGTCGTGGCCGTCTCGCTGTCCGTGCCGGCCTACGTGGCCGCCGAGGCGGGCCTGTCCTACCTCGGCATCGGGCTGACCGAGAGCCCGTCGCTGGGCAAGACGGTCGACTCCGCCACGGTCTGGTTCCAGCGGTATCCGCTCTACCTGTGGGCGCCGGTGGTCACCATCATGATCATGGTGATCGCGCTCAACCTCGTCGGCGACTCGATCCGAGACGCCTTCGACCCCAAGACTCGCCGATGAGCCAACCCTGGACATCGGGAGACACACAAGATGGAAAGAAGGGTGGGCACACGATGCGGTTGAAGCAACCGATCATCGCGATCGCCGCCGTCAGCGCGTTCACGCTGGCAGCTTGCGGTGGAGATGGCACTGGATCCGGCACCGGATCAGGGAACGACGACCAGCCGGACACGACGCAGGGCGGCAACACCGGCCAGACGCAGGACCCCGACCGTGAGGGTCCGGTCACCATCGACGGCGCCACCGAGGGCGGCACCGTCACGGTGATCTCGACCTCGGGCCTCAACACGATGGACCCGACCGAGGCGTACTACCAGAACACGACCTCGATCCTCACCGGTCTGGTGACGCGCGCGTGGACGCAGTACGCCTACGACGAGGAGAACAACACCATGGTGTTGGTCCCCGACCTCGCCACGGACCTGGGTCGCCCCAACGACGACTTCACCGAGTGGACCTTCACCCTGCGTGACGGCATCACCTACGAGGACGGCACGCCCGTCGAGCCCGAGGACTTCGCCTTCTCGGCAGCGCGCTCGTTCGACCGTGAGGCCTTCCCGGAGGGCCCGGCGTTCTCCAACGACTACTTCGTCGGTGGCGACACCTACAAGGGCCCCTACACCGGCAACGGTCTCAAGGGCTTCGACGCTGTCGAGATCAACGGCATGGACGTCACCTACAAGATGGCGACGCCGTTCCCCGACATGCTCTACTGGGCCTCCTTCGCCGCGATGGGCCCGATCCAGGAAGGTGCCGACTCCGATCCGGAGAAGTACCGCCTCAAGCCGCTGGCCACCGGGCCCTACAAGTTCGGCAAGTACGTCCCGGAGAAGTCTCTCGAGCTGGTGCGCAACCCCGAGTGGGACCCGGCCACCGACCCGGCCCGCACGGCGTACCCGGACAAGTACGAGTTCGACCTGCAGGTCGAGGAGGCCCAGCTCAACCAGATCCTCCTCGAGGACTCGGCTGACGACCAGGCCACGCTGACCTACGACGACGTGCTCGCGGTCAACTTCGACCAGTTCAAGGCCGACGGCCGCGCCGCGGTCGGCAGCTTCCCGCTGACGTCGTTCTGGGCCCCGGACTACACCAAGATCACCGACATCAAGATCCGTCAGGCACTCGCCTACGCCTACCCGTACGAGGACGCTGACCTCGCGGGTGGCTACATCGAGGGCGTCACGTCGCTCCCCGGTGCCCAGCTGCTGCCCCCGGGCACGGCCGGTCGCAAGGACTTTAACCCGCTGCCCGACCACGAGCCCGGCAGCACCGACACCGACGCCGCCATGGCCCTGCTCGAGGAAGCCGACGCAGTCGGCTACGAGGTGAAGTTCCTCTACACCAAGGACTCCGACTCCGGCGTCAAGGTGAAGGACGCCATCGTGGCCTCGCTGACCAAGGCCGGCTTCAGCCCGAAGCCTGTCCCGACCACGATCGCCGACTTCTCGTCGCTGCGCGCCGACCCCGACACGGACATCAACGTCCGCAGCGGTGGCTGGATCGCTGACTGGCCGTCGGGTGGCTCCTGGTTCCCGCCGCTGCTGAAGAGCACCGACGTGGCCGCGGGCGTCCTGGGCGCGAACTACTCGAAGTTCAACGAGCCCGACATCGACGCGCAGATGAAGGAGATCCAGACCCTGCCGGTCGAGGAGCAGGCCGATGCCTGGGGCGAGCTCGACGACACCATCATGACCGACTACTTCCCGCTCTTCGTGACCCGCTACGGCGGCGTCGCGCAGGCCTACGGGTCGGCCATCGAGGGTCACTTCATCGACAACACGATCGGCATGCCGACGTGGAAGAACATCTGGGTCAACTCCTGACCCTCGCGTGAAGGTCACTGACCTTCGCTGCGCTTGACGGGCACAGCGGTGGCGGGATCGGTTCGCCGGTCCCGCCACCTGCTGTGACCCTGCGCCGCCTCACGACCTTGCGGCCCCCGGGCCGCAACCACACACTTCTCACATGCGCCGGCCCCGGCATGCTCGTCGGGACACCGATTCCCAGGAGGACCCTTGTTCGGGTACGTAGTACGTCGGCTGATGTCGTCGGTGCTGGTGATTCTGCTCGCCTCGTTCGCGGTGTTCGCGATCTTCTACCTCGGTCCCTCCAGCCCGGCACAGCCGGTGTGCGAAGGAAGCGGGCGTGCCTGCACGCCTGAGCGCCTGGCGAACATCGAGAAGTCCATGGGCCTCGACAAGCCGGTGCTCGAGGCCTACGGCACCTACATGAAGGGTGTCGTCGTCGGCCGCGACGTGGTCATCGGTGCGGCCGAGTACGACTGCGGCGCCCCGTGCTTCGGGGTCTCCTACGGCACGCGCGCCCAGGTCACCGACGAGCTGAAGGAGCGCATCGTCCCGACCATCCTGATCGCGATCGGTGGCTCGCTCGTGTTCTTGACCGTGGGCGTCGGGATCGGCATCGCTGCCGCCGCCAGGCGGGGCACGATCGGTGACCGGGTGATGGTCAGCGGCAGCCTGCTCGTCTCGTCGGTGCCCTACTACCTGCTGTGCCTGCTGGCGTGGCTCTACCTGACCTTGAAGACCGACATCTTCCCCACGACCGGCTACTTCCCGCTCTCCGACGGCGATCCGTTCAAGACCTTCACGGGCTTGCTGCTGCCGTGCCTGGTGCTCGGTGTGGCGAGCTCGCCGGTCTACGCGCGCTACAGCCGCGGTCAGATGGTCGACACCCTCGGTGACGACTTCATCCGCACGGCCAAGGCCAAGGGGCTCCGGGGGCGCACGGTGCTGTTCAAGCACGCCTTGCGCGCCGCGATCGTGCCGATCGTGACCATCTTCGGCCTCGACTTCGGGACGCTCCTCGCCGGCACGATCTTCACCGAGAAGATCTTCGACGTCCAGGGCATCGGGGTGTGGGGACTGGATGCGATCCGCCCGCCCCAGGACCTGCCCATCCTGACGGTGACGGTGCTGATCGGCGCCGTGTTCATCGTCGTGTCCAACCTGATCGTCGACCTCGTGTACGGCGTGCTCGACCCGAGAGTGAGGCTGGGATGAGCGAGACCAACCCGCACCCCACCGAGGCCAAGCCCGGCCAGGCTGCCGCGGCCTCCAGCGCCGGTGAGCCCTACCTGGTGGTCGACGACCTGACCGTGCGGTTCCCGACCGCGGACGGCTTGGTCCAGGCCGTGTCCAACCTCAGCTACAGCGTCGAGCTCGGCAAGACCCTCGGCATCGTGGGCGAGTCCGGCTCGGGCAAGTCCGTCTCGAGCATGGCCGTGCTCGGCCTCCACGACGAGCGCTCCGCCCAGATCAGCGGGTCGATCCGGGTCGATGGCAAGGACATCGTCGGGCTCAGCGACGCCCAGATGCGCCAGATGCGCGGCAACACGGTCGCGATGATCTTCCAGGACGCCCTGGCCGCGCTGCACCCCTTCTACCGCGTCGGTGCGCAGCTGACGGAGGCCTACCGCATCCACCACCCCTCGGCCTCGAAGAAGGAGGCCCGCAGGCGGGCCGTGGAGATGCTCGACCGCGTCGGGATCCCGGAGCCGCAGAGCCGGGTCGACGACTTCCCGCACCAGTTCTCCGGCGGCATGCGTCAACGCGTGATGATCGCGATGGGGCTGATCAACGACCCGTCGCTGCTGATCGCCGACGAGCCGACCACGGCTCTCGACGTCACGGTGCAGGCCCAGATCCTGGACCTGCTCCAGGACCTGCAGCGCGAGTTCAACTCGGCGATCATCATGATCACCCACGACCTCGGTGTCATCGCCGAGATGGCCGACGACGTGCTGGTCATGTACTCCGGCCGGGCGGTCGAGTACGGCCCGTGCAAGGAGATCCTCACGCACCCCGAGATGCCCTACACGTGGGGGCTGCTCTCCAGCGTCCCCGACGTCAGCTCGGACATCAACGCCCGGATGATCCCGATCCCCGGCACCCCGCCGAGCCTGCTGCACCCGCCGAAGGGCTGTGCCTTCGAGGCGCGGTGCAACCACAGTGACAAGGTGGGCGGGGACCTGTGTGCCACGACTCTTCCGGACATGCGCTCCGGTGGCCGCGGCCAGACCCACCTCAAGCGCTGTCACCTGCCTGACCCCGACGCGATCTTCCTGTCGGAGGTCCTGCCCCAGATCGCGCCGGAGCTCGCCGCCAGCGAGAGCAACCAGAGCAGCGAGGAGAGCTGATGTCGGAGCACACGTCGTTCGAGGAGCAGGTCGAGCAGACCCACGCCGCGAACGTCCTCGACCCGGACGCCCCCGCGGTGCTGACGGTCGACAACCTGCGGATGTACTTCCCGGTGAAGTCCGGTGGCGTGGTGCGTCGCCGCATCGGTGACGTCCAGGCGGTCGACGGAGTCTCCTTCGAGGTGCCCAAGGGCGGCTCCCTGGGACTCGTGGGCGAGTCCGGGTGTGGCAAGTCGACCACGGGTCGTCTGATCACCCGGCTCTACAAGCCGACCGGCGGCTCGATGAAGTTCGGCGAGCACGACCAGGACCTCGCCACGATCTCCGACCGCGAGATGAAGCCGCTGCGCCGCGAGGTGCAGATGATCTTCCAGGACCCCTACTCCTCGTTGAACCCGCGGCACACGGTGGGCACGATCGTCGGCACCCCGTTGCGGGTGCACAACGTCGTGCCGAAGAACAAGACGCTCAGCCGGGTCCAGGAGCTGCTCGAGGTCGTCGGCCTCAACCCGGAGCACTACAACCGCTATCCCAGTGAGTTCTCCGGCGGTCAGCGCCAACGCATCGGCATCGCGCGGGCACTGGCCCTGCAGCCGAAGCTGATGGTGGCCGACGAGCCGGTCTCGGCCCTCGACGTCTCGATCCAGGCGCAGGTGATCAACCTGATGCAGGACCTGCAGCGTGAGTTCGACATCGCGTTCCTGTTCATCGCCCACGACCTGGCGATCGTGCGGCACTTCTGCCCCGAGGTCGCCGTGATGTACCTCGGCAAGATCGTCGAGATCGGTGACCGCGAGAGCATCTACTCGGGGGCGCACCACCCTTACACGCAGGCGCTGCTCTCGGCTGTGCCGGACATCAAGCAGGCCGCCACGGGCGAGCGCCGCGAGCGGATCCGGCTCACCGGTGACGTGCCCAGCCCGATCAACCCGCCGTCGGGGTGCCGGTTCCGGACGCGCTGCCCGATCGCCCAGGAGATCTGCGCCAAGCACGAGCCCCCGCTGCTGCAGATCGGCAAGCGCCACAAGGTCGCCTGTCACTTCCCCGGCCGGATCAACCAGCCGCCCTCCACCCCGATCACGGCGGGTCTCCTGGGCGTCGACGCCCAGGGCAGCCCGGATCCCGGTGCCAGCCCGAGCAGCGACCTGACCGACCAGCCCGGCTACGCCGACACCTGGTTCGACCTGGACTCGAAGTCGTTTGGACGAGCCTGACGCCCTGTTCGACAACGACCCGCCACGCCCTGCCACTGCCGGGGGCGGCGGGTCGCTGGGCGCCACCCCGGACGCGAGCGCCCCGCTCGCCGTACGGATGCGACCGCGCACGCTCGAGGAGCTGGCCGGACAGGGCCAGCTGCGGGCTGCGGGCTCGCCCCTGCGACAGGTGATCGAGGGCGACCAGTCGTTGTCGCTGCTCCTCTGGGGCCCACCTGGCACCGGCAAGACCACGATCGCCTCGATTCTCAGCCGGCACACCGGTCGGCACTTCGTCGAGGTCTCGGCCGTCTCCGCAGGTGTCAAGGAGGTGCGCGCAGCCATTGACACCGCGCGCAACCGACTGGTCCGCACCGGGGCGGAGACCGTGCTGTTCGTCGACGAGGTGCACCGCTTCAGCAAGGCGCAGCAGGACGCCCTGCTGCCCGGTGTGGAGAACCGGTGGGTCACCCTGGTCGCGGCGACGACCGAGAATCCCTTCTTCAGCGTGATCTCTCCGCTGCTGTCGCGCAGCCTGCTCCTGCGCCTCGAGTCGTTGACCGACGACGACGTCCGCCGGGTGATGCGGACGGCGCTGAGCGACGAGCGCGGTCTCGACGGAGCGCTGGAGATGGACGAGGAGGCGCTCGACCACCTGGTCCGGCTGGCTGGGGGAGACGCCCGTCGGTCGCTCACCTACCTCGAGGCCGCCGCGGGTGCGGCCAGGTCGCGAGGAGTCGAGCGGATCGACGTGGAGGCAGCCGAGGCCGCCGTCGACACCGCCGCCGTGCGCTACGACCGTCAGGGGGACCAGCACTACGACGTCACCTCCGCCTTCATCAAGTCGATCCGCGGCTCGGACGCCGACGCCGCCCTGCACTACCTGGCGCGGATGGTGGAGGCGGGGGAGGACCCTCGCTTCATCGCCCGCCGCCTGGTGATCCTGGCCAGCGAGGACATCGGCCTGGCCGATCCCACCGCGCTGACCACGGCGGTCGCCGCGGCCCAGGCGGTGCAGCTGATCGGGATGCCGGAGGCCGGGCTGAACCTCGCCCACGCCGTGATCGCGCTCGCGGTGGCCCCCAAGTCGAACGCCGTGACCACGGCGATCGCGGCGGCCACGGCCGACGTGCGCGCCGGCAAGGTCGGGCCGGTGCCCGCGCACCTGCGCGACGCCCACTACGCCGGGTCCCAGAAGCTCGGCCACGGCACGGCGTACACCTACAGCCACGATGCGCCGTACGGCATCGCCCAGCAGCAGTACGCCCCCGACGTGGTCGCCGACGCGGCGTACTACCGGCCGACCGAGATCGGTGCCGAGGGCGGCATCAAGGAGCGTTGGGAGCGGGTCCGTCGGCTGATCCGGGGACGGTAGGGTCTGACCCCATGACGACGCAGTGGAGCGTGCCCGCCTGGGCGGTGCTCGTGATCCTCGGTGCTGTCCTCGTCGTCGCGCTGACGCTCGTGCTCGTCGTGCGCCGTGCCTCCGCCCGTGCCGACGCGGTCTCGGCCTCGGCGCGCTCGGAGTCGGCGGCGCTGCGTGCCCAGGTGGAGGCGATCGAGCACCGGCTCGCAGCAGCCTCGCGCGCCAGCCGCACCGCCGACGAGCCGGAGTACGTCATCACCCGGCTGGGCGACGACCCCGACGCCGGGGCCGCCGAGCGCGAGAAGCCCGTCGTCGACGGACCGCTCTTCGCCGACATGGTGCTGCGCGAGGGCGTCGTGCAGGCGGCTTCGCTCGCCGCCGGTCTGCGACGCGCCCTCGACCCCGCCCACCTCAACCGGATCCGCTTCGAGATGCGTCGCGAGCTCAAGCGGGCCCGCAAGCAGCGCCGCGTCGACGCGCGTCAGGCCCGCCGGGAGTACGACGCGCGACAGCGCGCGGGTGAAGCGGCGGCATGAGGCGTTCGTTCTGGTTCGTGGCCGGAGCGAGCGCGGGGGTCTACGCTGCCGCGCGCGCCCGCCGTGCCGCCGAGATCCTCACCGTCGACGGCCTGCGTGACCGCGTCGGGGCCGTGATCGTGGGTGCGCGGATGTTCCGCGACGAGGTCGCCCAGGGCAAGGCCGAGGCCGAAACCGACGTGCGCGCGCGGATCACCCTGGGGCTCCATGAACGACGTGAGCTGATGGCCGGCGCCGAGCCGGGCGCGGCCGAGCACGACGTACCCACCGACCGAACCGATGAGGAAGAAGGCACCAGCTGATGGACACCGCGGAGATTCGACGGAGGTTCCTCGCGCACTTCGAGCGCGCCGGACACACCCCCGTCCCCTCGGCCTCGCTGCTGCTGGACGACCCCAACCTGCTGTTCGTCAACGCCGGCATGGTGCCCTTCAAGCCGTACTTCCTCGGCCAGGAGACCCCGCCGTACGACCGGGCGACGAGCATCCAGAAGTGTGTGCGCACCCCCGACATCGAGGACGTCGGCAAGACGACGCGGCACGGCACGTTCTTCGAGATGTGCGGCAACTTCTCCTTCGGCGACTACTTCAAGGAGGAGGCGATCACTCTCGCGTGGGAGCTGGTCACGAAGCCGCAGTCCGACGGTGGCTGGGGCTTTTCGGAGGACAAGCTCTACCCGAGTGTCTACGTCGACGACCCCGAGGCGGTCGCGTTGTGGAAGAAGATCACCGGCCTGCCCGACGACCGGATCGCGCGGCTCGGCAAGTCCGAGAACTACTGGTCGATGGGGGTGCCGGGCCCTGGTGGTCCCTGCTCGGAGATCCTCATCGACCGCGGACCGGCGTACGGCGCGGACGGCGACTTCTCCGCCGAGGACCGCTACCTGGAGTTCTGGAACCTCGTCTTCATGCAGGACGAGCTGTCTGCGGTGCGCTCCAAGGAGGACTTCGACATCTCCGGCTCGCTGCCGAAGAAGAACATCGACACCGGGATGGGCCTCGAGCGGGTCGCCTTCATGACCCAGGGCGTCGAGAACATGTACGAGATCGACGTGATGTTCCCCGTCATCGAGCGGGCGATGGCGCTGACCGGCAAGAAGTACGGCGCCGACCCGGTCGACGACGTCCGCTTCCGCGTCGTCGCCGACCACGTCCGCTCCTCGATGATGCTCATCAGCGACGGCGTCACGCCCGGCAACGAGGCGCGCGGCTACGTGCTGCGCCGCCTGCTGCGTCGCGCCGTGCGCTCCGTGCGGCTGCTCGGCTACGAGGACCCGGCGCTGCCCGAGCTGCTGCCGATCAGTCGGGACAAGATGGGCGAGACCTACACCGACCTGCACACCGACTGGGAGCGCATCTCGCGCGTGGCCTTTGCCGAGGAGGACGCCTTCCGCAAGACGCTGGCCTCCGGCACGACGATCTTCGACACCGCCGCGACGAAGGTGAAGGACTCCGGCGGCACGACGCTCGCCGGCGACCAGGCCTTCGCCCTGCACGACACCTACGGCTTCCCGATCGACCTGACGCTCGAGATGGCGTCCGAGGCCGGGCTCTCCGTCGACGAGGCGGGCTTCCGCTCGCTGATGGCCGAGCAGCGCGAGCGGGCCAAGGCGGACGCCAAGTCGAAGAAGGGCCAGCACGCCGACACCGGTGTGTACCGCGGCATCCTCGACGAGCACGGGCCGACCGAGTGGCTGGCCTACGAGACGCTGTCCACCGAGTCCCGGGCGCTGGCGCTGCTGAGCGGCGGGGGAGCCGCGAGCGTGCTCGGCAACGGCGAGATCGGCGAGCTCGTCCTGGACCGCACGCCGTTCTACGCGGAGTCGGGCGGACAGGTCGCCGACGCGGGGATCATCGAGTTCGACGGCGGGCGCCTCGAGGTGCTCGACGTCCAGCGACCGGTGCGCGGCCTGGTGGTGCACCAGGTCCGTGTCGTCGACGGCGAGCTGTCGGCGGCGGCGGTGCAGGGCACCGGCACGCTGCACGCGCAGGTCGACCCCGAGTGGCGCACCGGCGCGCGCCAGGCGCACTCGGGCACCCACGTCGTGCACGCGGCGCTGCGCGAGGTGCTCGGGCCCAGCGCGCTGCAGTCGGGCTCCTACAACCGTCCGGGCTACCTGCGCCTCGACTTCGGGTGGACGACAGGGCTCAGCCCCGAGCAGGTCCGCGACATCGAGGGCGTCTCCAACCGGGCGCTGCGCGCCGACCTGCCGGTCGGATGGCAGTACATGACCCTGCCCGAGGCGAAGGACTGGGGCGCGGTCGCACTGTTCGGCGAGACCTACGACGCCTCGCAGGTGCGGGTGGTGGAGATCGGCGGTCCGTGGTCGCGCGAGCTCTGCGGTGGCACCCACGTCGAGCACTCCTCGCAGATCGGCACCATCGTCGTCACCGGCGAGGCGTCGGTCGGCTCGGGCAACCGACGCATCGAGGCCTTCACCGGGGTCGAGGGCTTTGCCTACCTGGCCAAGGAACGCGATGTCGTCGGGCAGCTCACCAGTCTGCTCAAGACCCAGCCCGACGACCTCGTGGGTCGTGTCGGTGACCTCGTCGAGCGACTGCGCGTCGCCGAGAAGGAGATCGAGAAGGCGCGCCTGGGCCAGCTCCTCGCGGGCGGCGCCCAGATCGCGGCGGGTGCCCAGGACGTCGGTGGTGTGCAGGTCGTGGCACACCGCGTCGACGGCGCGGGGGGTGGCGACGTACGCACGCTCGCGATGGACGTGCGCGGTCGCCTTCCGCACGACGCACCCGGTGTGGTGGTGGTGATCGGGGCGGCCGACGGCAAGGTCTCGGTCGTCGCGGCCGTCAACGACGCTGGCCAGGCACGGGGGCTCAGCGCCAACGACCTCGTCCGCGCGGTCGGCCCGTTCGTCGGCGGCAAGGGCGGCGGCAAGGCCGACGTCGCACAGGGTGGCGGCACCGACACCAGCAGGCTCGACGAGGCGCTCGCCGCGGTCACCGCGACCGTGGCCGGCGCCTGACGACGGTCGAGCGACGACCACCGCATGCGACACGGCGTACGCCTCGGCATCGACCCCGGGGACGCCCGGATCGGGATCGCGCGCAGCGACCCGGGTGGGTTCCTGGCGACCCCGGTCGAGACCGTGCGCAGCGGCAAGGGCGACGTGCGGCGGATCCGGCAGATCATCGCCGAGATCGCCGAGGAGACCGCCGACGGTGTCGTGGAGATCGTCGTCGGGCTGCCCCGCTCGCTCTCCGGCGGCGAGGGTCCGGCGGCCGCGAAGGTGCGCGCGTTCAGTGACAGGCTCACCGCCTCCGTGGCACCGTTGCCGGTGCGGTTGTGCGACGAGCGCCTCACCACGGTCTCGGCGGAGGCTATGCTGCGCGACCGTGGCACCAAGGGGGCCAAGCGCCGTGCCGTGGTCGACCAGGCCGCAGCGGTGTTGATCCTCCAGCACGCACTCGACAGCGAACGCGCCACCGGGAACCCGCCCGGAGAGCTCGTCGCCCGATCCCAGGAGCCCGATGACTGAGCGCGACCCCTCCATCCTGGAGGAGGACGTCCCCGACGGGGAAGCGGCCGAGGACCACCTGCCGCTGCCCGGCGGGAGCCGGCGCAGGCCTCGACGCTTCGCCCGGTTGAGCGGCTGCATCCCCGTGCTGCTCGTGCTGGCCCTGCTGGGCGGGGGCGCCTACTTCGGGATCACCCGCGGTGTCGACGCCATCCGTGACCAGTTCAAGGAGGCCGAGGACTACGCGGGCCCGGGCAAGGGTCGCGTCACGTTCCAGGTGGTCTCCGGAGACTCGATCTCCGACATGGGCGCCAACCTCGTCGAGGCCGACGTCGTGGCCTCCCTCGAGGCGTTCACCGACGCCGCTGCGCTCGACCCCGAGGGCTCGCGGGGGATCCAGGTCGGCTTCTACGAGCTGCGCCGTCAGATGGCGGCCTCCGACGTGGTGGACGTGCTCGTCGATCCCGCCAACATCGTCTCCGACACGATCACGGTCCCCGAGGGCCTGACGGTCGACCAGATCGTCGACATCCTGGCCAAGAACACCGACTTCAAGGCCAAGCAGTTCACCAAGGTCGTCGACGATCCCGGTGACCTGGGGCTGCCCGACTACGCCGACGGGAACGCCGAGGGCTACCTGTTCCCCGCGACGTACGCCTTCGGCCCGGACGCCAAGCCGGTGACCATGCTGACCGCGATGGTCGACCGGTGGCGGCAGGCCGCGGAGGCCTCGGGCCTCGAGCAGGCCGCCGAGGACCTCGGCTACTCGCCGCACGAGCTGATGACCGTGGCCAGCCTGGTGCAGGCCGAGGGTCGTGGCGACGACATGCCCAAGGTCGCCCGGGTGATCTACAACCGCCTCGAGATCGAGCCCAACCCGTCGGCCGGCTTCCTGCAGATCGACGCGGCGGTCAACTACGCCCTCGGGCGGGGCCCGATCACCCGGCTGACGACCGACGAGATCGACTCGGTGGCCGACTCGCCGTACAACACCTATCGGCAGAAGGGGCTTCCTCCGGGACCGATCGAGGCGCCGGGTGACGACGCGATCGAGGCGGCCGCCAACCCGGTCGACGGCCCGTGGTTCTTCTACGCCACCGTCAACCTCGAGACGGGCGAGACGAAGTTCACCGACGACTTCGACGAGTTCAACGAGTTCAAGGCCGAGCTCGACCAGTACTGCGCCACGCAGTCGGACCGGTGCTGAGGCGCTGGGGTCCCCTCGGCCCGCACAGGTGAGGAGGACGCCGATGAGGTGCGCCGTCCTGGGAGACCCGATCTCCCACTCGCTGTCCCCGACCCTGCACCGGGCGGGCTACGTCGCTGCAGGGCTCGACTGGACCTATGAGGCCGTGCGCGTCCCCTCGGGGTCGTTGCCCGACTTCCTCGGGCGAGGTGATCGGTGGCGCGGCCTGTCGCTGACCATGCCGCTCAAGCGCGAGGTGCTGCCGCTCGGGGACGAGGTCTCCGAGCGCGCTCGACTCGCCGGCGCAGCCAACACCGTGGTGATCGAGGACGGCCGACTGCTCCTGGACAACACGGACCTACCCGGCGCGGTGGCGGCGGTGCGCGAGCGCTACGCGGGCCCCGTCGACACGGTGACGATCCTGGGCGCCGGTGCCACGGCCGCCTCGATCGGGCTGGCGTCGTGCGAGCTGGGGGCCCGGCGTGTGCGGGTGGCCTCGCGCGATCGGGGACGCGCGAGCCAGACGCTGGTGGCGATCGGGTCGCACGTGTCCGGACCGGACGTGGTCTGGTCGGACCTCGGCGAGGTGCCGGGACACGGTGTCGCGGGCGACGTCGTCGTCTCGACCATCCCCGCCGTCGCCCAGGACGAGCCACTCGTGGCGGCGTGCTCCGACGTCTCCCTCGTCTTCGAGGCGCTCTACGAACCCTGGCCGACCCCGCTGGCCTCCGCGGCGGCGGCACGCGGCCAGGCTCTCGTCGGAGGGCTCGACCTCCTCGTGCACCAGGCCGCGTTGCAGTTCGAGCTCTTCACCTCGCGAGCGGCGCCGCTGGCGGCCATGCGGGCCGCCGGCGAAGCCGCTTTGTCCACGCGGGTCGAAGGCTGAGCGCCGTGCACGAGCTGGTGGTGGGTGCGGTCGCCGGGGTCGGCTGTGCGGGCCTCGGCGCGCTGATGCCACGCGTGGTCGCCCGGCTTCCCGAACCCCCCGCCGTACCGCCGCTGGAGGAGGGGGAGGAGCCCACACCTGCCCAGCAGATCGTCCTCGACGAAGGGCCCAAGCAGCCGTACGCCGAGATGGCCACGTCGCCGGCCTTCGCCGGGACCCTCGCGTACGTCGCCGGGGTCTCCGGCGCCCTGCTCGGGTGGTCGATCGGCTGGGAGTGGACCCTCCTCCTGGTGCTCCCCCTCGCGCCTATCGGTGCCGCGCTCGGCCTCGTCGACCTCCGGTCCCGGCTGCTTCCCTCACGTCTGATCCTCCCCACGTTGGCCCTGGCGCTGCTGTTCGCGCTCGTCGCGTGGCCGTTGAGCGGGTCGGCCGACGCGCTGGTCCGAGGCCTGGTCGGGATGGTCGCTGCCCGGTCGGTCTTCTGGCTGCTGTGGTTCGTCCGCTCGGCGGGGATGGGCTTCGGCGACGTACGACTCTCGGCGCTGCTCGGGTTCGTCCTCGCCTACCTCGGGTGGGAGCAGTACGCCGTGGGGCTCTACTCGCCATTCGTCATCTTCGCCGTGCCCGGTCTGGTGCTCGCGGTGGTGCGCCGTGACCGATCGCTGCTGAAGCGTGCCTACCCCTTCGGCCCGTTCCTGCTCGTCGGCGCCGTGATCGGCGTCGTGATGGGCGAGGCGCTCGTCGGCGGTCTCATCTCGGGGTGAGGCGTCGGGCCGGTCGGTGGACGATGAAAGACTGCTCCCATGTTGCGTTGGCTCACTGCGGGTGAATCCCACGGCCCGTCCCTGGTCGCGATCCTCGAGGGTCTTCCGGCCCACGTCGAGGTGACGAGCGACCACATCGCCGACTCCTTGGCCCGGCGGCGGCTCGGCTACGGCCGCGGCGCCCGGATGAAGTTCGAGCAGGACCAGGTCACGATCACGGGCGGCGTGCGGCACGGCCGCACCCAGGGGGGGCCGGTGGCCCTGGTCGTGGGCAACACCGAGTGGCCCAAGTGGGAGACCGTGATGTCGGCCGACCCGGTCGACGCCGACGTGCTCGAGGCCCAGGCGCGCAATGCCCCGCTCACCCGTCCGCGTCCCGGCCACGCCGACCTCGCCGGGATGCAGAAGTACGACTTCGAGGAGGCCCGACCGATCCTCGAGCGCGCCTCCGCCCGCGAGACCGCGGCCCGGGTGGCGCTGGGTCGCGTCGCCTCCAACTTCCTCGAGCAGTCCGTCGGCGCCCGGATCGTCTCGCACGTGATCGAGCTCGGCGGAGTGCGCGCGCCCTCGGGTCTGTGGCCCGATGCAGACGACGTCGCCAGGTTGGACGAGGACCCGGTGCGGTGCCTGGACCCCGAGACCGCGGCGGCGATGGTGGCGCGCATCGACCAGGCCCACAAGGACGGCGACACTCTCGGCGGCGTGGTCGAGGTCGTCGTGCACGGGCTCCCGCCCGGGCTCGGCTCCCACGTCCACTGGGACCGACGCCTCGACTCCCGCCTCGCCGGTGCCCTGATGGGCATCCAGGCGATCAAGGGGGTCGAGGTCGGGGACGGCTTCGAGCTCGCCGCGACCCCCGGGTCGCTCGCCCACGACGAGATCGTCCCGACCGACGACGGCATCCGCCGCGTCTCCGGTCGGTCCGGAGGCACCGAGGGCGGGATGACCACCGGCGAGGTGCTGCGCGTGCGAGCCGCGATGAAGCCCATCGCGACCGTGCCGCGGGCCCTGCGCACCGTCGACGTGGCGACCGGCGAGGCTGCCGTCGCCCACCACCAGCGCTCCGACGTCTGTGCGGTTCCGGCCGCGGGCATCGTCGCCGAGGCGATGGTCGCGCTGGTGATCGCCGACGCCGTGGTGGAGAAGTTCGGCGGCGACTCGGTCGGCGAGACGCGTCGCAACTACGAGACCTACCTGGCCAACCTGAGGTACTCGTGAGCCCCGTGTCCGGTGCCGGCCCGGTGGCGGTGCTCGTCGGTCCGATGGGCTCGGGCAAGTCGACGGTCGGTGCCCTGCTCGCGACGTCGTACGGCGTACGCGCGCGCGACACCGACACGGATGTCGAGGCGCTGGAGGGACGCTCGATCTCCGACATCTTCGTCGAGTCGGGCGAGGAGCACTTCCGCGCGCTCGAGCGCTCCGCCGTGGCCACCGCCCTGGCCGAGCACGACGGGGTGCTCTCCCTCGGTGGCGGCGCCGTGCTGGACGCCGCAACCCGCGATCTGCTGGTCGGGCACCGGGTGGTCTTCCTGAGCGTGGGGCTCTCCGAGGCCGTCAAGCGTGTCGGACTCGGCGCCGGTCGACCGCTGCTGTTCGGCAACATGCGTGCCCAGGTCAAGAAGCTGCTCGACGAGCGCGCTCCGATCTACGCCTCGGTCGCCACCGTGACCGTGGACACCGACGAGACTGCACCCGAGGACGTCGCGGTGCGTGTCCGAGCCGCCCTGGAGGCTGTCGATGAGTGACTCCATCACCGACCACCCGGCCGAGTCCGTCCTGCACGTCGGCGGCGCGTCGCCGTACGACGTCGTGGTCGGCCACCACCTGGCCCACCACCTGCCGGGCATGGTCGGCGACGCCGCCCGGATCGCCGTCGTGTGCCCCGAGTCCCTCGAGCACCTCGTCGAGGACGCCGTCGGACCGCTGCTCGACCGGGACGTGACCGTGCTGGCGCTGCCCGACGGCGAGGAGTCCAAGACCGCCGAGGTCGCCGTCGCGTGCTGGGAGGCCCTCGGAGAGGAAGGCTTCACCCGCTCCGACGTCGTGGTCACGCTGGGTGGTGGCGCCACCACCGACGTCGGCGGCTTCGTCGCGGCGTCGTGGCTGCGCGGCGTGCGGGTGGTCCACGTCCCGACCACGCTGCTGGCCATGGTCGATGCGGCCGTGGGGGGCAAGACCGGCATCAACACATCAGCCGGCAAGAACCTCGTCGGTGCCTTCCACGAGCCGTCCGGCGTGCTGTGCGACCTCGCCCTGCTGGAGTCGCTGCCGCGCGACGAGCTCGTCGCCGGCCTGGGGGAGGTCGTCAAGTGCGGCTTCATCGCCGACCCCGAGATCCTGCGCCTCGTCGAGGAGACCGACCCCGAGTCGCTGAACGCCTCGTCCCCCGTCCTGCGAGAGCTCGTCGAGCGCGCCATCCAGGTCAAGATCGACGTGGTCGTCGCCGACCTGCGCGAAGCAGGGGGGAGCGAGCTGACCGGTGGACACCCCGGTCGGGAGGCGCTCAACTACGGCCACACCCTCGCGCACGCGATCGAGCGTGCCGAGGACTACGAGATCCGGCACGGCGAGGCGGTCGCGATCGGCTGTGTGTACGTCGCCGAGCTCGCACACCGGGCCGCCGGACTGTCTGCGGAGATCGTCGAGCGGCACCGGGAGGCGTTCTCGCGGGTCGGGTTGCCGACGTCCTACGAGGGTGCGAGCTTCGAGGACCTGCTCGCCACCATGCGGGTGGACAAGAAGTCGCGCGGCAACCAGCTGCGCTTCATCGTGCTCTCCGACATCGGTGCGCCGACCGTGCTCGCCGGGCCGTCCGAGGAGGACCTGCGGGCCGCCTACGAGGCGGTGACGGCGTGAAGGCGCTCGTGCTCAACGGCCCCAACCTGGGCCGACTGGGACGGCGTCAGCCGGAGATCTACGGCTCGACCACCCACGCCGAGCTCGCTGAGCTCTGCGTGGGCTGGGGCGCCGACGTGGGGCTCGAGGTGGACGTGCGCCAGACCAACCACGAGGGCGTCCTGCTCGACTGGCTCAACGAGGCGGCCGACCAGGAGGTCGCGGTGGTGCTGAATGCCGCCGCGTGGACCCACTACTCCTACGCCGTCTTCGATGCCTGCGCCCAGCTCGTCGCGCCGCTGATCGAGGTGCACATCTCCGATCCCGGCAGCCGGCCCGAGGTCTTCCGTCACACGTCGGTCGTCACGCCGCACGCCGCCGAGGTCATCTCCGGTCAGGGGATCGACGGCTATCGTCAGGCCCTCGTGGCCCTGGCCGGCCTCACGGCGGCATAGTCCGGACCGGCGTGCGGACTGTGCCCGGGCGTGTGGGGGGAATGGGACGGACCATCGGGGAGGGATAGACTCCTGCGCTGTTGCTCGGCCAGCGCCGGCAGCACCCCCTGACTCTCTCGACCAGAAGGCTGACTCGCGCGATGGCAACCACGAACGACCTCAAGAACGGCATGGTTCTCAACATCGACAAGCAGCTCTGGGCTGTCGTGGAGTTCCAGCACGTCAAGCCGGGCAAGGGACCTGCCTTCGTGCGCACCAAGCTGAAGAACGTCGAGTCCAACAAGACCGTCGACAAGACCTTCAACGCCGGCACCAAGGTCGAGACCGCCACGGTCGACCGCCGGACGATGCAGTACCTCTACAACGACGGCACGTCGTTCGTGTTCATGGACACCAGCGACTACGAGCAGCTCGAGATCGCTCCCGAGATCGTCGGCACCGCCTCCAACTTCCTCCTCGAGAACCAGGAGGCCGTCGTGGCCACCAACGAGGGTCGGGTGCTCTTCATCGAGCTGCCGGCCTCGGTCGAGCTGACCGTGACGTTCACCGAGCCAGGCCTGGCCGGCGACTCCGCGACCGGGCGCACCAAGCCGGCCACGCTCGAGACCGACCACGAGATCCAGGTGCCCCTCTTCATCAACCAGGGCGAGAAGATCAAGGTCGACACCCGCGACTCCTCCTACATGGGTCGCGTCAAGAGCTGACGACGTGGGAGCCCGATCGAAGGCCCGCAAGCGGGCCCTGGACATGCTGTACGCCGCCGACCTGCGCGGCGAGTCGGCCACCGACGCGCTGGACCGCGCGATCGCTGCCGGCGAGGGGCCGACCAACGACTACACGGCCACGCTGGTGCGCGGCGTCGTCGAGCACGTCGCCCGCATCGACGAGCTGCTGAGCGAGTTCTCCGAGGGATGGACGCTCGAGCGGATGCCGGCGGTCGACCGCAACGTGCTGCGTCTGGGCGTCTGGGAGCTGTTGTACGTCGACGACGTCCCCGACGCCGTGGCCGTCTCGGAGGCGGCCGCGCTCGTGCGCGAGCTGTCCACCGATGACTCGCCGAGCTTCGTCAACGGCATCCTCGGCGCCATCCAGAAGCAGAAGCCGACGCTGATCCAGCCCTGACCGTCGACTCGCGGTCCGTCGACTGACAGGCCCGGGCCGACCGTCCGGTGACCGCCTCACCGGGGGAGGCCCCCGCCTCCCGGCGGGTACTACGTTGGCTCCATGAGCGAAGACGTCGACCTGGTCGTGATCGGGCAGGGCCCCGGTGCCGAGTCGCTGGTGATGGGGGCCCTCGATGCGGGGGTGTCGGTGGTCGCCGTCGACAAGCACCTCGTCGGAGGCGAGTGCCCCTACTACGGGTGCATCCCGTCGAAGATGATGGTCCGCGCCGGGGACGCCCTGGCGGAGGCCGGTCGGGTGAGCGGACTCGCCGGTGAGGCGTCCGTCGTGCCCAGCTGGTCCCCGGTGGCCGACAGGATCGCGGTCCAGGCCACCGACCACTGGGACGACACCGTGGCCGTCGACCGTCTGGCCGACGCCGGTGCGACGGTGCTGCACGGCACCGGTCGCCTGGCCGGGCCAGGACGGGTCGACGTCCAGCTGCCCGACGGCAGCACCCGCTCGTTCGCGGCACGTCGAGGGATCGTGCTCAACACCGGCACGCGTCCGTCCGCTCCGCCCATCGACGGGCTCGAGGACACGCCGTACTGGACCAACCGGGACGCCGTCCAGGTCACCGAGCTGCCTGGCTCGCTCGTCGTGGTGGGCGGCGGACCCATCGGCTGCGAGATGGCGCAGGCGTTCGCCCGCTTCGGTGTGCGGGTGACGATCGTGCAGTCCGGTGATCGCCTGCTGCCCGCCGACGAGCCCGAGGCCGGGACCCTTCTCGAGGAGGTGCTCGTGAGCGAGGGTCTCCGGGTCATGACCGGGGCTCGGACGACCGCCGTGAGCTACGCCGACGGCGCGTTCACGCTCACCCTCGACTCGGGGGAGGCGCTGGTGGCCGACAAGCTGCTCGTCGCCGCGGGGCGCACCCCCAACCTCGACGACCTCGGCCTGGACACGGTCGGCCTGGACCCCACCTCCCGCACGATCGACGTCGACGACCACCTGCGGGTGCAGGGCGGTGAGGCCGGCGCCGGTTGCGCGATGTGGGCCATCGGCGACATCACCGGCAAGGGAGCCTTCACCCACGTCGCGGTGTACCAGTCCGCGATCGCGTTGCGGGACCTGCTCGGTCAGGAAGGTCCTCCGGCGAGCTACCACGCGCTGCCGCACGTGACCTTCACCGACCCAGAGGTCGGCGGGGTCGGACTGAGCGAGCAGCAGGCCCGCGATGCCGGACTGAGGATCCGGGTGGGCCTCGCCCCGCTCGAGCAGTCCTCGCGGGGGTTCACGCACGGCTCCGGTGCACGCGGCCTGATCAAGGTGATCGAGGACGTCGACCGCGGCGTGCTCGTGGGCGGAACGGCGATGGGTCCCGGCGGCGGGGAGATCCTCGGGTTCCTCGCGGTCGCGGTGCACGCCGCCGTACCCGTCGCGAGCCTGCAGACGATGATCTACGCCTATCCGACCTTCCACCGCGTCATCGAGACGGCGCTGGGCGACCTGTCGGACTCGCCATGAGCCAGAGCACCGCTCACCAGGCCCACCAGAGCGACCTCGTCGACCGGATCGCCGGCGTCGGCCTGGTCGCCTACGGCGTCGTCCACCTGCTCATCGGTTGGCTGGCCGTGACGCTGGCTGTCGGCGACCGCCAGGGCGGAGCCTCGAGCACCGGCGCAGTCAAGCAGCTCGCCCAGCAGCCCTACGGCGAGGCGCTCGTGTGGCTGATCGCCGTCGGGATGATCCTGCTCGTCGTGTGGCGCCTGATCGAGGCCGCTCTGGGCTACCGCGACAAGGACGGCGCCGAGCGGACCCTGCGGCGCCTTCTCTCGGTGGGCAAGGCCGTGGTCTACGGCACGATCGCCTACAGCGCGGTCGACGTGGCGACGGGGTCCCCGCAGAAGGGCGGCTCCGGCGGCGGCACCGACTCGATGACCGCGACCCTGATGAACCGCCCCGGCGGCCAGTTCCTCGTGGGCGCGGTCGGGGTGGGCATCGTCGCGGTGGGCGTGGCCCACCTGGTCACGGCCTGGCGCGAGTCCTACCTCAAGAAGCTCGACGGGGAGGGACGCAGCGGTTCCTCGGGCACGGCCTTCCGGTGGCTGGCTCGCACCGGCTACGTCGCCAAGGGGCTCGCCCTCGGCGTCGTCGGAGTTCTCTTCCTGAGCGCAGCCGTGACCCATCAGGCCAAGAAGTCCGGCGGTCTCGACCAGGCGCTGCGCACGGTGCTCGACCAGCCCTTCGGCCCGGTGCTGCTGGCCGGGATCGGGCTCGGGTTCGCCGCCTACGGACTCTTCTGCTTCGTGCAGGCCCGCCACCTGGACCGCTGAGCCTGGACCAGCCTGAGGGACGGCCCCACCACGGGCCCACCACGGGCCCACCACGGGCCCACCACGGGCCCACCACGTCGAGGCGCAGCGGGACGGGGATGTTTCGCCGCGACCAGGACTGGAGAGGACGACCTCAGGCCCTCGGGCCGTGCTGTCGCCCACCACTCTCGGAGGATCACCCATGTCGGAGTCGTACGAGCCCACTGACACCAGTGACCGGCTCTACACCCCCGAGGAGCTGGCCGCCTACGCCCAGCAGCAGGCCGCGGGTACGGCGGGTCCCGAGGCGCAGGAGGCCTCAGCCGTCTCGGAGACTGTGCCCGAGCCGATCAGGGGTGATCCCCTCACCGACCCGATCCCGGGGTGGCCGTCCCCGGCGCCTGCCGTGGCGCCACCGGGGCCCGCTGCTCCGGTGGTTCCTCCCTCGGTCGACCCGATCGCCGCTCCCACGGGTCCGCCCCCGTCCGGCCCGCCTGCCGCTCCTCCGCCCAGTGGTCCGCCGCCTGCCGCTCCTCCGCCTGCCGCTTTGCCGCCCACCTCTCCGCCGCCCACCTCTCCGCCGCCCGCGCACGTCCCGCACCAGGCGAGTGCGGTCCCCGTCCCGGCCGAGCCGGCGGGCGACGTACGACGGTTCATGACGGCCACCGACTTCCTGGACCGTCGCGACAGCGACCAGCAGCTGGGCCCGGCGACCTGGGGCTGGCGCGGACGCGTGCGCCGGTGGTCGGGCAACCTGATCAAGCCGCAGATGGGGCGCAAGGAGGAGACCTACGAGCACCACCGCGCGGCCATCCAGCGTGACTTCGACGGCCCGCGCACGATCGCCTTCATCAACCCGAAGGGCGGAGCCGCCAAGACGACCGGGGTGCTGGCTGCCGGCTACACGTTCGGGACGGTGCGCGGCGGCGGCGTCGTGGCCTGGGACAACAACGAGACCCGGGGGACGCTCGGCATCCGCGGCACCCGCAGCTCCCACCGCAACACCACGCGCGAGCTGCTGGAGGACCTCGGCCGGTTCAAGGACGTCTACCAGTCGCGGATCGGCGACCTGGGGGCGTTCGTGCGCTCGCAGGGCGACGCGCACTTCGACGTCCTGGCCTCCGACGAGCGACCCGACGTCACCGGGACGATCCGGGCCGAGGACTTCCAGGAGGTCCACTCCCTGCTCGAGCGCTTCTACCGGATCATCCTGGTCGACACCGGCAACAACATGCGCGCCGAGAACTGGCTGGCCTCCGCCGAGGCGGCCGATCTGCTGGTCGTGACCAGCACCGTGCGCGAGGACACCGGCTACAGCGGGCTGTGGATGCTCGATGCCCTCCAGGACGCCGGGCTGCAGGACCTCAAGCACAAGTGCGTCACCGTGCTGTCCGACCCGTCTCCCAAGGTCGACGACAAGCTGGCCGCCGACCTCGTCGCGGTCTACGAGCAGCGCACTCGCGGCGTCTACCGGGTGCCGTACGACCCGTCGCTCGTGGCCGGCTCGGTCGTCCCGTACGCCCAGCTCTCCGAGCACACCCGGATGTCCTGGCTGGCAGCGTGCGCCGGGATGGCCTCGGCACTCTGACCCCCGGCGCCGCGCTCGGGAGGTGATGCTTGACGGCCACCGCCGTCACTGACTGAATCACCGCCATGACGATCTCAGTGATCCAGTGGGCCACCGGCGGCGTCGGCAGAGCCGCGATCGAAGGGGTGCTCAGCCACCCCGAGCTCGAGCTGGTCGGGTGCTGGGTGCACAGCGCCGACAAGGCCGGGCGCGACGTGGGGGAGATCCTCGGCCTGGCGCCGATCGGCGTGCGGGCGACCAGCAGCCTCGACGAGATCTGCGCGACGGAGGCCGACTGCGTCGTCTATGCCCCGCTCGTGCCCGACGAGAACGAGGTCGCCGCCCTGCTGCGCTCCGGCAAGGACGTCGTGACCCCCGTCGGGTGGATCTACCCCAACCCGGCTGCCACGACCGCCCTCGTCGACGCCTGTACGGCGGGCAGCAGCACGCTCCACGGGACCGGCATCCACCCCGGCGGGATCACCGAGCGGTTCCCCTTGATGGTCTCGGCGGTCAGCGCGCGGGTCACCCACGTGCGCTCCGAGGAGTTCTCCGACATCCGCACCTACGGAGCGCCGGACGTGATCGAGCACGTGATGGGCTTCGGCAAGACTCCCGAGGAGTCGCTCGCGAGCCCGATGGCGTCCCTGCTGGGCGGCGGGTTCCGGTCGTCGGTGCGGATGATCGTCGCGGAGATGGGCTTCGCGGCGGACCCGAAGATCGAGACCCTGCAGGAGGTGGCGGTCGCCACCGCGCCGATCGACTCGCCGATGGGCGTGATCGAGCCGGGCCTCGTTGCTGCTCGACGCTTCCACTGGCGCGCGCTGGTGGATGGCGTCCCCGTGGTCACGGCGACCGTGAACTGGTTGATGGGCGAGGAGCACCTGGACCCCGACTGGAGCTTCGGGGAGGCGGGGGAGCGCTTCGAGGTCGAGGTCACCGGCGACCCGTCGGTCACGCTGACCTTCAAGGGGCTGCAGCCGGACACGATCGAGGAGGGGTTGGCGCGCAACCCGGGGGTCGTCTCGACGGCCAACCACTGCGTCAACGCGATCCCGTACGTCGTCGCGGCCGAGCCCGGCATCAAGACCTACCTCGACCTGCCGCTGATCGCGGGCCGCGCGGCGCCCGAGGTCGGGGCGGCGACGGTGCGCGGGAACAACGGCGCCGGCTGACACGCTGGGCCTGACATGCGATCAGTCGTCTACTCCGAAGTCGGTCCGTCCTCCGTGCTCCGCCTCGTGCAGCGCCCCGATCCCCAGCCGGGCCCGGGGGAGGTGCTGGTGCGGATCGTTCGTGCGGGCGTCAATCCGACGGACTGGAAGTTCCGGGTCGGCGGGATGGGTCCGTTGCAGCACGACGAGGTCTCACCCGGCCAGGACGGCGCCGGTGTCGTCGAGGCGGTGGGTCAGGGCGTCCAGCACGTGAGTGCGGGTGACCGGGTGTGGCTGGTGCTGGCGCAGCACGGGCGCGCACTCGGTACGGCGAGCGAGCTCACGGTGCAGCCGGGGGAGCTCGTCGTGAAGCTGCCCGAGGAGGCGTCCTACGACCTCGGGGCATCGCTGGGCGTGCCCGCTGTCACCGCCCATCGCGCGCTCACGGCGGGTGAGTCGACCAGCCGGCTCGGACCCGACGCTCTCCTGGGGCAGACGGTCCTGGTGGCCGGGGGAGCCGGGGCCGTGGGCAACGCGGCGATCCAGCTCGCGGTGTGGTCGGGCGCGACGGTGATCACCACGGTCAGCAGCCCCGAGAAGGCCGCGCTGGCGCGCGCGGCCGGTGCCCATCACGTCATCGACTACCGCACCGAGGACGTCGCCGCCCGGATCGCCGAGATCGCTGCCGAAGGCGTCGACCTGGTTGTCGAGGTCGCCCCCGCCGACAATCTCGGGCTCGACCTCGAGGTCGTGCGCAACCGCGGCACGATCGCGTTCTACGCCAACAACGGGGGCGACGAGGCGACCGTTCCGGTCCGGCCCGCCTTCGCCAAGAACGTCCGCGTCCAAGGACTGCTCCTCTACACCCTCGGCGCCGACCTGCTCGCGGCCGCGACCGATGACGTCACCGCCGCGGTGGCCGCGGGGGCGCTGCGCGTCGGCGAGGCCGTCGGCCTCCCGCTCCACCACTACGACCTCGCCGAGACCGCGGCCGCCCACGACGCCGTCGAGTCCGGAGCCGTCGGCAAGGTCCTGCTCGACCTGGATCGACGCTGACCCGTCGTCGACACGCGACGGGTCGGCGGGATCGAGGGGTGAGACACGACGGGATCCGTGGTCGTACGGCGGTCCGCGCGCTGCTAGTCTCACGCTCGATCGACATCCTTTAACGAGCCGTCCTGTGAGGCGGAGAAGGAGGTCAGGCAGCACCCGTGTGTGCCCAGCCAGCCCCCGACCAGGCACCTGACGACCCGTCAGCGGCCTCGGCCCCACCGCATCGTGTGGTCCTCGACGCCCGTGACATCACCCGGGCCCTGACGCGCATCTCGCACGAGATCCTCGAGCGCAACAAGGGTGCCGGCGACCTCGTGCTGCTCGGCATCCCGAGCCGCGGCGTGCCGCTGGCGCGCCGGATCGCGGCTCGGATCAGGGAGGTCGAGGGCGTGGACGTCCCGACCGGGTCCCTCGACGTCACGATGTACCGCGACGACCTGCGCAAGCACCCGGCGCGCGGCCCGCAGCCGACCGCCGTACCGCCGGGCGGCATCGATGACAAGACCGTCGTCCTGGTCGACGACGTCCTCTACTCCGGCCGCACCGTCCGCGCCGCCCTCGACGCGATGAACGACATCGGGCGCCCGTCGGTGGTGCGCCTCGCCGTCCTGGTCGACCGCGGCCACCGCGAGCTGCCGATCCGCGCCGACCACGTCGGCAAGAACCTGCCCAGCGCCCGCACCGAACGCGTGATGGTGCGCCTGGACGACCTCGACGACGTCGAGGGCGTGTGGATCGCGGGCTCTGCCCCCCAGACGCCCGAGACGCCCGGGAAGCCCGCTCCCGGCGACCCCGGTGGGGAGGCGACCGCGTGAAGCGACACCTGCTCTCGATCGACGACGTCTCCGCCGACGACGTCGCCACCCTCTTTGAGACCGCCGCGGAGATGCACGACGTGCAGCGCCGTCAGGTCAAGAAGCTCCCGGCGCTGCGCGGGCGCACCGTGATCAACCTCTTCTTCGAGGACTCCACCCGCACCCGGTCGAGCTTCGAGATCGCCGGCAAGTGGCTCTCGGCCGACACCATCAACATCACCGGCAAGGGCAGCTCGGCGTCCAAGGGCGAGAGCCTGCGCGACACCGTGCAGACCATCGCCGCGATGGGCGTCGACGCGCTGGTGATGCGCCACGCCGCGTCCGGCGCGGCCCTGCAGGTCAGCCAGTGGGTCGACGCCGCGGTGATCAACGCCGGCGACGGCACCCACGAGCACCCGTCGCAGGCGCTGCTCGACGCCTACACGCTCCAACGGCGCTTCGGCTCCGAGGGCCGACTCGGCAGTCTCGAGGGACGCCACGTCGTGCTGGTCGGGGATCTCACGCACAGTCGGGTCTTCCGCAGCAACGTGCTGTGCCTGACCAAGCTCGGCGCGCGGGTCAGCGTCGTCGCGCCCCCGACGCTGATGCCCAGCGGCGTCGAGCCCTGGTCGAAGGAGCTCGGTTTCGCGACGTCGTACGACCTCGACGAGGTGCTGCCCACGGCCGACGCGGTGATGATGCTGCGCGTCCAGCGCGAGCGGATGGGCGGCGGCTACTTCCCCAGCGCGCGGGAGTACACCGTCGGCTACGGCCTGACCCGCGACCGCCTGGCCACCCTCGGACCCGACGTGCCGATCTGCCACCCCGGGCCGATGAACCGCGGTCTCGAGATCGCCGCCGACGCCGCCGACGCGGCCCAGTCGCTGGTGCTCGACCAGGTCTCGGCCGGGCTCGCCGTCCGCATGTCGATCCTCTACCACCTGCTCGCCGGGGAGGGCTCCACCTCATGACCGACCAGATCCTCGTCAAGGGCGCCTCGCTCCTCGGCGCCGCGTCCTGCGACGTACTCATCAGCAACGGCGTGATCACCGAGGTCGGCTCGGTCTCGGCGCCGCAGGCCCGGGTCATCGAGGCCGACGGTCTCGTGGCGCTGCCGGGCCTCGTCGACCTGCACACCCACCTGCGCGAGCCGGGCCGCGAGGACGCCGAGACGATCCTCACCGGGTCCCGGGCCGCTGCGGTCGGCGGCTTCACCGCCGTGCTCGCGATGGCCAACACCAGCCCCGTCACCGACACCGCCGAGGCCGCCGAGCGCGTCCATGACCTGGGTCGTGCGGCGGGCCTGGTCGACGTCCAGCCGGTCGGCGCCGTGACGCGCGGCCTGGGTGGCGAGGAGCTCGCCGAGCTCGGCCTGATGGCGCGCTCGCGCGCCGGGGTGAGGGTCTTCTCCGACGACGGCCGCTGCGTGGCCGACGCCCGGGTGATGCGTCGTGCGCTGGAGTACGTCAAGGCGTTCGGCGGCGTGGTCAGCCAGCACGCACAGGACCCCGACCTGGCCGGGCCCACCTCCTGCTGCCACGAGGGTGAGCTGTCCGGACGCCTCGGTCTGCCCGGATGGCCCGGGGTCGCCGAGGAGGTCATCGTCGCCCGCGACGTGATGCTGGCGCGTCATACCGGCAGCCGGGTGCACGTCGCGCACGCCTCCACGGCCGGCACGGTCGAGGTGCTGCGCTGGGCCAAGGGACTCGCCGAGAAGGAGCTGCACTGGGACGTGACCGCCGAGGTCACCCCGCACCACCTGCTGCTCACCACCGACCTGCTCTCGGGCTACGACCCGACCTACAAGGTCAACCCGCCGCTGCGCCCGCAGGAGGACGTCGAGGCGCTGCGCGCCGCGCTGGCCGACGGGACGATCGACGCCGTCGCCACCGACCACGCCCCCCACGCACGCCACGACAAGGAGCACGCCTTCGTCGACGCCGCCTTCGGCATGCTGGGCCTGGAGACGGCGCTGCCCGTCGTGGCCACCGTGATGGTCGAGTCGGGCCTGCTCGACTGGGCCGGCGTCGCCCGCGTGATGTCGGCCAACCCCGCCCGCATCGCCGGCCTGGGGCAGCACGGCCACGACCTCGCCGTGGGCAGCCCGGCCAACCTGACGCTCGTCGATCCTGCCGCGACCGTCACCGTCGATCGCGACGACTCGGTCTCGCTGTCGCGCAACAACCCCTGGCACGGACGCACGCTCGGCGCAGCCGTGCACGCGACCCTGCTGCGCGGGGTCCCCACCGTCCTCGAAGGGAAGCTGGTCTGAATGTCCGAGCCCACCACCGCCACCCACACGCCGGCGCTCCTGGTCCTCGAGGACGGGCGCGCCTTCCACGGCGACGCCTACGGCGCCTCGGGGGAGACCTTCGGCGAGGCGGTCTTCAACACCGGCATGACCGGCTACCAGGAGACGCTCACCGACCCGTCGTACCACCGCCAGGTCGTCGTGATGACCGCCCCGCACATCGGCAACACCGGCGTCAACGACACCGACCCGGAGTCGACGCGGATCTGGGTCTCCGGGTACGTCGTGCGCGACCCCGCGCGGGTCCCCAGCAACTGGCGCTCCCAGCGATCGCTGGACGACGAGCTCGTCGCGCAAGGCGTCGTCGGCATCTCGGGCATCGACACCCGCGCGCTGACTCGCCACCTGCGCGAGCGCGGCGCGATGCGGGTCGGGATCTCCACGACCGAGACCGACCCGGCTGCCCTGCTGGAGCGGGTCCTGGCCTCCGGCGAGATGGCCGGCACCGAGCTCAGCACGGAGGTCTCCACCGAGGAGGCGTACGTCGTGCCCGCGCACCCGGGCGAGTGGGGTGCCAAGCGCCACACCGTCGCAGCGCTCGACCTCGGCATCAAGACGATGACGCCCCACCGGATGGCCGAGCGCGGCATCGAGGTCCACGTCCTGCCCGCCAGTGCCACGATCGAGGACGTCCTCGCGGTGGGCGAGGACGGTCCCGACGGCCTCTTCTACTCCAACGGGCCCGGCGACCCGGCCGCCACGACCGACCAGGTCGCGCTTCTGCAGGCCGCGCTGGAGCGGGAGATCCCCTACTTCGGGATCTGCTTCGGCAACCAGCTCTTCGGCCGGGCGCTCGGCCTCGGCACCTACAAGCTCAAGTACGGCCACCGCGGCATCAACCAGCCGGTGATGGACCGCACCACCGGCACGGTCGAGGTCACCTCGCACAACCACGGGTTCGCCGTCCAGTGGCCGGAGGGAGTACCGCTCGCCGAGTCGGTCTCCACGCCGTACGGGACCGCCAGCGTCAGCCACGTCTGCCTCAACGACGACGTCGTCGAGGGCCTCGAGCTGCGCGACCCCGAGACCGACGCCCTGGTGTCGTTCTCGGTGCAGTACCACCCCGAGGCCGCCGCCGGACCCCACGACGCGGCGTACCTCTTCGACCGGTTCGTGGGCCTGCTCAACGATCGCAAGGAGGCCTGACATGCCCAAGCGCACCGACATCAAGAGCGTCATGGTGATCGGCTCCGGCCCGATCGTCATCGGCCAGGCCTGCGAGTTCGACTACTCCGGCACCCAGGCGTGCCGGGTGCTCAAGGAGGAGGGACTGCGGGTCATCCTGGTCAACTCCAACCCGGCCACGATCATGACCGACCCGGAGTTCGCCGACGCGACCTACGTCGAGCCGATCCTGCCGGAGTACGTCGAGATGATCATCGCCAAGGAGCGCCCCGACGCGCTGCTGGCCACCCTCGGCGGGCAGACCGCGCTCAACGCCGCCATGGCGCTGGCCGAGCAGGGAGTGCTGGAGAAGTACGGCGTCGAGCTGATCGGCGCCTCCATCGAGGCCATCGACCGCGGTGAGAACCGCCAGGTCTTCAAGAAGATCGTCGAGGAGCTCGGCGGCGAGTGTGCCAGGAGCGCCATCTGTCACTCGATGCAGGACTGTCTCGACGGCGTCGAGGAGCTCGGCTACCCCGTCGTCGTCCGGCCCAGCTTCACCATGGGCGGCACCGGCTCCGGGATGGCCTACGACGAGACCGACCTGCGCCGCATCGCGGGCGCCGGCCTCGCCGCCAGCCCGACCACCGAGGTCCTCCTGGAGGAGTCGATCCTCGGCTGGAAGGAGTACGAGCTGGAGGTGATGCGCGACACCGCCGACAACGTGGTGATCATCTGCTCCATCGAGAACGTCGACCCGATGGGCGTGCACACCGGGGACTCGATCACCGTCGCGCCCGCCATGACGCTGACCGACCGCGAGTACCAAGCCATGCGCGACCTGGCGATCGGCATCATCCGGTCGGTCGGCGTCGACACCGGTGGCTGCAACATCCAGTACGCCGTCAACCCGGCCGACGGCCGACTGATCGTCATCGAGATGAACCCGCGCGTCTCCCGCTCGAGCGCGCTGGCCTCCAAGGCGACCGGCTTCCCGATCGCCAAGATCGCCGCGAAGGTCGCGATCGGCTACACCCTCGACGAGATCCCCAACGACATCACCACCCGCGACGACGGGCAGAGCACGCCAGCGGCCTTCGAGCCGACGCTGGACTACGTGGTCGTCAAGATCCCGCGGTTCGCCTTCGAGAAGTTCCCGGCCGCCGACCCGACGTTGACCACGCACATGAAGTCGGTCGGCGAGGCGATGGCGATCGGGCGCAACTTCACCGAGGCGCTGCAGAAGGCGCTGCGCTCCCTGGAGAGCAAGGACGCGGTCTTCGACTGGCACCAGGAGTGGGTCGAGCTCGACAAGGCCGCGCTCCTCGAGCAGGTCGCCACCCCGCACGACGGGCGGCTCAAGAAGGTGATGGACGCCCTGCGCGCCGGAGCCACGCCCGAGGAGGTCTTCGAGGCGACCAGGATCGACCCGTGGTTCATCGACCAGCTGCTGCTGATCAACGAGATCGCCGCCGAGGTCACCGCCGCTCCCGAGCTGACGCCGTCCGTCCTGCGCCGTGCCAAGCGGCACGGGTTCTCCGACGCCCAGATCGGCAAGATCCGCGGGATGAGCGCCGACGTCGTGCGCGGGGTGCGCCACGCCCTCGGCATCCGGCCGGTCTACAAGACCGTCGACACGTGCGCCGCAGAGTTCGCCGCCGCCACGCCCTACCACTACAGCTCCTACGACGAGGAGAGCGAGGTCGCGCCGCGTGAGCGGCCCGCGGTGATCATCCTCGGTTCCGGGCCCAACCGGATCGGTCAGGGCATCGAGTTCGACTACTCGTGCGTGCACGCCTCGCTGGCACTCAGCGACCCTGACCTGCCCGGCGGTGGCTACGACACGATCATGGTCAACTGCAACCCCGAGACGGTCTCCACCGACTACGACACCTCCGACCGGCTCTACTTCGAGCCCCTCACGCTCGAGGACGTGCTGGAGATCGTGCACGCCGAGACCCTGGCGGGCCCGATCGCGGGAGTCATCTGTCAGCTCGGTGGGCAGACGCCGCTGGGCCTCGCCCAGGGTCTGGCGGCCAACGGGGTCACCATCGTCGGCACCTCGCCCGACGCGATCGACCTCGCCGAGGAGCGCGGCGCCTTCGGGCGCGTGCTCGCCGAGGCCGGCCTCGTGGCACCCAAGCACGGGACCGCCACGTCGTACCCCGAGGCGCAGCGGATCGTCGCCGAGATCGGCTACCCGGTCCTGGTGCGTCCCAGCTACGTCCTCGGCGGCCGCGGCATGGAGATCGTGTACGGCGACGAGTCGCTGCAGGCCTACCTCGAGCGCTACGTCGCGGCCGGACTGATCAGCCCGGCGGCCCCCGTGCTGGTCGACCGGTTCGTCGACGATGCCGTCGAGGTCGACGTGGACGCCATCTTCGACGGGGAGGAGCTCTTCCTCGGCGGCGTGATGGAGCACATCGAGGAGGCCGGCATCCACTCCGGCGACTCGTCGTGCGCGCTGCCGCCGATCACGCTCGGCGCCCGGGAGGTCGACCGGATCCGTGTCGCCACCGAGGCGATCGCGCGCGGGGTGGGAGTGCGAGGTCTGATCAACATCCAGTTCGCCCTCGGCTCCGACATCCTCTACGTCCTCGAGGCCAACCCGCGGGCCTCGCGCACCGTGCCGTTCGTCTCCAAGGCGACCGGGACCCCGCTGGCCAAGGCCGCGGCGCGGGTGATGCTCGGCGAGTCGATCGCCGAGGTCCGCGCCGCGGGTCTGCTGCCGGCCACGGGCGACGGCGGGATGCTGCCCTCCGACCAGCCGATCGCGGTCAAGGAGGCGGTGATGCCCTTCAACCGGTTCCGCACCGCCGACGGGTCCCAGGTCGACACCATCCTGGGTCCGGAGATGAAGTCGACCGGCGAGGTGATGGGTTTCGACCGCGACTTCGGCACGGCCTTCTCCAAGTCCCAGGCCGCCGCCTTCGGTCCGCTGCCGACCTCCGGCAAGATCTTCGTCTCGATGGCCAACCGGGACAAGCGCTCGATGATCTTCCCGGTCAAGGTGCTGGCCGACCTCGGTTTCGAGATCCTCGCCACCCAGGGCACCGCGGAGGTGCTGCGGCGCAACGGGATGGCCTGCACGGTCGTGCGCAAGCACTTCGAGGGCCCCGGCCCGGCGGGGGAGAAGACCACCGTCCAGCTCATCCACGACGGCGAGATCCAGCTGATCGTCAACACGCCGTACGGCGCTGGCAGCGCCGGAGGGAATGGCCAGGCGCGTCTCGACGGCTACGAGATCCGCACCGCCGCGGTGATGGCCAACGTCCCCTGCATCACCACCGTGCAGGGCCTCGGCGCCGCCGTGCAGGGGATCGAGGCGAGACGCCGCGGCGACGTGGGGGTCCGCAGCCTGCAGGACTGGATGACGATCACCCGGGCCTCGGCCCAGGCGCAGCAGGCAGGGATGGCCGTCGACTGATGGTCCTCTACCGGCGGCTCTTCGAGCACGGCTTCACCCGGGTCGACCCGGAGCGAGCCCACCACCTGGGGTTCCGCGCCGTACGCTCGGCGGCGCCGGTGCTGCGCGGTCTCGACCTGGTGTCGGGTCGGGGGCGCAGCGGCGAGCCCCAGCCGGTGACGGCGATGGGTCTGACCTTCCCGCACCCGCTCGGGCTGGCGGCCGGCTTCGACAAGAACGCCGTCGGCATCGACGCACTGGGGGCTCTCGGGTTCGGCCACGTCGAGGTGGGCACCGTGACCGGCCAGCCGCAGCCGGGCAACCCCAAGCCGCGGCTCTTCCGGCTCGTGGCGGACCGGGCGATCGTCAACCGGATGGGGTTCAACAACGAGGGAGCCGCGGCCGTTGCCCAGCGTCTGGCCGAGCGTCACGCTCGGCGCGCGGCCGGAGCAGGTGGACCTGTCCTCGGCGTCAACATCGGCAAGACCAAGGTCGTGCCGGAGGACGAGGCGCGGGCCGTCCTGGACGACTACGGGCTGAGCACCCGGCTGCTCGCACCGTGGGCCGACTACCTGGTCGTCAACGTCAGCTCGCCCAACACACCGGGACTGCGCAGCCTGCAGTCGGTCGAGCGGCTCCAGCCCCTCCTCGAGCACGTACGGCGGGTTGCCGACGGCGTCACCACGACGCGCGTCCCGCTGCTGGTCAAGATCGCGCCCGACCTGGCCGACGAGGACGTGCTCGCGGTCGCCGACCTCGCGCTCGCCATTGGCCTGGACGGGATCATCGCCACCAACACCACGATCGGTCGGGAGGGCCTGCGCAGCCACCCGGCGGAGGTCGAGGGGATCGGCGCCGGAGGACTGTCGGGCCGGCCCCTGGCCGAGCGGGCGGGAGACGTGCTCCGACTGCTCCGCGACCGCGTCGGGCCCGACCTGACCCTCGTCGGGGTAGGTGGCATCACCACCGTCGAGGATGCGCGAGGCAGGCTGGAGGCCGGCGCCGACCTGCTCCAGGGCTACACGGCGTTCATCTACGAGGGGCCGCTGTGGCCTCGCTCGATCGTGAAGGGACTGTCCTGATGGCGTACGGCGACTACCAGATCGAGCTCTACCTGGGAGCACTCGGCGGCAACCTGCCCCAGCACCCGTTCACCTACGCCGAGCTCGAGGCCGACGCTCTGGCGGCGTTGCCGCCCGAGCTGCGCACCTACGTGGCCGGCGGCAGCGGCACCGAGTCGACCCAGCGCGCCAACGCGACGGCGTTCGACCGGTGGGCACTCGTGCCCCGCATGCTGCGCGCCTCCGCCGAGCGCGACCTCTCGGTCGGGCTCTTCGGCACGACGGTGCCCAGCCCCCTGATGATGGCGCCGGTCGGGGTGCTCGGCCTGGTCACCCCCGACCAGCACGGAGACGTCCACGGGGCCGAGGTGTCGGCCGCCACCGGTGTGCCCTTCATCGGCTCGACCCTGATGAGCGACCCGCTCGAGGACGTCGCCGCCGCTCGCGGTGACGCGCCGCTGTGGTTCCAGCTCTACACGCCGAAGAACCGCGAGCTCGCCGCCAGCCTGGTCTCGCGCGCCGAGAAAGCCGGGTACGACGCGATCGTGATCACGCTGGACACCTGGGTGCCGGGCTGGCGTCCTCGGGACCTGGCCAGCGGGAACTTCCCGCAGCTGCGTGGTAAGGCGTTGGCCAACTACACCTCCGACCCGGTCTTCGCCGAGATGACCGGCCCCGACCCCGATCTCGGCACGACCGTGATGACGTGGGTCGGCACGTTCGGCAATCCCCTGTCATGGGAGGACCTGGCGTGGCTCCGGTCGCTGACCGACCTGCCGCTGGTCCTCAAGGGGATCTGTCACCCCGACGACGCCCGGCGCGCGCTCGACTCGGGTGTCGACGGCATCTACGTCTCCAACCACGGCGGTCGCCAGGCCAACGGCGGCGGCGCGGCGATCGACTGGCTGCCCGGCGTGGTCGAGGCGGTGCGCACCCACCCCACCAGGAGCGAGGCTCCGGTGGTCTTCGACTCCGGTGTCCGCACCGGCGCCGACGTCGTCAAGGCGCTCGCCCTCGGGGCGACCACCGTGGCGGTCGGACGCCCCTACGTCTACGGACTGGCGCTGGGCGGGGTCCCCGGTGCCACGCACGTGCTGCGCTCCCTGCAGGCCGAGACCGACCTGATCATGGCCGTCGACGGCTACCCACGGCGCTCCGACCTCACGCCCGACGCCCTGGTGCGCGTCCCGTGACCGGCCCTGCGACAGGGCCTGCGACAGGGCCCGCGACAGGACCCGCGACAGGACCCGCGCACTTCGGCGCGCGCTTTCGCGCCGCGTTGGACGCGCGTGGTCCCTTCTGCGTCGGCATCGACCCGCACGCCGCCCTCCTGCACGACTGGGGCCTGACCGACGACGTGGCAGGCCTGGAGCGCTTCGCGCTCAGCGTCGTCGACGCCGTCGCCCCCTGGTGCTCGGTCGTCAAGCCGCAGTCGGCCTTCTACGAACGCTTCGGCTCGCGCGGCGTCGCGGTCCTCGAGCAGGTCATCGAGGCCTCGCGTGCGGCCGGGGCGTTGGTGCTGCTCGACGTGAAGCGCGGTGACATCGGGTCCACGTCGCAGGCCTACGCAGACGCCTACCTCGACCCCGCGAGCCCGCTGGCCGCCGACGCGATCACCGTCAGCCCCTACCTCGGGTTCGGGTCGCTCTCGCCGTTCGTCGACGCCGCCCGACGCCACGACGCCGGGCTCTTCGTGCTGGCGCTGACCTCCAACAAGGAGGGGCCCGAGGTGCAGCACGCCTCGGTCATGCCGGGAGAGAGCGTGGGGGAGCGGATGCTGGAGCACCTGCGAACGCTCAACGACGACGCCGCACCGCTCGGCTCGTTCGGCGCCGTGGTCGGTGCCACCATCGACAACGCGATCGACGAGCGGACCGTCTCCTTCGACGTCAACGGACCGATCCTGGCTCCCGGCTTCGGGGCCCAGGGTGGCACGGCCGCCGACATCCGCCGGATCTTCGGGTCGGCGGCCGGCAACGTCACCGCCAGCTCCTCGCGCGAGGTCCTGCGTGCCGGCCCCGACGCGGCCGCCATGCGGGACGCCGTACGACGCGCCAACGACGCGTTGGTCGGCCTCGGGTGAGCGCAGGCAACGGCGGAGGCCGCAGCCGCCGTCGGATGTGCGCGGTGGCTGCCCTCGCGGTGGTGCTGGGCGTGGGTCTCGCCGGCTGCGGTGAGGACGACCCCTTCACCCGCTACTGCGACGAGGTCGCCGACCAGCAGCAGCCGTTGACCGAGGCGGCCGCGGCGGGACCCACGCGGGGACTGCTGCAGGCATTGCCGAGCTTCCGGGCGCTGCAGGAGAAGTCGCCCGACGACATCGCCGACGAGTGGGCCGTGGTGGTCCAGCGGCTCACCGTGCTCGACGACGCCCTCGAGGCCGCAGCCGTCGACGCGACGACGTACGACCCGACCCAGCCCCTCGAGGACCTCTCGACCGAGGACGCGGCCGCGATCAGCGCGGCCGCCTCGGGCCTGGTCACGGAGGCGATGCGCACGGCCCTGGACGCGGTGCAGCAGCAGTCCCGCGATGTCTGCAAGACACCCTTGAGCCTGTGACGGCCGCCTCGACCCGGTAGGAGCAGACCGGCGTTGCCGCGCGCCGCGTCATCTGACTAGATTGGCCTCTCAGCGGCACGCTCCCGCCGCCTGGACCATGCAGTCAGATACGAAGGACCCCACGTGGCTTTGCCCCCGCTGACCCCCGAACAGCGCCAGGCGGCGTTGCAGAAGGCTGCCGCCTCCCGACGCGAGCGGGCCGAGGTGAAGAACCGTCTCAAGAACTCCGGGGCCTCCATCAGTGACGTGATCGCCGAGGGCCAGGCCAACGAGGTCATCGGCAAGATGCGCGTGGTCGACCTGCTGCAGTCGCTACCGGGGCTCGGCAAGGTCCGCGCACGGCAGGTCATGGAGCGGCTGGGCATCGCGGAGTCCCGGCGTGTGCGCGGCCTGGGCACCAAGCAGATCGCCGCTCTCGAGCGCGAGTTCGCGCCCGACAAGTCGTGACCCACGACTCCAGCCATCGCGCGAGCAGGGCCGGGGGGGAGCCGAGCGGCTTTCGACGACTGGTCGTCCTCGCCGGACCCACCGCGGTCGGCAAGGGGACGGTGGCGACCGCCGTGCGCGAGCGGCACCCCGAGGTCTGGCTGTCCGTCTCCGCGACGACACGGGCGCCCCGTCCCGGCGAGGTCGACGGCGTGCACTACCACTTCGTCGACGACGCGACCTTCGACGCGATGATCGCCGACGGTGAGCTTCTCGAGTGGGCCGTGGTCCACCGAGCGGCCCGCTACGGCACGCCGCGGGGGCCGGTCGAGGATTCCCTGGCGGCCGGACGACCCTCGATGCTGGAGATCGACCTCCAGGGAGCCCGGCAGGTGCGCGCCACGATGCCGGAGGCCGTCTTCGTGTTCCTCAAGCCGCCGTCGTGGGACGAGCTCGTCCGCAGGCTGGTCGGGCGTGGCACCGAGAACGACGCCGAGCGCGAGCGGCGTCTCGCCACCGCGCGCGACGAGCTGGCAGCCGAGAGCGAGTTCGACGTGACGATCGTCAACCACGAAGTTCACGATGCAGCCGACGAGTTGGTAGCCTTGATGACGGACTCCGGTCATCCCGAGGTCCCACCCCATCCGTGAACCCACTCGGGTCCGGACGAATCATTCAACGAACCAGTGAGGCTGACGCGTGTCTGCGCCCAACATTGCCGCCGAAGGCGTGACCAACCCGTCGATCGACGACCTGCTCACCAAGACCGACAGCAAGTACAAGCTGGTGCTCTACAGCGCCAAGCGGGCGCGCCAGATCAACGCCTACTACTCCCAGCTGGGAGAGGGCCTGCTCGAGTACGTCGGCCCGCTGGTCGACACGCACGTCCAGGAGAAGCCCCTGTCCATCGCGCTGCGAGAGATCAACGACGACAAGCTGACCTGCGAGGACGTCGACCCGGCCGAGCTCGCCGCCGAGGAGGCCGCTGCGAAGCAGGCCGCCCTCGACGCCGCTGCCAACGTCGCCGAGTGACACGAGTTCTCAGCTGAGCATCGACAACACCGCGGCCGGGTCCCCCACGGGGGCCCGGCCTTCGGTCGTCCTGGGGGTCGCCGGCGGCATTGCGGCCTACAAGGCCTGCGAGCTTCTCCGGCGGTTGAGCGAGTCCGGCCACGACGTGACCGTCGTGCCCACGGCCTCCGCCCTCGAGTTCGTCGGGGCCGCGACGTGGTCGGCCCTGTCTGGCAAGCCGGTCGCGTCCGACGTGTGGGCCTCGGTCCACGAGGTGCCCCACGTCCGGATCGGGCAGGGAGCCCATCTCGTGGTCGTGGCGCCCGCGACCGCCGACGTGATGGCCAAGGCCGCACACGGCCTGGCCGACGACCTGCTGACCAACACGTTGCTCACCGCGCGCTGCCCGGTGGTCTTCGCCCCGGCGATGCACACCGAGATGTGGGAGCACCCCGCCACCCGCGCCAACGTCGCCACCCTGCGCTCCCGCGGGGCGGTCGTCATCGAGCCCGACGAGGGTCGGCTGACCGGGAAGGACACCGGCAAGGGTCGGCTCCCCGACCCGGAGGCGCTCTACGAGGCCTGCACGGAGATCCTCGCCCGCGGGCGCGTGGGGGACGCAGGATCGTCTGAGTCCTCGCTGCCCGACCTCGCCGGACGCCACGTGGTCGTCTCCGCGGGAGGCACCCGCGAGTACCTCGACCCGGTGCGCTTCCTCGGGAATCGGTCCTCCGGCCTGCAGGGCTACGCCCTTGCTCGAGCCGCGGCCGTCCGCGGCGCCGAGGTGACGCTCGTGGCCGCCAACGTCGCCCTCCCGACGCCGGCCGGCGTGCGCCTGGTGCGGGTCGAGACGACCGCCGAGCTCCGCGTCGCGGTGGTCGAGGCCACGGCGTCGGCCGACGCCGTGGTGATGGCCGCGGCCCCCGCCGACTTCCGTCCGACGCGCGTGAGCGACGCGAAGATCAAGAAGGCCGCCGACGGATCGGCTCCGACGATCACCCTCACCCAGAACGACGACATCCTGCGCGAGATCTCCACGACCCGCGCGAGGGCCGGCAGCGTCATCGTCGGCTTCGCCGCCGAGACGGGCGACGACACCGGATCGGTCCTGGACCTCGCGCGTGCCAAGCTCGCCCGCAAGGGCTGCGACCTGCTGGTCGTCAACGACGTCAGCGGGGGAGCGGTGTTCGGCAGCCCCGACAACGAGGCCGTCGTGCTCGGCGCCGACGGCGGGCAGACCGACGTACCTCTGGGATCGAAGTCGGCGCTGGCCCACGTGATCTGGGACGAGGTAGCGCGCCGCCTGGTCTGAGGCGTCGGCCGCTGGGGACGAGGCGCGCGAGGATTCGGTGCCTGAGACGTCGATCTTGCATGCTGGGACCCGCCTAGACTGATCCGCCCAGGGCAACGGCGCCTGGCGGAGCCAGCGCGGCCGACCGGAACGTCATCTGCACTGCTGGGACACCCCAGTTCGATCGAGAGCGAGAACCACTGTGGCTGGACGCCTCTTCACTTCGGAGTCCGTGACCGAGGGTCACCCGGACAAGATCGCCGACCGGATCAGCGACACGATCCTCGACTACCTGATGGAGCACGACTCCGACAGGGAGAACCTCCGCGTCGCCGTCGAGACCCTCCTGACCACCGGCCTCGTCGTCGTCGCCGGTGAGGTGCGCACCAACGCCTACGCCCCGATGGCAGACCTGGTCCGTGGCGCGATCCTCGACATCGGCTACGACTCCTCCGAGAAGGGCTTCGACGGCACCACGTGCGGGGTCCAGGTCGCCATCGGTGGGCAGTCGGCTGACATCGCCCAGGGTGTCGACCAGGGTCACGAGGCGCGCGTCGGCTCCTCCGAGGACGAGCTCGACGCCCGCGGTGCCGGTGACCAGGGTCTGATGTTCGGCTACGCCTGCGACGACACCGACGTGCTCATGCCGCTGCCCATCGTGATGGCCCAGCGGCTGTCGGAGAAGCTCACCGAGGTCCGCAAGAACGGCACCATGGCCAACCTGCGTCCCGACGGCAAGACGCAGGTGACCATCGAGTACGACGAGAACGACGTGCCCGTGCGCGTCGACACCGTCGTGCTGTCGACCCAGCACTCGGAGAAGACCGACCTCGACACCCTCGAGGCCGAGATCAAGCAGCACGTCATCGATCCGGTGCTCGCGACCTTCAAGCTCCCCTCCGAGGGCTACCGGCTCCTGGTCAACCCGACCGGTCGCTTCGTGGTCGGTGGCCCGATGGGTGACGCCGGCCTGACCGGGCGCAAGATCATCGTCGACACCTACGGCGGCATGGCTCGCCACGGTGGCGGCGCCTTCTCCGGCAAGGACCCGTCGAAGGTCGACCGCTCGGCTGCCTACGCGATGCGCTGGGTCGCCAAGAACGTCGTCGCCGCCGGACTCGCGCGTCGCTGCGAGGCCCAGGTCGCCTACGCCATCGGCAAGGCCCAGCCCGTCGGCGTCTTCGTCCAGACCTTCGGCACCGGCATCGTGTCCGACGAGGCGATCCAGAAGGCGGTCCTCGAGGTCTTCGACCTGCGCCCCGCCGCCATCCTGCGCGACCTCGACCTGCTCCGTCCGATCTACGCCAAGACCTCGGCGTACGGGCACTTCGGTCGCGAGCTGCCCGAGTTCACCTGGGAGCGGACCGACCGTGCCGCTGCGTTGAAGGCGGCTGTCGGGTCCTGATCCCCGGACCCCGATGGGTCCACAGCGTGATGCCGAGCCGGCGCCTGGTGGCGCCGGCTCGATGTCTTCGGGGGTGGGTGTTCTTCGTGGTGGGTGTGGCGCCCGCGCTCCTCGGTCTGGGGTGTTCCTCGTGGTGGGTGGGGCGCCCGCGCGCGTAGTCGACCGGGTCTCGCCGTCAAGGATCTCGCTGCGCTCGACCGCTGCGCGGTGCCTGCGGCATCCGTTGACTGCGAGCCTCTCCCGGTCGACTGAACGGCGC